>Ga0308417_1003368_pt1 | contig 10230 bp, 7 predicted proteins | sample HotsprSampleOS65_FD_203528 | JGI IMG/M metagenome (GOLD analysis project Ga0308417, IMG submission 203528) | Hot spring phototrophic mat microbial communities from Octopus Spring, Yellowstone National Park, Wyoming, United States - 20090730_OS65 ... | reverse complement strand
GTTCGGCTGCTCGACCTCGTCCCCGGGCTGTAGACGGCGCCGGTCGTCGACCCCGGCGGGTCAGCCCGGGGCGGCCCCCGATAGCCTGAGCCCATGTCCGCCGTACGGGTGGCCGTCGCCGGGTCCACCGGCTCGATCGGCACCCAGACCCTCGAGGTGATCGCCGCCGAGCCGGAGCGCTTCGAGCTGGTGGCGATCGGGGCCAGCGGTCGGGAGGCGGACCGCCTCGTCGAGCAGGCCCGGCGTCACCGGCCGAAGGTGGTCGCCGTCGCGGACGAGGGTGTGCGCGCCCCGCTGGCCGAAGCCCTCCCCGAGTGCGAGGTGCGCGCCGGGGTGGGGGCGATGCCGTCCCTGTGCGACGACGCCGACGTCGTGGTCAACGCGATCGTGGGCTTCGCCGGTCTGCCGGTGACGCTCGCGACGCTCGAGGCCGGGCGTCGGCTGGCGCTGGCGAACAAGGAATCGCTCATCGCCGCCGGCCCGGTCGTCCAGCGGGCGAGGCGCGCCGAGGGAGCTGAGCTGGTGCCGGTGGACAGCGAGCACTGCGCGGTGCACATGTGCCTGCGGGCCAACGACAACCCGGCGCGGGTGCGTCGCATCGTGCTCACCGCCAGCGGCGGCCCGTTCCGGGGGCGGACCCGGGCCGACCTCGAGCAGGTGACGGTGGCCGAGGCACTCGCTCATCCGACCTGGAGCATGGGCCCGAAGATCACGGTGGACTCCTCCACGCTGATGAACAAGGGGCTCGAGGTGATCGAGGCGCACGAGCTGTTCGGTCCGCCCGCCGGTGACGCCGGGGTCGGCATCGACTTCGACCGCATCGAGGTGGTCGTGCACCCCCAGTCGATCGTGCACTCGATGGTCGAGTTCTCCGACGCCGCCACCATCGCCCAGCTGTCGATGCCCGACATGCGTCTGGCGATCGGCTACGCCCTCGCCTTTCCGGACCGGGTCACCACCCCCTTCGGGGGCATCGACTGGACCACGCTCGGCAGCCTGGAGTTCGAGGCCCCCGATCTGGAGGCCTTCCCCTGCCTGGGCCTGGCCTACCAGGCGGGTCGAGAGGGCGGCACGGCGCCGGCGTGGCTCAACGCCGCCAACGAGGTGGCCGTGGCCGCGTTCCTCGACGACCGGATCCGCTGGGTGGGCATCGCCGAGGTGCTCGCCGCCGCCCTCGACCACTACGACGGAACACCGGCGACGGATCTCGACGTTGTCATCGACGCCGACCGACGGGCCAGAGAGGTGACCCGTCGCATCATCGACGAGCGCAGCCAGTGACCGGTTTGATCGACCACCAGCCCGCCCACGACGGCGCGAGCGCCGCCCGCGAGCCGGTCCCACCGTGGCGGGACCGGCTCCGGTTGATCCTGGTCGTGGCCGCCGTCGCCTCGATCGGGGTGCTGTTCGGGCTGCCCGCGCTGTTCGTCGTGGTGGCCATCATCGTGTCGGTCTTCCTGCACGAGATGGGTCACTACCTGGTCGCCCGCTGGGCGGGCATGAAGGTCACCGAGTTCTTCATCGGGTTCGGGCCCCGCCTGTGGTCGTTCCGTCGGGGCGAGACCGAGTACGGCGTCAAGCTCATCCCGGCCGGGGCCTACGTGCGGATCATCGGCATGCACAACCTCGAGGAGGTGGCGGCGGCCGACGAGGCCCGGACCTACCGCGCCCAGCCGTACCACCGGCGTCTCCCGGTCATCCTCGCCGGTCCGTTCGCCAACTTCGCCATCGCGCTGGTGCTGCTGTTCGTGCTCTACGTGGGCATCGGGGCACCCCAGCCCGACAACTGGTACGTGGACCGGGTGCTCGCCGGCAGCGCCGCCGATCGCGCCGGCGTCGAGCCCGGGGATCGGATCCTGAGCATCAACGGCCGTGAGGTCGGCCGGTTCGACGAGCTCGTCGACGTCGTGCAGCCGGCCGCCGGCAGCCCCGCCGAGATCGTCGTGGCCCGCGACGGCCAGCCGGTCACCCTGCGCACCACCATCGGATGGCGCCTCGACGAGGCGGCCGCCGAGCGGATGCCGCCCCTCGCCGAGGGCGACCAGCTGGTGGCGGTCGACGGCGAGCCCGTGACCTCCTACCAGTCGCTGCAGACGGAGCTCGCCGACCGCCCGCCCGGAAGCGTCACCGTCGTGTTCGAGCGCGGCGTGTACCGCTACGAAGCCGACATCGCGGTGCCGGTCACCCTTCCCGACGGCGCCTACATGGGCTTCCTGGGCGTCGGCCAGCAGACCCCACCGGTGCGCCTCGGCCCGCTCGACGCGGCCCGCCAGACCGTCTCGACCTTCGGGACGGTTGCGATCGAGTCGCTCAAGGGGCTGGGACGGTTCTTCTCGCCCGCGGGACTGAGCCGGTACTGGGAGCAGGTGACGAGCACCCCGCCCACCGGCGACGAGGAACCGCCGGTCGACGGGGCGATCCGCCCGCTGGACCGGGACGCGCCCCTGCCCCGATCGGCCGACGCAGCCGCCGACCAGGACAGGGTGATCTCGATCCTCGGCGTCATCCAGCTCGGCTCGCAGGCCGCCGACAGCGGCGTGGCCACCCTGGTCTTCCTCCTCATCCTCGTCAACGTGTTCCTCGGCCTGGTGAACCTCGTGCCGCTCCTGCCCTTCGATGGCGGGCACGCCGCGGTGGCCACCTACGAGGCGATCCGGGAGCGGATCTCCGGGCGCCCCTACCGGGTCAACATGGCCCGACTCCTGCCGGTCACCTACGCCGTGGTGCTGCTGATGGTGTTCATCGGCCTGAGCTCGATGTACCTCGACATCGTCGACCCCGTGCGGATCCAGCCATGACGATCCCGACCCGCTTCGAACGCCGTCGCACCCGCCAGATCCACGTCGGCTCGGTGGCGGTCGGCGGCGATGCCCCCATCAGCGTGCAGTCGATGACCACCACCAGGACGGCCGACGTCGACGCCACCCTCGCCCAGATCTACGCCCTCGCCGGCGCCGGCGCCGACATCGTGCGCTGCACCTGCAACGAACGGGAGGCGGCCGAGGGGCTGGCCCGGATCGTCCCCCGCTCGCCGGTGCCGATCGTCGCCGACGTGCACAACCAGTACCGACGTGCGCTCGAGGCGCTGGAGGCGGGCGTGCACGGGCTGCGCCTCAACCCGGGCAACATCCGCAACCCCGACCACATCAAGACCGTCGCCCGGGAAGCCCGCGACCGGGGCGTGCCGATCCGCATCGGTGTCAACGGTGGCTCGCTCGACCCGGCCTTGTACGCCAAGTACGGCGGGGTGACCCCCGAGGCCATGGTCGAATCCGCCCTCCAGGAGCTCGCCTGGTTCCGGGAGGTGGACTTCGAGAACGTGAAGATCTCGGTGAAGGCCTCCAACGTGCCGCTCATGATCGAGGCCTACCGGCTGCTCGCCGACACCGTGGACCACCCCCTCCACGTGGGCGTCACCGAGGCCGGCCCACCCCCGGCCGGGCTCGTGAAGTCCACCGCCGGGATCGCCACCCTGCTCGCCGAGGGCATCGGGGACACGATCCGCTACTCGCTCACCGCTGACCCCGTGGAGGAGGCCCGTGCCGGTCGCACCCTCCTCGAGGCGCTCGGCCTGCGGGAGCGCCGAGGGCTCGATCTCATCGCCTGCCCCTCGTGTGGGCGGGCCGAGGTCGATGTCATCAAGGTCGCCCAGGACGCCCAGGCGGCGTTCGAGGAGCTCGACATCCCCATCCAGGTGGCGGTCATGGGCTGTGTGGTCAACGGCCCCGGTGAGGCCCGTGAGGCCGACCTCGGCATCGCGGCCGGACGCCGGCGGGGCCACCTGTTCGTCAAGGGCGAGGTCGTCAAGGTCGTGCCCGAGCACGCCATGGTCGACGCCCTCGTGGAGTGGGCGCAGATCATCGCCGAGGGCGGGGTCGAGGAAGCGCTGCGCCGCAGGGACGACGCAGCCGCCGCCGAGGCCGAGGCCGACCGTGCAGCCCTGCTCGACGAGAAGGGCGAGGACGTGAACGCCAGCGAGGCGCGCGTCGAGCTCATCCGCAAGCTCTGAGCCGGCTATGCTCGGCGCCGAACCGGCGCCGGAGGGAGCCGGACGACGCTGGAGGGAGCCGGGATGGTCGTTCGGGCGCGGGTGCGGTCGTCGGTGGTGGTGGCGATGGTGGCGGTATTGGCGGCGGTCTCGCTCGGCGGTTCCCCGGCACAGGGCGCGTTTCCCGGCGCCAACGGGCGCATCGCCTACGTCCAGGTGCCCGACGAGGGCCCGGCCCAGATCTGGAGCTCGGAGCCCGACGGCAGCGACCCCACCCAGCTCACCTCCAGCGACACGGTCTTCGCCGAGGCACCCGCATGGTCGGCGGACGGGACCCGGATCGTCTTCGTCAAGGGCACCGATGAGGGCGGCACGGGCATCTGGGTGATGGACGCCGACGGGTCGAACCAGGTCGAGGTGCTGCCCGCGGGCCAGGGCAACCCCGAGACCCCCGCCTTCTCACCCGACGGCACGAAGATCGCGTACGCCGCGGGACCCGGCGACAGCGAGATCTGGGTGATGGACGCCGACGGGTCGAACCAGGTGCAACTCACGGACAACGACGCCAGCGATCGTCGTCCGGTGTGGTCGCCCGACGGACGCCGCATCGCCTACCAGTCCGACGCCGACGGCGCGGTCGACATCTGGACCATGGACCCCGATGGCTCCGACCCCACGAACCTCACCCAGAACAGCGGCGGCGAGTGCACCTCCAGCTACCGGCCCGACTGGTCCCCCGACAGCGCCCGGCTCGTCTACGGCTACTTCGACTGCGAGACCGGGAGCGAGGATCTCTGGGTGATCGACGCTGATGGCACGAACAAGGTCCAGATCACCGACACCGAGGACAAGGACGGCTACGCGGTCTTCTCGCCCGACGGGACCAAGATCGCCTACGCGCAGGGGTCGAGCCCGACGGAGGTGGTGGTGATCGACGCCGACGGGTCCGATCCGGTGGTCATCCACGACGAGTACACCTTCCTGCCCGACTGGCAACCCGTCGGGTCGCCACCACCGCCGAGCACCTCCACGACTACGGCGACCACCTCGACTGCAGCGGCGCGAGCGGCGGTGGCCGCCCCCACCTTCACGGGCTGAGCCCCACCCGGAGTCACGGGGCGACGCCGGAGGCGGTCCGGCCTGGTCGGACCACGGGCCCCTCCGCCGGACAGTGGGACCCGACGCCTCCCGTTCGGTTCCTGCGCCGCCCGCCCGGTGGTGACCGTACGGACACGATGCAGCTCCGGCTGCGTCGGTAGGCTCCCCCGCCATGGTCAAGCCCCGGGTGCTCACCCCCCGCGCGGAGGACTTCCCCCGCTGGTACCAGGACGTCATCGCCAAGGCCGAGCTGGCCGACAACGGTCCCGTGCGGGGCACCATGGTCATCCGTCCGTACGGCTACGCCATCTGGGAGCGGATGCAGGCCGAGCTCGACGCCCGCATCAAGGCCGCTGGCGCCGAGAACGCCTACTTCCCGCTGTTCATCCCCGAGAGCTACCTGCGGCGCGAGGCCGAGCACGTCGAAGGGTTCAGCCCCGAGCTGGCGGTGGTCACCGTGGCCGGCGGCAAGGAGCTGGAGGAGCCCGTCGTGGTGCGCCCCACCAGCGAGACGGTCATCGGCGAGTTCATGGCCAAGTGGATCCAGAGCTACCGGGACCTGCCGCTGCTGCTGAACCAGTGGGCCAACGTGGTGCGCTGGGAGCTGCGACCCCGGGTGTTCCTACGCACCACCGAGTTCCTCTGGCAGGAGGGCCACACCGCCCACGCCACCGAGGCCGACGCCGCCGCCTACGCCCGGCGGATCCTGCACGAGGTGTACGAGGACTTCATGGTGGGCGTGCTCGGCATCCCGGTCGTGGTCGGGCGCAAGACCCGCCGGGAGCGCTTCGCCGGAGCCACCAACACCATGGCCCTCGAGGCGATGACGGGCGACGGCAAAGCGTTGCAGATGGGGACCAGCCACGAGCTCGGCCAGAACTTCGCCCGGGCCTTCGGCATCCAGTACCTGGACCCCTCCGGGGTGCTGCAGCACGCCTGGACCGCGTCGTGGGGGGTGTCCACCCGGATGGTGGGCGGGCTCATCATGTGCCACGGCGATGACCGGGGGCTCCGGCTCCCCCCCCGCCTCGCGCCGGTGCAGGTGGTGGTGCTGGCCGTGCGCGACGAGAACGGGGTGCTGGACCGTGCGCGCGCCCTCGTCGACGAGCTGGCCGGCGGTGGCGTGCGGGTCCGCCTCGACGACCGCGTCGAGCTCTCCCTCGGTCGGCGCGCCACCGACTGGGAGCTGAAGGGCGTGCCCGTGCGGCTCGAGCTCGGCCCCCGGGACCTGGCGGGCGGCTCGGTGACCCTCGTGCGCCGGATCACCGGCGCCAAGGAGGCGGTCCCGCTCGAAGCGGCGGTCAGCCAGGTGCGCGCCGCGCTCGAGGACCAGCAGCAGGCCCTGCTGGCCGAGGCCACCGAGCAGCGCCGGGCGCGCACCGCCGAGGTGACCAGCGTCGATGACGCCGTCGAGGCGGCGGCTGCGGGGTGGGCCCGGTTGCCCTGGTCGCTCGTGGGTGAAGACGGCGAGGCGGCCCTGGCCGAGCACGGGGTGACGGTGCGCTGTCTCGTCCGGCCCGACGGATCCGTGCCCGACCGCGACGACGAGGCCGAGCTGGTGGCGGTGGTCGCACGGGCCTACTGAGTCCTATACTGCGGGATTGCCAATCCGTTCGATCCTGAGCGAAAGGCGTGGGCCTCGGCCCACGCCTTTCGTCTCACTGGAGCCAGAGACCGACACCACGAGACCGTGACCAGCACCGAGCGCATCCGAGCCATCGTCGAGCCCGTCGTGCACGATCTGGGCCTCGAGATCTACGACCTCGAGCTCGGCGCGTCCCTGCTGCGGGTGACGGTGGAGCTCGCGGGCCGCCAGCCTGGTCGACCCGACGACGGGGTCGACCTGGAGGCGGTGGCGGAGGCCACCCGGGCCATCAGCCGGGCCCTCGACGAGGCCGACCCCATCCCGGGCCGGTACACGCTGGAGGTGTCCAGCCCCGGTCTGGAGCGCGCCCTGCGCACACCCGGGCACTTCGCCCGGGCCGTCGGAGGCCGCGTGGCACTGAAGCTGGCCCCCGGGCGCGAGGGTCCCCGGCGGATCACCGGCACGCTGCTCGACGCCGACGAGCACGGTGTGACGGTCGACGCCGACGAGGCAGGGTCGGTGCGGTTGGCCTACGAGGACATCGAGCGGGCCCGGACCGTGTTCGAGTGGGGACCCGCCCCGAAGAAGCCGACAGCACCCAGGAGGGCGACAGCGTCATGAGCAACCCGGACCTGATGGACGCGCTGCAGGCGCTCGCCGCCGACAAGGGCATCTCGGTCGACACGCTGTTCACGGCCCTGGCCGACGCCCTCGAGTCGGCCTACAAGCGCCTGCCCGGTGCGCACGAGTACGCCTGGGTGACCATCGACCCCGAGACCGTCGAGTTCCGGGTGATGGCCCAGGAGCTCGACGAGAACGGCGAGCCCGTCGGCGAGCCCTTCGACGTCACGCCCGACGACTTCGGGCGGATCGCCGCCCAGACGGCCAAGCAGGTGATGAGCCAGCGCATCCGCGAGGTCGAGCGGGAGATGAAGTACGAGGAGTACGCCGGGCGCGAGGGCGACATCGTCACCGGCATCATCCAGCAGACCGACTCGCGCTACACGCTGCTCGACCTCGGTCGGGTCGAGGCCCTCCTGCCCCAGGCCGAGCAGGTCCCCTACGAGCGGCCCGAGCCCGGCGCCCGCGTGAAGGCCTACATCGTGGAGGTCCGCAGGACGGCCAAGGGCCCCCAGATCGTGGTCAGCCGCACCCATCCGGGCCTCATCAAGCGGCTGTTCGAGCTCGAGGTCCCCGAGATCGCCGACGGCGTCGTGGAGATCAAGGCCTGCGCCCGCGAGCCGGGGGCGCGGACCAAGATCGCCGTGTGGTCCAACGACCCCAACGTGGACCCGGTCGGGGCCTGTGTGGGTGCCCGGGGTTCACGGGTGCGCATGGTCGTCAACGAGCTGCGGGGCGAGAAGATCGACATCGTGCCCTTCAGTGACGACCCGGCCGACTTCGTGATGAAGGCGCTCTCACCGGCCAAGGTCAAAGAGGTCCGCATCGACCCCGAGACGGGCACGGCGGAGGTGATCGTGCCCGACTACCAGCTGTCGCTGGCGATCGGCAAGGAGGGCCAGAACGCGCGGCTGGCGGCCCGGCTCACCGGGTGGCGGGTGGACATCAAGAGCGAGAGCCAGCTCGCCGAGGAGGAGGCGTACGCCAACCAGGACTGGGCCGAGGGCGAGTGGGTGGTGGACCCCGAGACGGGCGAGCAGGTCTGGCAGCCGGCCGAGGGCGGCGAGGCGATCTCGGCCCAGGAGTGGAGCCAGGCCGCCGAAACCCTGGCCACCACCACGGCCGAGGAATCGCCGGAGCCGTCCGCTAGCGTGGACGAGGCCCCCTCCGAGCCGGAGAGCTGACCGTCGCTGATCGGCATTCGTGCGTTCCGCGGGAACGTGCGAGGATGGGGAGCCTGCACCAGCCGAGGGGCGCGTCGCCGGGCGCGCCCCGACCGACACCACACGAGACTGCCGTTGCCTTCGAACATCCGTGTCTACGAGCTCGCTCGTGAGCTCGGGCTCACGAACAAGGAGTGCCTCTCCCTCTGCGAGTCGCTGGGGATCGGGGTCAAGAGCCACTCGTCGAGCGTCGTCGAGGCGCAGGCCGACCGCGTCCGGCGCAAGGCTGAGCGGGAGGGCCTGATCCGCGAGGTCCAGCCCGAGGAGCCGAAGAAGGCGACCAGGGCCAGGTCGACCAAGGCCACGTCAGCCAAGCAGCCCGCGCCCGGTGAGGGTGAGGTCGGCGCCGGCACCGCTGCCGGCGCGGAGGCGGGCCCCGCCCGCGAGCCGGCACCTGCGGCGGGGGAGACCCGCGCCGTCGAGGACAGGGCCCCGGCCGGGGACCGCCCCACGGTGACGGCCCGGGTGTCCACCGATCGCCCCACGGCCCCGCTGCCCGGAACGACGGCCGCGGAGCCTGCCGTCGCCGAGTCCCCGAAGGCGGACCGGAAGGTCGTGATCTCCCGCGGGAGTGAGCAGCCACCACGACCCCCACGCCGTGACGAGGAGCCCGAGATCCGTCGCCCTGCGGCTGCGGCCGCACCCACGCCCGCTCCACCGGCACCGGGCTCGGGAGGACCGCGCCCGCCGGCTCCGCCGACCGGTGGGGCGTCCGTGGCACCGCCGCGCCCTCCGGTGTCGCCCTCGGGCAAGCCGATCCCGCCCCCGCCAGGACCACGTCCCCCGCTGTCGCAGAGCGGCAAGCCGATCCCGCCCCCGCCCGGCGTCCGCCGTCAACCTCCGGGACCACCCGGCCGTGGCCCCGGTGGGCTCGGCGGCCGCCCCGGTGGCGGGCGGGGCAGCGTCGGCACCGGCGGGCCCCGGCCCGGTGTCGGCTTCGGTCGCGCGGGCGGCCCGCCGACGGGCGCGCCGCCGGGGGGGCGTCCCGGTGGTCGTCCCGGGGGACCCGGTGGAGCCCAGCGCCGCCCCCCCCAGCGGCGCAAGGGCCGGCGACGCCGCAGCCGCGACGAGCTGCAACCGATGGACATCCCGACCTACACGCCCAGGGAGGCCCCGGTCCCCGAGGGTGTCGTGGTCGTCGAGCGGGCGTCCACCCCCCAGGAGCTGGGACCCAAGCTGAACCGCACGGCCGCCGACGTGGTGCGGTTCCTCATGCAGCAGGGCGAGATGGTCACGGCCACCCAGTCCCTCAGCGACGACATGATCGAGCTGTTCGCCGCCGAGATCGGAGCCGAGATCCGGCTCGTCGACCCGGGCGAGGAGCAGGAGGTCGAGCTGCTCCGCCAGCTCGAGGCGGACGACGAGGTCGACGACGAGACCTACCAGTCGTGGCCCACGCGGCCGCCGGTGATCACCGTGATGGGCCACGTCGACCACGGCAAGACGAAGCTGCTCGACCAGATCCGCCACACCAACGTGGTCGCCGGCGAGGCCGGCGGCATCACCCAGCACATCGGTGCCTACCAGGTGGTCAAGGACGGGCGGGCGATCACCTTCATCGACACCCCCGGGCACGAGGCCTTCACCGCCATGCGGGCCCGGGGGGCCGAGGCCACCGACATCGTGGTGCTCGTGGTGGCCGCTGACGACGGGGTGATGCCCCAGACGGTCGAGGCCATCGACCACGCCCGGGCGGCCGGGGTGCCGATCGTGGT
>Ga0308417_1003367_pt1 | contig 10232 bp, 11 predicted proteins | sample HotsprSampleOS65_FD_203528 | JGI IMG/M metagenome (GOLD analysis project Ga0308417, IMG submission 203528) | Hot spring phototrophic mat microbial communities from Octopus Spring, Yellowstone National Park, Wyoming, United States - 20090730_OS65 ... | reverse complement strand
ATTTACGATGAGGCGCGTTTCAGTGCTCTTCAACGAGCCGAAATTGCTGAAATTTCGTTTAACTTTCACGTGGACGTTTGTCCACCACAGGTTTCAGTGCTCTTCAACGAGCCGAAATTGCTGAAATAAGAAGAGCGGGTGTTGTGACAGCAACTACGGATCAAGTTTCAGTGCTCTTCAACGAGCCGAAATTGCTGAAATCGATCACGCGGATGAGGTTGAGCGCCTGGAGCGCAAAGTTTCAGTGCTCTTCAACGAGCCGAAATTGCTGAAATGGCGATGGTTTTGGTTGAGATTCGGCTCTTGACAGAGTTTCAGTGCTCTTCAACGAGCCGAAATTGCTGAAATTTGATCAATACGCCGATCCCGCTTTCAACGTCTTCGTTTCAGTGCTCTTCAACGAGCCGAAATTGCTGAAATCCTGACGTTCGATGTGCAGTTTGTGCTGCACAACCTGTTTCAGTGCTCTTCAACGAGCCGAAATTGCTGAAATCGGGTGCTGGTCGGCGCGGGGGCGGGGGTGCTGGTGTTTCAGTGCTCTTCAACGAGCCGAAATTGCTGAAATACGCGCGTAGACCGCAAACGGATGCGTCGTCTGCGGTTTCAGTGCTCTTCAACGAGCCGAAATTGCTGAAATGTATTAGTTGTTGTGTGCTTGTTAAGAGCGCCGTCACGTTTCAGTGCTCTTCAACGAGCCGAAATTGCTGAAATTCAGATCGCGCCGCCACTGCACGTTTGAGTCGCCGCCGTTTCAGTGCTCTTCAACGAGCCGAAATTGCTGAAATGCATCCTCAGCGCCGCCGATCCCGTCGCGGCGCTCGGTTTCAGTGCTCTTCAACGAGCCGAAATTGCTGAAATGCACGCTGCACTGTCGTATCGCTGCCCGCGCTGCGCGTTTCAGTGCTCTTCAACGAGCCGAAATTGCTGAAATAGGAGGCACCAAAATGCAGACCTATCGCGTGTGGGAGTTTCAGTGCTCTTCAACGAGCCGAAATTGCTGAAATCTTATTTACCAGGCGTCTGGCTCTTGGGCGCACGCGGGTTTCAGTGCTCTTCAACGAGCCGAAATTGCTGAAATTTTCGCCAGTTCCCGGCGGCGGTCGGTCGGCAGCGTGTTTCAGTGCTCTTCAACGAGCCGAAATTGCTGAAATTCTCTGTAGACATCAGAAGCTTTGTTCGCTAAAATCAGTTTCAGTGCTCTTCAACGAGCCGAAATTGCTGAAATGGCGCGCGCCCCCCGGTCGCCGCGGGCGGTCATCACCGTTTCAGTGCTCTTCAACGAGCCGAAATTGCTGAAATAGCGTCTCACCGATCCAGCGCTCGGCGACGGCGGCGAGTTTCAGTGCTCTTCAACGAGCCGAAATTGCTGAAATCTTGCCGGAGCCGACGCTCGTCGTTCACACCGGCAACGTTTCAGTGCTCTTCAACGAGCCGAAATTGCTGAAATTTGCAGTCAAAGCGACCATCAGCGCGCTTGACGCTGAGTTTCAGTGCTCTTCAACGAGCCGAAATTGCTGAAATCGATCCAGCGCTCGGCGACGGCGGCAAGCGAGTGCGTTTCAGTGCTCTTCAACGAGCCGAAATTGCTGAAATCGCGTGGCGCAGCATCTCGCGGCGCTGCGCGCAGAGGTTTCAGTGCTCTTCAACGAGCCGAAATTGCTGAAATATCCATAATCAATTTCCGTTAGGACTAGGTACACCAGTTTCAGTGCTCTTCAACGAGCCGAAATTGCTGAAATTCTGCTGTTGTGACGGCTGCTACTGCTGCACACTAAGGTTTCAGTGCTCTTCAACGAGCCGAAATTGCTGAAATGAAGCCGTCGCGCTCGTCGAAGTCTGGCAGCGCGGCGTTTCAGTGCTCTTCAACGAGCCGAAATTGCTGAAATTGCAATCGCTTCGCCGCGCGGTGCAGATCGGAGAAGAGTTTCAGTGCTCTTCAACGAGCCGAAATTGCTGAAATGCAATGACGACTGGGCGCGGGCGGCGCGTTGGAAAGGAGGTTTCAGTGCTCTTCAACGAGCCGAAATTGCTGAAATAGCATCAGCAGTATGCTGCAGCATATGCTCAGCAGCACGTTTCAGTGCTCTTCAACGAGCCGAAATTGCTGAAATACTTCCGCATCGATTTTCTCATCATACCACGTGCTCCGTTTCAGTGCTCTTCAACGAGCCGAAATTGCTGAAATATTAAGTTCCAGGCGGTGGCGGGCGATTCGCTGACGAGTTTCAGTGCTCTTCAACGAGCCGAAATTGCTGAAATTGGTATGACTGATCTTATCTCTTGGATTGTTGCAGCGTTTCAGTGCTCTTCAACGAGCCGAAATTGCTGAAATAGAACGAACGTCTGGTAGTCGCGCTGCGCGGTCGCGTGTTTCAGTGCTCTTCAACGAGCCGAAATTGCTGAAATTCTTTTCCCGATCCGCGCGCTCAAGAGCGTCTACGAGCGTTTCAGTGCTCTTCAACGAGCCGAAATTGCTGAAATTCTACCGTAAGTTCACCGCTTTCCGCCGCCTGCAGGGTTTCAGTGCTCTTCAACGAGCCGAAATTGCTGAAATCCGTTGCGGTCGCGTTCAGCGTTGACCCGATCGCCGTTTCAGTGCTCTTCAACGAGCCGAAATTGCTGAAATCGATCTGGGCGGTTGGCGCGTGTTGGCTGCGTCGTAGTTTCAGTGCTCTTCAACGAGCCGAAATTGCTGAAATCCGAAGCGGCACGCGGCGGCTGTCGCTTCGCGTAGGTGTTTCAGTGCTCTTCAACGAGCCGAAATTGCTGAAATCTTGCGTCTGTGGTTCGTTGCGCTGCTCAACGAACGTTTCAGTGCTCTTCAACGAGCCGAAATTGCTGAAATCCTGACGCCCCCGCCGTTGGGCGAGGACCTCTCGTGTTTCAGTGCTCTTCAACGAGCCGAAATTGCTGAAATCGCCCATGTAGTGCCAATACCTATCAGACGGAACGGCGTTTCAGTGCTCTTCAACGAGCCGAAATTGCTGAAATCGAGTCGTCGCGCCGTCTGCGAGTATGACGAGCAGGTTTCAGTGCTCTTCAACGAGCCGAAATTGCTGAAATCGTCAACGTGCTGTACTTCCGGCGCCAGGGTCCGTGGTTTCAGTGCTCTTCAACGAGCCGAAATTGCTGAAATTTTCAACCCATTTGTGGGGGTTTTGGCGCTGGCGATGTTTCAGTGCTCTTCAACGAGCCGAAATTGCTGAAACAGAGTCAACGTGTTGCCGCAGCGCGGTCTCAATCGTTTCAGTGCTCTTCAACGAGCCGAAATTGCTGAAATGCTGCCGTCTGGTACATGCGCCGGCGTGACGCCGCCGTTTCAGTGCTCTTCAACGAGCCGAAATTGCTGAAACTATGAACGATCCCCGTACCGAGCGCTTGCCCGTCTGTTTCAGTGCTCTTCAACGAGCCGAAATTGCTGAAATCCGACGCCGACTCCCTCCCCGACCGTGCCTGACTCGTCGTTTCAGTGCTCTTCAACGAGCCGAAATTGCTGAAACGTGTCAGGGTTCCTGCGCGCCGCCCCCCGCCCCCGCGTTTCAGTGCTCTTCAACGAGCCGAAATTGCTGAAATCGGCGTCGTGTTGCCTGCGGCGTTTGCATATTTCACGTGTTTCAGTGCTCTTCAACGAGCCGAAATTGCTGAAAAAAATCCGTCGTACCGTTATCCGCCTGGACAACGCGGTTTCAGTGCTCTTCAACGAGCCGAAATTGCTGAAATCGGGCAATGCTCGACCCGGACGAGACCAACAGACACTGTTTCAGTGCTCTTCAACGAGCCGAAATTGCTGAAATCCTGAGCGCCAGCATCGCCGCTACTGCCGCGATAAGTTTCAGTGCTCTTCAACGAGCCGAAATTGCTGAAACGCCCGGATAGCCATCCATCCCCCTCAGTATATCAGTTTCAGTGCTCTTCAACGAGCCGAAATTGCTGAAACGCAAGGTCTACGGGCAGTGCTCACATCCAACTACGTTTCAGTGCTCTTCAACGAGCCGAAATTGCTGAAATATGAGATCGGCTCATAGACATTGGCTGATACACCACGTTTCAGTGCTCTTCAACGAGCCGAAATTGCTGAAACTTCAGTAATCAACTGCCTACCCTCATCACTGTGCAGTTTCAGTGCTCTTCAACGAGCCGAAATTGCTGAAATTTCTCATCCATCCAGTACCGACGCAGACCGAGAGAGGTTTCAGTGCTCTTCAACGAGCCGAAATTGCTGAAATAGTACGTACGCCCCCGGTTGTAACGACCGGTCAGACGTTTCAGTGCTCTTCAACGAGCCGAAATTGCTGAAATTTGCTGTAGTCGCCGGTCTGGAGCAAGCGGGCGATGGTTTCAGTGCTCTTCAACGAGCCGAAATTGCTGAAATCCTGATAGACCTGCCAACGATTGTAGATCGAAAACGTTTCAGTGCTCTTCAACGAGCCGAAATTGCTGAAATCATCCATCACTACCGCAAACCGTGCGGTGTCGGGAACGTTTCAGTGCTCTTCAACGAGCCGAAATTGCTGAAATCAGACGTGCGAGCGATTGATAGATAGATACCTAGCCGTTTCAGTGCTCTTCAACGAGCCGAAATTGCTGAAATCGGGAAAAACAAACACACCATCCGGAGGATAGTGATGTTTCAGTGCTCTTCAACGAGCCGAAATTGCTGAAATTTCACGTCCCGCGCGCAACGCGGGGAGCGACGCGGGATGTTTCAGTGCTCTTCAACGAGCCGAAATTGCTGAAATTCGATTCGCGCGCGTTCAAGTCGCAGAAGAGCATTAGTTTCAGTGCTCTTCAACGAGCCGAAATTGCTGAAATCAGGACTCCAGATAGTAACAGACGTAGTAGCGCGGCCAGTTTCAGTGCTCTTCAACGAGCCGAAATTGCTGAAATTCTGAAGTTCTACAGCAGGGGGATCAACAGTGCCAAGTTTCAGTGCTCTTCAACGAGCCGAAATTGCTGAAATCCCGCCCTGATTGTAACGAGCGCGGTTTTTCACGTCAACAGTTTCAGTGCTCTTCAACGAGCCGAAATTGCTGAAATGGCACGTAGTACCGACCGGTCCGCAGCTCAATCACAACGTTTCAGTGCTCTTCAACGAGCCGAAATTGCTGAAATCGTTGCGCGCGTACCGACGCCACGTATCGGCGAGCGTTTCAGTGCTCTTCAACGAGCCGAAATTGCTGAAATGCTCGATAACCCGTCGTTCACGCCGGTGCCGTGGCAGTTTCAGTGCTCTTCAACGAGCCGAAATTGCTGAAATTCTGCATCGTCTCGCCCGCGCCCTGATGCCGCGCGAGGTTTCAGTGCTCTTCAACGAGCCGAAATTGCTGAAATGCCCGTCACGCCGCCGCCTTCCGGCGACGATGTGTCCTGTTTCAGTGCTCTTCAACGAGCCGAAATTGCTGAAATGTGACCGACGAGACTCCCTTTGCGTTCCGCCCCTATCCGTTTCAGTGCTCTTCAACGAGCCGAAATTGCTGAAATGTGACCGACGAGACTCCCTTCGCGTTCGTGCCGTACCCGTTTCAGTGCTCTTCAACGAGCCGAAATTGCTGAAATCATTGCCTGCTCTCTCCCTTCGTGCTCAATTGGGCCCAGTTTCAGTGCTCTTCAACGAGCCGAAATTGCTGAAATAAAAAGATCAATAATCGCTATTTCAAGCGCAACCCGTTTCAGTGCTCTTCAACGAGCCGAAATTGCTGAAATTCGGTTTATGCAACCGATCGCGAACGACGTTTTGTCAACGTTTCAGTGCTCTTCAACGAGCCGAAATTGCTGAAATTCGGGAGAGCATCCCGAAGCAGGCGGGGAGTGGCTGGTTTCAGTGCTCTTCAACGAGCCGAAATTGCTGAAATTTTACGGTTATCGTGGCTACCGTTGCGGAAAAGTGTTCATGTTTCAGTGCTCTTCAACGAGCCGAAATTGCTGAAATGGACAAAAAATCTCGATAAATAGCCGATACACGTCGTGGTTTCAGTGCTCTTCAACGAGCCGAAATTGCTGAAATTACGACATAGACTTCCAGTTGTTGGATGGTCCGTTCCGCGTTTCAGTGCTCTTCAACGAGCCGAAATTGCTGAAATGCCTACGCGATCCAGAATATACCAGAGAACTTATACGTGTTTCAGTGCTCTTCAACGAGCCGAAATTGCTGAAATCGTGATGTGGCGTTTATCTCGGTGTATTACGGCTCCGTTTCAGTGCTCTTCAACGAGCCGAAATTGCTGAAATGTGCAGCCGTTGCAGCGCTATCTGTACGACAAGTACGAGTTTCAGTGCTCTTCAACGAGCCGAAATTGCTGAAATGTTAGCAGACACATAGGCCGACCGCAGCACCAGCGGGTTTCAGTGCTCTTCAACGAGCCGAAATTGCTGAAATTGCTTTGCAGTGGGCGTTGTTCTTTGCCGCCCGCAGCGGTTTCAGTGCTCTTCAACGAGCCGAAATTGCTGAAATTCAGATTCTGATGCCGCCGCTCTGCGCGCAGCGCCGCGGTTTCAGTGCTCTTCAACGAGCCGAAATTGCTGAAATGCATTGTGAGAAGGTGGACAGTATGCAGGCTCGTAATGTTTCAGTGCTCTTCAACGAGCCGAAATTGCTGAAATCATTTTTGATTGCGCGCAATGTAGAATATGTGATAGAAGTTTCAGTGCTCTTCAACGAGCCGAAATTGCTGAAATGTATCCGCCGTAACGTTTGCGTTGAAAAACCGCAAGAGGTTTCAGTGCTCTTCAACGAGCCGAAATTGCTGAAATAACACATTGACCCGCACCGCAAGAACTTGAGCGCGCGGTTTCAGTGCTCTTCAACGAGCCGAAATTGCTGAAATCCGACTCCGGCATCGTCGCCGACGGCGTGACCTACCGTTTCAGTGCTCTTCAACGAGCCGAAATTGCTGAAATCAAGAAGTCGCCGAACGATGCGTCGCCTTCCGCAGCGTTTCAGTGCTCTTCAACGAGCCGAAATTGCTGAAATGCGATCATCCGCAGCATCGAGATCGACCTCTGTTTGTAGTTTCAGTGCTCTTCAACGAGCCGAAATTGCTGAAATCGTTCAACACCATTTTTGGCAGCGACGCGATCCGCGGTTTCAGTGCTCTTCAACGAGCCGAAATTGCTGAAATCGGTATGATAGAGACACAGTAATCAAGCACGCACAAGTTTCAGTGCTCTTCAACGAGCCGAAATTGCTGAAATTCGGCGACGTGCTCCAGCGCGCCGAACGCGCCGCGCTGTTTCAGTGCTCTTCAACGAGCCGAAATTGCTGAAATCAGAGCGAGCGCTACGACATCAAAGCGCTCAATCTTGGTTTCAGTGCTCTTCAACGAGCCGAAATTGCTGAAATGTTTGAAGCGAAGGCTATCGCGGTGAAGTACTATCGTTTCAGTGCTCTTCAACGAGCCGAAATTGCTGAAATCCGTAGGTGATCTTATCCAGCGGTTGCGAAAAGGGAGTTTCAGTGCTCTTCAACGAGCCGAAATTGCTGAAATCTGGTCGCGTATGCCCGCGCGCCTGACGTTAACCCACGGTTTCAGTGCTCTTCAACGAGCCGAAATTGCTGAAATTCGGCGTCGTTGTAGCCGCAGACCGCGATGCGCAGCTGGTTTCAGTGCTCTTCAACGAGCCGAAATTGCTGAAATTGTTGTGACAGCGCTGATGAATGAGCAGCGGACGCGTTTCAGTGCTCTTCAACGAGCCGAAATTGCTGAAATGATGACGACGTACTGACCGTCCTCTCCGATCTGCACGGTTTCAGTGCTCTTCAACGAGCCGAAATTGCTGAAATTGCGCAGCGGCACGTCCAGCGTCTGCCACTGCGGGCGTTTCAGTGCTCTTCAACGAGCCGAAATTGCTGAAATCAGCCGAACGCCGGTGACGTATTGGTGATCGTCGATGGTTTCAGTGCTCTTCAACGAGCCGAAATTGCTGAAATGGGATCGGCGGCGCTCAGAATGCCGGAAGCCCAGGGTTTCAGTGCTCTTCAACGAGCCGAAATTGCTGAAATTCGCGCTTCCGACCGTAATCTGCAACGTTTCGACGGGTTTCAGTGCTCTTCAACGAGCCGAAATTGCTGAAATACGCGGTTAGCGCGGTTCGGGAGGGTGTGATGAGAGTAGTTTCAGTGCTCTTCAACGAGCCGAAATTGCTGAAATAAGGCGGACGGTAAAATACTCATCCACATCTACGACGTTTCAGTGCTCTTCAACGAGCCGAAATTGCTGAAATGCGCGAACTGCACAGTTATGCGCAGCGGCGACAAAACGTTTCAGTGCTCTTCAACGAGCCGAAATTGCTGAAATCGGTAATCGATTTTCGTACAGACAGCACGCTGACGGTTTCAGTGCTCTTCAACGAGCCGAAATTGCTGAAATGGATGCTGGTCGAAGCCGCGTTGGTGAAGCGGCAGAGTTTCAGTGCTCTTCAACGAGCCGAAATTGCTGAAATCGCCGAACGTTACGCGCACCGGCAGCGGTGGAATACAAAGGTTTCAGTGCTCTTCAACGAGCCGAAATTGCTGAAATCTGTCGCCGCCGCTACACCGTCGGCGACGTGCACACCGTTTCAGTGCTCTTCAACGAGCCGAAATTGCTGAAATTTCGGCTTGCTTGCCGAATCGGATGCAGCAGATGGGTTTTGTTTCAGTGCTCTTCAACGAGCCGAAATTGCTGAAATACTGGAGCAGGGCGCTACAACCCTTGCTCAGGTGTGTTTCAGTGCTCTTCAACGAGCCGAAATTGCTGAAATTTGAATAATTTGCGCCGGCAGCGTGATGAAATTATTGGTTTCAGTGCTCTTCAACGAGCCGAAATTGCTGAAATCGTGGTGAGACAGTGAGCAAGTTCGCGCAACTGGCGAGTTTCAGTGCTCTTCAACGAGCCGAAATTGCTGAAATTCAAGACGCTCCGCATCAGCAAGAAGGCCGGGAAGGTTTCAGTGCTCTTCAACGAGCCGAAATTGCTGAAATGCATTTCGTCCACATCTTGTCATCGTTGCGTGTGATGCGTTTCAGTGCTCTTCAACGAGCCGAAATTGCTGAAATTATGGTGCGGAACCGGCATCTGGCGAAAAGCATCCGTTTCAGTGCTCTTCAACGAGCCGAAATTGCTGAAATCCCGCCACCGGCAAGGATGTAGGGATTGATGTCGGACGTTTCAGTGCTCTTCAACGAGCCGAAATTGCTGAAATGACTACGTGCGCTGCGCAGTATGCGCCGGAACGTCGGTTTCAGTGCTCTTCAACGAGCCGAAATTGCTGAAATACGAGTTTGCGACCTCAGACGACGGCGACGAGCGCGTTTCAGTGCTCTTCAACGAGCCGAAATTGCTGAAATTCTACTGCACGCAACTCTCGCGCACCGTCTGGCGCGTTTCAGTGCTCTTCAACGAGCCGAAATTGCTGAAATCACCACACCTGGACGTTGCGCAGCCGCTCGGAGAGCGGTTTCAGTGCTCTTCAACGAGCCGAAATTGCTGAAATCGGCGCTGATCGATAAGATCGCCGGCTTCGTGGAACGGGTTTCAGTGCTCTTCAACGAGCCGAAATTGCTGAAATAGAACTGTCACGCTGACAGTATACCGCGCCTCGGCGGTTTCAGTGCTCTTCAACGAGCCGAAATTGCTGAAATGAAGCGCGTGCGCGTCTACCGGCTGGTCAACGTTGACCGTTTCAGTGCTCTTCAACGAGCCGAAATTGCTGAAATTGAGCGATCCGTTGCTTGCCCGTCTTTTGTCGTCGACCGTTTCAGTGCTCTTCAACGAGCCGAAATTGCTGAAATCATCACTGCGATCAATCCGGCAACGGTCACGAGCGGGGTTTCAGTGCTCTTCAACGAGCCGAAATTGCTGAAATCTTGCATGCCTTCACGACTTCTGCCGCCGATACGCTGTTTCAGTGCTCTTCAACGAGCCGAAATTGCTGAAATTAGGCTAACGCTTGGGTCATCAGACCCCGGCTTAGGTTTCAGTGCTCTTCAACGAGCCGAAATTGCTGAAATTCTCGTGCCTGCTAGCCCGCCAGTCTCAAACCGCGCGTTTCAGTGCTCTTCAACGAGCCGAAATTGCTGAAATATAATCCGCCCTTCGCTCCCTGCCCTACCCGTGTCCCAGATCCTGATACCTGCACGTCGTCGCTCCTGAGCCTTCCTGGTGTTTCATCTCAACACTCGTATCTTAGCATGGACGGGCGCGTTTCGCAACTCGATTTTTGCGCCAGAACCGCGTCAAGTTGCGAAACACGCT
>Ga0308417_1003363_pt1 | contig 10235 bp, 10 predicted proteins | sample HotsprSampleOS65_FD_203528 | JGI IMG/M metagenome (GOLD analysis project Ga0308417, IMG submission 203528) | Hot spring phototrophic mat microbial communities from Octopus Spring, Yellowstone National Park, Wyoming, United States - 20090730_OS65 ... | reverse complement strand
GGAACGCTCCCGCCGCACCAGGTGAGGATGCGTCGCCTGCGTGAACGCCGTCTCGTTCCAGCCGGCGTGTCCGCCGTCTTCGCCAAAGACCTTGAGCGTCACGCCGGAACAGGCGGCCCACCAGTTGGTCACCAGCACGCGCACGCGCCAGGAGCGGCTGGCCTGTTCGGCCAGATCATTCAGGATCGCCGTCTGCGGCCCGCCGTGGCCGTTGACGATGATGATGTTGCGAAACCCGCTCTGCGCCAGCCCCTTCAGCACATCGGCGACGAAGGGCCTGTAAGCGGCCTCCGAGATCTGGAACGTCCCCGGGTAGCCGTCCAGGCTGCCGGTCACGCCGTAGGGAATCAGCGGCGCGACCAGCGCGTTCAGCCGCGGCGCCAGGGCGCGCGCGATCTCGACAGGCGCGGTGTTGTCGGCGCCGTTGTGAATGACGCCATGCGCCTCGATGGTGCCCGTTGGCAGCAGCACGGTCTGGATCCGGGCCGGAACGAGTTCGGCGAACTCGGCCCAGTTCAGCTCCTGCAGCTCCCGGCTCGTCTGCGCCGCCAGCGGGGCCAGCAGCGCCGGGAGGCATCCCAGGGCGGAAAGCCAATGACGCATCGTCGCTCCCTCCCGCTGCGCCGGCCGCCTCAGCGCGGCCGCTCGCGTTTCTTGTAGGGAAACTTCTCCCACTGCACCGCCGCGCGGCCCAGGCGGTCCCAGACCACCGCGCCGCCCTTGATGGTCAGCTCGGCCGTCAGCAGGCGGTCGCCGTCGAACCGCGCGCCCGCCGCGTCGATAAAGCCGAACTTGCCTTTGGAGAGGCTGAGCACGGTGATGTCGGCCTCCGCGCCTTCGCTCAGATGGCCCAGGTCGGGGCGGCCGATTTGCCGCGCCGGCGCCCAGGTGGACATGCGAATCACGTCTTCGAGCGGGGCACCCAGGTTGAGGATCTTCGACATCACGTTCGTCATGTCCTTCATGCCGGCGTTCATGCTGCCCACGTGCAGGTCCGTGGAAATGGAATCCGGCCAGAAGCCCTCGCGCGTCATCGGCACGGCGATGTTCCAGTAAAAGCTCCCGCCGCCGTGGCCGACGTCGAAGACGATGCCGCGCTTGCGGCCCGTCCACATGGCGGGGTTCGTCCTGCCGTCGAGCAGCTCCTCGCGGTGCCCGGAGTAGCAGTGCGTGTAGATGTCGCCCGCGCGGAGCTTGTCCTCCATCAGAACTTTCAGGTTGCGGTTTTCGTTGGTCCAGCCGAAATCCACCATGACGGGAAGGTTCAGCTCGTTGGCGGCCTTGCGCGCGTTGTCCAGGTCCGGCCAGCCCTCCTTGCTGTAATGGGCCACCTTGATGCCGACGATCAGATCCTTGTGCTCGCGCGCGGTGCGGATGGCGGGTTCGGGCAGCATGTCGGCGGGGTCGTCCTCGCTGGTGATGCCCATGCCGCCGCCGACGATGTTGAGAAACGCCAGCACGCGCGTCCTGGCCCGCTCGATGACCCGCTGGCGGAAATCGGGGAAATTGCGCCAGCCCGCGGTGCCGGCGTCCACCATCGTGGTGACGCCGGTGCGGAAGGAGAAGCCGTCGGGGTAGACGCTGAGATCGCCCGTGTAGACGCCCTTCAGCCCCGTGCCGGCGTAGACGTGCACATGCATGTCGATGATGCCCGGCGTGACGTAGAGGCCCGTCGCATCCACCGTGCGGGCCGCCTGCGCCGGGTCGATCGACGGCGCCACGCGGGCGATCCTGCCCCGCGCCACGGCCACGTCGCGGCGCGCGCTGACGCCGTTTTTCGGGTCGATCAGGTGGCCGCCTTTCAACAGCAGGTCATAGGCGGGCTGGGCGCCGGCTGAAACAGAGGCAGCCAGCAGCAGCGTCAGCAAACGCATGCGTCACCTCCTCGGGGAATCCTCGCCGCCGGCCCGCGGCACGGCCAGGGCGGCGATCTCGCGGGCGGCGCGCAGGTTCTCTTCCACCATCTCCCACGCGCCGGGGTAAAAGCACAGGTCGGCGCACCACCACTCGATGCGCGGCAGCGCGCCCAGCGCCGGCGCGACAAACCGCCAGGGCACGCGCCCCTGCCCGATCGGCACATGATGGCTGGTGTCGTCGCCATACAGCGTGCCGTCGCTGTCGATCACGTGCACCGCGCCAATGGCCGCGCCGAGCTTCCCGATGAACTCCGCCACGCCGCCCTCCAGCGTTTCCTTCGCGCCGTGCTGCCGCGCCCCCACCACCGCGCTCATGTAGGCGTGCGCCGTGTCGAACAGCACCCGGAACCATGGGTGGCCCACGGCCTCGTACAGGCCGGCCACCTCGCTCGGCTTGTTGAACACGAAGCCCGGTTCAAACTCCCACGCCATCACCACCCGCGCCTCGCGGGCTGCCTCCGCGCACTCGCGCCACAGGTCCGCCAGGTGGTGGAAAGCGGCCTGATACTCGCGGTCGGTCAGCGAGCCAGGAGCCGTGCCGGTGTCCACGCGGATCATCGGGCTGCCGAGGTCGTGGCACAACTCGGCCAGGCGGCGGAAGCGGTCCAGATACGCCTGGCGGTTTTCCTCGATCACCGGGTTCCAGGCGCTCAGGTCAGCCGAATAGCCCGAGATGCCAAGCCCCAGCCCTTCGAGCAGCGACTTCAGCTCCGCCCGCGCCGCGCGCGTCGAGTAACGCTCCAGCGTCACGTGGGGCGGATAGCCGTTCAGTTCGATCCCGTCGTAGCCCGCGCGCGCCAGCCTGCGCGCGATTTCCTCGAGCGGTTTCGGCTCGGCCGCATACGGCCCGAAGGCGAACGACCACGACCCCATCGAAATGCGGATCGCCATCTCCCCTAGCTTACAACCGCGGCCGCCCGGGGTGAGGGCCTTGAATTGAAGCTTGACGAACGGGCAGCCGATACAACAGAATAGGGTTGTCTTGTTTGACCCGGGCGGGACGCCGGGCGCGTCTTCCGCCTCGAAATCCGGATTCGAGAGGAAGCGGGAAGCATGATCCGTCTTCTTTGCCTGGCGTTGCTTGGCGCAGCGCTGCTCTCCGCTCAGGGCCAGAGCACCCGGCCCTCTGCCGATACGAAGAAGAAAGCCGCTGCTGTGCGGACTTCTTCGAAGACGGCCGCCGCGCCGGCAGCCAAGAAAGCGGGCCCGCCGCCGCGCGCCGCCGCCCGCTCTTCCAGACAGGGCGCAGCCGCCCGGCAAGCTGCGTCAGCCAGGCCAGGGGCAAAACAGACCGCCGCTGCGCCAGCCGCAAGGCCAGCGCGCGCCCTGAATGCGGCCCCGGCACGGCGGGCAAGGACAGTCCGGCGCCGCAGCTACAGCCCGTGGTCGACGCCGACCTACGCCGACTCCACGCTCGGCGACGTGGCCGAGGGCGAGGATCCCGTGGTGCGGCGCGCCGCGGTGGAGGCGCTCGGCCCTTACAACGGCAGCGTGGTCGTGGCCGACCCGTTCACCGGCCGCATCCTGGCCATGGTGAACCAGAAGCTGGCCCGCGCGGGCGCCTACCAGCCGTGCTCCACCATCAAGCTGGTGGCCGCTGTGGCGGGCCTGCACGAGGGCATCATCGGCCGCGAAACGCGGCTGCGGCTGACAAGGCGCGAATCCATGGACCTGACCGAAGCGCTGGCCCGCTCCAACAACAAGTTCTTCTTCGACGTCGGCGAAAAGCTCGGTTTCGACCGCATCTACCACTACGCCCGGCTGTTCGGCCTCGGCGAGAAATCGGGGCTGGACATCGAGGGCGAAAGCGCCGGCATTCTGCCGGAATGGAAGCCGCAGGAGGTGCCCTGCGGCATGATGACGAGCTTCGGCGAGGCCATCGCCATCACGCCGCTGCAGTTGACGGCGATGGTCGCCGCCATCGCCAACGGCGGCTCGCTGTACTGGCTCCAGCACCCGCGCTCGCAGGATGAGGCCGAGCGGCTGGTGCCGCGGCTCAAGCGGCGCATCGAGCTGGCTGCGCGGATCGAGGACATCCTGCCCGGCATGATGGGCGCCGTCGACTACGGCACCGCGCGGCGGGCCGCCTTCGACCCCTCGACGCCGGTCTTCGGCAAGACGGGCACCTGCACGGACTCGCGGACGCACCTGGGGTGGTTTTCGAGCTTCAATGACGTGGGCGGCCGCAAGCTCGTGGTCACGGTGCTGCTCACGGGCGGGGCGCCGGTGAACGGCCCCGTGGCGTCCGGCATCGCCGGGCAGGTCTACAAAGCGCTGGCCGAGCAGCAGTATTTGGCCGAGCGACGGACCTATTCGCCCGCGGCGCTGGTTTCCGACGGCGGCCGCTGACCGCCGAGGCGGCGGTGCCCGCGCGGCTTTCCTGCAGGCCTTGACGGGCCGAGCGGCCCGCGAGGAGGGTTCTGTCCTGCCGGGCAGTACGCCAAGCCGCCGGTTCCCGTTTGCAGTCGTCCGTTGCGCCCCGGCCGCTGCATCTTCCCTCTTCAGACCATGCCAACAGCGGCCTTCGGCCCGACTGCCGCCCTCGCAATTCCTCCCGGGAGGGCCGGCTCTCTCACGAATCACTCAGTCCTGCGGCCGCGCTGAACGCCCCGGCTATCCGGCCTGTGGCGGCCGCCCCGATGAGGCCGAGGCCGGAACCGGCGCCAGCACGGCCCCGGCCACCGCGTGCAACAATTCGTCCAGCCCCTTGCCGGTGACCGCCGAGATGGCGAAGAACGGGAAGCCTCTGCGCCTGGCCTTGCGTCGCAGGCTCTCCAGGCGGCGGCGGTCCTGGACGATGTCGAGCTTTGTGGCGACCACGAACATCGGTTTGCGGGCCAGTTCCTCGCTGTAGCCTGCCAGCTCGTCGAGGATCACGTCGAAGTCGTGCTTCGGGTCGCGGCCGCTGGCTTCGCTCGCATCCACCAGATGCAGCAGCAGGCGGGTGCGCTCGATATGGCGGAGGAACTGGATGCCGAGGCCATGGCCTTCGTGCGCGCCTTCAATCAGTCCTGGGATGTCGGCGACCACAAAGGTGCGCTGGTCGGGCATCTCGACGACGCCAAGGTGCGGCTCGAGCGTCGTAAACGGGTAGTCGGCGATCTTCGGCCGCGCGGCCGAAACGCGGGAGATCAGCGTGGACTTGCCGGCGTTGGGGAAGCCGACGAGGCCGACGTCGGCCAGCAGCTTCAACACGAGGCGGAGGCGGCGCTCTTCGCCCGGCTGGCCCGGCTCGGCGCGCGTGGGCGCCTGGTGCGTGGGGGTGGCGAAGTGCTGGTTGCCGCGCCCCCCGCGGCCCCCGCGGGCTGCGACGAAACGCTGCTCCGGCGCGGTGAAGTCGAACAGCGGCTCGCCCGTTTCGGCATCGTAGACCACTGTGCCCACCGGCACGGGGACTTCCAGATCGGCGCCGCTGCGGCCTGTGCGGTTGCTGCCCTCGCCGTGCCGGCCGCGCTCGGCGCGGTGTTCGGGATTGAAACGGAAATGCAGCAGCGTGTTGTGGTGCTGGCTGGCCACCAGGATCACGTCGCCGCCGCGGCCGCCGTCGCCGCCGCTCGGGCCGCCGCGCGGAACGTACTTCTCGCGCCGGAACGCGACACAGCCGTTGCCGCCGTCGCCGGCTTTGACGCGGATGATGGCTTCGTCGACGAACATGGCCAGGGGCCGCTCCAGAAAAGCAGCGCAAAAGGAAAAGCCGCCCGCGCCTCGCGCACGCCGGGCGGCCCGGAATCGAAAAGGCTGGCAGCCGGGGCAGGGTCAGGATTCCAGCTCGACCACGCTGACCCACTTGCCCAGCCGGCCGCGGTCGCGCCATTCCACGCGCCCGCCGATGCGGGCGAACAGCGTGTCGTCGCTGCCGATGCCCACGTTTTCGCCGGGCTTGTAGCGCGTGCCCCGCTGGCGGACCAGAATGGCGCCGCCTTTCACGACCTCGCCGCTGTAAACCTTGATGCCCAGCCGCTGCGCCGCGCTGTCGCGGCCGTTCTTTGAACTTCCGAGTCCCTTTTTATGCGCCATGCGAAATCCTCTCCCGTCTTCAGAACACGATCTCGGAGATCTTCACCGCCGTGAAGTTCTGCCGGTGCCCGATCGTGCGCTTGTACTGCTTCTTCCGCTTGAACTTGAAGACGATCACCTTGTCTCCGCGGCCGTGCTTCTCGATCTGGCCGCGCACGCGCGCCGCCGCCGCTTCGGCGCCGGTCAGCAGCGTGCCGTCGTCCTTGCCGACGGCGAGCACGCGGTCGAACTCCACCGCCGCACCGGCTTCGCCGCCCAGCGTCTCCACCACCACGGTATCGCCGGGCGCGACGCGGTATTGCTTGCCGCCAGTTTCGATCACTGCAAACATGGGTCTAACCTCTCGATGACGCTGCGGGAACAGAACTCTGTGTGGTCCCGGCGGGTTGGCAGGCGTCCCGGCGCAAGCTCGCGCCGCTGGCTACGCCACAACTTTCCATGGTAGCCGATCCCGGCCGCGCGCGCAAATCGTTGCGATTTCAAAAGCAAAGGCGATGACAAATCCTCAATGAAGGGCGCCGCCCGGCCGATATGGGACTCGACGCGGAGACCGCCAAGGCCATGTCGACCCGGGAGTTCATCAGCCTGCGAGCCAGCCTGGAAAAGGCAGAATACCAGCACGCCCTCTTTCAGACGGCCCTGAAAGCCTATCTGGAAGCTTTGACCGGGGTCGAACGGCATGTCTTTCTGCCCTGTGCGGAAAAGATCCAGGGCCGGCCTCCTTCAGTAGCCGCGGCCCGGCAGCGGCTGGCTGCGGAGCCTGACGGCGCCGCCTTTGCCGCGGCGCGCCAGGACCTGGACCGGGCGCTGGAGACGACGCACGACTTTATCGCCCGCGAACTGGCGGGCACGGTCGAGCTGGCGGAAGTCGTCCGGCTGCTGGAATCCACCGCGGCCTCCTTGCAGGACCGCGGCAACCGCCATGAATCCGAGTTCCTCGGCGTCGCCCAGGGGCTGCAGCGGGCGGCCGAGCGGGACGACCTGCACGACCTGCGCCAGCAGATTCTCGCCCAGGTCCAGTTGATCACCTCGCTGGTTGAAGAAATGCGGCAGGAAAACCGACAGATCGTCGCCGAACTCGAGAAGGAAATGCACGCCTACCGCCGCCGGCTGGACGAGGTCGAGCGGGCGGCGCAGCGCGACCCGCTGACCGGGCTGGCCAACCGCGCCTCCTTCGAGCGCCGCGCCACGGAGATGATGCAGGCGGGCGTGCCATTCAGCCTGGTGCTCGTCGACCTGAACCACTTCAAGCGCGTCAACGACACGCACGGCCATCTCGTCGGCGACGAGCTGCTCCGCGTCTTTGCCAGCCGGCTGAAGCACCAGCTCCGGGCCGACGACATGGCCGCGCGGTGGGGCGGGGACGAGTTCGTCGTGCTGCTGCCCGCGCCGTTGCGCGACGCCATGGCGCGGGCGCGGCTGCTCGAGCAATCCCTGACGGGCGATTACCAGCTCTCCCTGGGCGGCGAAACGCGGCGGGTGCGCGTGAGTCTTTCCATGGGGCTGGCCGAACACCGCCCGGGCGAGTCGCTCGAGGACCTGCTGCGCCGCGCCGATCAAGGGCTGTACCAGAGCAAGGGCCTCCGCTGACCCACCGGCCCCGCCCCGCGCCCGGCCGGCTGCTCGCGCATGCGGGCGGCTTGCTAGGATCGGGAAGGAGAATTCTTCCCGTGGCGGATGCGAGCGAATTCCAGGATCAGGCGGTGCTGGTTTCCGGCGCCGGGCGGGGCATCGGCAAAAGGCTGGCGCTGGCCTTCGCCGGGCTGGGCGCCAAGGTCGGGCTGCTGGCGCGGTCAAGGGCGGAACTGGATCTGGCGCACCTGGAAATCACCCATGGCGGCGGGCAGGCGGTGCAACTGCCGTGCGACGTCCGGGATTTCCGCCAGGTCGAGGAGGCGGTGGCGCGGTTCCGCGGCGAGGCCGGCCCGGTGCGAGCGCTGCTCTGCGCGCACGGCGCCTTCGGCCCCATCGGGCCGCTGGCCGCCTGCGATCCGGCGGCCTGGCTGGACGGCGTGGCAACGAACCTCGGCGGCGCCATGCACCTGTGCCGGGCCGTGCTGCCGGACATGCTGGCGGCGCGCGCGGGCAAGATCGTCTTCCTCGCGGGCCTCGGGGCGGCGCAGCCGCGCGCCAACTTCTCCTCCTACAGCGCGGCGCAAGCGGCGCTCGCGCGGTTGGCAGAGACGCTGGCCGAAGAAGTTCGCGAGGCCAATGTGCAGGTCAACTGCATGAATCCCGGCCCCACCTATACGAGCCTGACAGACGACATCATTGCCGCCGGGGCCCACGCCGGCCAGGCCGAGCTGGATGCCGCGCTCAAGCTCCGCTCCTCCGGGGGGACCCGGCCCGACGAGCAGGTGGCGCTGGCGCGGTTCCTCTGCTCTTCCCGTTCCAACCATGTCAGCGGGATGCTCCTCTCGGTCAGCGACAACTGGCGCAAGCTCGAGCATTCGCCGCTGCAGGCCGGCATGTTCACCCTGCGGCGGATCCTCCGCAAGTAATCGCGAACGGAAAAATCCCTGCAAAGGCGCCCGGCCCGGGCCGATAAGCAGGACGCGGAGCCCGCACGATGGCGCTTGCCCCTCTCACATTCTCCGGCATCAGCAGCTTCTCGGACGATTTCCAGATTATCCTCGACCGCTCCGTCTCGATTGCCAGCCTGCCGGCGCGGGCGCTCGAACAGCAGCAGGCGGGCCTGCTGAGCCAAAAGATGGCCGCCGCCGAACTGCGCTCGGCGGTGGCGGATCTGGCGGCGGGACTGCGGCAGCTCGGGCGGCTGTCGCAGGGCGGCGCGCTCGCGGCGACGAGCAGTTCCTTCGCCGTGCAAGCCACGGCCACGGCGGCGGCTGCGCCGGGGCTGTACCGCATCACCAACATCACCAGCCTCGCCTCCCAGGCCGTCTCCCGAACCGCATCCGGCTACGCCGACACCACCACCGCGCCCGTCATCGGGGGAGGCGGCTCGCTCGAACTCGTCGCCGGCGGCGAGACCCGCACCCTCACGCTGGCCCCCGAAGCCGACAACCTCGCCGGATTGCGCGACGCCATCAACTCAAGCGGCCTCGGCCTCACCGCCTCCATCCTGGACGCCGGCGCCGGCCCCCAGCGCTACTACCTCTCCATCACCGCCAACGAAACCGGCCAGCGCTCCATCGAGCTTCGCCTCACCCCCGGCGATCCCGGCTCCAACCTGCTCGCCGCCGTCTCGCCCGGCTCCGACGCGCAGTTCGAACTCAACGGCGTCGCCATCAGCTCCAGCTCGAACACCCTCACTGGCGCCATCCCCGGAGTCACGCTGGAACTCAAGGCCACCACTGCGCCGGGCGACAACGTCGACATCCGCGTCCGGCCCTCCGCAGCCGGCGTGGCCGGCGCGCTACAGGCCTTCGTCAACGCCTACAACAAGCTCGTTGAGAAGCTCGACGCCCAGACCGGAGAGCAGCAAGGCTCGCTGACCGGTGAGTCCTTCATCCACGACCTCAAAGCCGCCCTGCGGGAAATCACCGGCTACCGCGCCTCCGGCCCCCGCGGCAGCCTGTTCGAACTCGGCGTCTCCATCGGCTCCGACGGCGTCATGTCGTTCAACCCCTCCGTCGTGCAAAACCTCGCCGAAAGCGAAATCCCGGCCGTCTTCTCCCTGCTCGGCAACGGCGCCACCGGATTGTCCGCGCTCGAAACGCGGCTGTCGCAATACAGCGACCCGCTCACCGGGTCGCTCACCGCCTTCCTCCAGAACCTCGACCGCACCGACCAGCGCCTCGCCAGCCAGATCAACGCCATCTACGAGCGCGTCAGCGCCACCCGCCTCACCCTCGTCGCCCGCCTCCAGGCCGCCGATACCCTGCTGGCGCGGCTCGAAGGCCAGAAAACCATGCTCAACGCCGCCATCGAAAGCCTCCAGACCGTCGCCTTCGGCAAGCGCCCCAACAACGTATGACCCCCGTCGAACAGCCCCTCGCCGAGCTCGCCGCAGCCTCGGAGGAGCTCCTCGCCCTCCTCCAGCGCCGCGATCCCCGCTACCTCGAGGCCATGGAACAGCGCGGCAGGCTCCTCCACCGCGTCCTAGCCCTCTGCCAGTCCGGCCAAGCCACGCCCCTCGCTCGAGCCGCCCTCGAACGCGTCCGCCAATTAGGCGATGCCTGCGAACGCGAAGCCCTCGCCTTGCGCCGCGAGGCCGCAGAGGCCCTCGCCGCCCTCGACCCCCATCTCCGGCTTGCAGACTCCCTCGGCCGCCTCGCCGAGGCGCAACAGTCCGCGCTCCTCGACCTCCGCGCCTAGCGCCGGATCGCGATCGTCGGCAAC
>Ga0308417_1003361_pt1 | contig 10238 bp, 9 predicted proteins | sample HotsprSampleOS65_FD_203528 | JGI IMG/M metagenome (GOLD analysis project Ga0308417, IMG submission 203528) | Hot spring phototrophic mat microbial communities from Octopus Spring, Yellowstone National Park, Wyoming, United States - 20090730_OS65 ... | reverse complement strand
CGCCCCAGGCACCCCAGCAGCCGGCCGAAGCCACGCCAGCGCCTGCCGCTCAGCCAGCCGGCGACGGCCCGCAGGTCGCCGGCGTGGATCGCCGATTCGACGGCCTGACGCTGCGCGCAGCTTTCATCGGCGGCGGCCAATACGAAAAGATGTACGAGTCCATCAAGGACTGGGAGGCAGCCACCGGCGCCAAGGTAGATATCGTCTACAAAGGCGATGGCTTCGAGATTGACAAGAAGTTGAAGACCGACTTCGCCGCCGGCACCGGAGACTACGATGTGGTGTGGAATCACACCTCGTTCTTCTCGCAGTACATCCCCTTCCTCGAACCGCTCGAAAAGTACTTCACGCCAGAGGAGCTCAAGGACTTCTCGCAGGCCATCCTCAAGAGCGCGACGCGCGATGGCCATCTGTGGCTCATCCCCCGCCACGCCGATATCAGCGTCATCCACTATCGCACCGACCTCTACAGCAATGAACAATACAAAGCCGAGTTCAAGACCAAGTATGGCTATGACCTCGCTCCGCCGGAGACGTGGAAGCAGTTCTTCGATCACGCCGAGTTCTTCGCCGGCAAAGAGCCCGGTCTGCTCGGCACCAATTTCGCGGGCAAGGAGGAGGCGCTGAGCGGGCGCTTTTACGAGATTCTGGTGGCCAACGGCGGCAAGATGCTCGACGAGAACTTCAAGCCTGCTTTCAACAGCGAAGCCGGCGTGAAGACCGCTCAATTCTTCCGCGATTTGTACGAGCGCAAGCTGGTGCCGGCCGACATGACCAGCCTGTTGTGGGACGGCGTAGCCAATAACTTCTGCCAGGGCAACATCGCCGTGCACAACGAATGGTTCGGCTGGTATTCCTACTTCCAGGACCCCAAGAACTGCAAGGTTGCCGGCAAGTTCGACCTGATCCGCCAGCCCGTAGGCGAAGGTGGCATTCGCAGCGGTTGGGCCGGCGCGCACGCCTTCAGCATCCCGGCCAGCAGCCAGAACAAAGAGGCCGCCGCAGCGCTGATCAAGTTCCTCACCTCGGAGAAGGTCATGTACGAGGAGGCCAAGCTTGGTTTCTTGCCGGTGCGCGATAGCGTTTGGGCGCGCCTCATCGCCGACGCTGCCAAGAGCGACAACCCGTTGGATAAGAAGCGGCTGGAGATCGCCCAGACTGCCATCGCCAACGACTTCTTCGCGCCCCCGCTCATTGCCGAGTGGATCCCGCTGACGAACATCCTGACACCCAAACTGCAGGCAATCATGCTGGGGGACATTGACGCCAAACAAGGACTGGACGAAGCTGCGGCAGAAGTAGAGAAGATGCTCGAAGAGGCCGGTTACTACAACAAGTAATCGCCCCGCAAGGCAAGCACGCCCTCCCTTGTCCAAGACAAGGGAGGGCCACGGTCATCTATGGCACAACTTACCCAGGCCTCGGCTCTCGAAGGACGCCTTTCACTGCCTCAAGGTGCGAAGATATCGCGATTCGTCGTCGCGATGCTGGCGCCGTCCGTGGTCGTCGTCGTCTTTGTTGTCGCCTTCCCGCTTATCTACTCGTTCTACCTCTCCTTCACTTCTTTCACGCTGCTCAGGCCGGTGACGGCGTGGAATGACTTCGCCAACTACCGGCGGCTGTTGCAGGATCCCATCTTCGGGCAGGCCTTCGTCAACACCCTGCTGTTCATGTTCGTCACCATCAACGCGGCGTTCCTGACGGGCCTCTTCCTCTCGCAGGCCATCGCGCGCACCATCCGCGGCCAGTCTGTGCTGCGCACTTTGCTGATGGTACCCATGATGTTTGCCCCGGTCATGGTCGGCTTTCAATTCCGCTGGTTCTTCAACGACCAGGTGGGGCTGGTGAACAACGCGTTGACCTCGCTGGGGTTGCTGAACGGCTCGATCCCCTGGTTGGTGGATCGCTGGTTGGCCATGTTCTCCATCGGCGTGGCGACGGTGTGGATGAACACGCCGGTGGTCGCGATCATCCTGCTGGCCGGCACCCTGTCCATCTCGCCCGAACTCTACGAAGCAGCCGACGTGGACGGCGCCAACAGCTGGCAGAAGTTCCGCTCGATCACCTATCCGTTGCTGGGGCCATTTATTACCATTGCGCTGACCATCCTTTCGCTGGACGTGGCCCGCGGCTTCGACATCGTCTCGATCATGACCGGCGGCGGCCCGGCGCATCGCACCGAGCTGCTTTGGACGTATGTGCCACGGGTGGCAATACAAGACTCCAGGTTCGCCCTCGGCGCAGCCATGTCGTTCGTCACCGTCATCGTCACCGTCGCGTTCACGCTCTATCTCTTCCGGCAATTGCTGAAGTCAAGGATTCTGTAAATGCGTCCATCGTCTCGTCGTCGTTTGCAGAGCGCGCTGGTTGATCTGCTCGTATGGGTCATCCTGATCGCCATGCTCGTGCCGGCGCTTTGGCTGGTGTTCACGTCGGTGCGCAACCCGGTGGAAGTTAATGCCAGGCCGCCGGTGTGGATCCCCCGCGAATTGACGCTCGACGGGTTCAAACCATTGTTCGGACAATCCACCGGAGCCACGGGCGCGATCCCTTTCGACCGCTACTTCCTGAATTCCGTTGTGGTTGCGCTTTCGAGCACATGCGTCGCGGTGGTCCTGGGCACAATGGCCGGCTATGTGTTCGCCCGCTACAGGTTTCGCGGCAAAAACGCGCTCTTTCTGGGCATCATGCTCTCCCGCGCCGTGCCAGGCATCTCTCTGAGCCTGCCGCTGTTCCTGTTATTTGCCCGCCTCAGCCAGTCTGGGCCAATGAAACTGATTGATAGTCCGATCGGGTTGATCATCGTGTACGTTGCCGTCAATGTGCCCTTCACCATCTGGCTAATGGACGGGTTCTTTCGCGAGATTCCGGCCGAGCTGAGCGAGGCAGCCCAGCTCGATGGGTGTTCGGAATGGCAGACCTTCACGCGCATCAACCTGCCGCTGGCGTTGCCCGGCCTGGCCGCCAGCGCCATCTTTGCCTTCCTGGCTGCCTGGAACGAGTTTCAAATCGCCACCGTGCTCACGCGCACCGTCAACTCCAAGACGGCGCCCGTCGGCTTGTTCGATTTCACCGGCCAGTTCACCATTGACTGGCGGGGCATGGCAGCCATGGCCACGGTGATGATGATCCCGGCAATCGCCTTCGTGCTGGTCGTGCAACGCAACTTGGTGCGCGGATTGACCTTTGGCGCCGTCAAGTGAGCTCGTGCCCTGATCTTCATCCCCGCCCGCTATGGCCTCACACGTCACCGATTCCCTGTTCTTCAAAGACCTGTACGGCACCGAGCAGATGCGCGCCGTTTTCAGCGACGAAGCACGCTTGCAACGCTGGCTGGACGTCGAAGTGGCCCTGGCACGGGCGGAGGCCGAGATCGGCCTGATTCCACGTCACGCCGCCGAGGAGATCGCTCGCAAGGGCCGGGCCGAGCTGATTGATACGGCATGGATGAAGAGCGAGATTGACCACACGCTGCATCCCATCGTGCCGCTCATCCGCGCCCTCGAAGCGATCTGCGATGGCGACGCCGGCGAATACATCCACTGGGGCGCCACCACCCAGGACATCATGGACACCGCCCTGGTGCTGCAACTGAAAGAGGCCATCGCCATCCTGGAACAGCGCCTGTCGGCGCTGAGTCAGGTGCTGTCCGATCTGGCGCAGCGCTATCGCGACACCCTGATGCCCGGCCGCACCCACGGACAGCATGCCCTGCCCATCACGTTCGGCTTCAAGGTGGCGATCTGGCTGGATGAGTTTCTCCGTCACATGGCGCGTTTGCGCGAATGCAAAGCCCGCCTGCTGGTGGGGCAGTTCGGCGGCGCTGTGGGCACGCTGGCCGGCGTCGCCGAGCATGGCTTCGAGATTCGTCGGCGCATGATGGCTCATCTCGGCCTTGGTGTGCCGACGATCAGCTGGCATGTGGCCCACGATAGCTTCGCCGAGTTCGCCAGCCTGGCCGCCATGGTCGCCGGCACATGCGGCAAGATCGCTCGCGAAGTGATCGCGCTGCAGAAAAGCGAGGTGATGGAGCTGGAAGAGCCGTGGGCCGAAGGCAAAGTGGGCAGCAGCACCATGCCGCACAAGCGCAACCCCATGCTGTGCGAGGCGGTCGCTGCCCTGGCCCGCTTATCCTTCAACCAGGCGCGCGCTGCCCTCGACGGCCTGATCCAGGAGCACGAGCGCGACTGGACGATTAACCACATGGAGTGGGCCTACCTGCCCGACTTATGCGTCATGGCCGACGGGGCGCTGGCCCTGACGCTTCGGGTGTTAAGCGGCCTGCACGTCTATCCGGAACGCATGCGCGCCAACCTCGACGCGCTGGATGGCCTGATGATGTCTGAAGCGGTGATGTTTGCGCTCGGACAGGCCGTGGGTCGCCAGACCGCGCACGATGTGGTCTACGAGTGCGCCATGCAAGCAGTGGCTTCGCAGCGTGCCTTTCGGGAGGTGCTGATGGAAAGTCCGGTGGTGCGCCAACACCTCTCAGCCGAGCATCTGTCGCGCCTGCTCGATCCAACCCCCTACATCGGCCTGGCGCGCGAGATGGTTGACCACGTGTGCCATTCAGCGGACGCCCGGCGATGATCCCTCCGGCGCAGCATAGATGACCTTGCGCACCTCGCGCGCAGCTACGTCGGGGGGCGTGCTCATCCCATACGCCAACCGCCAGCGGCCGTCCGCATCCAGGATAAATGTATCAGCCGTGTGATCTACGGTGTAGCGCTCCTGGCCAGCCACCCGGTTGGCGCGAAAGTGCGCCCCATACTCGAGGGCGACCAGGCGCACCTGATTCTCCGGCCCGGTCAGGCCGATGAACTCCGGATCGAAGATGCGCAGATAGCGATGCAGCCTGTCGGGCGTATCGCGCGTTCCATCCACGCTGATGAATACAAACGCCACGCGGTCGGCGTCTTTGCCCAGCGCTGCCTTCACCTTGCGCATTTCGCTCAGCGAGAGCGGGCAGATATCCGGGCAGTGAGTGTAGCCAAAGAAAAGCAGAACCACCTTGCCGCGCAGATCGCTCAGGCGGGTGACACCGCCGGCAGTGTTGGTCAGGGCAAAGTCCGGCATCACGCGCGGTGGGTTGAGATAAGCAATCGCTGGCGGGGACTGAATGGCCGCGCGGTTAGCCTCGCCGAAGAGATAGCCGACGCCAGCGGCGACCGGCGCGCTTAGCAGCACGGCTGCAGCCATGCCCATCCGCAGCCGCGTTGCTGGCCGCAGCAGCAGCCCGCCCGCTGCCAGCAGCCCGGCGACGCCAGCGATCAGGATGAGTGGCGCAATCATGCCATCGGCCAGGGGCTGGCCGCAGATAAACGCCCAGAATGCTCCGGGCGCCTCGGCCAGCAAGCGCACATCCTGCAGGTAGGTCGCGCCCAGGAAGGTCATCACCGCGCCAAAGCCAATGAGCACCGAAGCGATCGTCAGCGACGCAACCGAAGCGGCTGCGCTGGGGCGATCGTTGCCAGGGCGTGGAGTGATGCTGATGGGGGTCATTGCGCGTCTCCCACCGATGCAGCCATCGCGCGTGATGGCTGCATCGGCAAGTCACCACGAGTGCTCAGGGCATCGGCGCGTTGCTGGTCGGTATGAAGCGCATGATGTTCCAGCCTTCCTGAAAGTCCAGCACCTCGGCCACGACCGGCCCGTAGGCCACCAGCAGCAGCACACCTATCACGCCGAGCCAGATGCCCCAGCGCTCCAGCCAGAGCGGCGAGCTGCGGTCGCCGCTCGCTGTCTCGATGGGCACCTCGCCTTTGGGCATTAGCTGGCGCGAGAAGAAGAGCGTGCCGACGATGTTGACGAACAGCAAGACCGAGCTGATCAGCAAGATGACGCCCGATACAGCGGTGACATCCATCCAGAAAGCACCGGCTGGCGTCAGGTAGGGCGCCTGGCTGGTGAGCGCCCGGCGTGGGACGCCATTCAGGCCGGCTTCACCCATCGCCAGGCCGAACAGCGTCATGCCGATCAGCCAGGTGAACACCTGCGCCAGGGCGATCCCTCTGCTGAACAGGGCGCGGCCGCGGATGGCAGGCAGCAGCCAGTACAGGATGCCGATGTAAGTCAGCATTACCGCGCCGCCCAGGGTCTGGTGGAAGTGCGCCGGCACCCACGATGTGTTGTGAACTGTGGCGTTGAGCTGAGCCGAAGCGTTGATCAGGCCACTGAAGCCGCCGGCAATGAACAACACCATGCCCGACAGTTGCGCTGCCACCACCGGATCGCTCCACTTCTGCTTGAACGGCCAGTCGAACAGCGTCCTGGCGCCGCGATTGCGCGCTGCGTTCTCCAGCGCCGCGCCGACGTTGAAGGCGGTCATGAAGCTGGGAACGCTGACTACCAGCGTGAGCAGGGTGTGCACACCCTTCGATGAAGCGCTGATGCCGGGGTCACTGAACTGGTGATGTATGCCGACCGGCACCGAGAACAGCAAAAACATCATGAACGCCACGCGCGCCAGTGGTTCGCTGAACAGCTTGCCGCCGGCCTGGCGCGGCAGCATGGTGTACCAGGACACGTAGGCCGGAATCAGCCAGAAATACACCAGCGGATGGCCGAAGAACCAGAACAGCGTGCGGGCCAGTTGTGGGTCGGTGACTTTGAGGATGCCCAGCGAGGCTGGCAGCAACATGAACACGATCTCGACCGCCACGCCGACCGTGGCGATGCACCACATGATGAAGTTCACCATGATGGCGAACACAGCCAGCGGGACGCGCTCGCTGGGATGTTCGCGCTTCCAGTCGCGGTAGGTCAGGAAGATGTTAGCCGACGCCAGCCACGATCCCAGGGCCAGCAACACCAGCCCGATATAGAACAAAGCCGGCGCGATGCTGGGCGGGTAGAACGTGTAGAGCACAGCCGACTGCTGCGGCGACGCGAGGATTGTGAACAGCATTAACACCAGGCCAACCGCCATGGAGGCGAAGGCTGCCCAGCCCATCGGCACCGACTTGATCGGCCGTTGCAACGAGCGCTCGGTCACGAAGTAGCAGAAGCCAATGATGAAGAACGTGGTGAAGAACAGTGCGTTCATCACCCCGTGCACCGTCACCGCCTGGTAGTAGTAGGTAAAGACCGGGATGGTGGGGAAGTACTGCACAAACGTCGGCGAGCGATGAAAGGCCTGGAACGGCCCCATGAAGATGCCGAACAGCAGCGCGATGAGTGCGGCGATGATGTGCGCACCGATCATCGCCTGTTCGCGCTTCACCAGCTTTAGCGTGCCCGGCGTGGCGGGGGTTTCAACAGATTGGGGGTAAGTAATACTTGCCATGAATACCTCGCTCGCGAATTACTCCACGATGATGGTGCCGTACATCACTTGATGGCCAGCGCCGCAGTAGTGGTTACAGATGATGTGGTACGTGCCTGGCCGGTTGAAGTTGGCTGTGGCACGCGCAACCTGGCCGGGCACCAGTTCCAGGTTGAGCGTGTGCTTCTCGATCTGAAAACCGTGCATCACGTCTTTGCTGGTCACGTAGAAGGTCACCTGCGAGCCGCGCGGGAAGCGCAGCACGGCTGGGTTGCCGGCCTCTGGGCCAGCGTCGAACGCCCACGATCGGGCGACGATGACGGCTTCGTAGCGGTTGTCGGCGATCTTCCGCACGCCTGGGTTGGCGAAGATAGTCTGATCCAGCCGCTGCGGGTCTATTCGTTCCACCGGCGCCGGCAGACGAATGCCGAACACGGTGACAGCCACGATCGTCGCCGCTACGAACGCGCCCAGGGTGATTCCCACGGCCATCAGCCAGTATCGCTCGAGCTTATTGATCTCCATAATTCAGATGCTCCCTGGCTAGCTACCTGCGCCGCGTTCGAGCACAGTGATGAACCACAGATACGCCCAGTACAGCCCGTATCCGAGCAACATGAGGAAGACGAAGAGGACGATTCCCCGTGGTTTGAAGCCGGAGTGTTCGCCATCCGGCTCAGGCGGGGGAGAAACGTTCACCGGTTTTTCTTCCATAGCGTCAACATCCCATAAAGTTTGATGCAACAAGCCGCTGCGGCGTTCGTCGCGTCGCGATGCGGCTACGTCGTAGCAGTGTAGAGAGGAGCGAGCCGGATAGCACTCCGCAAGCGGACGGTCGGCAAGCTAGCCAATCGGCCAGTCGCGCGGCCTGAATTGTTGCGGAGCGATCGCGGAAGGGCGGGATTCAGCCTGCGCCGCGCCGTTCGCTATGCCGCGCGCGCCTCGCCATCAACGACCGCGATGACCGGCTGGGCCGCGCGCGGCGCGGCGGTGATGGCGCGATCGAAGCCACGCCGGATTAGCTCAGCCATGATCCACATCGCGTCTGGGTGTGCGACGCGCTCGCCATGCTGGGTGAGCACGGCGATCTTGCGCGCGCCGGTCGGGATGCCCTTTAAGCCGCCTTCGGGATGCGCCAGCAGCTCGACGATGACGGGCGCGGCAACGATGCTGCCCGGCATCGTCCTCGTCAGCCGCGCCAGGCGATCCACGCGGTGGGCAGTGCGTTCGTCGAGTGGGCGACCGATCGCATCCAGGCTGGCCAACACGCACACCACATCGGCGCAGGGCGGGATGACCGGCTCGCTGTCGCCGGGCGCTTTGACGCGCAGGCCGCGCGCGCCATCGGCCTCTACGAAAATGCAAACCAGGGGGTCGGCAATCAGGAGCTTAAGGGCACAAATCTCGTCGGCGGCGAAGCCGGTGAGCTTGGTCTGCACGGTGGGCATGCCTGCACCGTTGATGGGCGTGAGGTTGGCAGGGCCATCAACCGAGGCGGCAAAGCAGGCGGTGCGCCAGCCTGCCCGGAGGGCGGGCAGCGCCGCGATGTCCGTCAGCGTCCCGATCCGCACCAAGTCAAACGTCCCATCGGCCGGCTGCCAGATTTTCGTCGTGGTGGTGAAAGTGGCCCGCCCCCCTTGGGCGGCGACTTCCTGAGCCAGCCGCCAGCATAGTGTGGTCTTGCCGCCGGCGCCGACGACGGCGACGCAATCGCCAGGCCGGATGTGCAGTGCCTCAATCAGGGTCATCGGTCGGTCGCTCGCTTCCGGATCAGGCTTCGCCAGCGAAGGCTTCTTCGTCGTCCCGGTCGTCGGCAACAGGCATGTCGTGGCGCCCGACGACGGCGCGGGCGAAGATGAGGTAGCCGGTATGGGCGATCATGCGGTCCTGGGGGCGCAACCGATCGGCCACCGGCTTATAGCGCCGGGTGAGAATCTCCTCGATGTCAATCATGCCGAAGTCTGCCCGCTCCAGTGCGCGCAGCAGATTGACGACCTGGTTGGTGGTGGGCACCAGCGAGCCGAAGAAACCGCCATCCTTCAACACCTCGCGAGCCTGGGGGACGCACGTCTCCGGCGCGGGCATATCCAGGAAGACCGCATCCACTTGGTCATCCACTCTGAAGCCGTGGGTGCTATCGGCGTGGATGAACGTGACGTATGGATCCAGCCCGACGCGCTGCATGTTGCGCCGGGCCAGGGCGATGAAATCCTCGCGAATTTCCTGCGAATACACGCGGCCGGTAGGCATGACGGCCGTCGCCAGGGCCAGCGTTAGCCCACCGCTGCCGCAGCCGCTTTCCAGGATGCGCGCGCCGGGCCTGGCGTTCATCCGCATCAGAATGTAGGCGCTATCCTTCGGATAGATCACCTGCGAGCTGCGCTTGATGTGTTTGATCAGGTCGGCAGTGCTGGGTTGCACCACCAGGTAAGGGTGGCCCAGTGATGAGTGGATGACGCTGCCCCACGGTCTGCCGATCATCGCATCGTAGAGGATGAACCCGTGGTGCGTCTCGAACTTCTGGCCGGCTTGCACCTTCACCAGGTGCGCCTTGCCTCGCCCATCAACGACGAGGGCGAGATGTTGATCTTGGATGGTACTCACAGCGCTGCGCGCTATTCTAAAGGGTGCTTTCACGCGCAGGGGCAACGATGCTGCTCGCCTGCGCCCCCTTCTTAATTATTCTCCCCTGCGAGCGGGGGAAAGAAAGGGGGCGCTCAGCATGACAGTGCACCCCTTTGCCCTCCCGCAGGCCGCGCAGCCTGCAGGAGGATGTCCCTATATCAATAGTGCAAAAGTCGCTGGGGATAGCTTTGCCCCTGTTGGTGAACGCACCCGAACGCACGCTTTGCGCGCCGGGCGCGTACAATCCCGGCGGCCATGACCATACTCTGGCAGCCCTCGGACGAAGTGCGACGCCACAGCAACCTGCAGCGCTACATGGACTGGCTGGCATCGCGCAAATCGCTCGCCT
>Ga0308417_1003360_pt1 | contig 10239 bp, 7 predicted proteins | sample HotsprSampleOS65_FD_203528 | JGI IMG/M metagenome (GOLD analysis project Ga0308417, IMG submission 203528) | Hot spring phototrophic mat microbial communities from Octopus Spring, Yellowstone National Park, Wyoming, United States - 20090730_OS65 ... | reverse complement strand
TTTGGCGACATTGCGCCCATAGATGCGCGTGAGTTCAAGCGAGGCGCGTCGTTCAATCGGAATGTGAGAGCCATCAGGAATACTGAAATCAATCGTTGAAACAGGTGCGGCGATGTAGAACTTGCGCTGGTGAATTGCGGCAGAAACCGCGTGCGAATAGGTGCCGATTTTGTTCGCCGTGTCGCCGTTCGTCGCGATTCTATCCGCGCCAGTGATGACGAAATCAATCAGCGATTTCTGCATTAAAAATGCGACCGAAGAATCGGTTATCACTTCGAAAGGAAGTTGTGCTTTTTCCAATTCAAATGCGGTCAGGCGCAAGCCTTGCAAGAGCGGGCGCGTTTCGGAAGCGTAGACTTTCTCAATCAGCCCTGCCTCGTAGGCACGTTTGATAACGCCAAGTGCTGTGCCGATGCCGCCGGTTGCGAGTTCGCCTGTGTTGCAATGCGTCAGCACCGTAAGGCGTTGATAGGCAAGCACGTGTGAAAATTCTTGTTTGAGCAGTTTAACGCCGTGCTGTGCAATTTGCTCGCAGTTCTCGATTTCTTCGTTGTGAATGGCGCGTGCCTCTTGTTCGAGTTTGAAGACGAGTTCGGGAATATCGCAAGGTGCGAGGTTGCGTTCCACAATGCGTTTCAACCGAGCCGTTGCGAAAAACAAGTTGACGGCGGTTGGGCGCGAGGTTTCAATTTCGTTGATGGCTTTTGAGATGAACGCTGAGAAATTCTTTTTCTTGCCTTTGAACTGACGCGCGGCTAAAACGACGGTGTAACCTGCGGCAATGCCAATGAGCGGCGCGCCACGAATCGCAAGCGTTTTAATTGCCTCAATCGCGCGTTTGTAATCGCGCGTTGCAACCACCACTTCTTTCAAGGGTAAAAATCGCTGGTCAAGGTAGCGAAGCGTATCGTGTTCAAAAGCAATCGCGTTCATCATGGCTGGTGCTTAACAAATGTTCAGTGATTATTTATCGCCTGCGCGGTTGTTCTCAAAGGTGGTGCTTTGTCCTTCTTGCAAGCCGCGCTCGTAGGCTTCGTTTTCGCGCTTCTCGCGCATGGCGCGTTTGTAGACTTGCGGGCTATACTTCGCCGTGCCTTGTGTTACAAAAGCCCCAAATACGCCATCGTTGTAATAAAGGTAGATGTAATTGCCCGGCACGATTTCATCAAAAAGCCCCGTTTGGTCAACGAGTTTCTTGGCTTCTTCTTTGCTGAGCTTTTGAATATCAACAAGGTAATCCATAGCGACTTTGCGCGTTGCATCGCCTTTCTTGACCACGTAAGGCTTCGGCAGTTTTTCTTCAATCGATTTGATTTGTTGATTCAGCTCTTCAATTTTTTTGTCGGAATCAATGATCTTTTGAAGCATGGTTTTCGTGCTGATGTCCGACTCTTTCTGAATGATTTCAGAAAGCTTCTTTTCTTGTTCGGGCGAAAGTCCGAGCGAAGAATCAAGTTTGATTTGTTGGTCAGGATATTTTGCGTTGACTTCTTTAATGACTTTTGAAAGTTCATCGGATTGCTTCAAGATTTCTTGTTGCTTTTCGTTGATTTGCTTTTGAGCGCGCAGGAAATCTTCGTAAGAGGGTTTCTTTTCGCCACAACCGACGAGAGCAAGTGTCGCAATGAGCGCGAGAAACAGTGAGCTTTTCATTGGAATGAGTAGATAAATGGTTGATGAAATAACATTCAGTCAGCGTCGTTAGATTAAATCGTTTTCCCGAATGAGCAGCAAGATAGCGGAGTGTGGCACAATCATATATTTTTCGTCATCAAATTCAATTTCATGTGCGAAGTTATGAATGTAAATTGCAAGGTCGCCGACTTGCGCTTGAAGCGGAATATATTTCGGTGATCTGGTTGGCTCTTTCCAAGGCTCATCAGCGTCCGCCGGTGGCGCAACCGCATAGCCCGGTCCTGTTTTAACCACATAGCCGCTCTGAATTTTTTCTTTTTCTTGAACTGATGGCGGCAGATACAGCCCCGATTTTGTTTGTGATTCCGGCGACTTCGGCTTAATCAATACTCTGTCGCCAATGACGATGAATTTGTCTATGTTCGTTGCAATCAAGGTTGAAACAAATTAAAGTCTGATGAAAATAAAGCACGCAAAGTTAGCAAAAATTGTATGCTTGTGTGCGCGTTGTTGGGTTCTTTTTGGTGCGCAAAATTAATCGATTTTGAAACCGCGTTTAAGAAATGACACCGGAGTTCCTCAAAAAAGATGTGATGTATCTTAAAGGCGTTGGACCGAAACGCGCTGAACTGCTTTACAAGCAGAACATTCACACTTTTGAAGACTTGCTTAACCTTTTTCCCCGCCGCTACCTTGATAAAACCACAATTAAAAGCATCGCCTCACTTCGCGAAGGCGAGACCGCAACGGTTGTCGGCGAAGTGCGCTCGGTTCAATTCTTCGGAAAAGATTGGAAAAGCCAACGCTTCACTGCGCAACTGTGGGATAAGACCGGACGGCTTGATTTGATTTGGTTTCAAGGCGCGCCACACATTTCCAAAATCATCAAAGAAGGCGAAGCACTGGCAGTGTATGGCAAAGTCGGAATGTTTAACGGTCGCCCACAACTCACGCACCCCGATATTGATAAACTCACTGAAAGCAAACAAGATGAAGGCGAAAGCGACCCACAGCCTAACGACTTTCAACTGTTCAACACAGGCAAAATTATTGCGCTCTATCCAACCAACGAAGCCATGAAACGAGGCGGCTTAAACACGCGCACCCTCCGCCGAATCATGCGCACGCTCATCGAGCAAGCCACGCCGCACATTCCCGAAAATCTCCCCACTTACATTGTTGAACGCGAAAACCTGATGTCGCTTCCCGATGCCTATCGCGAAGTTCACTTTCCTTCATCAAAAGACACATTGGCACAAGCCCGCTATCGCTTGAAGTGGACGGAACTCTTCTATATGCAACTGCTCTTTGCGCTTCGCAAAAAACAAGTCGAGTTGGAAGTGAGAGCACCAGCGTTTGAGCGCGTCGGTGATTACACGAAGAAACTTTATGAGATGCTTCCCTACGAAATGACAAATGCACAAAAGCGCGTCATTAAAGAAATTCGCGCCGATATGAAATCAGGCTCGCAAATGAACCGCTTGGTGCAAGGCGATGTCGGCAGCGGCAAAACGCTTGTCGCCATTTTCTCGATGATGATTGCGCTTGACAACAACGCGCAATGTGCGTTTATGGCACCCACAGAAATTCTCGCCACACAGCACTACATCACGCTCAAAAAATTTCTCGAGCCGCTCGGTGTGAAGGTGGTCTTGCTGGTCGGTCAGCAACGCAAAAAACTTCGCGAAGAACTTTTGGCTTCGATTGCTTCAGGCGAGGCGCAAATTGTGGTCGGCACGCATGCACTCATTGAGGAGAAAGTCGAGTTCAAACATCTTGGTCTTGCAATTATCGATGAACAGCACCGTTTCGGCGTGATGCAACGCAAAGCCTTGCAAGATAAAGCCACAAACCCGCATATTCTTTTAATGACCGCAACGCCCATTCCGCGCACGCTCACCATGACGCAATACGGCGACCTTGATGTCTCCATCATTGATGAGATGCCGAAAAATCGCAAGCCAATTATCACCTACTTGCGTCATGAGTCGGAGCGTGAGGAAGTGTTGGAAAAAATCAAAGAGGAAATTCGCAAAGGGCGACAAGCCTACATTGTTTATCCGCTTGTGGAAGAATCCGAGAAAATTGATTTAGCCGCCGCCGTGCAGAGTTACGAGGATTTGAAAAACAATGTCTTTGATGAATGTCGCGTTGGACTCATTCACGGCAAAATGTTGCCTTACGAAAAGGAAGAAGAGATGGAGATGTTTCGCAGTGGAAAAACGCGCGTGCTGGTAGGCACAACGGTCATTGAAGTCGGCGTTGATGTGCCAAATGCGACCATCATCATGATTGAACACGCCGAGCGATTCGGATTGGCACAACTGCACCAACTTCGCGGGCGCGTCGGCAGAGGAAGCGAACAATCTTACTGCTACCTTGTTTATAGCGGTCGGCTCTCTGCCGATGCCAAAGAGCGATTGCAAGCGATGGAGCAATCGTGCGACGGCTTCTACATTTCCGAAGTCGATGCAAGGATTCGCGGCGCAGGCAACATACTCGGCACCGAACAATCGGGCGAGATTTCAGACCTTAAAATCGCTAACCCCAGCGAAGATGCCGATACGCTTCAAGACGCAAAGCGCGTCGCCTTTGAACTGATTGACAGCGACCCCCAACTGCGCTTACCAGAGCATCAAGTCGTGCGTGAGTATTACCTTGCGCATTATCACGAGCGATTCGGACTTGCTGATGTTGGGTGATGTTACTTGTCGTAGTATCCCACGAAGGCGTAGCCTCGTCCCCAAATCGTTTTCAAGTATTTCGGATTCTTTGCATCGTCGTGGAGTTTTGCGCGCAGTTTGCTCACCATGACATCAATCGTGCGGTCGTAAGATTCCCACTGAATGCCTTTGGTGTTTTGCATGATAAATTCGCGCGAGAGCGTTTTGCCTTCATGTTTGACAAAGAGAAGCAACAGCTCAAACTCGGTTGTGGTGAGTTCGAGCGGTTCATCGTGGAGTGTTGCGGAAAATGTTTTTTCATCAAGCACCAGTGCGCCGCTCTTATGAAGAATTGACGCGCTAACAGGAGTACTTCTACGCATTAAACTTTGCAGACGGGCGACGAGTTCGCGTGGTTCAAACGGTTTTGGGAGGTAATCGTCCGCGCCCATTTCCAAGCCGACGATTCGGTCATGCACATCGCCGCGTGCCGTGAGCATGATAATCGGTGTTGTAATGCTCTTGCGCAACTCCTGCGCCACCTTAAAGCCGTCTTTTTCGGGAAGCATCACATCTAAAATAATTGCATCAAAAGGGCGTTCAGAAAGGTGCTTGATTGCCTCGCTTGGCTTTGCCGCATGGGTAAGGCGAAATCCAAATTTTTGAAAATAGGCTTCCAAAAGTTTCGCAAGCGAGAGGTCGTCATCGATAAGTAGAATTTCCTTCATAACGCAAGGTCATTTTTCGCTGAAAATACAAAACGAGAGAACACGGCAAACGGTGCGCTCTCGTTTTGCTTAAAGATTTATGAAGTGAGTTACTCCTGACGATGTTTTCCCCAATGCTGTCTTCGTCCGTGACGATTGCCATCAAATTTGGCGTGTTGTTCTGCCATTTGAATCACTTTTTCAGAGGCTTTTGCGCGCTGTTCCGGCGTGAGCATGGCGTGGACGGCGCGAATGGCATCTTTCATTGCAGAGCGCACTTCGGCTTGTTTGGCTTCAAGTTGTGCCGCGCCTTGATTGAGAACAGCCTCGTCCATTTTGTCTTTTCTGAACTCGCTGATGAAGGCTTGCATTTGGGCATGTCTTATCGGTTCATCTGTCATGCCGATTTTGGATTGAACGGTCTCGGCGATTTGTAGGAGATTGGCTTTTTGAGCATCGGTCAAGTTGAGGTCGCGTGTTAATTTTTTGAGCATATATCCGCCGGCTATACCGCGCATTTCTTTTTTATTCTTTCGCAGTTCATGCTTACGGTTCATGTCGTTGTAGCGAGCCTCGAGTTTATCGGCGATTTTCGCGCGCTGTTCGGGCGTGAGAATGCGATGCGCTTGAATGAGTTTGGATTGCATAAACGCTTGGCGTTCTTTGTGGAAAACGTGCGGCACGATGTTATCAAGGTCGGCATCGGAAAGCGTGCTGTTTTTGAAGGCGGCGGCAAACTTCTCCATTTCGGCTTTGCGTGCCGCGTGTTTCGCCGTCATTTCCGCCGCAAGTTCATCTGCAAGTTTTTTGAACTCGGCTTTTTGTGATTCTGAAAGGTCGACTTCCGACTCGATCATGTTGAGAATACCGTTGGCAAAGCGGTCGCGCTCATCGTTTTGAATCATGAGCGGCTCAGCCGGCGATTGACCGTTATCGCCGCACCCTGCCACAGCAAAAGAGCCGATAATAAGAAGCGAGAAAAGCACACGTAGGTTTTTCATGGTTCGAGATGTTTAAGTTTAGAAATAAACGACACTAACAAACTTATCCTCTCATACGCAGAAGAATTTGAACAAGATGTTTCTATGTTGTAAAAGACTGTAATACAAAACCGTAAGACCTACGTTTTAGAAATCTTGTTTTGGAATTGAAAACGAAAGCCTTATTTTTCAGCAGCTTGAAGATATAGCACCTACATTCATCTCAAAATATCAATACGCGATTATTGTGGTTTTTGTCGCAAGAAGTAGTCAGGAGCGCATTGATGTGAGGGTGTCTTGTGGCTGAATCAACCGCTTTGAACAGGTCTGGTCGATGACAGGTAAACGAATATATGACTGTTTTTGGAGCATCTTATTGGAGGCTCACAAGATAGTTTCAACAGCAAAGTTCAGTGCTGAAAGTTCAGTATTGAAAAAGTGGAAGATAGGCTTACCTTCAAACGCATCTCTCGCTTCTGTGATAAGAATCACAATACCTCTCGCCTATGAAAAGTTAAGTTTCAACCTTTATCAATAACGATGTGATGTCAAAAGTTCTGCCATATCGCGGAATCTACCCGAAAATTCACGAGAGCGTGTTTTTGTGTGAAGGGTCGGTTATTGTTGGTGATGTGGTGTTGGGGGCAGACAGTAGCGTGTGGTTTAATGCCGTAGTGAGAGGTGATGTTTGCCCGATTCGAATTGGAGAACGCACGAATGTTCAGGATAATGCGACGCTTCATGTTACGCACGACACAGGACCGCTCACGATTGGCAATGATGTTACGATTGGACATAACGCTGTGCTTCATGCATGCACGGTTCATGAGTTTGTGTTGATAGGCATGGGTGCGATTTTGCTCGACCACTGCACGATTGAACCGTATTCATATATCGCTGCTGGTGCGTTGGTGCGACAAGGTTTTACGGTTCCGTCGGGAATGATGGTGGCTGGCGTGCCTGCCAAAGTGATTCGCCCAATTTCAGATGCCGAGCGCATGGCGATTATGGAATCACCGCAAAATTACATGAACTATGTGCGCAATTATCGAGCGTATTCTGATACTTCATACTCATTGCCGCCGCGAACACAGAGTTGAATTTGATAAATAAAATATGCCAGAGAGGAGCAACCTTAATGACGTCTGCGATTACCAAGCAACCAAAGCGAGTAGATTACAACCTCTACGCCTTTGACAGCGGCATCTATCGCGTGAGCGGACCTGAACTTTCGCTCTGTGCCTACCTTGTGGAAACTTCAGCAGGATTGATTCAGGTTAATGCTGTGCCTGAACTCTTCAAAAGTTATTTTCCCTATCTCAAAAAATTACCAGTCGCCGCTGTTGTTACCGAACCGATTGTTACTCAACTTGGCGACACGCTCACCGGCTTTGAGTTCGAGCTCTGGACATCGCGTTTCATTGATTTTCAACGTCCACACAAAATTAAATTCATCGGTCATGAGCCGATTCTTAAAGCCCTTTATCGCCGATTAGAACTCACCATGAACGGCGATTTCGTGCATGATGAAAACGGACAGCGTCAAGCGAAATTCGTCTCGCGCCGATGGGTCGATGATGTCTTTGAGTGGCATTCCTGCAATAGCAACGTGGAAATCGGGAACGTGAGAATTGATGTGTCCAATCCAAAAGAAGTGAAAATCTACGATGCTGGGAAATTGATTTATGATTCCGCGCTCTATCCTATTAGCACGGGCAAAGATGCCGCCTCGCTTTATGTCGATATGATGCTCTCCCAAATCGAGCCGTTAGCACGCGATGAAGATGAGTTGGGCATTATCGTTGGTGGCAATGGAATCGGCACAAAGCCGGGTGTAACCAGCAATTTCATTATGCACTACGCCGACCGCCTTATGTGGATTGACCCGCCCGCCCGCTTCTACGAAAAAGCCGTCAAACTCCAAGTCAATCCTGATGATGTAACCGAATACATCATCACGCATTGCCACGAAGACCACATCGAAGGATTCAGCGCGCTCTTGCAACGCAAAATTGAACGCAAAGAAAAGTTGCGTCTTTTGAGCATCAATCCCATCTTGGAACAACTCAAAGAAATCTTCAATCCGCTTTTCGGAGACATTACGCCACACATCACCTACTCCGATTTAAGCAACCGGGACATCTTTCAAAACTATTTCGGGTGCGATATTCAAATCCGCGAAAACTATCACCCTGTTCCAACCATTGGATTGAAGTTCAACTACAACGGACGCGGCATCGGCATTTCTGGCGATGTGCTTTACTCCAAAGAACTCATCAATGCACGCTTGCAAAACGGCTCGCTCACCAAAGAGCAATACGACATTGCCTCTGCAAAATGGTTTGCCGATACTGAACTCTTTTTGCACGATACGACCGTTTCCAAAGACCCTGTTCATACCGATTTAGAACATGTCGAAGACCTTGCACAAGAAATTCCCCACGTGAAAGCCTATGGCTATCACTTCGGTGTCCGCTTTGAATCGGACTATGTAACCCCCACGCGCTTTGGCGATAGGCTCTGAAACTTATCAAGAAAATAATCCCCAACCTGACACATACGCACTCTTTTCAGAGCAAAAGAATTTTGTTCTCGACTAAACGCAACTGGTCGAACAAAAAAGCCCGTCTTGCGACAGGCTTATACTTGAAGAACTATCTTCATACTTGCGAATGAAAGAACATCAAAGAACATCTCTCAAGAAAACGCAGTAAACATAACCGCGTGATGTTCCAATCGGTGTGATAAGTATCACACTGTCCGTTATGGACTTTGAGCGCGTTCCGCCGCCCACTCTGCCAAAAGTTCGATGATTCGGTCTTGCACTTTTTCAATCTCAAGGCGCGACTGCGTGAAGTTCATCGCCATGATTGAAAAGACAATCCACTCTTCATCTTCTCCATAAAAATATCCTGAAAGCGTGCGCACGCCGCCCACAAATCCCGTTTTCGCAAAGGTCATTTCACTTGCTTTGCTATTACGCAACCGATTTTGAAGCGTGCCATCTTTCCCTGCAACCGCAAGCGATTGATAGTATGTCTCAAACGACTCCGTCGCGTATTGCTTTTTGAGAAGTTTGACAATCGCTGAGGGTGAAATGCGATTCTTGCGCGATAAGCCACACCCGTCGATGATGTAAAAATGCTTTTCAGTAATCCCGATAGAATTCAGATACACTTTCACGGCATCTAATCCTGCATCAATCGTGCCTTCTTTGCGATAAGCGTAGCCAATTCGGCGAAGCAGTTGTTCAGCGAAAAAATTGTTGCTGGCTTTGTTGGTCTCGGCAAGTATTGAGAACAAGGGCGGTGAGACTTGTGAAGCAACTTGTTGGAGTGTATCGGTCAAGTAATAATCGGTTTCACGCTTTCGGCGCAATTTGCCTGTAACCCGAATCCCTTTTTCTTCAAGGGCTTTTTTAAGCGCAGTGAGAAAATAAAGGGCGGGTTGCTCGACGGCAATGCGCTCACGAAAGCCGCGCGAATCCAATGGAATTGAGCCTGAAATGAGAATCGTGTTCGTGCCGAAGCGGCGCACCACTTCAACGGTGCGTTTAGTTTGTGCAAATCCTGTAACCGCGTTGTTTTCAATCTTGAAGAAACTGACATCGGGCGAAAGAGAGATAATCGGGGCTTTGCCAATGCTATCCGCAGGATAAACGCTCACAGTGGCACTGTTTTCGTTGAAGGCAAGTGCCGATGCGGGAGCCGCCATGCCGTAGAAAAGGTCGTCCCACGCCCAATCGGAAGCATAATCGCCATCGCCGTTGCTGATGGCTTGCGAATAAACAGAGGCTTGAATGTAGCGGTCATCAGCAACTAAATCGCCGTTGATAAGTGTGATGTTTCGCGCTAAAAGGCTATCGGCAAGTTGGTAAAAGAAAAATCCGCCCGTTGAATCCACGAACCGCTCGGCGTGATACGGATTGCCGTCGCTCATCACAATCAAATCGCCGTCGAGCCGCGCCACACCGTTTTCCATGCGAACAATCTTTCCCCAAGTGTGCGCCGATGTTCGAAATCGGAACGAGTCACCCAAGTAGTGAAGTGCCGCCGCCGTTGTCAGCAATTTTTGATTGGACGCAGGCACAAAATTTTTCTCGCTGTTGAGCGCATACAGCACGCCAAGTTTCGGGTCAAGCGATTCAAGATGAACGCCCCAAAATGTATTGCTGTGTGCATCGTCATAAAGCAACTTCTCCAATTCACTTTGTAATTCTTTGAGCAGGCGTTGGTCTCGCTTTGAGAGTTTCTT
>Ga0308417_1003354_pt1 | contig 10248 bp, 4 predicted proteins | sample HotsprSampleOS65_FD_203528 | JGI IMG/M metagenome (GOLD analysis project Ga0308417, IMG submission 203528) | Hot spring phototrophic mat microbial communities from Octopus Spring, Yellowstone National Park, Wyoming, United States - 20090730_OS65 ... | reverse complement strand
CCATGTTCAGAGTGATGCGGTAAGGCGGCTGCCCGGTCAGCAATTCGTAGAAGATTACTCCCAGGGAGTACACGTCGCTCCGCGTGTCCACCGCATCGTGCTCGCCACGTGCTTGCTCAGGGCTCATGTAGGGCAGCGTTCCGAGCAGGGCGCCCGGTTCGGTGAGCGAGGGCGCGAAGCTGGCGTCGGTGTCCGCGACGCGCGCCAGGCCAAAGTCCACCAGGTGCGGCCGGCCGTCCGGATCGACCAGGATGTTGCTGGGCTTCAGATCGCGATGAATTACGCCGCGCTGGTGCGCGTAGGCCACCGCTTCTACGATCCGCACGAAGAGTTCGATGCGCTCTCGCAATCCGGGGTTGTGGCGGGCGACATACGTCCGCAGCGATTCGCCGACGACGAGTTCCATCGTGAAGAAATGCCGCCCGTCGGCCGTTTGCCCGCCCTCATAGACCGTCGCAATCGCGGGGTGTCGCAGGCGGGCCTGCGTCTCGATCTCCCGTTGGAACTGGCGTGTCCGGCGGGCGTCGGTGCCGGCGCAGCCCAGCACCTTGAGGGCGACGCGGCGACGCGGCTGGCGCTGCTCCGCCTCGTAGACCACCCCCATGCCGCCACGTCCGATCTCGCGCACGATGGTATAGCCCGGAACCTCGGCATCGGCCGGCAGGCCCGCGATAGGGACGGGGTGCGGAGAGATGAGCGGGGAAAACAGTTCCCCCATCCGCAGGCCGGGAGCGTCCACCGACCCGAGCAGCTGCTCCAGCTTGCTGGCGTCGCCGTGCCACAAGGCCTCGACGGCGCTATCCAGCCGCTGGGGCAGGTCATCCAGGATGTCCAGCGGAATCTTGTCCATTTTCCTCGTATTCGTCCGTGGCGATGCCCAGCATTGCCCGCCGCAGCACCTTCAGCCCCCGGACGACCAGCATGGAGGCGGCGGCGGGCGAAATGCCCATGTGCTCGGCCACGGTGGCGATTTTCAGATCGTCGAAGATTCGCAAGGTAATCGCCGTGCGGTGCTCGGGTTTCAATCGCCCCAGGGCTGCCAGCAGGCGCTGGACCAGCTCGGCCCGTTCGGCGGCTCCGCTGGGTGTGGTTCCACTGGCCGACAGAAGCTGCCAGAGAGGGCCAGCCGCCGACAAGGAACCGGTCAGCGAGTCAAGCGAGGCAGCGTTTTCGGTCTTCGGCGCGTCGCCGCTGCGCCGGCGAATGCGCGCGGCCACGAGCCGCGATACCGTCCCGGACACCCACGCGTTCAGGCCGTCCCGCGTGCGATTCCACAGCTCGCCGAACTGCTCTACCAGCACGACGAGCGTTTCCTGAACAATGTCGTCCAGCTCCTGGAGTTGCGCCGGCGTGGGGCTGAGGCGCGCGGCGATCATGAGCCGGATACGGGGTTCCAACAACGCCAATACCCGTTCGCGCGCCCCGGTGACACCGTCAGCAGCGGCGGCGATCAAGTCGTCAGTAAGCTCGGCGACTCCAGTCATGCCACTCGCCATCTTACTGAACTAAAGGATGCGAATGTAGTGAATTGCGAAGTGTAGTCGGGACGGACGTTTGCTCCCTGTCTTGGGCGTCGGCCGCGGATGGGAGCTTTCGTGCTGCCCACGTCGTCGCTTCCGGCGTAGTGCGGGCCGGCAAACGACAGACCCTTCAACGTGAGGCTGTTGCTGATCCGCAGCGAGGATGAGCCGTAAATGGCTATCGGGGACAGAGGTTGCGAGCAGTGAGCATGGCCAGAGGCGCGGCTTGGACGTCCACACGTGCCGAAGGGCAAAGCTCACCATGCACCGTGACTTATCGCCCCTTGCCGTGGCAATGTTTGTACTTCTTTCCCGAGCCGCAGGGACAGGGATCGTTGCGGCCGATACGAGGCGTCTCCCGCCGAATCGTGCGCGACAGCCCACCCTCGCCTTGCTGTCGCATCGCCGCCTGTTGATCTTCGGAGGCCGCCGAGAAACCGGCCCCCGTGGCGTCGGCCTTCGTGGCCGTCACTTGGCGGTAGACCGTGGTTCCGGATGCTGTGGTTGTCGCCGCCGGTTCCGTATCGGCGTACGTGGCGCCGCCGTAGCCGGCTACCTGGATCTTGAAGATCAGGTCGGTGACGCGTTCGCGGTAGTTCTCGAGCATCTCGTTGAACATCCGCGTCCCCTCGCGCTTGTACGCGATCTTGGGATCCTGCTCCGCGTACCCGCGCAGGCCGATCGAGTGGCGGAGCAGGTCCATGCCGTACATGTGGTCCTTCCAGACGGCATCGAGGGTGACGAGCATCACGTAGCGCTCGAGCTGCGTGAGCTCATAGCGGAGCATCTGGTACGCCCGGTCGCGCAACTGTTCGCGCAGGTCGCCATTCAGGTCCAGGGGGTGATCCCGGACGACGGAGCCGAACCGCTGCCGGGCCCACCCGAGCAGCTCGTCGCCCTGGAACTGCTGCCGGGCGGCGTCGATCTCCTGGTCCAGCCGGCCGTTCGTCAGATAGTCCTCGTTGACGGCGCGCAGCTCCTGGAAGATCTGCTCGGGGTTCTTGCCGGCGAAATGTTCATACGTCCAACCAAGTCCGTATTTGCGGTTCACCCAGGCTGCCACGCGGTTGTAGAACTCGTTGACATTCGACCCGCCGCGCTGGAGAGCGTACTCGATCGCCGCCGCCGGCGGATAGTCGATTTCGCGGCGTCGGTACGCACGCCGCATGTGTTCGCGGAAGACGCGTTCGGCATCTTCGCGGCTGGCCGCGGCGATGTCGTCCAGCGGGACGTCGACGCCGAACTTTTCACGGGCCCAGCGGACCAGGCGGGCGCGCGCGAACAGGGGATCGACGTATTGTTGGAGGGGGGTCAGATCGTGGGTCGCGACCTTCTGGACAGCGGCTTCGGTGATCTGCTCCAGAAGCTCCGTCGGATCGCTCTTCCGAATCTGGTTTTGGGTCAGGCTGAGGCCGTACTGGGCGGCCCAGGCCGCCAGACCACGCACGTCCCACTCGTCCGGGGGCAGGTCGGAATCGACATACTCGCCGAACATGCGTTGGACGGTCTGCCGGGCCTCGTAGGACGCCAGGTCGCGTACGTTGTCACACAGCGTCTTGAAGTCGGAGGTGTCGAGCTTGTTCGCGTCGATCTGGACGCCCAGGTGCTGCCCGACCCATTCCGCGGCACACTGCGCCGGGAATTGCGGGTCGTAATAACGGGCGATCGCGTCGGCGACCGTGGCGTCGATCATCTCCCAGACCATCTCCGTCAGTCCGCGACCCTCGACGATCTGCTGGCGCATCTGATAGAAGGTCCGCCGCTGGTAATCCATGACCTCGTCGTATTCCAGCAGATTCTTGCGGATACCGAAGTTCCGTTCCTCGACCTTCTTCTGGGCGCGTTCGATGCCACGGCTGACGCGTTTGTCCTCGATCGCCATGCCCTCTTGGAAGCCGAGCATGTTGAGCATGCGGAGCACCCACTCGCCCATGAACAGCCGCAGCAGCTCGTCATCGAAGCTCAGGAAGAAGCGCGTACTGCCGGGATCTCCCTGACGGCCGCAGCGACCGCGGAGCTGATTGTCGATGCGCCGGCTTTCGTGGCGTTCGGTGCCGACGACGTGCAGACCGCCGAGGGCGGCCACGCCCGGACCGAGCACGATGTCCGTCCCGCGACCGGCCATGTTGGTCGCGATGGTCACGTTCCCGACCAGCGTCTTCTTCTTGCCCCGGACGGTTTCATGCTGCTGCCCGGCCTTGGCGACGATCTCGGCTTCCCGGGCGTGGTTCTTGGCGTTGAGCACTTCGTGCTCGATGCCGTAGCGTTGCGCCAGGAGGGCGCTGAGCTTCTCCGAGTTCTCGACGCTGATGGTGCCGACGAGCACGGGGCGTCCGCCAACGTGCGGGCCCATCAGCTTGCGATACCCTTCGACCAAAGCTTCGGCGCTGCCCTCGCCGTTGTCGAAGGCGCGCAGTGCCTCAGCGATGATGCCCAACTGCGTTTGGATCTGCTCGACCGTCAACGGCTGGGCGGCGGCGACGCCGGCGCTGAGCGGCTCGGTCGGCTGGGCTTGGGTGGCGGGCAACCGCGCCGCCCGTCGCCGCTGCGCCAGAAGCGCCTGAAGCACCCGCTGAGCCTGCTTGAGCATGTCTGCCAGCGACCAGGGATCGCTGGGATACCCGTCCTGGCTGTAGGCCCGGATCTCCTCCACGATCGCGTCGTACTTGTTGGCGGCCGTCTTGTAAATCTTGTCGTTGTAGTCAATACGCCGCACGGGGCGATTCGTCGGGATGGCGATCACCTCGAGCTTGTAAATCTTCATGAACTCGTCGGCTTCGGTCATGGCCGTTCCGGTCATGCCGGCGAGCTGCTTGTACAGTTTGAAGAGGTTCTGGAGGGTGATGGTGGCGAGGGTCTGCGTCTCCTGCTTGATGGTGACCTTTTCCTTGGCCTCGACTGCCTGATGCAGGCCGTCGGACCATTGCCGCCCGTGCATGAGGCGGCCGGTGAACTCGTCCACGATGATGATCTGATCGTCCTTGACGACGTATTCCTTGTCGCGGTGGTAGACGAGGTGCGCCCGCAGGGCATTGTCGATGTAGTGCGGCCAGTTCATGTTCCGGCTGTCGTAGAAGGTGCCGATCGCCAGTTCCTGCTGGGCCGCCTTGGCGCCGTGCTCGGTCATGTGGACCGACTTGCGGTCCTCCTCGACGACGAAATACTGCCGGTGGCCGATGGCCTCGGCCTCATCCGACGACAGCCAGTAGGGATCCGCCCGGAATTTCTTGAGTCCGTCCCGGTATTTGGGGTTGTTGGGGTCCAGCCCGTACTTCTGGGGGTTGGCTTCGATGTCCGCCAACCGGGCCCGCGTCTCGCGGTTGGCCTGCTCCTGCTTGCGGATCAGCGACTGGGCGATGCTGTCGGCCACGCGGTAATTGCTCACGTCGTCGTGCGCGGGGCCGGAGATGATCAGCGGGGTGCGCGCCTCGTCGATCAGGATGGAGTCCACCTCGTCCACGACCACGTAGTCCTGCGGTCCCTGCACCTGGTCGCGGACATCGTGCTTCATGTTGTCCCGGAGATAGTCGAAGCCGAACTCGCTGTTGGTCCCGTAGGTGACATCGCAGGCGTAGGCGACCCGGCGGACTTCCGCCCCCGGTCCCCACGTCTCCATGTCCGCGGTGATGTACCCGACCGACACGCCCAGCCGCCCGAGTACGGACTGACAGAACCACGCGTCGCGCACGACCAGGTAGTCGTTCACGGTTACCATATGGACGCGCAACCCCTGAAGCACCTTCAGGTACAGCGCCGGATAGCAGACGATGGTCTTGCCCTCCCCCGTCCGCATCTCCGCCACGTTGTTGTCTTCGAGAACCTTCGCCCCGATCAACTGACATTCGAATTGGCGATGCGTCAGAGGTGCCCGCCGCGGCTCGATGGCCGCCAGCTCGGCCTGGAGCGCTTCCCACTGGGCGGCGGCCAGATCAAGCTGGCCACCGGTCTCCACGAAGCGCTGCAACACACGGGCTTGGACGCGCTTCTGAACCTCGCGGGCATGAGATGCGGCCGCCGGCGTGCCACCCCCCTCCACGGCTTGCAAATAGTCAAACGGCAGCAGCCCCCGCCGGGAGGCCTCCCGTACACAGGCGTACGCTTCGGGACGGATCTGATCGATCGTCTCGCCGGCGGCGAGGCGCCGCCGAAACTCGACCGTTTTGCCGCGCAGCTCGTCGTCGGACAGCGCGCGCAGCTTCTCTTCCCACGGATCGACGCTCGCGCGCACCCAGCGGCGGAGGCTCAGCACCACCCGGTCGTTGCGCGAGGGAAGGAACTTGAAGGCGGACCAGCCACAGTAGCCGACCCACACGGCCAAGACCATGCAGAACGGCAGCGCGGTCCATTCGCGGCGCAGCCACGAGACGCCCGTCCCCTCTGGGCCCAGCACCAGCACGCTGCCGGCCGCCAGAAACAGCAGAGTCAGGCCGGCGATGGCCAGCAATCGCAACCCGCTGTGGCGTGCGCGGTACCAGAAAACCGCGGAAGCGCTGGTCGCGTCCCGCAGGATGTCGGTATCACCAACGACAAAAAGCCAGTTCATCGCAGCGCCTTGCGTGCACGTCCGGCCGCCGTCCGCGCGTCAGCCCGCACATCGGAACTCGCCCCGGTACGGCCCGCGTATGTCGCTCCCCCCGCTCGACCTCGCCCGCCGCGAGCCGCCCCGACACAAGCGGGCGTACACTACTTGGCCCGTTCGACGTATTCACCGGTCCGCGTGTCGATCCGCACGACCTCCCCGTTTTCGATGAACGGCGGCACGCGCACGCGCAGTCCGGTTTCGAGCAGAGCGTCCTTGGTCTGGTTCGTGGCCGTTGCGCCGCGCACGACCGGCGGGGTGTCCGTGACCGTCAGCTCCACCACGTTCGGCAACTCGACCGCTACGATTTTCCCTTCGATAAAGGAGACCGTCACGATCTCGTTGCCGCGCAGGTACAGCTCCGCGTCGCCCATGATGTCGGCGGGCACGTGGATCTGATCGTATGTCTCCTGGTCCATCAGGACGAAGTTGTCGCCGTCGCGGTACAGGTATTGATAGGGCTTCGTGTCGACAAACGCGGTTTCGACTTTGTCGTCCACGGAGAAGCGCACGTCGATGATGCGACCGTCCTTGAGCGATTTCAGCTTCATCTGGAGGTAGCTGCGCCAGTTCCCCTTGGACACGCGCGTAATGTCCGTGATCGAGTACAGGGCGTTCTCGTGCTGGATAACCCGCCCCTTTTTCAGTTCGCTCGCCTTGACGGCCATACAAGAAGCTCCTGTGGAAAATCACGCGGCGCGCGCTGGCGACAGGTCGCCGTCGCGGACACAACCGGCCGCCGCCGACCGCTGTCTTGATCGCAAGCCGCGATTATAGCACGGGCCGCGCGCACCGGAAACCCGCCCCGCGTGTCCCGGTTAGCGTCCGCGTCCCGCCTACGTCTGCGCCCAGGCCGTAACCCCGCACGCCGGCACGGGGCGTGTCCCGTCCGAACCTCGCACGCGAGTGCGAGGCCGTGGGGGCGCGGCGCGCTACCGCCACGGTGACCACCGGGCCGCGGTGTATGTCGGCGTGCGGCGGGCGAAAGCGCGACCGCCCCTTGGGGCGGACCGCGCAAAACCAAACCCCCGACTCGCGTCGGGGGTTCGGATCAGACCTCCACGCGCCGCGCGCACGCCCGCGGCGCAGTCCAGACGACTCGCATCAGCCGCCGCTGCCGATGGCCGCCACAAACGGATCGATGTCGCCGTACGTCACTTCGCCGTCGCCGTTCATGTCCGCGTTGATCCACGGGCAGTTCGGGTGCGACCAGGCACTCTCGCCCTGCAACGCCTCCACGAACAGGTCGATGTCGGCGTAGGTCACCTCGCCGTCGCAGTTCATGTCGCCGGCCGGGTACACCGGCCCGGTCAGCGGCAGCCCCCAGATCTCGATGTCGTCGATGTTCCAGCCCGAGTACGGCCAGGCGCCGCTGCGGATCTCATAGCCCCAGCGGACCCAGACCGTCGCCTGATTGTTCGCGATCGACGAAATGTCGTACTCCTGGAGCGACCAGGCATTCTCGCGATACTCGGTGGTGCCGTTGTGCCAGATGCGCGTCCAGCTCGACCCGTTGTTGGACACGTGGACGGTCGCATAGGCGTAGGGCTGGTAGTCGCTGTTCAGCCAGCGGCGGAACTTGAGCTTGGTCTCGGTCGTGTTGACCAGGCTGACCGGGCCGAGGGTCACGTAGTAGGGGCCGCCGGGCGTGGTGGAGTAGTCGCCGTTGAGGTTGACGCCGTAGACGTTCAGGCCGGTGTAGCCGCTGGTGGGGTCGGGCCGGCCGTAGTAGGTGCCGCCCTGGCCGGTGGGTCGGCCGAAGGCCCACTGACCCTGCGTGGGCCAGCCGGGGTTGCTGTCGAGGGTCCACTCGTAGAGCTTGGTCGGGAAGCCGACCTTGAGCGTCACCGAGCGGTTGGTGTCGCCGTCGTGGTCGGTCAGGTTGATGAAGCGGATGGTGTCCGCGTAATTGCCCGTGCCCAGGATGTTGGCGCGGGAGTTGATTGTAGCGATCACCTGCGTGGTCTGATGGCCAGCCAGCGTCCCGCTGGTGTTGGTGACTGTCAACCAGTTGGCCATGTTCGTAACCTGGTAAGTGATCGACGTGTCGTTGAAATTCTCAATGGTAAAGGTGATGCTGTTGGGTGTGAACGGACCACCGACCTGACCCTGCGCAGACAGCCCATTTGCGGGGGTGACGCCCATCCCGTGCGGCGGCGTCGCGCCCGCAAGCGAGAGGGACGGATCTCCCATGATGTTGTACATCTCAAAGTACCGGCGGGTCGTCGAACCGGAGCCCATCTGCGCCAGGTAGCGCATCTTGGCCTCGATCAGAATCGGGCCCACCTGCTTGGGTACCTCCGGCTGGTTCGGGTCGAAAATCGCGTCGAACAGCCGCTTCTGGAGAACGTCATCCTCCGTCCAGTAGCTGGTAACCGTGGAGCCCGTGGCTACCGCGGCGCCCTTGTTCGCGACACGTACCCAGGTCTCCATGAAACACTCGCTGACCGTGTAGTTTCCGGTCAGACACGAGAAGCTATATACGCACGCGTACATGTTCGCGTTCGTCAGGCCGTTCACGTCGCTCTGCGAGAACGGCGGACCATCGGCCCAGGAAGTCTCCGACCCGTGACCGCTGTACACGCCGTAGAAGCGACCGTCGTTGAAAGCGTTCCTTACCTGCTGCGTTGTTGCGTTATAGGTATGGCAGTAGAGCCGGTCGGACGTGAATCCGTTGGGCGTCATATAGTTATTAATGCAGTAGTTGTGCGTACCCTCGCTGACGGTGTAGTTGTCTTCCGAGGCCATGAAGACGGCGCGCTTGACGTAGAGCGGGTCGGCCCACGCGCCGTTCTCGTAATACAGCGTCTTGTCAATCATGCTTGTCAGGTGGGTGGCTGTCGAGGCAGGGAAGCGCCCGAGCGGGATGTCGGGATACCAGTCGCTGGCGCCGTCCATGCACACGTAGGGCAGGTCCGTCGGCGGCGAGCCCTCACCGCCGCCGGTCCACGCGGGGATAGTGTCCGTATCACCCACCAGAAGAACGTAATCCGGCGAGTTCGGTCCGCCGTACAGACTCTGGATGTAGGCCCGAATCGTCTCTTTTGTGGTGCCGGGTGCGACGGTGTACGTGCTGACGGTGTAACCCTGATTGGCCTTGGCGTTGGCGAAGGCCGCAATGCCGCTGGCGTGGGTGCTGGCGACAACGATCAGGTAGTTGCCGGAGGGACGATCCGCGGCCGGCAGCACCTCGGGGTTCAGCACGAGCTTTCGCAGCATAGGCAGCGGCCGCACGGCGTCCCGTGGCATGCCGCCCAAAAACGTGATATCGACGGTGATGTCGTGGCAAAGATCAACGGACTGCCGGGCAGGGTTGTAGCTGACCGGGTAGATCTCCAGTTGCCAAAGCTGCTGTCCGCTCATCGTGCCCAGGTATTGCACGCTGGCACGCTCGGCGAGCAGATCCACGTCGCTGGCATACACGGCTTCGTCGAGCTGGAAGACCGCCCGCTCCAGCGCACCGGGCAGTTTCTCGACCGGCGGCTGAACCGGCCACGCGACCAAGGGGAAGCCGGCGACCGTGGCGTCAATGGTAGTGACGGATTCCACGGTGACGCGCGGCACCGGTGTTGCGCCGTACGGCGTGACGAAGAACTGTCGAACGACGGGCAACGACGGAGTGCCAATATCGCCGGTGACCGCCGCGTCCGGCCAGGAGAGTTCGACAAACGACTCGCCGCGGCGATTCGTACGTGGTTTGAGCAGCACACCGTCGCTATGGACGGTGACGCGCAGGCCGGTGGAATCAGAATTCGCCACCGTCAGTACCGGGGGGTGGGCGGCGTCGGCTTCGCGGAGGATCGCCGCACCGGAGGCGTCCGTTTCTATCCATGTGTCGGCTGCCGCCATGCTGCCGGCGAGGCACACGATCGTTGTGAGGGTAATCCATGTTTGCCGCCAGGTCTGATTCCCTGCCATCCAAGCACTCCTCTCGCAAGAACCTCTGAACTCTGTTTCCAGCGTGCGTATGTCCGCGATGGACGTGGCACGTGTTGGAAAACCGCTACGGACACGTCGTGCCGATCAGACTGACAAACGGGTCGATGTCAGCGTAAGTGACCTGACCGTCTCCGCTGCAATCGGCATTGATCCAGGGGCACTCGGGATGAGTCCAAGCCGACTCGCCGGCCAGGGCTTCCACGAATAAAT
>Ga0308417_1003353_pt1 | contig 10248 bp, 9 predicted proteins | sample HotsprSampleOS65_FD_203528 | JGI IMG/M metagenome (GOLD analysis project Ga0308417, IMG submission 203528) | Hot spring phototrophic mat microbial communities from Octopus Spring, Yellowstone National Park, Wyoming, United States - 20090730_OS65 ... | reverse complement strand
GCCGCGTTTGGGCGTGGTCACGGCGCGGATGAAGGCGGGGTCGTCGTCCTGGTTGGCGATCAGGCGCAGGTAGGCGGTGAGGTCCTTGATCTCGGCGCGTTCGAAGAAGGACTGCCCCCCCGAGACGACATAAGGGATCTTCAGCGCGCGCAGGGCCTCCTCGAACGCTCGCGCCTGATGGTTGCCGCGATAGAGCACGGCGTAGTCGCCGAAGCGGCCGCGGTGCTCGAACCTGTGCGCGGAGATGCGTGTGGCTACCGTTTCCGCCTCGTGCGCGTCGTCGCGGCATTGCAGGATGGTGACAGGGTCACCCAGGCCGAGTTCGCTCCACAGGTTCTTTTCGGCCAGGCGTGTGTTGTTGCGGATGACGCTGTTGGCGGCCTTGAGGATGCGCTGGCAGGAGCGGTAGTTCTGCGTGAGCGGGATCAACCTCAAGCGCGGGTAGTCTTCGCCCAGGCGCTTGAGGTTTTCCACGTCGGCACCGCGCCAGGCGTAGATGGCCTGGTCGTCGTCGCCCACCGCGGTGAAACGACCGGCCGGCCCAGTGATGAGCTTCATCAGTTCGTATTGCGCGCCGTTGGTGTCCTGATACTCGTCCACCAGCAGGTAGCGCAGCCGCCCCTGCCAGATGGTGCGCGCCTCCTCGTCCTGGCGGAAGAGCTCGACCGGTAGCCGAATCAGGTCGTCGAAGTCCATGGCCTGGTAGGCGCGCAGGGTGTCCGCATAGAGGCGATAGGCCCGCGCGGCCTGGAGCTCCGCCTCGTCGCCGGCCAGATCGAGGGCCTGTTGCGGTGGCACGAGGGCATTCTTCCAGTGCGAGATCGCGGCGGCGGCGCGCCTCAAGGCGGTCTTGTCCGGCGCCTTGAGGATGTCGGCGAGCAGGGCCTGGGCATCGGCCGCATCGAGCACGGAAAAGCGAGGCTTGTAGCCGAGGCGGCGGGACTCCGCGCGCAGGATGGCAAGCCCCAGGGCGTGGAAGGTGGAGACGGTCAGTCCATGCGCCGCCCTGCCCGGCAGCAACGCCGACACCCGCTCGCGCATCTCGCGCGCCGCCTTGTTGGTGAAGGTGATGGCGGCGACGTTCCTGGGGCTGTAGCCGCATTCGGCGATGAGGTAGGCGATCTTGTACGCGATCACCCTCGTCTTGCCCGACCCCGCCCCGGCCAAGACAAGCAGCGGGCCGTCCAGGTATTTCACCGCCTCGCGTTGTTGTGCATTGAGATCGGTCAACATCGACGCAACGGGCCGGACTGGGCCGGTAAAATGGCAGCAGATTTTACACGCCAACGAGACCCATCGTGCCCACCTATGTCATCGGCGATGTGCAGGGCTGTCTTCACGCCTTTCTCGAACTCATCGCCGCCATCGACTACGACCCCCGGCGCGACCGTCTCTGGTTCACCGGCGACCTGGTCAACCGCGGCGAGGACTCCATCGGCATGCTACGCTGGTGCATGGCGCACGACGAGGGCATCGTCGCCATCTTGGGCAACCACGATCTGCACCTGCTGGCGGTGGCGGAGGGCTTCGTGCCACCGCACAAAAAGGACACCCTGACGGAGATCCTGGAGGCCCCCGACCGGGACGAGGTGCTGGAGTGGTTGCGCCGCCGACCCATGCTGCACCGCGAGGGCGATTGGCTCATGGTGCATGCCGGCCTCATGCCGGCGTGGACGCCGCAGCAGGCCCAGTCGCTGGCGCGCGAGCTGGAGGACGTCTTGCGCGGCAAGGGCTACCGGGACTTCCTGCGCGGGATGTATGGCAACGAACCGCGCCATTGGTCGGAGGCCTTGAGTGGCCAGGACCGGCTGCGACTCATCGCCAACGCGATGACCCGGATGCGCTTTCTGCATCCCGACGGCGGCCTGGAATTCCTGCACAAATGCGCGCCCGCCGAGGCGCCGCCCGGCCTCATCCCATGGTTCGACATGCCCGGAAGACTGAGCCGTGATGTGCGCGTGGTCTTCGGCCACTGGTCCACCCTGGGGCTTTACGTGCGCGACGACGTCGTGGCCCTCGACACCGGCTGCCTGTGGGGTGGGCGGCTTACTGCCCTGCGGATCGAGGATGGACGGCTGTTTCAGGTTGGCTGCCAGCCGCGTCGGCAGCCAGGTGTGCACGGATAGCGGCCTCGGCGCGGCGGGCCAATTCACGCCGGTGCAAGCCCGCTGAGGCGATGGGTGGCAGGAAGGTCACCTCGGCGAAGATCGCCTCTTGCCTCAGGATGCGCCGCAGCGACTGCCACAGGCTGATGTCATCGTGGTAGGCGGCCTGGCGATTGATGCGACCGTCGGCGTGCCGGTAGCGGATGACCGCCGGCCAGACGCGGGCACCCGCCACCACCGCCGGCTGCAGCAGACTGGGGTAAAAGGGCAGAAGCCGTGTGCCGTCGGTGGTCGTCCCTTCGGGAAACAGGGCCAGGCATTCCCCCGCGCGCAACAGGCTGGCCATGGCCTCGTTCACCCGGCGCGCGTCGGACTTCTTCGACCGCTCCAGATAGAGCGTGCCGGCCCGCTCCGCCATCCAGCCGATCAGCGGCCAGTCGCGCACCTCGGCCTTGGACACGAAGCGGCTCGGTAACACGCTGTGCAGCACGTGGATGTCGAGCCAGGAGACGTGGTTGGCGACGATCAGCGCGCCCTCGCCGCGCACGGCGGGCGGACGTCCGCGCACCTGCACCCGCACGCGCACGATGGCGAGCAGCTTGCGCGCCCAGGCCACCACCCGGCGACCGCGCTCGTCGGGTTGGAGGAAGGGGAACAGCAACAGGATGGTAAGTGCCCCGGCCAGGATGTGCAGGCCGAGTCGGATCAGACGCAGGTAGACCATTGGGTGCAGCGCAGGGCGTATACGCGATCTTCGCCGAGGTAGCTCAATCCACGGCTGCTCAGTCCTGTTTCATGAAGTGCCGGGCATAGGCCCGGTTGATGTTCTTCATGTCGAGCAGGATGGGCAGATCGGCGGTATTGAAATCGGGATCCCAGGCCGGCTCGCCCGCGACCCAGGCGCCCACGCGCAGATAGCCCTTGATCAGCGGCGGAAGCCACGCGGCCGGGGCGGTGTCGAGGGACTCCAGCGGCAGCCGGCAGCGCGGGAAGACGCGCCACTCCACCGGGCCCATGTGCTTGGTCTTGACCGCGTGCCACACGGCGGCGGCGTTTTGCCCGCCGTCCTGCATGCCGATGCTGGCGCAACCTACCAGGTATTCGTACTGGTGCTTGAGCATGTACTCCGCCAGACCGGCCCACAGCAGGGTGATGACGCTGCCGCTGCGGTAGTCCGGATGCACGCAGGAGCGGCCCAATTCCACCAGGCGGGAGCGAATGTGCTGCAACCGGGTGAGATCGAACTCCTGTTCGGTGTAATAGCTGCCGATGCGCTTGGCGTTGGCCGGATTGAGGATGCGGTAGGTCCCCACCACCTCGCCCGTATCGGTGTCGCGCACCAGCAGGTGTTCACAGTACGGGTCGTACAGGTCGGCGTCCACGCCGGGTTCGGGACCGGTGAGGCGTGCCCCCATCTCCTCGGCAAAGACCTTGTAGCGCAGACGCTGGGCCTCGCGCACCTCATCCTGGTGCATCGCCAGGCCGACGTGAAAGTTGTTCCTGGCTTTGCGGTCTGTTTCGAGTCCTTCGTGCAACATGCTCTAACCCTCGCAGCGTATTGGTCTGTCCCTTACGGTAAGAGGCCGCAGTGACGCCAAGGTGACAATCATGTGAAGCTTTGATGACGTGAAATACAGCCGGCCCCACCCCCGCACCTAGGAGCCTGTCGGACTTGAGGCTGATCTACTGCGCCGGCGGGAAGAGCGGTCCATTTTCGCCCGATTTCTCGTTGCATAGTCCCACTATGCGCCTCGAAATCGTGCAAAACTGCCCTCGCTCTCCCACCCGGCTCGCTACGATCGCTCAAGTCCGACAGGCTCCTAGGGTCAGTGCGTCACGCGCGCCTGGCCGCCCGATTCCAGGATGCGCACCCGGTCGCCGACAGCGAAGCGCTCGCCCGTATCTTCCTGCACCACGGCGATGGTGCGACCGGAATCGAGCCGCACCGTGATCTCCAGCCCGGGCTTACGGGTGATCGCCTCCTCGGCAGCCGCGCCGGCCACCCCGCCCACGACGGCGCCCAGCACTGCACCCACGGCGCTGCCCTTGCCTTTGCCGATCTCGCTGCCGGCGATGCCGCCGACTGCCGCGCCGGTCACCGCGCCCACCCCCGATTCGGTGCCTTCGAGGCGCACACTGCGCACGTTTTCCACCACCCCCATCTTCACCTCATACACCCGACGCGCCTCACGGCGCTCATAGTCGCCGCTGCCCAGGCCGCTGGCGCAGCCGGCGCCTAGCAGCACGAGGGGCAGTAAACACAAGGCCCTGTTCATGGTGTCCTCCTATTGCATGTGGTAGCCATAGGCCTCCTTGAACCGCACCGCGATCTCATCTGCGTCGAAGCTGTGATTCTGACCGCCACGGCTGGCGATCTTGATGGCACCCAGCAGTCCGGCCAGCCGCCCGGTGGTGGGCCAGTCCAAGCCGCGCAGGATGCCGTGCATGAGACCCGCCCGATAGGCGTCGCCGCAACCGGTCGGGTCCACCACCGCCTCCGCCCGCGCCGGCGGGATGCGATGCAGGCGCCCGTCCGCGCGGATCTCCGATCCCTTCGCGCCCAGGGTCACGACAAGGGCCCGCACCTCGCGCGCGAGTGCATCCAGCGTAAGGCCGGTGCGCTCCTGCAGGAGCTTGGCCTCGTAATCGTTGAGGGTCAGGTAATCGGCCTGACGCACGAAATTCATGAGTTCCTCGCCGTTGAACATGGGCAGACCCTGACCCGGATCGAAGATGAAGGGGATGCCCGCCTCGTGAAACTGCGCGGCGTGATCGAGCATACCCTGTCGTCCGTCCGGGGAGACGATGCCCAGCTTGATGCCCGACGTCTGTGTGACCCGGTTGGCGTGGGAGGAGTTCATGGCGCCGGGATGGAAGGCGGTGATCTGGTTGTCGTCCAGGTCGGTGGTGATGAAGGCCTGCGCCGTGTAGGTCTCGGGGATGATGCGTATGTGCGCGGTGTCGATGTCGAGCAGGCGCAGGCGCTCGGCGTAGGGCCCGAAATCCTCGCCCACGGTCGCCATGATCACCGGCTCGCCGCCCAACAGCTTCAGGTTGTAGGCGATGTTGCCGGCACAGCCGCCGAACTCGCGGCGCATGTCCGGCACCAGGAAGGAGACGTTCAGGATGTGGATCTGTTCAGGCAGGATGTGATGCCTGAAGCGGTCGTGGAACACCATGATGGTGTCATAGGCCATGGAACCGCAGATCAGTGCGCGCATGGTGACTATCCCTGATGTCGTTTGGATGATTGTCGCCGTAATCGGTGGATTTGTCTCGATTTTCGTCACGAAAACATCATGCGCCTGCAATCAATCCTTAGCGCAATGGGCCCATCATCGCGCCCATGTCGAAGGCGGCCCGTATCTGGCTTTATACGATCCCGCTGCTCGCCACCAGCGGCGATGCCCTCGCCTGGGGGCTGCACACCCACGTCTATTTCGCCCAGCTCCTGATCTGGGCCATCCCCCTTTTGGACCCGGCGCTGCGCCGGGCCGTGCTGCGCCACCCGCAGCTGGCCATGGCCGGTGCCTGCCTGCCGGATCTCGCCCTGGTGGGGCCGCGCCTGGACAGCGACGCCTTCAACCAGACCCACCGCTGGCCCACCGCCCACGACCTGCTGGTGGCCGCCGGCGACGAGGCAGAACAGGCCATCGCCGTGGGCTATGCCAGTCATCTGCTGGTGGACGTGATCGCGCACAATCACTTCGTGCCTGCACACGAGAAGCTGCTCGCCGACATCCCTTGGCTCACCCACGTGGCGGTGGAGTGGGCCATGGACGCCCATGTCGGGCGCCACGCCTTCGCCCATCCGGCTGAGCTGCTGCTGGACAATGACCTGCATGTGTCCGACTTCGCCGCCCGCCATTTCGGCTGCTCCGGCAGTCTGGCCCTCAAGGCGGTGCGCGTATTGGCCAGGGCCGACCATCTGCTGCGCCGCTCACGCATCCCGCAGGCCTGTTATCGGCTGTTGCGCCTGGACCGTACCTTGGGACAGCGCTTCGACGCATACATCCACGCCACCGCCGGCCGGCTCGCCCAGGTCAATCGTGTACTCAACCGGGAGGCCCCGGTGTGGGAGGCGGAACTGTCCTGCAGCAAGACCAAGAAGGCGCGTCTGGCCGCTTTCACACGTGCCGACCTGCGCGCCCTGCTGCCGCTGCCTCAGGACCTCTTTCAGGATTCGGGCTACGGCCTGGACCGCGCCTGACGCGATCCCGTTTTTGTCGGCCAACCCCCGTGCCCGAATGTGAACGAGGGCCGATCAAGGCAGCCCCCCTCCTGCAACCAGACCGGCGAGATAAAGCCCCGCCAGGGCGATGGTGCCGCCGATCAAGGCCCCCACCAGGACGTCCGACAGGTAGTGCAGACCCAGGATCAGGCGCGAGGCCGCCACCAGCAGGGCAAAGCCCGCGAGCCAGGGCGTAAGTGCAGGATAATAGGCCGACGCCACGACGGTGAAACCCACCGCATGCAGGGTGTGACCGGAGGGGAAGCTGTACAGGTCCAGCGGCAGCGTGGTGAGCCGGATACCGGGGTGACGCTGACAGGGGCGCTGCCGCGTGGTGGTGGCCTTGATGCCTTTGTAGGCGAGGGTGCCGACAATGCCGGTGAGGATCATGACCAGCACCGGCTCCAGGGCCGCCACCCCCTCCAGGATCAGCAGGGCGGCCATGAGCAGATACCAGAACAGGCCGTCGCCCAGACGGCTCACCAGGCCGAAGAAGGCGGACAGGAAGCGCCGCCGGTTGGGCCGGTTGAAGCGGATGGCCAGGCGGTGCTCCCAGGCCGTGAAACGGGACAGCCACCCGCGCGGTCCGTGCTCGTGGTGGGTCAGCATCTAACCGTATTCGACGCCAAACAGAGTCCTATCATGATAGGCCTCATTCGCCCGGACGATGTCGAGAAAGATGTCCTCCAGCCGGGCGAAGATGTGCTGCCAGGACAGATTCAGTGCCGTGGCGCGGGCCGCTTTGCCCAGACGCTCGCGTAGCCCCGCGTCCTGCATCAGACGCACGGACTGCGCCAGGAATTCCCCCTCATCGCCATAGGCCGCCTTGAGGCCATTCACGCCATGGCTGACATGCTCGGCGGCGGCGGCATAATCGAAGCCGACGCAGGGCAGGCCGCTGGCCATGGCCTCGAGCAGGACGTTGCCGAAGGTCTCGGTCAGGCTGGGGAACAGGAAGACATCGGCGCTGGCGTAATGGCACGCCAAGTCCTCCCCCCGCCGCACGCCGCAGTAGACGAACTCCGGATGCGCCGCCTTGAGCGCCGCAAGTTCCGGCCCGTCGCCGACCAGGACCAGTCGCGCATCCGGGCGCACCCTGGCCATGGCCTGGTAGGCGCGCACCAGCAGATCGAGATTCTTCTCCGGCGCGATGCGGCCGACATACAGCACCGCCAGCCCCTGCCCCCGCAGGCCCCAGGCCGCGCGCAGCGCCTCGCTGCGACGCTCGGGATCGAACAACTGGGTATCCACGCCGCGCGCCACCACCTCTAGGTTGCGGAAACCGGCCGCCTCCAGGTCGCGGCGGATGCTCAGCGACGGCACCATGGTCACCCGCGCCTGATTGTGGAACTTGCGCAGATAGGCGACGATGGGTCGTTTGAGCCAGCCCAGCCCGTAATGCCGGCTGTAGCTGTGGAAATTGGTGTGGAAATCGGTGGCCACGGGCAGGCGCAGGGCTTTGGCTGCCGCCAGGGCAGACCAGCCCAGAGGCCCCTCGGTGACCACGTGCACCACATCCGGCCGCTTCACCGACCAGATGCGGCGCAGCGTGGACTTGGCCGGCAGGCCCATGCGCAGGCCGGCATAACGGGGGATGGGCACCCCGGGCCGCAGGACCTGTTCCAGATTGGACTCCTCACGCGGCAGGTCTGTCGCGCTCTGCTTGGGGCGGATGAGCTGGACCTGATGCTCGCGGTCCTGCAAGGCCCGCACGAAACGGCCCAGCGTCATGGCCACGCCGTTGATCTCGGGCGGATAGGTCTCGGTCACCACGGCGATGCGCAAACGCCTGCGCTCGACGGGCAGCTGTTGGAAGGCAAGGTCTGCGGCCAGCATGAGTGCCCAGCTTGCCCAAGCCCGGCGACAGAGAGATGACGAATCGGAGAAGTTTTTATTACAAGCCCGCGGCAGCGGCTATCCTGGCATGACCCTTGTCGTCGGCCGCCCCCCTCAGTACCCTAGCTCGTTTTCACCCATCGCCACCCCGTCCACCGTGCTCGACCCCCAGCTCGCCGCCGTCAAGCTGCCCCCCCACTCCCTGGAGGCGGAACAGTCCGTCCTCGGCGGGCTGTTGTTGGAGAACGGCGCCTGGGACCGCGTGGCGGATCTCATCAACGAGCATGACTTCTATGCCGCGGCACACCGCGCCATCTGGCGGCAGATCACGCGGCTCATCGAGGAGGGCAAGCCGGCCGATGTGATCACCGTGGCCGAGGCCTTGGCCTCGCACAACCAGCTCGACGAGGTGGGCGGCCTGCCTTATCTGACCGACCTGGCCGGCAACACCCCCTCGGCGGCCAACATCCGGCGCTATGCCGAGATCGTGCGCGAGCGAGCGGTGCTGCGAAAACTCGTGGAGGTGGGCGGCGAGATCGCCGAATCCGCCTACAACCCGGCCGGCCGGCCCGTCTCGCAGATCCTGGACGAGGCCGAGGCGCGCGTGTTCGAGATCAAGGAGGCCGGCGCGCGCGGCACCCAGGGCTTCCTGGAGCTCAAACCCCTGCTCATCCAGGTCGTCAACCGCATCGACGAGCTCTACAACCGCGACAACCCGAGCGATGTCACCGGCGTGCCGACCGGCTTCACCGATCTGGATGCCAAGACCTCGGGCCTGCAGCCGGGCGACCTCATCATCGTCGCCGGCCGCCCCTCCATGGGCAAGACCGCCTTCTCGCTCAACATCGCCGAGAACGTGGCCCTGGACGCACGGCTGCCAGTGGCGGTGTTCAGCATGGAGATGGCGGCCAGCCAGCTCGTCATGCGCATGCTCGGCTCGGTGGGTCGGCTCGACCAGCATAAACTCCGGACCGGCCGCATCGGCGATGACGAGTGGCCAAAACTCACCCATGCCATCGGCGTGCTGGACGAGGCGCCGATCTACATCGACGAATCGCCTGGATTGACCGCCATGGAGGTGCGCGCGCGCGCCCGGCGGCTCGCCCGCCAGTGCAAGGGCGGGCAGCTGGGCCTGATCGTGCTCGACTACCTGCAGCTCATGTCCGGCACCGGCACGGGCGAGAACCGCGCCACCGAGATCTCCGAGATCTCGCGCTCGCTCAAGGGCCTGGCCAAGGAGTTGCACGTGCCGGTCATCGCCCTGTCCCAGCTCAACCGCTCGCTGGAGCAGCGGCCCAACAAGCGGCCGGTGATGAGCGATTTGCGCGAATCGGGCGCCATCGAGCAGGATGCGGACCTCATCCTCTTCATCTACCGCGACGAGGTCTACAACCCCGACAGCCCGGACAAGGGCACTGCCGAGATCATCATCGGCAAGCAGCGCAACGGCCCCACCGGCACCGTGCGCATGACCTTCCTGGGCGAATACACCCGGTTCGAGAACTACGCCCCGGGCCTGCCGGCACATTGATCCGTGAACCTGCGCCCCCTCGTCGCCCGCATCGATACCGCCGCGCTGGCGCACAACCTCCTGGTGGCCCGCCGCCACGCCGGCCAGGCACGGGTGCTCGCCGTCATCAAGGCCAACGGCTACGGTCACGGGCTACTGCGCGTGGCCGACGCCCTGCGCAGCGCCGACGGCTTCGCCGTGCTCACCCTGGACGAGGCGGCCGCATTGCGCACGCAGGGTTACACCCATCCCATCGTCCTGCTCGAAGGCTGGTTCCACGTCGATGAACTGCCCGAGATCGCCCGGTTGCGTCTGCGCCCGGTCATCCACCGCGAGGACCAGGCCGAGCTGCTTGCCCGCACCCGGCTGGACAACCGCATCGACGTCTTCGTCAAGCTCGACACCGGCATGCACCGCCTGGGCCTGCCACCGCAGCGCCTGGCCCCGGTGCTGGACAAGCTGCACGCCGCACCGCAGGTTGGCAGCATCACTCTCATGACCCATTTCGCCTGCGCCGACGACCCCAGCATCGGTGTGGCCGAGCAACTCGCCCGTTTCTGGGCGGC
>Ga0308417_1003346_pt1 | contig 10253 bp, 9 predicted proteins | sample HotsprSampleOS65_FD_203528 | JGI IMG/M metagenome (GOLD analysis project Ga0308417, IMG submission 203528) | Hot spring phototrophic mat microbial communities from Octopus Spring, Yellowstone National Park, Wyoming, United States - 20090730_OS65 ... | reverse complement strand
AGCAGGACAATTGTCAGGTGGCGGTGACACTGTCGCTCGCCACGTGGGAGGCCAGCCTGCCGGTGGCCTGGCGGTTGTACCTGCCGCGGGAGTGGGCCGAGGACCGGGCACGGCGGCGGCGTGCCGGTGCTTGGCGTGGTCTACTCCTTCAGCTGGCCCGACGACGACGGGGACCTCTTCGCATGGGCCCAAGGACTGCCGTCGCTTCTTCGCAATGGCAGCCCCGTGGCTTTCGACGCCGACGAGGCCCCGCCAACATTGGCCACCTCTCAGGATGCGGACAAGATGGCTCGGCTCCACGCCGAGCTTGCCCAACCGCTTCGCTATCGGCCCGTAGCCAGCCTCGCCTTGCGGCTGGCGCTCGTGGCCGCCGGCGAGGCGCAAGCCGGCAATTCTATGAACGGCCCCTGCGGCCGGGACTACGGCGCCGGCCATGCCCTTTTGCGTGCCTCCGGGCTGAGATTGCTGGACGATCGCGGCCGAGAAGTGACTTATTCGGCCGATGGAGAAAGCTCATGCGGCGGGTGCTGCACGGGCGGCCCCGAAACATTGGCCCGGCAGATCGCGGCCCGGAATTGGGACCGGGTCTACAATGAGCCCAAAGACCAGCCCCAACCGTATGACCTCTGCTGGCCGGACCGGCGCCGTCTGGTGGCGGATGCGCGCCTGTTGCGCCGGGCGCAGGGGTGCCTGTTGGGGCAGCTGGCAGGAGATGCGCTGGGCGCGCTCGTCGAATTCGAATCGCCCGAATTGATCGCTGCCCGCTACCCGCAGGGCGTGCGGCGCATGGAAGATGGCGGCACGCACAGCACAATCGCCGGCCAGCCGACCGACGATTCCGAGATGGCGCTGATGCTGGCCCGCGCGGTTCTCCAGAAGGGACGATACGACGCGGACGCGGTGGCGCGCGCCTGTTGCTGGTGGCTGGGTACTGACCCCTTTGACGTCGGCAACACGGTCGCCGCCGCGCCGCCAACCCGGCAAGCGAGGCCAACGGGGCGCTGATGCGCGTGGCCCCGCTTGGCATTCTCGGGGCAGGCGCCTCGCCCGGGCGCGCCGCCACTTGGGCGGACGAGGACTCCCGGCTCACGCACCCCAACGCCGTTTGCCGCCACGCCAACTCGGTGTTTGCCGCGAGTCTGGCCTTTGCCATCCGGGAGGGAGCAGACGGCCGCGCCACCCATGAATTCGCACTGCGGGAAGCGCGCCGCATCGGCGCTCACCCGAGCGTCGCCCAAGCTCTGGAACAAGCGGCCAGGCAGCGCCCGCGAAGCTACACCGTGAATCAGGGTCACGTGATCCTTGCCCTGCAAAATGCTTTTCATCAGGCGCTGCACGCCGGGTCGCTGGAGGAAGGCATCGTCGACACCATCAGCCGCGGCGGCGACACGGACACCAACGCCGCCATTGCCGGGGCGTTGCTTGGCGCCATTCACGGGCGCACGGCCATTCCGCTGCAATGGCTCGACCGGGTTTTGACTTGCCGGCCCATTGCGGGCATGCCGGGTATCCGGCGCCCTCGGCCGAAAGCGCTGTGGCCGGTCGATGCGCTGACGCTTGCGGAACAGCTGCTGTGGTTGGGCCGCCAGCTCGACTGACCATCCGGGACAGAACAGTTGCTGAAAGCAGATTCGCCCGTCGCTGCGTTCACGCAGTCGGCGGAATTCGAGGCACGAGGACGAAAGGAGGCGAGAACATGGCAATCGGGTCTGTCATCCAGCGCGGCAGGACGATTTACGTTTACGATGAACGCGGCCGCGTGCTGTTCACGCGCGATGCGGGCAGCGGGCCGGAGGACGGCTTGAAGGGCTACACCAGCGACACGGTCACAATTCGCCGCGGCCACACGCTGTATGTGCTGGATGAGCGAGGCCGCGTCCGTTACACCCGCAACGCCTGAGAATAACTGACGGACTTGGCAAAGTTCCGGACTTCGCCGAACTACGGGAGATTTTTGCCGAGGCTCGCCGTCTCCGGTGAGCGGCTGACGCTTCAGTGAGCTGGCCCGAGGGAACTGCCGGCGGCAATGGCTGTCCCCCCGGCTGCCACAATGCCCGCCGCTTGCCTTTGCCGTGAAGTCATACCTGAGGCCGGGCTGATGGCGGCATGAAGACCAACAGGTTCCGCGGGGGCGCGTAACCAATCCGGTGGTCGCGGAAAATCTGGTTGCCGATCAACGCCGAAGCGCCCGCACCCGAGAGCGTCATTCGAAGAAGTCCGAGATTCTCGCCAATTGCCCCGGCCCGGAGGACGAAGTTCGCGTTACCGATTCTGACTGGAAGCGTGTGCAGCTCAACGTCAAACCAGCCCATGGCAGGATTGAAGTCCCGGAACATCTCGCCAGTGCCGCAGCCGTTCAACAGCTCAGGGGGAAAATAGGAAAGCTCCGCGCCTGTGTCCAGCAGTGCCTCCATCGTCTCTTCACCGACTGTGACGGGGATCGCTGGCATTCCGAATACCGCTCTGGATTGGATCGTGTGCCCTTGCAGGGCCAAAGTATCCGTCGAAAGAGTCGTTGTCCCGTTGGGGAGGTCGAACACCCAATAGAAGCCGGAAATCACGTCATTTCCCAGAAGGCCATTCACGCGGAATCCGAGGAGATCGGAAAGCTTTTCCGGGGACACACCCATGAAGTTCCGCATCAGATGAAATCGCCTTCCACCCAGGTCAAGCGACTCCCGGTCGCCGAAACTGACGGGCGATCCCGTGTCAATTACCCACAACCCTTCCTGTTCCAGAACCATCAACCTTCGGAGAGTCAACGGATACGTCCACATGAGACAGTTCCTTTCGTGATTTCGGGGTGGGCATCAGCATTTGCTTTGACATGTTATAACACTTACTCTCCCGCAGCACGATTTCATTGGACACTGATTTGCGATACAAGAAGTGAGTGATGTCCAACAACAATCCTTCGATTTCCGGGCCCGCATCGGTCGCCCTCCGGGTCGCCGCAGCAGGCCCGGAAACCGGAAGATTCGAGTTGGAATTTCCTTTTTGTACTCCTCGTATCCCAATCAGTCTCCAATGAAATCGTGCCGCGGGAGACTGCAGAAACAGGGAAGCGTGTCAAATCCACCATGGCTTTTCCGGTCTACTCCGGCTGATCAGCCTTCGGCCTCGACCAGGCTCCTCAACCGCCTCAAAGAGCGCAGCGTATCCCGACGAGAGGTCTGGAAGCAGGTCGGGTCGCCATACTTCCTGATATCCCTCCCAAACGCCGCTTCTGTCGTTCACCAGGAGCAGATTCGGGCGGACGCCCGAGCGCCTGGCAACCCGCTCGAGATACTTTCCCTTGCCGAGGCTGTCCCAGCGAGTTCGTTTCTCCCAATCGAGCACCACGCAGAAGGGGCGCGCCACCGACTCCGGCTGACAAAACAGGGCATCGTACGTGGCAACAGGATCGGAGCAAATGTAGAGGAGCGCGAATCCGTCTGCACCCCCGTCCGGCTCGCATTCGGACGACCGCCTGAAGACAGAGAGTAGTGCAAACGCCTCTGCCTTCGTCTCCAAAGCGTGAGGACTGCGACGCACCTCTCGCAAAGTCAGATGCGAGGTCCAGCCGTGCGGAACCAGGTCCCACGGTTTCAGGTCCACACTCGCGACCAACTCATAACCCGGAAGGCAGGAGAGCCGGGAACCGGAAGCCGGGGCAATGAGAGTTTGCACGTCATTGCGGGTCAAGTCATGGTCAGCGTAGACAAATCCGAATGCAGCGCGGGAGCGGCTGAACAACTGAAGCGGTTGGACGTCGTCGCCGGCACCCGGATAATAGACGAGGCGCGATCTGAAAAAGCGATCCAGGAAAGTCCTCTTGACAGACTGCTTGTCCAAACGGTCTGCGAGCTGCAACCAGTTCGGCTCCTCGCGGTAACACTTTTTCTCGCGAAGTACTTCGAGAAGAGATATGCCGAGTATTATCATAGGCCACTCCCATTTCCTCGCACGGGAAAAGTTCCGTCAAGGCCGGTCGATTCCACCAATTTGTCTACGATCCGGTTCCGCCGCCGCCGGCACCAGTGAGGGGCGCATTGCAACCATCGATATATACGCGAATAGCTCCCGAGACAAGGATGTGAGTTCTGCTGACCGGAGGCTTTGTCGATTGCGCCTTTCCGCCGACACCCCACCCTGGCCAAGCGGTCCCTGAGCGCGGAAAGGTGTGTGCTGGCCGGGTCCGCGGAAACCGGAGTGAGCGTTAATGTGAATTCCGCCCGCATGCACACTGTCTGGCCCTCAGTTGGCAGAAAGCTTGGCAATCATTGCGACCTCATCCCTGTGAAACGGAATAAAGGGGACATGCCGCGGATTGAAGTGAGCCTGCCATCGGATCGGATTTTCAGGGGTACGATCCACCTGGTAGGGGCTTCGAGAGAGGATGTCGGCATCCCTGTAGATCGTTGTGTGGGTGGTTGCAAACCAGCGCATCGCCTCCGGGCAGCCAAATCTGCCATCGTACGCAGGCAACAGGCGGATCCATGCCAGCAGCCGGAACAGCTGAAGAACAGGGCGCTCGATTCCGGGCAAATCCGCTGTTGGTATGACCACTTCATCGCGGTTGGCAAGAGACACTGCATGGATGAGGCGCAGCTTCACCTCAAGGGTGTTCCAAAAGGCCAAGTTGTGGTTGTCAGGGTGAGCCTCGCGAATGGCATTCAGCAGTGCCGGCAAGTGGGCTGCAGTCCGGTTCCTCAGATCAATTTCAGATGCCTGAAACCGCGGGATCTCATAGTTGAATCCTTCCTGGAAGCCATCATGGTTGGCAGGGAGCAGCCGAATCGGATAACCCAGGTTTCTCAACAGACGCGCATCTCGGTAGATCGTTGCTCGGCAGGTCTCAAGTCCACCTGCAAGCTGTTCTATCGGATGAGCAGGGTTGCGCATCATCCGGTACAACAAGTAAAGAAGTCGCCCGGCGCGCGCCATACGGAGTTTCTCCTCACAGTATATCTGGACGCTGCAGGAGAGGCACGCTGGCATCGCTTTGAGCTCCTGTCGAAGCAGAAGGCCGGCCGGGACACCAGACGTCAGCTCTGTGGGGGCCAAGTTGGTGAGCCGGGCTTCGGTGCAATGTCCTTTTCATAAAAGAGCCGGCATGCCGGCGCCGTTAGGGGCATGGGCGCCGGCAGCCGGCTGTCGATGGTTGGCAACACAAGCATCTGCGGACAGACGAGGCCGAGCGACGGCTCAGTGGCCTCCTCGCAGGTGAATCATCAGGCCGCGGCGTGCCCGTTGCTCCCGTCCAGGATCAGCGTGCCCCGGCGCGGGAAATAGCCAACGCGGCGGTCGTGAAAGATCTGGTTGCCGATCAGGCCATTGGCGTTCGCCACGGAGAGGGTCAATCCGAGCAGGCCGACGTTGTCCCCGATGACGCCGGCCCGCAGAACGAAGTCGTGATTGGCAATAACCGCGTGGACTTTTCTTAGCTCGGTATCGAACCAGCCAAGGAACGGGTGGAAGTCCCGGAAGTTCCCCTCAGGAGCCAGGCCATCGAGCACAGATGGAGGGAAGTAGGACAGCTCGGCCCCGGTATCGAGAAGCGCCCGGACCGCCTGCCCGCTGACGGTGGTTTGAAGTAGCGGGACGGTCAGGAAGGTCTCGACCGGGAGCCGGCTCCCGTCGAGATGGAGCTCGTCGCGAGAGACGCTGACGGTTTGATTCGGGAGGTCAAAGATCCAGTCGAACCGGCTGATGGCGTCGTTGCCGATCAGGCCGGTCACTTCGAATCCTACGATCCCGGACAGATCCTCGGCGGCGAAGCCCATCAGGTTGGACTGTAAATCGCATTGCACACCGTCAAGGCAGAGTTCTCCGGCCCTGCTGAGGCTCACCGGCGAGCCGGTATCAATGAGCCACGAGCCCTCATGCTCGACGAACATCAGGCCACCGCGCAATAACAAGGGGTAGGTTGTCATGATCGTGTTTTCTCCTTTCGATTGTCGATTCCATCTTTTCTTTTTGTTCCCGGACCGGACGGAACAGGCCGTGTATTTCGGCCCGGCAAGGGTTCTGTTCTGTTTTGGGTTCCTGGTAAACTGCCGGGACATCCTGGATTCGGCGCCCCGGAAAACCTCACTCCTCCGGTGAATCCTCGTCGTCCCGCTCCCAGTGCATTCCACCGAAAGGGCGATGCCGACGATCGAGGTTTTCCCAAAGTGCCGGCCATTGGCGGTAAAAGAAGAACGGATGGGCAGGAGCGTCGTTCAACTCAAACAGCCTGCGAGTCAGACCGGCGCTGCCGCTATAGACGTGTCTGACCGGAATGTCATCCAGCGTCGCGCTGCGGTAGCCTCGCCATTCCGTGGAGGCGTGGTCCGCCACCAGGAGCAGCTGAGGCAGCACACCGGCGCGCCGGGCGATCACTTCCAGCATCCCGCCGCGGCTCCAGTGGCTCCAGTTGCCACCGAACGCGTGATCCTGAACGACCACGCAGAACGGCCGCGCGATCGAGCTTTGTTGGCAGAAAAGCGCGTCATAGGCGGCATATCCGTCGGCCTTGAGATAGAGAAGAGCGAATCGCTTTGCGCCGTGATCTTCGCCGAAATCGGGAAGCCTTTCATAGACAAAGAGCGCCGCATAGCCTTGGTCGTTCCGGACAAAGACGAAGGAGTTCCATACTTCGTCCAACCGGACATGCGGCTGAAGCGGGCCGGGAACCAGTTCGGATGGATTGAGGTCCAGAACGGCCATCTTCCTGTAGCCGCGGAAACCATATCTCCGGCTGTGCGGCACAGGCGTCATCTCCCGCTCCAGTGCATCGCGTTCCATCCACTGGTCCACGTAAACATAAGCGTGCGCGGCGTGCGCCAGGTTGAACAACTTGACCGGTTGACCGTCTGAACAGGCGCCTGGGTAATACACGATTCGCGACCGGAGAAAGCCTTGGAGGAAACTCCTTCGGCTCTCCACTGAATCGAGCCGGTCGGCCAGTTGGAGCCACTCCGGCTCCGGCTCCTGAAACCTGGTTTTCAGATAATCGACCATTGGCATTACATCTTCCGTAGCAGGCATAGTTCACCTCCCTGTGGTTTGTCGGGTTGTTCTCCGCTTCCGGCAGAGGCGCGACTCTGCCGGCCGGCACCGGAGCCTGCGCCCCGGCGCCTGTCCTTGCCGTCAGGCGACGGCTTCCTCGTCAGGGAATCCGATGGCCTTTCGTGGCCTTCTTGTGTCTCGCCGCCCGCGCGTCCAGCCAGCCAGTTGCTCCAGCGCTGCGAGCACATCCCCCTCCGTCACATCCCTGCCAGCCTCGAACGCCATGTAGGCGGCCGTGACAAAGCTTTCCCGAAGCTGGGCAAAACTGAAACCCTTGGACAGTTGGGTCATTCTTTGCAGGCCCGCCTCAGTGCAGGCGCCAGCCAGTTGCTTGCGGAAATACTCGCCGCGCAACGCCGGCGACGGCTTGGGGAATTCCACAACCCGATCGAAGCGGCCGGGCCGGTTCAGGATGGCAGGATCCAGGGCGGAGGGATCATTCGCAGTGGCGACCACAACGACTCCCTCGCCGCTCTGGATCCCGTCGAGGCAGTTCAGCAGGTGGGCCAGGCTGATGCGGTGGCGCACCTCGGCGTTGGCGCCGCGCGAAAAGTGCCTGTCAATGTCTTCGATGATGACCAGTGCCGGTGCGTGGTCCCCCGCCCACCGAAACAGGAGGGTCAGGTCGTCATCGTCGGTTTGCGAGTGGCCCCAGGCCAGAGAGCATGGCGAAACGCCCGGGGTGGAGGCCATCGCGCGAACCACGCTCGTTTTCCCGTTGCCGGGCGGTCCGTACAACAGGTAGCCGCGACGGAAAGGAATACCCTTGCTCTCAAACCACTGGCGAGACTCCAGAAAGCGGAAGAAGTCGTCACGAATCCGGCTCGTGATTTCACTGTCGAGGACAAGGTGATCCCAGTCCCGGCACGGGCGAAACTCCTGGTCCGGCGCGTTGGCGATGAAAATCGTTTTCGAGGTCTGGTGTCTGCGGCAGAGCAAACCCAGCTCTTCCGTTGTGGCGACGAGGTCCTCCCGGTGGCAGATGAGGTAGGTGATCCAGCGCTCCCGGCTCTCCATCGATCCGCCCTCGACCCGAACCGGCAAGACGAAAACGGGGCGGACGATTCGCCGCAGGTAGACTGCCAGCGGCACCGAAAACCAGCGTAGCCTCCACCGGAAATCCACCTCCGAATCGCGATGACGGACCGGTTCAGGGTCGAGTTCGAGCACGGGATGAGCGCCTTCGGGGACGGAGACGCGCTCGACGACGGACTCGCACGCGCTCTTCCTGGCCTCATCGATCCAGAGCTTCAGCTCGGGGAAAAGCCTGGGAGACAGGATCTTATCCAAAGACAGGCCGATTTCGGCCATTACGGTCTGTTCCAGGCTTGCGCCCAAAGTCTTCTCGATCCAGGCGCGAAATTGTTTCATGGTGGCGAGGGCCAGACCCTCTGGCGGTTGTTTACGGATGATGACGTGACTCATACCTGGATTCTCCACGAGACGCATTTCATCTAACGTTCTGAGGCAGATTTTTTTTCTTGTTGATGGAGCAGACACTTAGACTGTAAACGGTACGGTGTATCACCCGATGAGCCTCCATTACGAGAGAATGGGGTGGTACCCAAGCCCGTTGAGGCGGTGGCGTTCTGTTTTCCGAAACCGCTCGCTCCGGCGTTCGGCAGCTCGTCGAGAACTCTCCCGCTCGGCTATGACCGCACCCATGTAACTGATGGCCAGTGACTTAAGCCAAGCCACGCGCTGATTCGAAAACGGGCAAATTTGGCCTTCGAGAAGCGAATGAGGTACGATCGATTCGAGCGCGGATCATCGTCTGCAACCCGGAAGCAGACGCACGCAGGCAGGTGTTGAGCCTCTCCAGGCGGGCTTCTGCGCCGGAGAGTATTTTCTGTGAAAGGTGAGAATAATGGCTATTGGAACCGCGGTGGAGCGGGGCGGCAGTGTGCATGTATTCGATGAAAACGGCCGCCTGCTTTTTGTGAGGAGCGCCGGATACAAGCCCGGCGACGGGCTGAAGGGCTACACGTCGTCCACGGTGACGATCCGGAGGGGAGATCAGCTATATGTCTTTGACGAACGAGGGCGTCTTCTCTACACCCGCGCCGCATGAGCACGTTTGCGGGCGCCCCCGCGTGGAAGCTGTGGGGCGGGTTTCCCGATGAAGCCCGGACACCGGGTTGGCGAAGATGCCAGGGAATGCCCTTCCCTGTCAACGGGTGGAATCTGGATCGCCCTGTGGAGCGTATGGAAGTCTGCGTTCCGGATTGAGGAGGGTGGAGGGAGGGGCTCTTGCGTTGCGGACCCGTCACGGAAGCGGGCGAGCGGGTGGAAGCCATGCCGCGCCTCCGGGACGTACAACTGGTGCAAGAAATTGCCCGCAGGCTCATCGGGTGAGACTGTGCCCCGGCGATAGTGGAAGTGACATTTCCGGGGGCAACGCCATGACACAGAACTGCACACCGGATTCCGCTGCACTCGATCAGGCCCGTCAGCTTGCTGCAGGTCTGTTCCCGCACCAGATAGAAGGCGTTGCCTTTCTGCTCGGCCGGCGGCGCGCCATTCTGGCCGATGACATGGGCCTGGGAAAGACTCGGCAGTCGATCCTTGCGGCGCGGCGCACCGCCCCGCGCGGCCCGTGGCTTGTCGTCTGCCCTGCCTCGGTGAAACTGAACTGGGCGCGCGAGATCCGCACGGTCGATCCGGCAGCTTGCGTCGAGGTCATTCAGGGCGGGCAGCCGCTGCGCGCGGGAGAAGGCGTGTGGACAGTGATCAACTACGACCTGCTTTCGCGATATGTGGATGACCTCTCGCGCATCCCGTGGCAGGCGCTCATCTTTGACGAAGCACACTACCTGAAGAACCACACGAGCGCCCGAAGCCGCTTGGCGCGCCGGCTGGTGGAGGCGGCCCCATCCAATGCGGCCGTGCATGCGCTCACGGGGACGCCGCTGACCAACCGGCCGCGCGACCTGTTCCCGCTGTTGCAGCTGGTCGGCCATCCGCTGGGCCGCAGCTTCCTTTCCTTCGCCAAGCGCTATTGCGACGCGAGCCACAACGGCTACGGCTGGGTCACCGACGGGGCCTCGAACCTCGAGGAACTGGCCGTGCAACTGCACGGCGTGATGCTGCGGCGAAGCAAGAATGAAGTGCTTGCGCTGCCGCCGAAATTGCGGCATTGGCTGCCCGTGGACGTGGCGCCGGGTACCGGCGCACGCGAGATGACCCGTGTGGTCGGGCTGTTGTTGGAGAATCTGCGGGGC
>Ga0308417_1003345_pt1 | contig 10257 bp, 12 predicted proteins | sample HotsprSampleOS65_FD_203528 | JGI IMG/M metagenome (GOLD analysis project Ga0308417, IMG submission 203528) | Hot spring phototrophic mat microbial communities from Octopus Spring, Yellowstone National Park, Wyoming, United States - 20090730_OS65 ... | reverse complement strand
GGTCAGTCCGGTCATGGAGCGTAATTTCTCCGGATTTTCGATAATGGATCGATACTTACACATCGTTTTTCTCCATTTTCAGATTGTACAAAAATAGTATATCACTAAATCTTGATGATGTCTTATGTTCTGTTTCAGTGCTCTTCAGCGAGCCGAAAATTCCTCAACTTTGGTGGTGGAGAATGCTACTACCGCGCTTGTAACAGTTTCAGTGCTCTTCAGCGAGCCGAAAATTCCTCAACTCGGCTTCCGATCTCTTCGTCAACGTGTTCTACTTCGTTTCAGTGCTCTTCAGCGAGCCGAAAATTCCTCAACCAACAAGGTCAAGCGCGCTGAGGGCGCCACAATCCGTTTCAGTGCTCTTCAGCGAGCCGAAAATTCCTCAACCCTGGGCGGACAAGCGCTTGTGGTTCGTCCAGGCGGTTTCAGTGCTCTTCAGCGAGCCGAAAATTCCTCAACCAGGCACGACGCAGTGCACCAGCCAGTGTATGCGCCTGTTTCAGTGCTCTTCAGCGAGCCGAAAATTCCTCAACCGCCGCGGTAAAGCAGCTTGCCCGCGCGCCCAAATCCGTTTCAGTGCTCTTCAGCGAGCCGAAAATTCCTCAACTTTCACGTAACATCATGTCTACCAGAAAGGGGGACAGTTTCAGTGCTCTTCAGCGAGCCGAAAATTCCTCAACGCCGCCCAGAAATGCGTTATACATCCGGTCAGCGTACGTTTCAGTGCTCTTCAGCGAGCCGAAAATTCCTCAACGCCCAAATCCCGGCTCCCTGCGCACAAACAGACAGAGTTTCAGTGCTCTTCAGCGAGCCGAAAATTCCTCAACCTGGATCACAATGACTGTGCGAGATTGGCGGAATCGTTTCAGTGCTCTTCAGCGAGCCGAAAATTCCTCAACAGTTGCGCAGCAAGCGCCTGCTGCACGATAGACGCATGTTTCAGTGCTCTTCAGCGAGCCGAAAATTCCTCAACAGGGAAGCACTCAAGGCGTTGCAAGCCACATTCGGGCGTTTCAGTGCTCTTCAGCGAGCCGAAAATTCCTCAACGGAAGATTGAGACTATTCCAGAACAAGAACTTGAGAACGTTTCAGTGCTCTTCAGCGAGCCGAAAATTCCTCAACTTGTCAACTATCTGCGCGCGGTCAAGTACGCGCCTGGTTTCAGTGCTCTTCAGCGAGCCGAAAATTCCTCAACGGCGTATCTCGTTGAGCGTTGGGTGCGCGGTAAGAGGGTTTCAGTGCTCTTCAGCGAGCCGAAAATTCCTCAACTGTACGCCCGCACGCCCGCCGTCGCCGCCTCCGTTGGTTTCAGTGCTCTTCAGCGAGCCGAAAATTCCTCAACGCCGCAAGCGCTGGAGGATACGCTGGTCAATCTGTTCGTTTCAGTGCTCTTCAGCGAGCCGAAAATTCCTCAACGGTGGGTTGTTCGCGCCGCTGCCGGACGTGCTTGAGTTTCAGTGCTCTTCAGCGAGCCGAAAATTCCTCAACTATGTGTTATGATCGTGCTGCTACCGCCGGTGTAACAGTTTCAGTGCTCTTCAGCGAGCCGAAAATTCCTCAACCACGTTCGCTATCGTGCGTGACGCACTCAACGATGTCGGTTTCAGTGCTCTTCAGCGAGCCGAAAATTCCTCAACCTTGCCGTCCAGGACGTAGATTACTGCGCTGCGGCCGTTTCAGTGCTCTTCAGCGAGCCGAAAATTCCTCAACCAAGACGAAACGCATCTTCAAACGTGTTTACAACAGTTTCAGTGCTCTTCAGCGAGCCGAAAATTCCTCAACATAGCCATACGGCGCGCAAATGACCAATGCCAAGCGAGTTTCAGTGCTCTTCAGCGAGCCGAAAATTCCTCAACGCGCCGGGATACCGCACATCGTTCGTTCGTCAATCGCAGTTTCAGTGCTCTTCAGCGAGCCGAAAATTCCTCAACTATGATCCTGTCAAGTCGTTCCAGTATCTCCTGCATGTTTCAGTGCTCTTCAGCGAGCCGAAAATTCCTCAACAGATCGCGCGCTGGAATGTCGTAATGATTGACGTAAGTTTCAGTGCTCTTCAGCGAGCCGAAAATTCCTCAACGCGACGGGCCGACGTAGTGCCAGTAGCGTCCAGCCGTTTCAGTGCTCTTCAGCGAGCCGAAAATTCCTCAACCGACGCCTCACATACTCCTCCAATGAGAGCGCACGCGTTTCAGTGCTCTTCAGCGAGCCGAAAATTCCTCAACTATGCACGATCTCCAGCAAGCGTATGAGGTGCTCCACGTTTCAGTGCTCTTCAGCGAGCCGAAAATTCCTCAACCGAACGGGCGCGATGTGGACGATCTCAACCCAACCGCTGTTTCAGTGCTCTTCAGCGAGCCGAAAATTCCTCAACTATGGTAGCCCATCACCAGCACGGTTCGAGCTTGGCGTTTCAGTGCTCTTCAGCGAGCCGAAAATTCCTCAACACTGGTGATCGTTGATGAAGCGGCGTTCGTCAAAAGTTTCAGTGCTCTTCAGCGAGCCGAAAATTCCTCAACCCGCGCCCACGCCGCGATCTGGCGTACAAAAACGCGGTTTCAGTGCTCTTCAGCGAGCCGAAAATTCCTCAACCCGGCGCGGGCGCGCGGTGCTGGCGGGAACGCCGAAGTTTCAGTGCTCTTCAGCGAGCCGAAAATTCCTCAACCTGGTTGCGGGATCGCCGTCACCGGCGCAACCAAAAAGCGTTTCAGTGCTCTTCAGCGAGCCGAAAATTCCTCAACTCAAAAGCGCCAAACCGCGTGTTTGGACAGTACCGGTTTCAGTGCTCTTCAGCGAGCCGAAAATTCCTCAACCGACGGTCGCTTCAAAGCCGCTGTTGGTTGACACGTGTTTCAGTGCTCTTCAGCGAGCCGAAAATTCCTCAACCAGACCGCGCCGGGCGCGGCGCTGAAGGCGGTCGAGAGGTTTCAGTGCTCTTCAGCGAGCCGAAAATTCCTCAACCTCCCGCCGGAGGGTACGGCGACGAGGGACAACAGGTTTCAGTGCTCTTCAGCGAGCCGAAAATTCCTCAACTCAGCGACAACCTCAAGCGCGCGGCGGATTGGGCAAGGTTTCAGTGCTCTTCAGCGAGCCGAAAATTCCTCAACAGTACGACTCGAACCGGAAACAGAACTACTGCACAGTTTCAGTGCTCTTCAGCGAGCCGAAAATTCCTCAACGCGCTGGAGATGACCGATGAGGGCGTGATTATCCGCGTTTCAGTGCTCTTCAGCGAGCCGAAAATTCCTCAACCATAGTATACCACACACCCGACAGGTTGTCAAATCTGTTTCAGTGCTCTTCAGCGAGCCGAAAATTCCTCAACGGACGGTCGCGCGGGTACGATCTGATCGTTGTTGATGAGGTTTCAGTGCTCTTCAGCGAGCCGAAAATTCCTCAACGGAACTGGAAAAAGCGGAAGCGATCCAGAGACTCACGTTTCAGTGCTCTTCAGCGAGCCGAAAATTCCTCAACTGTGGTAGGATATGAGCGTAATCGATTTCGCTGAAGTTTCAGTGCTCTTCAGCGAGCCGAAAATTCCTCAACCTCATCCCGCAGCGCACGGTGCCGTTAGACGAGTAAAGTTTCAGTGCTCTTCAGCGAGCCGAAAATTCCTCAACCCGCGTCGGTCGGGCGCTGGGCGAACATCCAGACGGTGTTTCAGTGCTCTTCAGCGAGCCGAAAATTCCTCAACGCGATCTGGCGATCCAGCGCAATTGCCGCCTCGTTGGTTTCAGTGCTCTTCAGCGAGCCGAAAATTCCTCAACCGAATTCCTCTGCGCGCTCTAGTTGCGCGTCCGTCATCTGTTTCAGTGCTCTTCAGCGAGCCGAAAATTCCTCAACAAGGGAAGGTTCACGTGATGCCCTCCTACGTCTCTCCAGAGTTTCAGTGCTCTTCAGCGAGCCGAAAATTCCTCAACCCCAACTCGATGCTGTGCTGCTCAGCGTCGTAGCGGTTTCAGTGCTCTTCAGCGAGCCGAAAATTCCTCAACTCAACGACGCCCCGCGCGGCGGGAAGACCTCGGCGGTTTCAGTGCTCTTCAGCGAGCCGAAAATTCCTCAACCGCGTATTATCGAGTTCCACCGCCAGCGGCGCGATCGTTTCAGTGCTCTTCAGCGAGCCGAAAATTCCTCAACGAATCGCGGCGCGCGTTTGTTGGTGACGATAGCCGTAGTTTCAGTGCTCTTCAGCGAGCCGAAAATTCCTCAACGCATCTACTGGCGCGGATGCTCACTGAAGCCGCGCGTTTCAGTGCTCTTCAGCGAGCCGAAAATTCCTCAACCCACGAGTACCGCGCCGATCCGTCGATGGGCGGTGCCGGTTTCAGTGCTCTTCAGCGAGCCGAAAATTCCTCAACTCTGGAATGCAGTGTTCGGCGCGATCGGCGCGGCGAGTTTCAGTGCTCTTCAGCGAGCCGAAAATTCCTCAACCTGCTCGATCATCGCAGTTGCGCGCACGAGCAGAGTTTCAGTGCTCTTCAGCGAGCCGAAAATTCCTCAACCGTTGCGGAACACCGCGCCGCCGTCGTCGAGGAACTGTTTCAGTGCTCTTCAGCGAGCCGAAAATTCCTCAACCGAAGCGCAAACGCCAGAACCGCCAGGCGCGCGCCGTTTCAGTGCTCTTCAGCGAGCCGAAAATTCCTCAACCGACGCGGCGACGCTGCTCAACCGCGAACTGACCCGTTTCAGTGCTCTTCAGCGAGCCGAAAATTCCTCAACCCAGACCGTCCCGAACTCGCGAAACCCGCCCCACGCGTTTCAGTGCTCTTCAGCGAGCCGAAAATTCCTCAACTTAGATTCTGATGCCGCCGCTCCGCGCGCAGCGCCGCGGTTTCAGTGCTCTTCAGCGAGCCGAAAATTCCTCAACAACCGATTGAGATCACGCTGACGTTTCTGTACAACGGTTTCAGTGCTCTTCAGCGAGCCGAAAATTCCTCAACAGATTCTGATGCCGCCGCTCCGCGCGCAGCGCCGCGGTTTCAGTGCTCTTCAGCGAGCCGAAAATTCCTCAACCATCGACGATCACCAGCACGCTCTGATCGGCGTTCGGTTTCAGTGCTCTTCAGCGAGCCGAAAATTCCTCAACTTTGGCGCTTTGGAAATATCGACAGTCTGCGTCGTTTCGGTTTCAGTGCTCTTCAGCGAGCCGAAAATTCCTCAACCGAAGAGGGAAACGAGTAGCGCGGGCGACGGCGCTGTTTCAGTGCTCTTCAGCGAGCCGAAAATTCCTCAACCGTACCCAATCATCACCGCCAGCGCCGATTGCACTTGTTTCAGTGCTCTTCAGCGAGCCGAAAATTCCTCAACGCTGGTTTACGCTGCCGAAGTCTACCGCGTCGAATAGTTTCAGTGCTCTTCAGCGAGCCGAAAATTCCTCAACTGGGTGATGCCGGCGTTGGAGGCGGAGCGTCTGAGGAGTTTCAGTGCTCTTCAGCGAGCCGAAAATTCCTCAACTCGTTCGCGCCGGATCGAACCCGCCGCGTTCGCGTAGTTTCAGTGCTCTTCAGCGAGCCGAAAATTCCTCAACTCACTCAAGCCTGAAAGCGCAATGACGCGCCGCTCATAGTTTCAGTGCTCTTCAGCGAGCCGAAAATTCCTCAACCTGGCACCCCCAGTGCCCCTGGCGCGTAGGGGGTACGTTTCAGTGCTCTTCAGCGAGCCGAAAATTCCTCAACTAGGATGAAGTTGCGGAGTGTGGCATCAGTTCTCTTCGTTTCAGTGCTCTTCAGCGAGCCGAAAATTCCTCAACCAGGCGCCCGCTCCGCACCGATGCTGCACCGCCGAAGTTTCAGTGCTCTTCAGCGAGCCGAAAATTCCTCAACCCCATCCATCAGATCGCCGACGAGCGATCCCTCCCGTTTCAGTGCTCTTCAGCGAGCCGAAAATTCCTCAACGTTCTATGAGTGACGGAACGGCGCGCAATGGGCGCGATGTTTCAGTGCTCTTCAGCGAGCCGAAAATTCCTCAACGTTGCGGGTTCCGGGCCGCATGAAGTTGCGCTCCGGTTTCAGTGCTCTTCAGCGAGCCGAAAATTCCTCAACCCGCCACCGTCGCCGTCACATGACGATTACACACGAGTTTCAGTGCTCTTCAGCGAGCCGAAAATTCCTCAACACTGATCAGGGCGGCGCGCATCCGCTCCAACGGGCGGGCGTTTCAGTGCTCTTCAGCGAGCCGAAAATTCCTCAACTGGTTGTTGTCTATCTATCAATCGTGCACTGATCAGGGGTTTCAGTGCTCTTCAGCGAGCCGAAAATTCCTCAACCGTTTCCGACGACACGCACATCAAGCACAAGTGGAGGTTTCAGTGCTCTTCAGCGAGCCGAAAATTCCTCAACCCGCCGTATCCGGGCATTCACGTTGACTTTGGACTGAGTTTCAGTGCTCTTCAGCGAGCCGAAAATTCCTCAACACCAGCAGTACGACGCCGGTCTGCGCGTCGGTCAGCGGTTTCAGTGCTCTTCAGCGAGCCGAAAATTCCTCAACAAGCGTGCGCCGCAACCGAGACGGCTGGTTGTGCTTTGGTTTCAGTGCTCTTCAGCGAGCCGAAAATTCCTCAACACCAAAAGCCCTTGACAGAAGGGAACTTGTGTGCTAGTTTCAGTGCTCTTCAGCGAGCCGAAAATTCCTCAACTGGACGATCGCCAGCGCCATGCGGTCTGTCTCGCAGGTTTCAGTGCTCTTCAGCGAGCCGAAAATTCCTCAACGTTGCGACGCACCTCCCCGAACCCGATTGGCATCGGCTGTTTCAGTGCTCTTCAGCGAGCCGAAAATTCCTCAACTGTCGTCCACACCGGCAACGGGCTGATGCCGATGTGTTTCAGTGCTCTTCAGCGAGCCGAAAATTCCTCAACGAAACGGTGGTGCAGATGCTGGCGCGAGCACTGGAGGTTTCAGTGCTCTTCAGCGAGCCGAAAATTCCTCAACTTTCCAACGGTAAAAGCGGGCGAGAGCGACCGGAACTCAAGTTTCAGTGCTCTTCAGCGAGCCGAAAATTCCTCAACGGTTATATCGTACGGCGGCGGCGTGCAAAGCACCGCGCGTTTCAGTGCTCTTCAGCGAGCCGAAAATTCCTCAACTGGCGTTCAACACCATTTTTGGCAGTGACGCGATCCGCGGTTTCAGTGCTCTTCAGCGAGCCGAAAATTCCTCAACGTCCGGCGCGTACTGGCGGTAAAACAGTTCGGCGCGGTGTTTCAGTGCTCTTCAGCGAGCCGAAAATTCCTCAACCGAAACGCGATTTCGACCGAAAACGGTTGCGGGTCGTAGGTTTCAGTGCTCTTCAGCGAGCCGAAAATTCCTCAACTCTCCGCGTTGCCCTCGACGTTCAGGCGGAACCCTACCCGTTTCAGTGCTCTTCAGCGAGCCGAAAATTCCTCAACTGGCGCTGGAGGGGTATATTGCCGCGGCGGTCGCTTGGTTTCAGTGCTCTTCAGCGAGCCGAAAATTCCTCAACCGTCCATAGACCGTCACGCGCTTCTGCCAGTGCGACCGTTTCAGTGCTCTTCAGCGAGCCGAAAATTCCTCAACTGAAACCGGCTCGGTCGTCATCTATTTCATAGAGCGCCGGTTTCAGTGCTCTTCAGCGAGCCGAAAATTCCTCAACTCTGACGCTCCTTCCGACGCTCATCGAGTTGGCGAGTTTCAGTGCTCTTCAGCGAGCCGAAAATTCCTCAACTCTTATCTGGACGACGTGGACCTACAGCAGTGTACGAGTTTCAGTGCTCTTCAGCGAGCCGAAAATTCCTCAACAGGCGCTGCCGTCCATCCCGGAGCTGCGCTGGATTGTGTTTCAGTGCTCTTCAGCGAGCCGAAAATTCCTCAACTCCAGACTGTGTACTTCTCCATTTCGTGTGCCTCCTGTTTCAGTGCTCTTCAGCGAGCCGAAAATTCCTCAACCAGCGGCGTGGAGAGCGCGGCGCGCAGTTTGGCGCAGGGTTTCAGTGCTCTTCAGCGAGCCGAAAATTCCTCAACGCGGCTGGTCTACGAACGCGGCGCGGGGAAAATACGGTTTCAGTGCTCTTCAGCGAGCCGAAAATTCCTCAACTCCGCCAACGCGCGCCGCAGCAGCGCCCGCGCCGCGGTTTCAGTGCTCTTCAGCGAGCCGAAAATTCCTCAACCAAAGCGATTGCGACAACCCTACCGCGATCTGGCGAGTTTCAGTGCTCTTCAGCGAGCCGAAAATTCCTCAACCGCCGGTCTCGACGTAAGAACAGCGCTGCGGCTGGCGTTTCAGTGCTCTTCAGCGAGCCGAAAATTCCTCAACATACTCAACCGCGTAGTCGCGCGTCTCGCGGTCGTAGGTTTCAGTGCTCTTCAGCGAGCCGAAAATTCCTCAACGGAACGCTTTGTACGCCGGTACGCACATCTCCCGCGTTTCAGTGCTCTTCAGCGAGCCGAAAATTCCTCAACGCCTGTCCCATCTCGTTGTAACCCGACGCGCCCGCTTGTTTCAGTGCTCTTCAGCGAGCCGAAAATTCCTCAACCCGATCTGGCTCAACCACGCGCAGCCGGTGAAAACGGCGTTTCAGTGCTCTTCAGCGAGCCGAAAATTCCTCAACGCCATAGCGAAGAAACACACCGCTGCGACGCCCGCGTTTCAGTGCTCTTCAGCGAGCCGAAAATTCCTCAACGCGCGGCGTATCTGCTGCGCGACCCCGCTGCTCCGCTGTTTCAGTGCTCTTCAGCGAGCCGAAAATTCCTCAACCGCTGTTGCTCAAAAAGATTTTCGACGCAATCGGCGACGGTTTCAGTGCTCTTCAGCGAGCCGAAAATTCCTCAACGTGACCTTCCCGCTCTTGCTTGGGTGCGTCAACCGCGGTTTCAGTGCTCTTCAGCGAGCCGAAAATTCCTCAACGCCCGCGCTTTGCTGACGAGTGCGATCAGCAAGCGCTGTTTCAGTGCTCTTCAGCGAGCCGAAAATTCCTCAACCGAGGATGACGCCCGCCGCAATAACCCAAGCGATGGTTTCAGTGCTCTTCAGCGAGCCGAAAATTCCTCAACGACGAACGCCCGGTGCTCTTTTATTTTCTCGAAAATGTTTCAGTGCTCTTCAGCGAGCCGAAAATTCCTCAATCGATCGCTACAATCAGGGCGGGCGGGCGGGGCTACGTTTCAGTGCTCTTCAGCGAGCCGAAAATTCCTCAATCCAAACCGTAGCCAACGTCTGCGCGGCACTCTCGAGCTCGTTTCAGTGCTCTTCAGCGAGCCGAAAATTCCTCAATGAAACCGCACGCATCGCATATGTTTGTACGCATCGCGTTTCAGTGCTCTTCAGCGAGCCGAAAATTCCTCAATCGCGCTGGATCGCCAGATCGCGCCGCTGACAGTCGAGTTTCAGTGCTCTTCAGCGAGCCGAAAATTCCTCAATTGCGGAACTGCCGGTGCGGATCATCCCCGCGCTCGGGTTTCAGTGCTCTTCAGCGAGCCGAAAATTCCTCAATATTACGGCGCCCCGATCCTCCTCGCCGCCCTGGTGGTTTCAGTGCTCTTCAGCGAGCCGAAAATTCCTCAATGGTAGCGCATCCTTGGGCGCGCGTGGCGCGCTTGTGGTTTCAGTGCTCTTCAGCGAGCCGAAAATTCCTCAATCGAGATAAACGCCACATCACGACCCAGCGCGTGGAGTTTCAGTGCTCTTCAGCGAGCCGAAAATTCCTCAATTAGTGTACGTGACTGGCGTGTAACCATCGTTCCCTGTTTCAGTGCTCTTCAGCGAGCCGAAAATTCCTCAATCGTCCTCGAGCGCGACGTTCCCGAAGCGCTCGCGAGTTTCAGTGCTCTTCAGCGAGCCGAAAATTCCTCAATGTGAAACGAACGCCAGCCCTTTGCCGAACCCGAGCGTTTCAGTGCTCTTCAGCGAGCCGAAAATTCCTCAATTTCACACAACCGACTACGCGCCTGAAGTCGTCAAATGTTTCAGTGCTCTTCAGCGAGCCGAAAATTCCTCAATAAATGTTTCTTTCGATCGCGAGTCGAAACGGATTGGCGTTTCAGTGCTCTTCAGCGAGCCGAAAATTCCTCAATCTCCGGCGGCAGCTCGTACAGGTCGATGTGTTCCGGTTTCAGTGCTCTTCAGCGAGCCGAAAATTCCTCAATGAGGCAACAATGCCTGAGTACACCAACACCCCAATCAGTTTCAGTGCTCTTCAGCGAGCCGAAAATTCCTCAATGTTCATCAAACGAGCGGTAGGAATGGTAACTCTCAAGTTTCAGTGCTCTTCAGCGAGCCGAAAATTCCTCAATCGCAAAGAAGGAGGCCAA
>Ga0308417_1003342_pt1 | contig 10259 bp, 8 predicted proteins | sample HotsprSampleOS65_FD_203528 | JGI IMG/M metagenome (GOLD analysis project Ga0308417, IMG submission 203528) | Hot spring phototrophic mat microbial communities from Octopus Spring, Yellowstone National Park, Wyoming, United States - 20090730_OS65 ... | reverse complement strand
CCATTGTGGCGGGCGACCTGCACGCGCCTTCGCTGCGCCGTGAAGCGACGGCTTGTTCCGGCGCCTGGGGTTCGGTTTCCTTGTTCATATGGCATCTCCCGTCCATAAGCGGCCGTCGAACGATTGGCAGTCAATCGACCATTGACCGAAACGGGCATGGCGTCAATCGACCTTTGGACCACTCGGCCCCAACTCATCGACGAGTCGTTGCTCGATCGATATTTCGCCATTTTGCCCCCCGAAGAGCAGGCCGAGGTCGAGCGGTTCCGCTGCCGGAGGTCGCGGGAACTCACGCTGATCGGTCGGGCACTGGCTCGACATGCCCTGTCGCACCACGAGGGCGGCGAACCGGCTGGCTGGCGGTTCGCTCGCAGCCCGTTCGGAAAGCCGTTTACGATTGGCGACCGACAGGGAACCGTGGCCTTCAACGTCGCACATACCGATGGACTCGTTGTCTGCGCGGTCGGCCGTGTTGACGCCGTTGGCGTCGATGCCGAGCATGTCGACCGCCACAACGCTCTCGACGCGATCGCGCAACGATTCTTCGCGCCAAGCGAGGCGACGGCCTTGGCTGCGATTCCGCAACCCCAACGGAAGTGGGAGTTTTTCCGCTACTGGACTCTGAAGGAAGCGTTTATCAAGGCACATGGAAGCGGGCTGGCGCTGCCGCTCGACCGTTTCGCCTTTGAACTTACCCCTTCCGGCGTTCCGAAGATTCGCTTCGATCGCAGCCTGGCCGGCGATCCGAAGCGTTGGCACTTTGTCGGACTCAGACTGGGGCCGCATCATGTCTGCGCAGTTGCGGCAGAAACCGATCCCAGCGAAACCCTCGAACTGCGGGTCAGACGCTGCCGCCCCCTGCTTTGCGACGACCGTCCGCAGGTCGTTGCCGGCTGTTGGGCGGAAATCCGGCTCTGAAGCCAACCGCACAGACAGAACAGAGATCGGTTGGAATGGGAGAATCGCGCAATCGTCCCCGTTATCACTGCCCCCGAATTGCCTATTCTCCCGGCGAAAATGCGGCTCCATCGGGCATATAGGGATTGAGTCGAGTGCGAAAACATTCGATAATCGGTCAACCGGCTGATACCGAGGAGGTCAAACCGGTTGCCGACGGGGCACAACCGCAACAAACGATGCGGCTTACGGCGAAGACGCAAGCAATGGCTGTCGCCGAAACCTCCCCGCCGGCCTTTTCGAGCGGCTGTCCTGGCACGACGCTCGAACAAACGGCCTGGTCGAACCATTGGCTTTTTCGTTCCAGATGTTGTGCCAACATCGCGTGTACTATCACAAGATGCGGCATTCACACCCCGTTGTTCGGCAAGGCCCGAAAAAATCCTCAGGATGAGAATCAGGAGACGGCAAAGATGCTTCGATGGTCGCGGGCGAATGATTGTGCAAAGGCGTTTGTGCTTGTTGCGATAAGCGCGGCGTTCGTCACTGGGTGCCAAAAACAGGCAGATGTTACGGCAAAGAAGCCGCCGGCCAAGCCGGTGAAGATCGATCTGGATTCGCCGTCCGACGCGACCGCGAAGTCCGACGCACCGGCGCCGCCCCCCTCAACACCGGCCGCGAAATCGCCGCCGACTCCCGTTGACCAACCAGCTCGCCCGACCACGTCGGGCAACAATTCGGTGCGGACCGAACCGGTCGCTCGTGCAAACGGGCGCGGCGATTCGGACAGTGTCCCCCCGCCCGCGCGGCCGATCGAGGCCCCCACGGCAGCGCCCGTCACCTCGCGGATCGGCGATCCGCGAGCAATGCCCAAAGTGGTACTCACCGCGCCGATGAAAGCCGAATGCGTCATCGGGGTGGGCGATCGGATGCCCGAGGGCCCGCTGAGCGACGCCTTGGGCAAGTCGGTTTCGCTCGAATCGATCCGGGGCAAGACCGCCACGGTGGTTTTCTTCTTCGGTCCAGCCAAAACCAAGGAAGGGCGGGCGTTGGTCGTTAGCGCATTGGAAGACTTGGCCGCCGAGGTCGCATCGCCGTGGGGCGTCAAGGGGGTGGCCGTGGCGGCGGTCGCGGTCGGTGTTGCTGCCGAGGAGGTTCAAGCTCTCCGAGCGAAGGTCAACTACCCGATTCTTAACGATTCGACCGGCGCCTATTTCGCATCAGTGGCCAAGAGCCAATTGCCGCGAGTTTATCTTGTGGACGGCACGGGCCATGTCGTTTGGTTCGACATCGAGTTCTCGCGGACCACGCGGCGCGATCTTGCACGGGCACTCATGGCGATCGCCGGAGACAGCCCATGATCAGTTCGGACGGCAATGCGCCGCCCGATTATTGCTCTGTTGCGGAATTGTCCCGTCTCGGCGTTGCATCGGCTGCGGCGTTGCTCCGTTTTTGGCGGCTCCGTTTCTGATTGCCCTCTCTCGGCAAACCGACGGAGCGTTGCCGGCGGGAACGCCGTTTCACCCGACCTGACGAGCGGCCTCCGCGACCAAGTCGTTGACGTGCCGCATTTCCCGCAAGTCGCAAGCCACTCGCGGATGCGCGAAGATTCGCACGCGTTTGACGTAGTCGTCGAACTGGCGCTGGGCAAGGGTGCAGATCACGGGCGAGACTTCCCCCAAGGACCGAAAGCGGTTCTGCTTGGCAAAGTAGATTTCGACATCGAACTCTACTTCGCGGGCCTGCGGCGGCGCGTCGAAAAGGACTTCATCAGGGGCGATCACTTTCCCCAATTCTTTGGCCGCCAGCGCGGCAAAACGTTCGGCGCAGGCCACCAACCAGGGATAAGGCCGCCGCGAAAGCAGTTTATAAACATCGCCGTCTTCGAACAAGCTGTACTGTGCAACGCGCTTGTACAACTGTCGCACCGGTCCGAACAGACCGAGCAGCAATCCCTCGGCAGGCCCCCCGGCAGCGGCTCGGAGCAGCTCGTCGATCATCGGCCCCTCGGTCAGCCGGAACATCGCATCGAGATCGAGCTGCCCATGCAGCATATAGAACGCCCGCTGAAGCATGGCCGTTGCCGCGCGCACGCCGTGATGCCAATAAACCTCGCTGAACATGACATAACGGGCGAAGACCATCAGCTCCGCGGCGGTTTTCCCCTTGTCCGTAATCGCCAGTCGATCGCCGGCCGAGTTCAAGCACAGGCTGCCCAAGAGGCGCTGCTGATCGAAGTGTCGGCCGTAGGGCACTCCCGCATGCAGGCTATCGCGAAACAAGTAATCCATTTTGTCGATGTCGATCGGACCGGAAAGAATGCTCTTGAGGATTCGCGGCGTCGGGCCGCTGGGACTTTCGCTGAGCAAGGCCACGATCCGCCGCGGATTGATCCCCCAATGCTCGCGGAGCACGTCGGCCAAATCGCTTTCGAGCAGGAAACTGTTGGCGAACAGCTCGTGTCGCGGCACGCCGGGCAGCCGAATGTCTTCGATCGCGTGACAGAATGGCCAATGGCCGATGTCGTGCAGCAGCGCCGCGGCAATCAACGTCTCTGCCGCTTCGACCGAAACAGCGGCGGCGAATCGGGCGTCGCCCGCCAACTGCCGCAAATAGAGCAACGCCAGCCGATAAACGCCCAAACTGTGCTCGAACCGGCTATGATGGGCGGCCGGATAGACCAACGAAACCAGCCCCAACTGGCTGATCCGCGAAAGCCGGCGGAACTCGGCCGTATCGATCAGCAGCCGCACGCGATCGGTTAACGGCACATCGGTTTCCGGCGGGATACGCACAATCTGCCGCCGAGTGTCGAGTGCCGCGATTTCCGGGATCTTGAGCAATTCCACCGTCAATAGCTCCGTCTCTCGATTCCGCCGCCCCGCCGGGCCGCCCCGCACGGCGACGGCCCGGCTCGTTGCCGGAGTTTACCCCAACCGTCCCCGGCGAGGAAGCCCGCCGTCAACCGGCGAAACATGGTTCCGCCGCATCGCCCGGGAGCCAATGGATCGAGCCGCGCGAAAGGAAAAGCCGGCGATGCGACTGTTGCGCGCCTCTGGTCCGATTCGCTTTGCTCTCGGCCGCTCTGTAGGGTTTTGCGAACCGACTCGGGAAGGCGCCGGCGTCGGGCCGCGCGTCTTGCCCTGTCTCAAAGGTCCCGTCAATATCGCCGGGCCGCTTCGAACCGCTTGCATTCGAAGCCCATCGCCAAGGCGGCGGGGCACCGCGATTGCACGACGCAGCCGGTTCTGCCACAATTGAGAACCGCACAAATGGCAAGACAACGATTCGGCGCCGTAATAGCAAGCCAGCGGCAAGGGATAGTGACGACTTTGGAGCATGAGCGTCGTGCGAAAGCCGATTCACCGGCAGGCGATTTCCGAATTGGGAAGGTATTTTGATCTGCTCACTGCGGTCGGGCCGTACAGACGACGGACTCGCTCGACCATAGCCATAGCGGAGCAAGAAAGATGTCGAGACTTCATGGCAGCGCAACACTTCGGCCTTGTTCGACCGGTCCGCGTCAACACCCGCGTCTGAACGAGAGCGACGAGCGTCATCGGGGCATGACGCATGTGTTTCTGTTTCGGGCGGCAATCGCAGCCGGGTACTATCTGATCTGGGGAGCGATGATGAGCATTGGCGCTGACACGGCAGGAGTTGCGAAGGCGAACAAAGCCGCCGCGGAGTTCATCCGCTTCCATGAAGCCGAAATCCGCCCGCTGGAGATCGAGGTCGCGCGTCGTTGGTGGGAAGCCGCAACGACCGGCAAAGACGAGGCGTTCGCGGCCAAACAGCGGGCCGAGGAACAGTTGGAGAAACGTCTGGCGGATCGAACGACGTTTTCGCGGCTTCGGGCGATCCGCGCCGACGGGCCGACCGACCCGTTGCTTCGCCGGCAGATCGACTTGCTTTATTTGCAATACCTGGGCCGGCAGATCGATCCCGCGCTGATCGAAGCCATGCTCGGCCGCAGCAACGCCGTGGAAAAGGCGTTCACCAATTACCGACCGAAACTCGACGGCAAAGAGCTGACCGACAATCAAGTGCGCGAAATTCTGCGGGAATCGCGCGATTCTGCGGAGCGCGAGGCGGTGTGGAAGGCCGGCAAGGCCGTCGCCCGAGTGCTGCTCGCCGACTTCAAAGAACTGGTGAAGCTGCGAAACCGCGCTGCGGCGCAATTGGGCTTCAAAAACTATCACGTCATGCAGCTTGCCCTGGCCGAACAAGATCAAGACGAGGTTTTGCGGCTGTTCGATCGATTAGACGAACTGACGCGCGACGCTTTCATCGAAGCCAAAGCCGAGATCGACGCCGAACTGGCCCGCCGCTGCGGCATCGAAGTGGCGGCGCTGCGGCCGTGGCACTATCACGATCCCTTCTTCCAAGAGTCTCCGGCCGTTTTCGCCGGCGCACCGAAGGAAGTCTATAAAAAGATCGACATCGTCAAGTTCTGCACCGAGTTCTTCGCCGGGATCGGGCTGCCGGTGGACGATGTATTCGCCAAGAGCGACTTGTACGAGCGCCCGGGCAAAAACCCCCATGCGTTTTGCATCGACATCGACCGAGCCGGCGATGTGCGCATCTTGTGCAACCTGGTGCCCGGCGAAGAATGGCTTTCGACCACGCTGCATGAACTGGGCCATGCCGTCTATTCCAGCAAGAACATCCCGGATTCCCTGCCTTATGTGCTGCGAACCGACGCTCACGCATTGAGCACCGAGGGCATCGCGATGATGTTCGAGCGGTTCGTGGGCAATGCTCAATTCCTTAAGGCGATGGGAGTCGAGATCGAGAATCCGGCCGCGTTCGACGCCGCCGCGGAGAAAATCCGCCGCAACCGGCTCTTGATCTTTTCGCGATGGGCCCAAGTAATGTTCCGTTTCGAGAAGGCCCTGTATGAAAACCCCGATCAAAACCTCAATGCCCTGTGGTGGGACTTGGTCGAGAAGTATCAGATGGTCCCCCGCCCCGAAGGCCGCGACGAGCCGGACTTCGCCGCCAAGATCCATGTGGTGACCGTGCCGGCCTACTACCACAACTACCTGATGGGCGAGCTGTTCGCCGCGCAGGTGCATCATGCCTTGTGCCGCGAGGTTCTCGGCGGGGTCGAGCCGCGCAAGGCCGTCTATGTAGGCAACCCGAAGGCCGGCGAGTTTCTCGTGAAGCGCGTCTTCGCTCCGGGGCGAACACTGTCGTGGCAGGAGCTATGCAAATTCGCCACCGGCGCGCCGTTGGAGCCGACGGCCTTTGCGTATGAGATCTCCGCGGGCAACCGGCGGCAACCGTGACTATCCCCCGCACGCTGAAACGATCGTGTTTCTCCTGCAAGATTTCTTGCCGGAGTTCCGCCATTTTCGTCTGACGTTTCCGCCCTGTTGCGCACCCGTCTCCGTCCCGCGCCACCCCGTTTCGGTCGGCTTCCCACCCGCATCGGGGCCGGCGAAACCGCTAGCCAGCGGGCGGCTTGGTCGTTAGGATGGAGACATCCGGTCGTTAGCGGACGGGCGGACATCCGGTCGGTAGCGGACAGGCGATCGGCGCCCGATTGGCGACGTCTCTCAATAAAACCGCGAAAGACGGAAAGCGGTTCAAACGGGGACCGCACGCAAGAGAGCCGCTTCGTTGCGCCAGCGGCCGCTTTCGCAATCGTGTGGAACGAGTTCTACCTCGCACGGCGTGAAACGAGTTCTTTCTCGCCGGAAAGAAGCGACCATTTCACCGCGCGAGGAATAACGTTCTCTATCGGTTCTCGTCCGCTCTCGGCGCCGCAGCGCGACAGGTCCTTCGGCGTCGATGTCGGTTTGTACGGACAACTCGGCAGGCCCGTTTACAGCGATTTCCCCAGGAGCACTATGGCAGTCCCGCAAGTCGTCATCGTCGGTCGGCCCAACGTCGGCAAGTCGAGCCTTTTCAATTGGCTGGCCGGACGCCGAATCGCCATTGTCGATGCCACCGCAGGCGTAACCCGCGACCGCGTAACGCATTTGGTCGAGCTTCGCGGGCGATTTGTCGAGTTGGTCGATACGGGGGGCATGGGCTTCGACGATCCCGACAATCTGTCCGTGCAAATCGAGCAACAGATTCAAGCGGCGATCGACTCGGCATCGATCATCCTCTTCGTGGTCGATACCCGCGCGGGCCTGACACCCGCCGACGAAGAGGTGGCGCGTCGCCTCCGCTACACCAACGTGCCGGTCATCTGCGTGGCCAACAAGACCGACACCGAGGCAATGGCCGTCGAGGCTGAAGCATTCTACAAGTTCGGCCGGCCTCTGGTTCGCACCAGCGTTCTGCAAAATCGGGGACAAGAGGAATTGCTGACGGCGATCTATCAGAAGCTGCCGCCCGCCGAAGACGAAAGCGGCCCCCCGCCCGAAGCCGAGATGAAGCTGGCCATCGTCGGCCGCCGAAATACCGGCAAAAGCACCTTCATCAACACGCTGGCCCAGGCGGAACGGATGATCACCAGCGAGGTTCCCGGCACCACCCGCGACAGCGTGGATGTGCGGTTCACCCTCGACGGCAAGACCTTCTTGGCGATCGATACTCCCGGACTGCGCCGCACCAAGTCGTTGGCCGGCGACATCGAGTTCTACGGGCTGCATCGGGCCCAACGCAGCATCCGCCGCGCCGACGTCGTTTTGCTTTTCTTCGACGCCACGCAACGCATCAGCAAAGTCGATAAGCAACTTTGCGACTACATCGCGCAAGAGTATAAGCCGTGCATCTTCGTGGTCAACAAGTGGGATCTTCAGGCCAAGGCCATGCCGACCGAGAAATGGGTCGCCTACCTGCGCGATACCTTCCGGTCGATGGCCTACGTGCCGATTGCCTTCATTACGGGCCAGACGGGCAAGAACGTCAAGGCGATGCTCAACCACGCCCAAATGCTGTTCAAACAGGCGCGCCACCGCGTGGCCACCGCCACCTTGAACAAACTCGTGCAATTGGCCGTCGAGCGCAATAGCCCGCCGCTCTACCGAAATCGGCCGCCGAAGATCTACTTTGCCACCCAAGTGTCGGGGCAGCCGCCCACCATCGTGCTTTTCTGCAATAATCCGGAGGCGATTTCGCCCAGCTACCGCCGATATCTGCTCGGCGTCTTCCGCGACCATCTGCCCTTCGGTGAGGTGCCAATCAAGCTCTATCTTCGAAGGCGGGCCGGCGAAAGCGACGAAGAGTAACCGCCGAGGCCTCGTCCGCCCGATGGGCCGACGCCGCCCGAAGGGGGTGCCCGACAATCCGCCCGCGAATAGAATGGAACAAGCGGCGCAGCAAACAGGAACAGGGGCATGAGAAGTGCTTTTCCGGCATGCCCCTCGACCGCCCGCACGCCGTTGACCGATACCGCTATCCTCACGATTCCACGAGAAACGTCTATGGCCACGGCAACCAAGCCCGACGCTTTTGAAACCTATCGCTCGCTGGACGATGCCGAGCTGACCGCACGCATTCAGGCGGTCCGCACGGCCCTGGGCAAGCAACTGCTGATCCTTGGGCACCACTACCAGCAAGACGACGTCATCGCGCTGTCCGATCTTCAGGGCGACAGCTACCAATTAGCCAAACTGGCGGCCGAGAACCGCGATTGCAATGCGATCGTTTTCTGCGGCGTTCACTTCATGGCCGAAACGGCCGACATCTTGGCCAACCGTCCCGAGCGGCTGGCCGAACGTGGCGGCCGACGCGTAACCGTTGTGCTGCCCGACATGGCCGCCGGCTGCTCGCTGGCCGACATGGCCGACATCGACCAAGTGGAAGAATGCTGGCAGCAGTTGGGCGATGTGATCGACACCGCCCGGCTGATGCCGATCACCTACGTCAATTCGTCGGCGGCACTGAAGGCGTTCGTCGGCCGGCACGGCGGTTTGGTGTGCACTTCGGCCAACGCCCGCGCCGCCTTGGAGTGGGCGTTTGCACGGGCGGATCGGGTGCTGTTCTTTCCCGATCAACACCTCGCACGCAATACGGCCAAGGCCATGGGCGTTCCGTTGGATCAAATGCCGCTGTGGGATCCGCGCAAGCCCGGCCTGGGCGGCAACACCGAAGAGGCCGTTGCCCGCAGCCGCGTGATTCTCTGGCGAGGGCATTGCAGCGTGCATCAGATGTTCCTTCCGGAGCATGTGGCGCAGTTTCGCGCCAAGTATCCCGGCATCAAAATCCTCGTGCATCCCGAATGCATGATGGAAGTAGTCGATCAGGCCGATGTCGTCGGCTCGACGGGCAAAATCATCGAGGCCGTGCGCCAATCGCCGCCGGGCACGCGTTGGGCGATCGGCACCGAGCTGCACTTGGTGCAGCGGCTCAAGCAGAACCATCCGGAGCAGGAAATCCACTTCCTTTCGCCGATGGTGTGCATGTGCGCGACGATGTATCGGATCGACTTGGCACACCTTTGTTGGTCGCTGGAGCACTTGGCCGCCGGGGCGCCGGTGAATGTGATTCGCGTGGACGACGAAACCGCCCGCTGGTCGTTGGCCGCGCTGCAGCGGATGCTCGAACTATCGAAGTAACCCGGCTTTGCGCCGCCCAACAAGGCGGCCGTTCGCCCCGCTGGCTTGCCGATGGGATTGTTCACTCCCACCTACCGATTTCGTCATGTCCTTGAACTCACTCCGCGGTGGGTCGAGCGCGAGGGCATCGCCGCGTTGCTGCTCGACGTGGACTGCACGCTCAAGCGCTATCGCCAATCGCGGCTCGCCCCCGAGATCGTCCGATGGTGCGATCGCCTCCGCGGCGCAGGCGTGAAGTTGTGTTTGGTTTCCAACGGAGGCGGCGGCCGCCTCAAACCCTTGGCCGACGAAATCGCCGTCCCCTTGATCGCCCTGGCGATGAAACCGTTGCCCTTCGGCTGCCTCCGCGCGCTAAGATTGCTGGGCGTGCCGCGCGATCGGGCGCTGATGGTCGGCGATCAAGTCTTCGCCGATGTCTTGGCGGGACGATGGGCAGGCGTGCGCACGGCCTTGGTCGAACCGATCTCCCCAGAGGAGGAGCCTTGGTTCACGCGGCTCAAACGGCCTTTGGAGCGGCGCCTGGTGCGCCGACTGCCGTTCGCCGCCGAGTACGAAACCGAACCGGCCGGCAGTTGTTCCGACGCATCCCGCCCCGGACATTCAAACTCGCCGGCCGACTTTGCGAACTGAATAGTTCCACACAATTGCGAAAGCGGCCGCCGACGCAGCGAAACAGCCGATGGCGTGCGGTTCCCATTTGAACCGCTTTCGTCTGTTCGCGGTTTCCTTTGGCCTCCTCGATCTATACTCCGTCGCACACCGCTCGCGCTGCCGAATTCGAACCTGGCGCCCCCACAGGTGAGCCCCCGGCGGCTCGAAACCGCCAATGAGTCCATCCGTTGTGGG
>Ga0308417_1003340_pt1 | contig 10260 bp, 8 predicted proteins | sample HotsprSampleOS65_FD_203528 | JGI IMG/M metagenome (GOLD analysis project Ga0308417, IMG submission 203528) | Hot spring phototrophic mat microbial communities from Octopus Spring, Yellowstone National Park, Wyoming, United States - 20090730_OS65 ... | reverse complement strand
CATGGGGTAGAGTGACAGGAACAGGCAGTGGGTACTTCACAATATCGGACGGTTCGTCCGCGGGATTGAAGGTAGTAGTTCCCTCAGGGATTAGCATACCAGCGCAAGACAAATATGTCGTGGTTACTGGTATAAGCTCATCAGAGGGCTCTACGACTCGTGTACTTCGTGTCCGCAAACAAGCCGATGTTGTGGTGTACTGAGTGTTTAATCTAGCTAGTCCGGGGCCCTATCTCCGTCCGTATTCTGCGGCTGCATCGAAGTAAGCCTTCACACCTTCTGCAGGCAATTCCCAGGAGATGTGGTTGCCGATGCAGAAGAAATATCCTGGATACCGTTTGCCCCATTCTGCCATCTGCTTTACCATATTGAAAATAGCTTCACGATCGTTCGAAGCAATAACTCGATTGTCGCCATCGCCTATGAGAATCTTGTCTGGATGTCTACGCGCAATCTCGCGCCAGTTGGTGTAAGGCTCTGAGACAATACCGTCTGCGCCACATGCGAAGACATCAGCCGCGACCTTATCCACATTACCATCACAGACAAAGAGCACTTTCTTGCCTGAAGCTTTAAGTTCACCCCAGAATTCCTCATAATAGGGATAGATCATCTCGCAAAGCCAATCTGGGCTGAAAACCGGCCCTGCTTGGAAACATATATCGTCATGGCTTGTTACAACTTCGACATCCGTCATTGCCAACGCCTTGAAGACTTTTCGGGATAGTTCGGCAAAATCAGCGAGAATGCGTTTGCAGTCCTCCTTGTAAGCGACGCCTAACTCTAGGAAATTCTCCCATCCAAAGGTCAACAGGGGCCACATGAATATCGTATTATAGAAACCCGCCTGTACCAAACACCTATTTCCGGCCAGTTGGCGAGCATAGTCCAATCCAGCCTGGAACTGTCGGGACATCTCATCGACACTTACAGAATAATCGCGGTTCTCGACAACGTCCGCATTGGTCAGGTCCAAGTGCTCTAGGGGTTTATACTTGAGGACATCATCAATGGTGGGGAAAAGGTGTCCCCAGTCCCAATGCCATGATTTGCCTGTTCCCCAACGCACAGCTACACGGCCGTCCGGATCGTGGAATCTGGACTGACCTTCGGGCAGCCTGGGAATAGGATCATCAGAAGCCGGAACACCACCAACATCCATGTACGTCACCTCGTAGAGCCTCTCCCTGGCAAGCCTTGGGTGTTCCCACGGATCAATACCGGTTATAAGGTACTCAGCGTCTGGATTGGAAAAATGTTCGTACATAGAGATGTGATCTGCCGGTTGTAGATTAAGGGCCTTAAGTGCCCGAGTCTTGTCCATAAGCTAGCTCCTTGCAGCAACTCTAACAACAGCTATATCTTCCGGAGGTATGGTGAGTTTGCACCGGCATGTGTCTGCCTCGCGTTTCACGTCCAGTTGGCCGGTACCGACGTCGAGTGATGCCCTATCTCCACCTTTCACTCTTAGCTGGACGTTTCTAGGCGATTTTGCATGGTTAGCCAAAGCTACCACTATGTCCGAGCCTTGATGGGCAGAGATCCAGGAGATATCTCCTTCCGAGTCCACCCACACCGGAGCTTTACTAACCATCGCCGGAATAAGTGTCTTGAAGAAATTCAATACTGTTTTGCGTCCAAAGAATCCTTCCATCATGTACTCAGGGGTTGTCAAGTAGACCCTGCCTTTTCCCACATTGTGCCGTAGCAGAACTGGCTGACCACTGCTCTCTGTCGCCAAGACCTTCGCTGTTGTTGGGCGAACCTCAAAGGCCATGAATGAAGGTTCGTCAAACTCCGTTTGGCTGAGAGAGGTAAGTTCGGAGGTACACTTGATTTTCATAGAATTGAACGCCCGGTTCCAATATTGACTGGGATTGCCGAGTTTAGCACCCAATAATTCCTCGTCTTGAACGATTGCCATATTTCTGCGCATTTGGAATACATTGATAAGGAGCGTTCCTCCTCTGTTTACGTAATTTCTCAGGGTGACAAGCAACTCGGGGGTCATTTCTATATCTCCCACGAGTATGACCAAGGGGTACTTAGCGAGTTTCGCAGCTGAGATATCGGTGGCTACTATATCAAACGGTCCCAAGGGTGTAGCGGCAAAATAGCCTGGGTAGACGTCTTTGCGTTCGGGTCCAGCTTCCCTCTTGATGTTGAAGTTCGGCAGGAATATATTAAGAAATGCTGGCATCATCTTGTCGCCCCATTGAATTGGCAGTTTGCCCCAAACACGGTCCTCATCTATCCAGTCGCCCCAGAGGCCTCCTGGACTCCAGCCATTGTCCTTATCCACCATCAACGCAGTCGGAACAATTGGGTCAAAGCGAGCATCGTGTTTGCTCGCGTAGTCCCAGAAAGACTTCAATACTTCTCCCCAAGGGTCAAGCTTGTAACCACCTCTGCCATCTGGAGAAAAGAGCGGTTCGGTTTCCTGCATAGTCAGTAGCCTAGCGCCCGAAACAAAGGATAGATAAAGAGCTCTTTTGAACTCGGAGGCCAAATGCCCGCCACCCACAACTGCTTGTTTTGCTGGCCAAAATGTCTTATCGCTGCATGGAACCTCGCCACGGTACCACGGCGATACCCATACGCCCCAGTTGCCGCCGAACTGCTGTGCTCCGCCTCTGAGATAAGCAAGCTGAAGTTCTGTTGTCGGCAGATGTTCAAGTAGCTCGGCAATTACAATGTCCGCCCCAATTCTAAAGCCGCTGATGTGACTGGTAATACACAGGTTGGGTATATACTTCGCTCCCCATGAATGGTACAGATTCTTCTGGCGAATCAACTCACCCTCGAACTTTGCCCTACCGCCGGCTCTGTCGGTGAAATCATACAATTCTGGAGTCCGTGTCATATAGCTAGGACGAATCGCACACTGGAGCAGGTCGGCATCCAGTTCTTCTGCGTGAAAGCCGACAAATAGGTGATCTGCTTTTGAAATAATGGTCCGAACAGTCTTCTCATCGTGCAGATCGGAAGAACAGTCTCCGCCGTACTCCTGTCCTCCGGGCCGAAGTTCGGGGCCCAGCCCGCGACGTTGACTTATCATGAAATAGAGTCTATTCTTCACGCAGGCGTCAACATCTGCAAAAATGTCGTTATTCTTGTCCCAGGGGGTATTGCCCATCGAGTAGTTAACCTTGGGAATCCAGATGAAGTTACCCAGTCCTAGGTCTTTTAGGATCTGAATGTTCTTTGCTCCGTGGGCGTGTCCACCAACCATTAGCGGAACATCAGCCCAAACAATAGAGGAAATCAGCACACATATCATCATTATCGCTAGCTTGTTCATCTACCAACCCTCCAAGAAAATGCGAGCCGCATCTGCAGTCGCTGCTGCATTGTCCAAATTCTTAGCAAGCTGCTGCGCATAGCTAAGTATACTTTTGTTTCCGAACCACCAATACAGATTGTTTTCATCTCCATCACCATTACGAAGTTCGGAATCTGTGTATCTATCGCGGTCCCATGCGCGGACCATTTGGTTCCAAATTCTCGTTCGCTCGTTCTCCATCATATCAATAGCCTTAGCCGCAAGGTGTAGTTTGGTTTTTGCAGCCTCATCGTCTCCCGCATGAAGGTTAGCTTTGGCTTCTGCTATAAGTCGTGAGACTTCCCTAGCCACCAGCCGCCGATTTGCTAGATGCTCGGCTACATCGGCTACCAGGACTAGGGATTCGAAAGATTCCTTATTCATCTTGACAGAGTCTAGATCCACAGACAGGCGTTTGAGTCCTTGAAAGGAAGCTATGTATAGATCATCTGCCGACATGCCCTCCGGGGTCGCATGGCTGCTTAGTTGTTGTCTATCCGACCAGAAGCCCGCCTCAAGACTACCTTGACGCTGACCTGCGCTGCCGAGCTTCATTATAGTATCCAGTCTGTCATGTGTGGGATCGAGGCCAAAACGCTGGACAAGATACGCAGCCATTACTGACTTATCATCCTGTCCACCTGGGTTCCATGCCTGCGCTGCTGTGATAGCAATGCCCGGCCCAAGTGAACCAGGTACGTACCGCTGGGGATACCAAACAGTAGCTAGAATTCCGCCCGCTTTTTCTTGGAAAGCAAGACGTGTAAAGCTGGTGACATTGAGGAAGTTATCTTTGGATGGGGCAACACGACACCCGCCATACATTAGTGCTGGTGCTGCTAGAGCGTGGAGGCCAATGGTTTTAATCTGCCTGAGGTGGTTAGGAGTAACTTCTCGTCCATAACTCCAGTCGGCTATGATGATGTTCTTGTCAAGCAGCTCCAATATTCGGCTTTCTCGTAGAACCACATCCCCCCAAATGACTGCTCGCTTTCCATATTTCTCGCAAAGCCGGCTAAGATGATTGATATGGCCAGCGATCAGGCGATCGGCGCCAATTTCTTCTATTTTTGCCTGACAGGACTGATCTCGTCCATAGACAGCCTCATCGCATCCAACATGAATACAATCATCCGAAAATAGGCTAGACACTTCCTTAATTATATCTTCGAGAAGCGGGTATATCTTTTCGTTGGCAAGGCACAGGGATGTACAACCTGGTTCACAAAGAGACGGGTACTTATTGGTTATCCACTTGGCATGTCCCCAAGCCTCGATTTCTGGGATGACTCTAACCCCTAGGTCTTGGCCGCGGGCAATAAGGCGTTTGAGTGTACTCTGGGACATAGCATGAGCAGTAACTAGTTCGGGATGGCTCTTGAGTTCTATACTGCAACCTTGATGGTCGGTGAAGTGCAGGAAGAGGGCATTCATCTTCCAAGCTGCAATCTCCTCCAAGAGGCGGAAATATGTTTCGTCCCTCTCTTTAAGGCGGACCATATCTATCATGAGGCCGCGGACACCCAGTGCTGGATGGTCCTCTATCGTGCAACAGGGAATTGTTCCAGTTGCCGTTCGTGAAATCTCAGTTACTGAGACTCCTTCCTGTCCAGACCTCTGGCCAAGGGTGGTCTTGGTGCTACTCATCAGTAGCTGGGCGAGTGTTCGTATTCCGTATCTGTACCCTTCTGCAGTCGGTGCGATAAGGGCTATACCCTTTGGTGTAACATCTAGGCGGTAACCTTCCGGTCCATCAGGGCAGGCAGGTGGTGAGACGTCGCCGATCAAAGCCACCCAGCCTTGCGATCTGATAACTTGGACAGAAACCCGTCCCTTGTCTTGATCCGTCAATACGGTTTGGACAATTTTTCCTCCCTGGCTAGACGCTCGGATTCTGATCTGTTGTGGAATTTTGAACGTGCCGCCGTTCAGCTCAACAGATGCGGGCTTGGGCAGCAGATATAAGTCTGATCCAAACGCTATGCTAGCTAGCAAGAAGATGGCAAAGGTTATCGACAGTCTAGCCATACATTCACCAATCCTTCAGTTGATTAGATTACTGGATGGTACACACAAGGAGCATCTCAGTACTCGGGCTAGGAATCCTCTTGTACCTTTCTTCTTTGCAAGCTCTTTTCCCTTCTACGTTTACAATACATATGTTACACAATGGGGTTGCGGGAGAAGGACATTCTCTGGTATAGGTGTTAGTGAATAGAAAGACCAAAAGGAGGTGTCCTCATCCCGCATGACTAGTATACGACAAATGGCGTTCTTTCGTCGACGGGTGATCAAAGATGCCCAGAGATTGGGCAGTGTCACCAAGGCAGCCAGGATGCACAAGGTTACAAGACAGTCGGTTCATAGGTGGATCTCACGTTATGATGGGACTCTCCAGTCTCTGATGGACCGACCCAGGCGGCCGCACTATCATCCCAATCAGCATAGCAGACAGGAGGTCAGGCAGGTACTCTCCGTATGGAGTCACAACAGGAATCGAGTTCACAAGCCGCCTGCAAGGAGCAAAGAAGCTGTCTGCCTTCGAGCAATATCTCAAAGAGCAAAACATCCGGCATAAGCTGATTGCGGTGGCTACTCCTCGCCACAACGGCAAGGTGGAACGAAGCCACCGATCAGACGAAGAAAGGTTCTACAGAAACAGAAGGTTCTTCTCCCTAAGCCACCTGAAAGATCAGTTCAACCGATATCTGAGAGAATCCAACCGCCGTCCCCTGATGGTTCATGGTTGGCGCTCTGCTTCACAGATGCTTCGCATCTACCAAGAGGTAGTGTAACACATGTTTGACAAATGTACAGAGGTTTTTTCCTGGGATCACATTAAATTGCCAAGTATAGCTGATCTTAGTGCTTAATGATCACAAACATTCTCGCCTGACGTGAGGCTGCCGTTCAGATACGCTTCCAATACCGAATCGACTGGCCCCTGTACGCCAAGAACCACTTCAATTCCATATGATTTTAGCAACTCCTGAGCTCTTGCACCCATACCGCCGGCAATTACACAGTTGGCACCATGATTAGCCAAAAACTCCGGAAGAACACCGGGTTGATGGGGCGGTGTCGGAACAGACCTCTTGTTCGTCACCGTATTATTTTCTATCTCGAAGAATACATATTCCGCGCAGTGACCGAAATGTTGGGAAACATAACCGTTGTCATTAGCAATTGCGATTTTCATGTTTAATACCTCTTTCTAACAGCAGTTGAATTTCAACCTTGTCGACCAAATAGACAAGAACAGATTACTTTCTTATGGTGTTTAGATTGTCCATGAATCACCGGCTTGGGCTTGAATGATCCTGCTTTGCAACCGATTCTCTAGGTAACGTATTGCCTGATCTCCTGTGCAGTGACAGCAAGCGATTGTCTCGATGTCTGCAGCAGCCAAAAAAATCCGCTACCGCCTTTAGTCTTTCGTCGTCCGCATGGCCAAGATGCAGTCCCCCAACGACAAGCTTTATGTGCTCAGTTCCTGCGATTTCCATTGCTGCAAGAAGGTTATTTTCCACCCCTCGGTGCGCACATCCTAGGAGTACGGCCACGCCAGAGTTTCCACGAACTATGAGACACTGCTCGTCTACAAAATCGTCGGGCTTCAAGCCAGAATCGCCTTCCACGACAAACCTACTTTGCGCAATGTCAACAGGCTTTCTAATGGGTATCTCACCACTTATCACAACACCGTGCAGAATCCCAACCGGCGTCTTATTGTACACAACAACTTTCTTCGAAACCGTTGCATTAGGAGGTATGCCTGTGTACCTGAGTTCACCGTCGGCCTTAGCGTATTTTGCATTGAAGCAAAACGGATGTGCGTAACACTTGGCATTGAGTGCTAATCCCATAGCCTGCCGTAATCCACCCGTGTGATCATAGTGACCGTGGCTCAGAACGATCGCAGAGATGCTGTCTGGATTCACAGAAACGCGTTCCAAGTTGTCTCGCAATACACCACCCGTCTGTCCGGTATCGAAAAGGACAGCATCTTTCCCGCTTTCGACGAGAATACTCAGCCCATGCTCCTGCTGAAAGCCATTTCGCGCCAGATTATCAACGACCAGGGTGATCCTCATCGCAAATCCCGACCCCTTGCATTCTCTGTGCAGCCTGAACGGCATTAGAAATTTCGGCGTACTTATCGACGAAAGGATTCGCTTTATATTCTTCAATCATGCCTGCATCAGCGAGCTTTGAAATATCTCGGTCGATAGGAATATCAAGCAAGTACGGAACTCCCATGGTTTCTGCAAGCTCTTCGCCGTTCGCTTTACCAAATGGGTAGATCCTTTCTTTGCAGGACGGACACTCCAAGTATGCCATATTCTGGACTAGGCCCAAGATCGGTACTCTCATTTTTCTGCACATGTTAACTGCTTTCCGCACCACCATAGCCGCCAAGTCTTGCGGTGAAGTCACTATAACCACGCAGGTTAGAGGGAGAGACTGCACGACTGTAATTGGCGCGTCTGCCGTGCCTGGTGGTAAATCTACCACTAAGTAATCCAATTCACCCCAGAACACGTCGTTCCAAAACTGCTTTATAGTATTCGAAATAAGCGGACCTCTCCATATGACAGCGTCATCCGAGTTTTGCAGAAAGAGGTTTATGGATATCAACTTTATTCCTGACCCGGTCTCTACAGGGAATATCCCGATGTCACAGACGTCAGGCCGGGCGTCGACACCAAACATTCTTGGAATACTTGGCCCCGTAATGTCGGCGTCGAGGATCCCAACTCGATTCTCAGTATTAGCAAGAGCTGTGGCTAGGAGCGCACTGACCAGGGACTTTCCGACGCCACCTTTTCCACTCATGACCCCGCTAACGTGTGATATCTTGTTAACCTCACTTGCAGCTGATATTTGTTCTGGCGTTGCAGCATCATTCATTGTCTTGCCCCTCTAAACGATTGTCTAATATTTGCCCAGGATTTCCAATCCTGTTGCCATCACTGTCCTCATAAGCGATAAGGCCAAGGTAGTTTGCTATGGCGTAATGCAGAGCGGCTATCCCCAGGTTGGAACAGTGCAGCTTGTCCTCCGGCATTCCACCGAGGTAAACCACTATGTCCTCAGGCTTCAGAAGTATCGCCTCTTCCAAGAGCCTACCCTTTGCGATTTCAACTGTCGCACTGGCACTCGCTATGGATGCTGGACATCCCTTACATAGAAAAGAGATGTCCACAATGGTCATGTTTTCGACTTTGATGTAAATGCAGAGAAAATCTCCGCAACTAGGATCGCCGATTATTCCAACGCCGTTGGCGTCCTCCAGTCGTCCTACAGACCGAGGGTGAATGAAATGATCAAGAAGCCTTTCACTGTACATAGCCACCCCGTTTTTGCCACACCATGGCGAGTGCTAACTACAACCTGCTATTTTGATACATGAGCCCTTGGCAAGCAGTCATTTTCTCAATAAGTGCCAGTACAACGACTAGCACAAATCTAGACGTATTAGTTGTCCTGTGCAGCCCTGTCAGTCTGGTCTAGTAGGTTCATAACGTTCTCCCAAGCTTTGATCACCGCTGAAGCTGCTGGACCCGTTGAGAATTCCACGAGTGGCACTGCTGCAGCGATGGCATTGGTGACAATATCATCAAAAGGTATTTCTCCGACTATGGGAACGCTATACTGCTTGCACAAGTTTCGAATGTTCTCGCTATTCTCGAGATTCAAGTCAAATTTGTTGATAATCACTGTCGATTTGTAGCCGAAATGCTTGATTAACTGCAACACCCGTTGCATATCGTGTATGCCCGACAGTGTGGGTTCAGTGACCACCAGTGCCAAATCAATATCAGTCAGTGAAGCTGTGGCGGTACACCCAATGCCAGGAGGTCCGTCTATTATGATAAATTCTCTGCCCTCCGAAAGAGCAACGTTCTCCGCTTGCTGGCGAACAATCGTGACCAACCGGCCAGAGCTTTCACCTCCGGGATTAAGCTTTGCGTGCACCATTGGACCATAACTAGTATCCGATATGTAGAGTTCTCCGCACTTTATGCTTTCAAGCCTCAACGCATTGGTGGGACATACAAGCACACACAGCCCACATCCCTCACAAGCTAATGGATCAATCTTTTCGTCCGTAATCGCATCAAATCGACACCGGAGTTCGGCTGCGCCACAATGTATGCACTTTTCTTCGTCACGTACCGCGATTTTAGCCCCAAAGAAGTCTTTTTGCTCTTTGACCTCTGGTTTTAGAAGTAGATGCAAGTTAGCTGCATCCACATCACAGTCCGCGATGACCTTATTAGATAGTAGAGTAGCAAACGAACCAACTACGGTTGTCTTGCCTGTTCCTCCTTTTCCACTAACTACAGTTATCTGAATAGGTTTTATGCAGTTCAGCTCGAAGCTCCTTTGCCACATGACTGCCACCGTGCATAGCACAGCAGCAGTCATATAGTCGCGTGGAGATTACCACCTACCTCTACCGCCTCCTCGGCCCATGCCACGTCGCATTCCACCGCGACCGCCAAATGGTCGAACACCGGGATAGACTGAGCCTGTCCACAGTCTGCGGAACCAATTCAGCGGACTGAGTGCTACCTGCCGGTATGCAGGTTGGCCCTGAAGAGGGGCCTGGGTTACACAGAATCCTCTACCTCCACCCGTCATTGGGCCTTGCCCCGCAGGACCTGTACCATCAAATCCTGGCATTTTCTTCACCTCCAGTTTGCTTTTCGATGTATTGGATTATCTGATCGTAGCAGTGCATGAACTGCTCCTTCCATTCGGGCATTGCAGCCGCTAAGGTTATCCCTTTGGAATATGCTTCTGCAATCCTCCTCGTATGATATGTTTGCTGGTCACCAGAGGCTGTTCCGGTTGACCAGCGGACTGGCTCCTGGCAAAATAGCTACGGAGCTGTCAGGGGATAGGCTTCGTCCTCCGTGTGGCGTTGACCA
>Ga0308417_1003339_pt1 | contig 10261 bp, 9 predicted proteins | sample HotsprSampleOS65_FD_203528 | JGI IMG/M metagenome (GOLD analysis project Ga0308417, IMG submission 203528) | Hot spring phototrophic mat microbial communities from Octopus Spring, Yellowstone National Park, Wyoming, United States - 20090730_OS65 ... | reverse complement strand
CGGATCTGCCCCTCGATCCTGTCTAACCGTTTAATCAAACCGCTCTTGAACTCTTCCGAATGGTGGGCTTTCCTGCATGTTTCCATAATATACCCATACCCTCTATGGGTATAAGATACGAGGGTTATCGAAACGAGTCAAGTGCCTGCGATTCACGGGAGATGATTGACATATTTTAAGCTAACATTTTACAGTAACTGCAATAGAAAAGTTTTGGCAAGGGGGTCGCGCATGCGTCTGGACATCCGGCAAAAGTTATTTATCCTGGTTTTTTTACCCGTTATTACCCTGCTCTTTCTACAGGGTAACTTCCTTGTGCAGAAATGGAAGGATCTATCAGTGTACCGAAGCCAGCGATGGAACATCGAATTGATGGGAAAAACCGCCCTTTTGATTACCGAGTTACAGAAGGAGCGCGGACTTTCCTCCCTATTTGTGGGTTCAGGCTCGGGGAAAGGTACTGTGGAAGACCAGCGTAAAGCGGTGGATTCCGCGTACCAGGGGCTTACACCCTACTTGGAAAAAGCAGTCTACGTCAAAGGGGATAAGGTAGCCTTTCGGAAACAAATAGATGAATTAAGGACCCAAGTAGACACGGGAGCTTTCAAGTCTCCGAAGGATGTCATAGAGGGATACACACCGGTAATCCGATCTTTACTGCAAATAAGCAACATCGCCGTGAATCAGAAGACAGCAGGGGGTATCGGAAAGGTAATGGGTTCTGTGGCCATTCTTCAGGAAGCCCAGGAAGGTGCCGCGCGATTTCGGGGACTTATGAGTGGAATCGTATCAGCGGGACAAGCCGTTACGGATCGAGCCCTCTTATTTAGGCTGATTCGAGATTTCGAACAGATTGAAATCAACCTCCAAAGCCCTGCGCTGATCTATGTGGGAGACATGAAATCTGTCATCGGGAGCCTCCTTTCAGGTACGGACTATGAACAATTGAAGGATGCGCTCTTAGAGGTAGTGGCGCGATCTACAATGCAGGGGGCAGGCAATGCCACGTACAAGATATCTGCCGATCAACTATGGAATATAGGAACAAGGGTAGTGGATACCTTGAATAAGCTCGTACAGGATACCCTTTCTTCTCTAGACGCTCAGTCTCGACGGATCGAACGGACCTATTCAGTAGAGGTTTGGGGGGCTGTGGGATACTCCGGAGTGCTACTGTTTGTGCTCCTTTTGCTGGGATACTCCTTCGCACGGAGCATTCGAAATCCAATTCTTAAAGTTGCCCATACCTTCCGTACCATTGCCGAGGGAAGCGGAGATCTTTCCGAGGAGGTAGTGGTTACAGATAGGGGGGAACTTGCCGAGTTGGCTCGAGACTTCAATAGATTTACCTCTACCTTGAGTGACCTGATTCGGGGAATCCGGCAAGAAGCAGAAACTCTTCGCAAAGTGGGTCAGGAACTTCAGGAAGGAATGGCGAAGACGGCAGTATCTACCAAACAAATCGCCTCTACATTGGAGGAGATTCGAAACAACATTATGCATCAGGCGGCAAGTGTGACTGAATCTTCCGCAACGTTAGAAAATTTTCTTCTTCGACTCAATGAATTGAAAGGTTTGATAGAAACCCAATCAGCAGCGGTAACGGAATCGAACAGTTCGATTTACCAGATGCTGGAAACGATAAAGAAGGTGCAAGGAAGTTTGATCGAAAGTAATAGACAGATCGAAGAGCTGGTACAAGTGGCTGACAAAGGAAAGCAGAGATTGCTGCCTTTAATTGAACAGATCCGTACGATCACCGATCAGTCGAAGATGCTTCAGGAAGCGAACAGCCTCATCGCGGGAATCGCGGCCCGTACTAACCTATTGGCCATGAACGCGGCGATAGAGGCTGCTCATGCGGGGGAACATGGTCGCGGATTTGCAGTAGTGGCAGAAGAAATACGTAAACTTGCGGAAAACGCGGCGGACCATTCGAAAAGCATTGCGGGGAACTTGAAAAATATCCAGCAGGTAATCAATCAGGTAGTGGAAAGTTCGAGGATGGTACAGGACAGCTTCGATGCCATCAACACGGGAATTATGCGAATGAACGAGAATCGGAAAGTCCTTGAAATTGCCATGACAGAACAGGGGCAGGCATCGAAGGAGGTACAGATTGCACTGGAAGATATCACGAAGGTTACTTCAAAAGTAAACCAGTTTGCCTCCGAAATCGAACTGGGCAGCAAGGAGATCAACCAGGAGATGAAGCATCTCATGCGGATTACCGAGGAAGTGAAAACCGCCATACAGGAGGCCAATTCCGCTCTTCAGGAGATTTCGGGCGCTACCCTCAGGATATCCAACCGTAGTAATGAAAACCGTAAAAGCATCGAATCTATCTATGGCAAATTCGCCGCTTTTAAACTAAAGGGGGAATAGTAGGTTACTTGAAAGGAGATATGGGGAGAGCGCCCTGTCTCTCAGCGCATAGTGTTCCCTAAACGGGGGGAGTAGGTTCTTTGGTTTGTTCTTTGCCCGAGGCGGTGAGGCGCTCTTCTTTCTGCTTCCTTCGGTTCTTGCTGAATTTTCGGGCCTTCCCGTAGAGGTAGAAAACTATCGTATAGCAGATACCCGTAAAAAAAGAGATCAAGATCACCATGATGACGGGAACCTGTTCGTAGATTTTCCCGAACAGGTTGAAACTGGTGGTGTAGGAACTATTCAACAAAACCAATAGAGCAAGCCCCAGGAAGATGAGAGCGGTGATGATAGCGAGCACCATACCTACCTCCCTACCTCTTAAGTATTGGGGTTCAAAGGAGAATCACCCCCGGCAGGATCAGATGTAACAGCCCGATCAGTATAAAGAGAATCCCCAATCCTGAGGCATACTGTTTCCGAATGGCGATTGCACTGGCCATGAAGGGGGGAATGATATCCCTATCCCGGTAAAGAGCTTCTATCGTCAAGATCCCTCCGCCGACGATCCCGACCAGGGCAGGCAGGAGATCCCCCAGAACTAGGGATGTTTCCGTGGGAGAAGGAATGAAAAGTTTTACGATACCGAAGATGAACACCACAATCCCAAGGAGAGTCTGGGAACCTTTATCCTGCATCCGTTTCAGGAAAGCCAATACAGGGGCTTTTTGTTCTAGCATATCCGCTGCGAACACCCCACCCGTTAGTAAACAGGTTAAAATGGTGAGAAGATAGATCTGCGGCATCGGTCACACCTCCCAAACTAGGTTCTGTGAAAGTATAGCTTAAATAGGGCCTTTCTGCAAATGAAACATGTGGAATAGTGACTGCTATTTCGGTGAAGAAGAATTCGCGGCTTCTTCGGTTTTGATTTCGTTCCACAGCCTATCCATCAGGTGGAACTGTTCTGAGGAAGGCTGTAGCCCTTGCGTTTTCAGCCGACGTTCCATCTCCTTGAACCGGCGGTTGAACTTCGTGATCGTCCGGGAAAGGGCTACGGAAGGATCTATGCCCAGGAAACGGGCTACATTCACCAGGGAGAAGAGTAGGTCTCCCACTTCTTCCTCCAATTTTTCTTTGTTTCCTTCTTGCCAGGAGACCTCTGCTTCCTGAATTTCTTCCTTCACTTTAGCCCATACATCCTCGATCCGCTCCCAGTCGAATCCCACCTTCGCTGCTTTTTTTTGGAGTTTATAGGCCCGATCGAGGGGTGGGAGGGCATGGGATACTTCATCCAGAATGGAATCTTTGGGTTTTTTCCCTTCTAGAGAGACTTTGATGTCCTTCCATTGAGCCACTACCTTTTCGGCGGTGTTCGCCTCCGAAGCGGTTCCGAATACATGGGGATGTCGGCGCACAAGCTTCTCACAGAGTTCTCGAAGAACTTCCTCGAGGGTAAACTTTCCTTCCTGTTCATACATGTAGGCCATGAAGGTGGTTACCAGGTACACGTCTCCTAGTTCTTCCCGGATGTGAGGGATATCCTCTGAGGTGACGGCTTCCACACATTCATACGCTTCCTCGATGAGGTTACTCCGTATGCTTTTCGGTGTTTGCTCCCTATCCCAGGGACATCCGTTAGGACCTCGGAGGGTTTTCATGATTTCGTATAGGCGAGAAAATGCTTCCTGAGGTGTGTTCATATGGGTACCAATGTACTGCATGGTTTCTACCGGTTCAAGGGGAGCATACACCACCTATCGTACGTGCATGCAAGCTTCTTTCGGTTATAGCCTTGCGGAAAGAATGGGTGTATAATCGATTTCATGATCAGTGTGCAGGTACAGAGTAGAAAGGAAATCGGAAAATTCCATTTCCCCTTTGGAATTCCCCGGTTATGGTGTCCCCCTCTCACTCACTATAAGCCCGATGGTTCATTGGATACGAATCGAATCGCATCCCATCTGAGACACCTGTCTCCATACGTGCAAACCTACCTGATATTCGGCTCCACGGGGGACGGGTGGGAACTTTCCGATGGAGAGATGTCCGAACTTTTAGATTTCTTGATCCTTCAGGCCGAGGAGTTGGAGATACGATTATTGATTGGAGTACTCAGACCCGATGCGGATGTGGCTCGGCGAAGGGTTATAGAGATCGTGGGGTATTTGAAGCAAAAGTGTGATACCGGCGATCCGGAAAAGGCGCTTTCTCAATGCAAGATTTGTGGTTTTACCGTTTGCGCTCCCAAAGGCAGGGAACTCTCCCAATCTTTCATCCGACAAAAGCTTTTCGAAATCCTCGATCTGGGGTATCCAACCGCACTGTACCAGTTGCCTCAGGTCACGGAGAATGAAATCGATACGGAGACCTTCGCATACCTGGCTGATGGATTTCCCAATTTCTACCTGTTCAAAGACACCAGTGGAAAAGACAACATCATTCGATCCAAGGTAGATCGCCGGGGGATCTTCATGGTTCGAGGGATGGAGGGGGATTACCATCGATGGTATCCGGCGGAACCCGAAGGGTTGTACGATGGATTCTTGCTCAGTTCTGCCAACTGCTTCGCTCCCCAATTAAAACGGATCATGGATCTGAAGGATCAGGGCAAGCACGAGGAGGCAGAGCTTCTTTCAGCAAAGATTACCCGGGTGGTGATGGATGGACTCGCCCAGGCGGGGAAGCTCTCCTTTGGAAACGCTTTCGCCAATTCCAACAAGGCGTTCGATCATTTCTTTGCCTACGGGAAGGATGCCTTGAGGATGCTTCCGCCGATGACTCATTCGGGCAATACCCTTCCGGAAGAGTTCCTACAGTATGTGGGGGACTTGCTGGAGGACGAGGACCTCATGCCTTCCGAAGGGTACCTGTAGGGATTCCCGAGAACCCTTACCTCGCTAGATCCATGAAGAAGAGGAAGGCCTCATCGGGAAAGCCGGGAATCTGTTCGTGACCGAAGTCCGGATACACGATCATGCGTTTTTTCGAATTGATTTTATTGTAAGCGGCAAATTGTGTGGACGGGGGACAGATCCTATCCATCAAACCAGTTCCCACCAACACTTCACCCCTGATCCAGGGAGCGAGGTGCTGTATGTCCAGGTACCCCAGTTTCGTGAAGATCTCCCGTTCACGGGAATGGGTAGGGTCGAACCGCCTGAACCAGGTTTTGAGCTCGTCATACGCCTGCTCTCCCAGATCCATTTCCCAGACCCGCTGGAAATCCGAAAGAAAGGGATAGAGCGCAGCCGCTTTCCGTATCCGGGGTTCAAGGGCAGCGGAAGCCAGAGCGAGGGCTCCCCCCTGGGAAGCTCCCATGACACCGATTCGTTCGGGATCTACTCCCTCCATTCCCATCAGGATACGTACCAGTTGAACGGCGTCCAGGTAGATGGACCGATAGAGGAAGGACTGGGGAGGATCGTTCAGATCCCCCACAAGGATGCCGCGAAAGGTGGAATGCCTTCGACCCGGAGCGCTTTCACTCAGCCCCCCTTGCCCCCGGCAATCCATTGCCGCCACGGTGAAACCTTGAGCCGTGTACACGAGTTTCTCCGACCAATCCCCCGCGTGGTTCGTATACCCATGAAACCTGACAAGGCCAGGGCCCCGGCCAAGGGTATTCCGGGGTTTCAGCAATTGCGCATGGATGCGTACGTTCCCTACTCCCGTATAGTACAGATGGAAGCAGTCCGCACTGGGAGCTTGGAACTCTGAACTTACCAGTTCCGGAGAGGGATCGATAGTTTCAAGTTCCTTTAGAGCTGTTTTCCAGTACGTATCGAAATCCACCGGTTTGGGATTGATCCCCTGGTAGGTTTCCAGTTCACGAAGGGGTAGATCGATCATCGGCATAGAAAGTCTCCTTTTAGAATCATATCGAACTCGCCAGCCTCCAGGGCCTGGAGAAAAGCCTCCACTACCTGACGGTCGAACTGCTGGTCAATTCCCTTTCGTAGTTGCTCCACCGCTTGCGTCAGGGTCATCCGATGGCGGTAGGGTCGATCGCTCATCATGGCATCGAAACTGTCCGCTACAGCGATAATTCTCCCGAATAGGGGGATCGATTGACCCGAAAGGCCGCCGGGGTATCCCTTTCCGTCGATCCGTTCATGATGGTAGAGGATGGAAGGGATCGAACGTTCCAGGTAGGAGATATTGCGCAGGATGGTTTCCCCCAATTGAGGGTGTTCCATGATCCGGTACCGTTCCTCCGGTTCCAAAGGCCATTTCCCCGAAAAAGTCCCCAGCTTCCATCAGGGCGAGGGTCATTTCTTCCCCATCGGTAAACTTTTTAGTGATTTCCACCTTCCCTGTTTCAATGATACAGAAGGTGTCCGTGAGAGTACGTTCCCGCACGATGACATCTCCCGGCAGGTAGGTCCGCTTTCGGGCGTGCTTGACCACCTTCTGGTAGTCCTTCTCGTTGAGGGTGTGGAAATAGGGGGCTGCATTGGATGCCATGTAAGTCTCCCTTTCTCTCTATCATACTACAGTTCAGTTCCAGCAGTCCATTGCGAACCTCTCCCAAAACCGGCATACTGTGCTTATGCGCTTGCTGTTTCGATCCCTCTCTCCCTACTGGATCCCCGCCCTGGGAGCGGTTCTTCTCATGACAGGGGAAGTCGTAGCAGATGTGTACCAACCTTTACTCATGTCCCGAATCGTGGATGTGGGAATCCGCACTGGGGATTTGCCCTTCATCCTTTCCTCGGGATTCCGGATGGTGTTGATCGCATTTTTAGGATTGATCGGGGGGGTAGGGTGTACCATCCTCTCGAGTTATACTTCCCAGTCGGTGGGAGCCGATCTTCGGGAACGCTTGTTCACCCACGTCTTGAGTCTTTCCTTCCCCTCGCTGGACACCACCTCACCCCCCACCCTCATTACGAGACTCACCAACGATGTCATCCAGGTACAAACCTTCGTGTTGATGATGCTCCGGATGATGGTTCGCGCCCCTCTTCTATTACTGGGTGGTACCGTGATGATTCTACGGCTCAATCCCTCCCTTACTCCTTTCCTCATTGCTTTCTACGCTACTCTATTCCTGGGAATGGGTTTTCTGATTCGGAAGGGGCTTCCCCTGTTCAATCTGGTTCAGAAGAAACTCGATGGGGTGAACCAAGTGGTTCGGGAAAACCTTGCGGGTATACGGTTGATCAAGGCCTTCGTTCGAGGGGAATACGAAATGGGAAGGTTTAGAGCCGCAAATCGGGAACTGAAGGACAGTACCGTCCGTGTGTCCCGACTGATGAGCGGAACTCTTCCGCTACTGTTCCTGTCCATGAATCTCTGCATGATTGCCATCCTCTGGTTCGGGGCTCATCAGATCCAGGGGGGGACTCTTCAGGCGGGTAAGTTGATTGCCATCGTCACGTATCTAACCCAGATTCTCCACAGCATGATGATGGTGGCTTTCTTGATCGTGACTCTCGCCCGAGTGAAATCTTCCATTGGTCGTATCGATGAAGTATTCGCCCTGGAAAGGGAAGCCGAGGGGGAGCCCACGCGAGAGGAGAGGCAGTCCATGCAAGAGAGGGGGAGCATCCGCAAGCGAGGGGGGAAAAGCCGCCAGAGGGAAACCCGCAGAAGCTCGGTTTATGGCCTATCTCATCGCCTCAGGAGCCCTGGTCTGTCGAATTCCAAAAGGTGCGGTTCCGGTATCGGAAGGGTGAACCCGTTCTGGAAGACCTCTCCTTCCGGGTGGAGGAAGGGAAGACCCTGGGGGTCCTTGGATCCACCGGCGCCGGTAAGTCCACCATTTTAGCGTTGCTCCTGCGATTCTATGAACCGGAGGAGGGGAGGATCCTGATCAATGGGGTGCCCATCCATAGGATTCCCCTAACGGTACTTCGAAGGAGGATCGCCTGGGTCACCCAAAATCCTTTCCTGTTCTCGGGAACGCTCCGGGAGAATATCCTCTGGGGAGTGGAGGGGGCTACGGAGGAAGATCTACAGTGGGCATCCCGTATCGCGCAGGTGGAAGAATTCGTCCAGAGGTTCCCCGAAGGGTACGATGTCCTCATAGGGCAAAGGGGGGCAACTCTTTCGGGGGGCCAGAAGCAGAGGATCTCCCTGGCTCGAGCACTGCTGAAAAAGCCTTCCCTTCTGCTTCTGGATGATGCCACCAGCGCGGTGGACCTTGCGACGGAGGCCTCCATTCAAGAGGGACTGCGATCCTTAACGGGAACCACGGTGATCGTGGTAACCCAACGAATCAGTTCGGTAGTTTTCGCCGATTCGATTCTCGTCCTCGAGAAAGGGAGAGCGGTGGGTTGGGGAACCCATAGAGAGTTGCTCCGGCGCAACCCCATCTATCAGGATATCTTTCGATCTCAGATGGAGGAGGAGTTACAAAATGGGGGAACCTAAAGGGGAAAGCGGATTCGGGCGGCCTTCCCACGCTATGGGTATGGCCTTCCGTCCTGGAAGAGCTCCCGGAGGTCCCGTGTACCTGGGACCCAAGGAGAAACCGAGGAACACGAGACGTACCCTGGGGAGGATGGTGGAATTCCTTTCTGGAGGATGGATCGCCCTCCTCTTCGTATTCGTGCTGGTGTTCATCGCTTCCCTGTCGAACCTGCTCGGTCCCTATTGGATCGGGAGAGTGGTGGACACCTTCGTAGGCGGGTCAGGCAAGGTCGATTTCGTCGCTTTGAAAACTCTCCTGATCCAGTTATTGGCGCTGTACATTGTGGGAGGGGTGTGTACGTTTCTGCAGTATTACCTCATGGCAGGCATCTCCCAGGATGTGGTATATAGGATACGGGAAAGGCTGTTTCAGCATCTACAGAATCTTCCTGTGGCGTTCTTCGATCGGCGGTCACACGGCGATTTGATGAGTCGGATGACCAACGATATCGAAAATATCAACATGACCCTTTCCCAAGGAATCCTTCAGGTGTTCTCCAGTTTCATTACCCTCACGGGAGCTTTCCTCATGATGGTGTTCTTGAGCCCTCTATTGACTCTACTGACCCTCATGGTAATTCCCCTCGGGTTTCTCGTGACTACCCTTCTGTCCCATAATACCCGTCAGGCCTTTTCCCTCCAGCAGAAGGCTTTGGGGAATCTAAACGGGTTGATCGAGGAATCGATAACGGGAATCTGGATCGTGAAGGCCTTCACCGGAGAAAGGAAGGTGTCGGATAGGTTCGCGAGGATCAATCGGGAACTGAGGAAACAGGGAATCTGGGCTCAGATCCTTGCGGGAACCGTTCCTCCCTTGATGAACCTGATGAATAACCTGAGTTTCCTTTCCACCGCCGTGGGCGGAGGATGGTTGGTGCTCCGGGGAAGCCTTTCGGTAGGGATCGTAGCGAGCTTCCTCCAGTACTCCCGTCAATTCATGCGTCCCCTAAACGAACTGGCCAATCAGGTAAATCTGCTCCAGGCCGCTCTGGCAGGGGCTGAACGGGTGTTCGAGATCCTGGATGAAAGCCCGGAGGTTGACAAAAACGGAGATTCAAAGGACGGAAGCCCCCTGCAGGTGAATCGAATAGAGTTCGTCGATGTTCATTTTTCCTACCTTCCCGAGGTTCCTGTTCTCCGGGATCTCGATTTCGAAGCGTGTAGGGGAAAAACCATCGCCATCGTGGGGCCTACGGGGGCGGGAAAAACCACTCTGGTGAGTCTCCTCGCACGCTTCTATGAGCCAAGTCGAGGAAGGATTCTATTCGATGAGCGGGATATCCGTGGGATTCCCACAGCTGTTGTCCGCAGTGCCTTGGGCATCGTGCTGCAAGATACCTACCTTTTCTCCTCCACGGTGCGAGAGAACATACGGTATGGTCGTCTGGATGCTACGGATGAGGAAGTGTTGGAGGCAGCGCGATTGGCCGAAGCAGACCCCTTCATCCGCAGGCTCCCCCAAGGTTATGATACACTGCTG
>Ga0308417_1003334_pt1 | contig 10282 bp, 10 predicted proteins | sample HotsprSampleOS65_FD_203528 | JGI IMG/M metagenome (GOLD analysis project Ga0308417, IMG submission 203528) | Hot spring phototrophic mat microbial communities from Octopus Spring, Yellowstone National Park, Wyoming, United States - 20090730_OS65 ... | reverse complement strand
TCCCCGTGCCATCATCCACCGGTCCCGTCACGATCGTTGACGTAAAACCAGCCGGAAAGCGATTATGATCGTGGTGATACGCATGCAATGCCAGTCCGATTTGCTTCAGATTATTCTGGCACTTCGTGCGTGCGGCTGCTTCTCGAACTTTCTGCACCGCGGGAAGCAACAAGCCGATCAGGATGGCAATGATCACGATCACTACCAGCAACTCAATCAGGGTAAAACCTCGGCGAAACTGCGACATGAAGCACCTCCCGGGAAACGGAACGAAACGGTTAGTTGCGAGCCGCCTTGCATACGGAAGGTGAGCGGTCGGGCCGCATCCCGAACGGTGGCGGAGCGGACTCAAAAATTTTGGAGGGCAACCGGGTTGCCAACCGAGCTTAAATGAGACACAATCTCATCAAGACAATGTCAGTGTATAAGACCACTGGCCTCTGTCAACGATTCGCCACGGGAAATTGAACAGGATGGCTGCGATTTTGAGTCGAGAAGTACCGTTGGCTTGCCATAAACCTTGAGAACGAGTCTCATCCTCACTAGCGTACTGAAGGAATTTGCTGTGGAAGACCACGATGATCGAGAGTTGGAATCTCCCCCGCCTGCCCAAGAAGCGATCATCCGAGCAGAAGATCTGTTTCAGGATCGGCAAGAAGTCTGGATCGAACTGAATGGTGAACGCTACCGCTTGCGAATCACACGGCGAGGCAAGTTAATTCTCCAGAAGTGATTGACAAATTCTTGCCGCCAGTGGCTCAGGTCGTGGCATTGCCGCTCAGTGGTTCTTCCGTGGGGGGATTTTGCAAAAGTGAGCGGAAGTCAGCGCCAAATACCCTTTCCAGATAAGGAGTTACTTGCCAGAACTCCCGGAGTTGGCGATATTCCGCAACAAACCCGGGATCTCCGCGTTTTGGACCCCGGATGGCTCGAATCATGATATTCCTGGCTGTATGTTCTTGACTGACAAATTCAAGAATGTCGGTACGATAGCCGAGGATTCTGAGGGCAAGTGCCCGGAAGGAATCGGTCAGCAAATCGGCCAGCCGTTGCTGGATGATCCCATGCCGCAAAAGTGGCCGCAGTTCCAGGCGTTTGCTGGTCAGTTGCCGATTCAAGTGGCGATGGCAGCAAGGAACGCTAAGGATCAGCGAGGCCTGACTGCGGATCGCTTGTGCCAAGGCGTCGTCGGTAGCGGTGTCGCAGGCGTGCAATGCCAGCACAATATCCACCGATTGATCGATTGTTCCGATTCGGCCACAGCGAAAGGAAAGCCCCATCGCGCCAATCTGGTGTGATCGTTCCCAGCTTTTTCGGATCAGTGTTTCATTCACATCGATCCCGACGATACTCGCGGGGATTTTCAGAATGTCATTGAGATAATGGTGAGCCGCCAGAGTCAGGTAACTTAGCCCGCAGCCGCAGTCGAGAATCTGCAGCGGCCGCTCCCGGTGTGTCAAGCCTGCGTCGGCGATGGCCGTTTCAAGCTGGAGCAAAAACTGATTGATCTGGGTGTATTTGGCCCGCATCCGTGGCCGGATCTGTCCGGATGCTGTGCTGATCCCGAGCACTTCCAAGAACCGATCGGCTCGGCCTTCCGGGATCGGAAGTTGCTTGCTGCGATTGTGGGACAGATCCGGGGCGGACGCCGATGCTGGGCGTGTCCGTCGGCTGAGGGATACACGCCCTTTTTTACTGTGGCGGATATCAATTTCTTCGCCCACGGTTTCCAGGTGGACTCCCGAAAATCCGTGGCTCAGCACCACGTCCAGACACGAGCAAACGGCATCGGGTGAAACATTTTTGACCACCGTGGCTTTTCCATCGAAGTAAGAAAACTGCAACTGCCGCTGCCGCCGCACAAGCACGGGTCGGGCCTGAACACGAATCCAGCGGGTTGGCAACAGCCGGGCGGCACCCGACCAGGTTGCCCGGACAAAGTCGGCTGCCCGAACGGTGTTGATGATCAGTTCACGAATGCCCGCCAGATCCGAATCAGAATTTGTCATCCGTCGATGATTGCTTAAAACATCCGGGGATGGCCGCGATAATGATTCTTGTGCCATTCATCCTAGCAAAAACTGACGAGCGATTCGAGAAACCATGAACACGCAGCATATTCTGGTGACCGGCTCTGCTGGTCGAATCGGCCGGGCAGTTGTGAAAGCATTACTGGCTCGGGGGTATCAGGTCCGAGGTTTTGATCGGGTGCCGACGCCTGATCTGGAGTCGACGGCCAGCATTGTCGGGGAATTGACTGACCCGAATGCCTTAAGGCAAGCCGCGACTGGGGTTCAGAGCGTCATTCACCTGGCAGCGACCCCGGACGATGCCCGGTTTCCCCGCGGACAACCACCGAATGATGGCGACAACTTTTTAAGCGAACTGCTTCCGAGTAATATCATCGGCGCTTATCATTTGCTGGAAACTGCCCGAATATTGTCGATTCCACGGCTGATTTTGGCGAGCACGGGGCAAGTGGTGGATGGCTATCTCCGTGACCAGCAACTGCCGGTGACCGTGTCATTGCCGCCACGGCCGCGTTATCTGTATGCCTGTACGAAAGTCTTTCTTGAAGCACTCGGGCAAGCTTATGCTGATCAGCATGGCTTGACGGTGCTAGTGGTTCGTCTCGGCTGGTGTCCCCGACCTGGGCAGATCGAGGAAATTCGCGCCAGTCGCCTCGGTCAAGATCTGTATCTGAGCCCTGGCGATGCCGGTCGGTTTTTCACAGCAGCCGTCGAGGCCGCGACTCTCCCCCGGTATGCGGTGGTTTATGCCGCCAGTCATTTCACCCACCGGATGGCCTACGATCTTGGACCGGCCGAGCGGTTACTCGGCTACGTTCCGCAAGACCGCTGGCCGATCGGAGCCGAGGATTTTTAATCCGCAACTATGTCTGAAAAAAGAAATACAAAAGTCAGGGTGGTTACCCGCCCGCCGCAGGTGCGTCTTGCGAGATTTTGCCGCCGCGAGCCAGAAGTCCAGCTTTCGTCGTCAGGTAATATTTCGCGAGTAAGTTCGGTCGTTCCCAGGGGGGCACGAGCCGGGGATTGCAAAAGTAGGAGCGAAATTCCCGGAATACCTCGGCAAAATGCTCTTCATGCCCGACACGCAAGTTTTGTGGAATCGTCAACTGAATTTGCCCTCCTAGATCGAGGGCATCAATACCGGGATACCGTGTCTGCCATTGTTGGCAGCGGCGTTTCAGCGTCTGATAAATCGCGGCATGATCGGCTGGATCGACGGCAGCGACGAATAACTCCGGCTGACTGACTCGCCCTGCTGGGCTGGCCGGCTGCTGGCGGACGGCAACTTTGGCTCGGCTTCCTCGGGCGACCGCATCGTGGCTGTCACCGTGACCCGGTTCCGCTTCGTAATTCCATAACACCGTGAAGCGAACATGAATGCCACCAACGACGAATGAGACCGTGCCGTTCCCGTAATAATGCAGGTGATTATTGTGGATGAACGGCAGCAACGACGGCGGGAATTCCGTCAGCCCGGTCACCGCGGCAAATTGCTCACGTGACAACGGAATCGGCCAGCGTCGAGCCTCGAGAATCGTCAACTCACGGCGATAATCGACTGGCTCCCGCGGCTTCAGCAGCCAAAATGCTAAATCGGCCAGATGGGTACCGACATCGGTGATGCCATCGCCGGCTTCCTGTTCATCGAACCACCACGCCGGGCGAAGTAACGGCCGCCCGGAAACCTGCTTTTTGAGATGATGGACACTTTCCAGGATGAGGGCTGGATCTTCCGGCCGGCCCGGAGCAATTGTCCCGAAGATTTCGGGATCCTGCATGACTTCGCGTTGCAAAATTGTCGTGAGTTCGAACCGCTCCGTCATCATGTCCCAAGCGATCAGTTCCCGTAAATCGGCTTCACGAAAGACTTGTTCGAGCATCGGGAAATCGGCGAAATTGATAATCCAGGGTTTATCGGCGAGAACATGCAATCCAGTTTGGATGGCGAGAAGGATTCGCTGGATCTTCGGCCGGTTCCGGCCAGCGATCACGGCCGTATTGCCGGCTGGTTCCCGGACAAACCGATCCAGATAATTTGCACCCAGCCGCAAATCCATCTCCCACGACGTCGGCTGCGAAGGTCGATTGTTGTATGCCTGGATTCGGGCAAGATGTGTCAGCAAATCGTAGTCAAGCGGAGCATAGACATAGACCCGGGGATGCACGCCCGGATGCATTTCTTTTTGCACCAGGGCGGCATGAAAATGTCCTGGTGCCAATGTCACCAAGCGGATCAGACGCTGCACAACTCACCGGTTTCGTCACTCTGACGCCCAGCCTGATCATTTCTCACGCCGGGACAAAACGACAATTATTATAACGGGAGAAGGCCGATGCGAAAATCGAGACATCAGTTGTCGGCCGGTTTGCAAACCATTCAGGCGATGATCGACGGCCATGGCGGGAAACTCCTGACGGCGTGCCGGCATTATTCGACGTTGATCGAATCGAGTTCATAATAGTGGACACTGAAGAGTTGCTCTGGATCGGTCCAGAACTCCACGAGATGGAAACCGACGCGGGCGGCGAGGCAAGCAAATTCAGCAATTGTATACTTGTGCGAGTTTTCCGTGTGAATTGTTTCGCCTCGGCGGAACGGGAAAATGTGTTCCCCGATCTGGATGATTTGCTCATCCAGGCTTTCCAGGTGCATTTCCACCCGTCCTTCGCTTTGCTGGTAAAATGCACGATGACGAAAGCCGGCCAGATTTAGCCTGGCACCGAGTTCCCGTTGAATGCGGGCGAGCAAATTCAAATTGAACGCAGCGGTCACACCGGCAGCATCGTTGTATGCGGCATGAAGAATCGCTGGATCCTTTTTCAAATCCACACCGATCAGCAACCCGCCTCCGGACCCGGCTTGCCTGGCGATGGCTCGCAATAATTCGCGGGCCTCCTGCGGAGTCAAGTTGCCGATCGTCGAGCCCGGAAAATAGATGATGCGACGGCGAATCGAGGTGGCCACAGCAGGAATGATGAACGGACGGGTGAAGTCAGCAGCCACGGGCTTCACTTCAACATCCGGAAAACGACGAACAAGGCCGGCGGCTGTCTGATACAAGTACCCGCTGGAAATATCCACCGGAATATAAGCCGTCGGCCGGGCCAGCTCGCGGAGCAGCACTCGGGTTTTCAGACTGCTGCCGCTGCCGTATTCAATGACAAGACAGCCCGGCCCCAGCCGCTTGGCCATCGCGGCGATGTGCGTTCGCATGATTGCGAGTTCGGTGCGTGTCGGATAATATTCGGGAGTCTGGCAAATCGCATCGAACAATTCCGATCCGACTTGATCGTAAAAATACTTGCACGGCAGCGTTTTTTGCGCTCGCCGCAGTCCCGCGAGTACATCCGACAGAAACTCGCTGCCCGCGCCGCTGGCTCGACACCAGCGTTCCGGACATGGCCTCAGAGATCCTGAGCCAGTCGTATGCCGCTGAACTGCCATCGTGCCTCCGGTGAGAAAAAGTTACGATAACTGGCCCGTAAATGGCCACGCGGACTGGCACACGAGCCACCCCGAAGGACCATCTGGTTGCACATGAATTTGCCGTTGTACTCGCCGAGGGCACCTTCCGTGGGGCGGTAACCGGGATAGCCCAGATACGGGCTGGCCGTCCATTCCCAGCAATCTCCGAACAGTTGGAAAAGGCCAGAACTCGACGCTGCCGCTGGCTGCGGGTTGACGGCGGCCAGCGGGTGGAACCGGCCTTCATCGGCATAATGACCCTGCATGGGATCCTGAAGTTCGGCAGCGTGCTCCCATTCAAATTCCGTGGGTAAACGAGCACCAGCCCAGCGAGCGTAGGCATCGGCTTCGTAAAAACTGACATGGCTGACCGGTTCGGCGAGATCCAGCGGTCGCAGGCCTGCAAGCGTGTAAATCTGCCACTCAGACCCCTGGCGAACCCAGTACAGCGGAGCCTGCCAATGCTGGGCGGTACGCGCGGTCCAGCCATCGCTCAGCCAAAGTTCGGGCCGGTGATACCCGCGATCGTTGATAAAATCCATATATTCGCTGACTGTCACCAACCGGGAGGCCAGGGAATACGGATGCAAATAGACACGATGCCGAGGCAGTTCGTTATCGAAGCAAAAACCCCCGCCTCGGTGACCGATTTCTACCAGTCCGCCTGAAAAAGCGACCCACTCGAGATTTATGCCACGCGGCGGATTTCCGGCAACCGCTTCACAGTAACGCGGGAACAACGGATTTCGGGAAAATCCATGCTTCAAGTCAGTTATCAGCAGTTCCTGATGTTGTTGTTCGTGCTGCAGGCCGAGTTCGAGCAATGCGACATCCCCGAATCCGTCCGAATCCCTGGATTCCAGGATCCAGCGTTGAATAGCAACATCGACATGCCTGCGGTAATCGAGAACTTCATCGACGCGGGGCCGCGTGAGCAAGCCACGTTCCGAGCGGGGATGACGATCGCCAACACTATTGTAGTAAGAGTTGAATAAATAGTTAAACTCGGGATGAAAAATCTTGTACCACGGAGCATGGGGCAGGAGAACAAATCGTTCAAAAAACCAGGTTGTATGTGCCAGATGCCACTTCGGCGGGCTGGCTTCCGGCATCGACTGCAACTGAAAATCCTCAATCGCGAGGGATTCTGTGAGCGAAACCGTGCGATGTCGAATCGTCGTATATCGGCCAAGCAGTGTTTCGGCATTTGCCAAATCGCTCGTGGCAGAATCACTCGCTGTCATTCGACTCAGCATGGTTTGCGGACTCGTAGCCTTTGCTCGGATTCCGATCCGATTAGTCTCAGCCCTAGTTATAGCTAGCGATGCTGGGGATTCTCAAAAAATGAGAAAATTCCGCATGAACGGCACGGCTCGGGGGGCTGTTCAGATGCGTGCATGAGTGGTAAACTCGGATCAAATCGTAGATGTCCACGAGGCTCGGCCGCGATGACTCGCCGTGAATTCCTTGGCACAGTTGCAAGCGGAGCCACTGTCGCCACTTTTCCCGTTTCCGGATTATCGAAGGATCAAGCCGTTATGCTTCCGGTGATCGACACGCATCAGCATTTGTGGGATCTTTCCCGGTTCCGTTTGGCGTGGCTGAAAAAAGGCGATGTGCTGGATAAGAGTTTCACGCCGAAAGACTATGCTCAGGCCATCGAGGGTTTGAACGTTGTCAAAGCGGTCTACATGGAAGTCGACGTTGTCCCGGAACAACAACAGCAAGAAGCGGATTACATTATTGGCTTATGTGAAAGCGGTACGACACCGACCTGTGCGGCGGTGGTCTCCGGGCAGCCCGGTCACGACGGATTTGCCGATTACGCGAAACAATTCAAGGGGCATAAATATGTGAAGGGGATTCGCCGAGTCTTGCATTTTGAAGGCACGCCTCCGGGAACATGTCTCAAGCCTGAATTTGTTCGTTCCGTGCAATTGCTGGGCGACCTCGGGCTGAGCTTCGACCTCTGCATTCGCTGGGCCGAGTTGCCGGATATGATCAAGCTGGTGGATCAGTGTCCGGGAACTCGCTTTATTCTCGATCATTGTGGTAATCCGCGGGCAGACTTTACAGCAGCAGACAAAGCGACCTGGTCCGAGAATTTGAAGAAAATGGCCGAGCGGAAGAACGTCGTTTGCAAGATCTCGGGATTCTTGGCAAATGGCTGGAAGCCAGGGCAGTGGAAACCCGCCGATATTGCCTGGGTGATCAACGACACGATTGCAGCCTTCGGCTGGGATCGAGTGATGTTCGCCGGCGACTGGCCCGTAGTCACTTTGGCCGGCACCTTCAAAGAATGGTTGACAGCCGTCCGTGAGATAATTGCCGATCAACCCGAGGCGAATCAACGGAAGCTGCTTCATGACAATGCCGCGGCCTTTTACGGAATTTGAGCCGCTTCTGAACGGAGGCCTCATGCTGGAGTTGTTCACGCGGATCATGATTCTTACCGCAACGGTGTTAGCGCCGGTGCCGGCCGAGCCGTTGCCCGATCCTCTGGCCTGGGGATATCTCGGCATCCGCGTCGAGCAAGGAACCCTCGAAGTGCGTGGCGTTGAGGCGGGGACACCAGCCGAGCGGGCTGGTTTGCGACCAGGGGACGAAATTGTTCAGATTGGAGAACTGATTCCGCAAACGTTTGAGGAAGTGGCGGAGCATATTAGCTCGTTTCGACCCGGCAGCCGACTCAAGGTCAAGGTTCGCCGCGATGGGACCATGATGACCTTCATTGTTCGGCTGGGTGTTCGGCCGGCAGATTTGCCCCCGCCGCCGATCAAGAATCGGCCAATGCTCCCCGTCGATGAGGATGATTGATCGGGGCAGAATTAGCCGAGGTCTCAGCGGTGTTCTCCCGTTTCGATGTTCCGGAAACGGATCGAAGCGGGAGGAAATCGGCATTTTTCTCCGGAAACGGGAAGACCAGCCTCCCTTGTCGCAAGAGGAAATGCCGCCTGAATTACACCTTCGGTTCCCAGCCTGGGGCATATTCCCGAGACCAGAGTTTCATGGCTTCCGGGTCATTGAGGATCTGGCCGTTCTTCGGATCGGTATGCAACGATTTCCCTGTCCGGTGAGCAATATTGCCGAGGTGGCAAAGCAGAGTGCTCTTGTGAGCTTCCTCGATCTCGCTGTTTAGCTTCGCTTGACCCCGGACCGCGGCGAGGAAATTGCTGAGATGATCGAGGTCGCCACCCCGGCCGGAACCTTGATCGACTGGTTTCCCCGCGCGATCATAAATGACGTACGCACCGCCGCTGATGGCCAAACTCCCTTTGCTGCCGAGGAAAAGAACATCGATCGGTTTTTCTCGGGGGAGTTTGTTGCAGGAAAAGCCTTCCCAGGTAATCATTTTGCCGCCGGGGAAGGTAAAGCTGACGACATGTGTATCCGGGGTTTCCTGATCATCATCGTAGCAAAAGCGGCCGCCCGCTGAGGATACGAAGATCGGGTAATCGACTCCGAGCCCCCAGCGGCAAACGTCGATCATGTGGACGCCGTTATTTCCCAGTTCCCCGTTGCCCCAGTGCCAGAACCAGTGCCAGGTGTAGTGCAGGTAATTGGATTTGAAAGGTTTCCGCGGTGCGGGTCCTTGCCAGAGTTCGTAATCCAAGCCAGCCGGCGGGTTGGCGACGACTCCCTTGCCCGTGGCCGGCCGCTGGTTGGTATACCACGATTGGGCGAAGCTGACTTCGCCGATCTCACCCTGGCGAAGCCGGGAAATCGCCTCGATGACGGCTGGCCAGCTCCGGCGTTGATTCCCCATCTGGACATGTCGATTTGCCTTGCGGGCGGCGGCCACCATCAGCTCGCCTTCTTTCGGATTGTGACTGCACGGTTTTTCGACATAGACATGTTTGCCCGCGGCACATGCCAGAATGCTCGCCGGGGCGTGCCAGTGATTGCACGCGGCACACACGAGAACATCCACGGAACGATCATCGAGGATTTTCCGGAAGTCGGCCAGCATCTTCGGCTTTGACGGCGATGCGGCAGCGACGAGTTCTGCCGCCTTACCTGCCCGAGTTTCATCCGGATCGCAAACATATGCCACTCGGACATTCGGCAAACCGGCAAAGGTCTTGGCGAGGGAGGTGCCACGGCCGCCGACCCCCATCACCCCGATCACAATGGTTTCCGACGGTGTATCCGCCCCCCGGACGATGCTGGCCGCTCCGCTGAGTAGGCTCGTGGTGACGAAGGTTCGTCGAGAAAGCGTGCTCATGAGGTGAAGTCTCCTGAAAAACAAGGGGGAGAAACGCGCGAATTTCTTGCGGTGTGAAATGTTAAGTTACCGCTGGCCGGAAAGGGATACAAGAAAAAACGGATGCCGACATTACCGAGGCCAAAGATCGGGAAGTGGGATGCAAGTCATTTTCGGAAATATGAGGTGTCTGTGAAGGTGGCTGATTCCCACTTGCCGGGGCTGTGACAACCAACTTGAACAGCAGAGGAACAGCAAAATCGGTTATGCCGTTCCTTCTTTCTCATCGCGGAGGAGTTACCCCCATGCTCCGGTTCCCGTTCCGCTGGATTGCCGCTCTGGCACTGACATTGATGGTGTTCGGCGGAGCCGTGGCCCAGCAGGATGTTCGGCCGTTGGCTCGAATCGCGTTCGGCTCTTGTGCCGATCAAGACAAACCGTTGCCGATCTTCGACGCGATCCTGAATGCGAAACCCGATTTATTGCTGATGTTAGGTGACAATATTTATGCTGACATCAAGACTCCCCGGGACAAAGTCAATCCGGATGTGATCAAAGAGGCTTATGAAACCCTGGCAAAAT
>Ga0308417_1003330_pt1 | contig 10295 bp, 3 predicted proteins | sample HotsprSampleOS65_FD_203528 | JGI IMG/M metagenome (GOLD analysis project Ga0308417, IMG submission 203528) | Hot spring phototrophic mat microbial communities from Octopus Spring, Yellowstone National Park, Wyoming, United States - 20090730_OS65 ... | reverse complement strand
ACCGGGTTTGGCAAGTTCTTTCAGAATATCCTGTAAGGTAGGAAGTCCTACTTTATCGGTTACATACTTTTTAATGTCTATTTTTTTGCGCAATTCTTCGCTGTTAATTAGATCTTGCACGGTACATTGCAGGTCGGCTGCCATTTTTTCTACGATATGATAGCTTTCCGGATGAACGGCGCTAGCATCTAATGGATTTTCCCCGTTGCGGATACGTAAAAAGCCGGCTGCCTGTTCAAATACTTTATCGCCTAAACGAGGAACTTTTTTCAGTTCGCTACGGGTTTTAAATGGTCCGTAGAGGTTGCGGTAATCTACAATATTTTGTGCCAGCGAAGGGCCTAGCCCCGAAACATAGGTCAGCAACTCCTTACTTGCAGTATTGACCTCTACCCCGACAGCATTTACACAACTTATTACTACATCATCTAAGGAATGTTTAAGCGCGGATTGATCCACATCGTGTTGATATTGACCGACACCTATCGACTTGGGGTCTATTTTAACCAATTCAGCAAGAGGATCCATCAGGCGGCGACCGATGGAGACTGCACCACGTACCGTTACGTCATAATTAGGGAACTCCTTGCGGGCGATATCGGAAGCGGAATAAACAGAAGCGCCGCTTTCGTTTACCATCACCACTTGAATATTTTTAGGCAAGTGTATATTTTTTACAAACTGTTCGGTTTCTCGTCCTGCTGTTCCGTTGCCAATAGCTATTGCCTGAATATTGTATTTTTCACATAGTGTACGGATTTTCATACTTGCCTCGGCGGTCTGTTTTTGAGGCTCATGCGGATAGATGGTATCGTTGCAGAGCAGTTTACCCTGAGCATCTAAACAAACTACTTTACAACCTGTACGGAAGCCAGGGTCTATGGCAAGCACGCGTTTTTCGCCCAGAGGAGAGGCAAGTAACAACTGGCGTAGGTTGTCGGCAAATACTTTAATAGCTTCTTCGTCGGCACGCTTTTTGGTAATCGCACGAATTTCAGTTTCCATAGAAGGACCTAACAGGCGACGATAGGCATCTATAACTGCCATTTTCACCTGTTCACCGCTTGGGTTATCCGCTTTTACAAATTGATGAATCAGTAGCGATAGTGCTTCTTCTTCGTCGGGCAAAGAAGTAAGCGATATGAAATTTTCCTTTTCTGCACGGCGAAGGGCTAAGATGCGATGAGAAGGGGCGGTTGCAATATCTTCTTCCCAGTTGAAATAGTCTTTGTATTTTTGGGCTTCTTGTTCTTTTCCTGCAAGCACTTTGGCTTTGAATCGTCCTTTTTTGAGAAACAATTCACGCATACTGGCACGTACTTGTGCATCTTCGCTTACGCGCTCTGCGATGATATGTCGCGCACCGGTAAGGGCTTCTTCAATGGTTTTAACACCTTTTTCCTCGTTAATAAAACTTAGAACTGCCTCTAACAGGTCAATGCTATCGTCTTGTGCTTGCAAAATATCTGCCAATGGCTCTAATCCTTTTTCTTTGGCTTCGGTAGCCTTTGTGCGTCTTTTGGGGCGATAGGGGAGATACAAATCTTCCAGACGCGCCAGCGTTTCTGCTGCCATAAAGGCGGCTTCCAACTCAGGGGTCAGCTTGCCCATTGCGCGCATCGACTCCAAGATAGCTTCACGGCGCTTGTCTAACTCGCGCAGCTGGGCTATCCGGTCGCGAATAGTTGCTATTGTTACTTCATCGAGGCTGCCTGTAACTTCCTTGCGATAGCGGGAGATAAAAGGAACAGTAGCACCGTTGTCCAACAACTCAATTGTAGCTTGCACCTGCCTTGGAGAAATAGTCAGTTCGCCGGCGATTTGCAAGAAATGTTTCTCCATAAGAATTAACAATGGCAAAATGAATTTAATTGAGCAAAAATAGGTAAATCCTTATCATTTTGCATTCTCTGGTGGGTCAATGAGGCGCAGATTAAAATCATCATCAAGATTAATTTGCTGCGTCAGTTGGTCTATTTCCATAGTAGCCGCAGCGGCCAAAGGTGTAGACAGCAGGCGTCGGAATGTTTTAATAGCATTATCTTTTTGCCCACTTTTTTTGAATGCCATTGCTTGTAGAAAAATAAACGGCGATTGGGCATTAAAATCAGGGATTTTTTTGATAGTTGTTTCAACACCTGTAATGGTGGCACGGTAGTTTTGTTGCAGGTAGGGAATTAGCAAACGCAAGAGTAATACCTTTTGATTATCCTGTTCTATGTTAAGCAGTTGCCCAAAGGTTTGGTTGGCGTCTTCGTATCTTCTCAACTGTAATTGCTGTTCGCCAATATTCAAAAGCATTTCCTTTTTCTTTACAGGGTTGCTTTCATGTTGCACTGCCTTTTGCAGCTGAGGCAGCGTTACGCTGTGGTCAACTTTGCGTTTGGCAAGTTGCACTAAAATGACGTGCGCATTAGGATGTCCTTTTTCTATGGCAAGTGCTTTTTCAGCATAATAGTGCGCAATGCTGTCTTCGTAGATGCGGAAATAAGTAAGAGCCACAGCTGCAAAGTTTTTAGCAGAATACTTTTCTATACGCGCCTTAAAAACGCCAAATTCCGCCTGTTTCCAATTAGCAATTGCTTTTTCGTATTGCTCCTGTTGAAATTGTGCAAAGCCAAGTTCGTAGTAGTATTTTGCCTTGGCGGGAGCAGGTTGTGTAGCTATCTTAGGTAAAAACTTTTGTATGGTATTTTCCGCCTCTGCATATTTACCTAACATATTGTTTATTTTAGCATAGAAATACACCACAGAGGTATCTTCCTGCGAAATCTGATAGGCTTGCCTGACCTGATCATATGCCTGCGGAAGGTCGCCGTCTCGCATCAGGCGACTCATGGCATACAGCCTATAGTTAATTTTTTTATTATTGTCTTTTTCGTATTTGGCCGCCATGTTTAGGTTTTCCACAATTTTTTTCGAATCGTTGGTAGCCGTAGCTATTTTGGCAAGTAAAATATAAGCAGGCGTATAGTCCGCTTGTATCTTGATTACAGCTGCAAGTGTTGTATTGGCGTTGGGGTAGCGCTTGAGTAAAAACTCGCACAATCCTTTTTCATACAGATAGAAATGATTGTTTGGCTCGCGTTGGAGCGCCAAATCATATTCTTGAATAGCCTGCTCATACTGACCAGACTTTCTAGCTTGAGCAGCCTTTATGTAATGGTCTAAACCGCTTTGCGGCTGCCCCCATACGCTAATGTAAGTAAAAAAGAGAAAAAGAGAAGTAAATAATTGCTTCATAAGTGTCTATTTTGGAGAAGACTCGGAGATTACCTCATCCTTGTAAAGGGGTAATCAGCGACCTAAGTTAGCAAATCCTTTTCTTTTTAGTCGCATTTTCACTAAATTGTGCCTTTCAAAATTAAAGTAATGAAACCTCTACAAAAGTTAGCAATTTTTTATTTGCTGTTATTTGGTTTCTATGCAAGTCAATCATACGCGCAAGGTAATAAAGCCAAGCTGTTTACAGGGCAGGTAGTCAATTCAGATAACCAACCCGTCAAAGGGATTAAGGTTTTTTTTGAAGGTTTTAATAGCATCACAGACGAAACAGATGCCAATGGCAATTTTGAACTGTCTATGCCGGCATCTTTTACCATATCAGGGCAAACCGCTTTGTATGTGGGCAACAGGAAGATAGAGCGCAGCGGCTACGCCTATAGTGAAACCAATCGTGCGCTTGTCATCAAATTAAAAGAAGAATTGCCCGAGGGCGCTATTCAGCTAATAGAACTTTTTGATGAGAAAAACCAACCCTTGCTTGCACAAGTAGCCGTTGTTTTAAAGGGTAAAAAATTCAGAACTAATGACAAGGGCTGTATAGAGTTTAATAATCCGCCCTATTTTAAGTCGGATGAACTTAATAATGACCAAATCTCGGTAGATGGCTACAAGGTTAGCAGCACTTATTACACATCTGCTAATCGGCGCTTGTTTATTTATCTAGAAAATGCAAAATCAACCGATACTAAACAGCAAACCGTTCAAAATCAGGAATTAGCTAATAAGAAACCGGAAGAAAATATTCTGCTAATAACCAATAAAGCCTTTGCAGAAATCATTAAGCAGGATTTTACATATTTGCTTAATGAGTTGGAAATGGAGAAGCAGTTTCTTAACGAACGTAGCATTAAGATTCGCGATAAAATAGAAAAAATAGCCTTCCGACTGAGCAATCAGCAACTTTCCGATGAGGAAAGAAACGAATTGCGCAAGTATCTGAACCGCTTAGAAAAACAACTGATAGAAAATGACCTTGCTTATGAAAGTGCGCAGGAAAAAATTAAGCAGTTAATTGAGCGGATGCGATTAGAAGTAATGTCTAAAGATTCTATTAGTGCGGCTGCTGTACAGAAAATACAAACTATTGCTGCTGAAAAAGAGGCTGCCGTAAGAGAGAAAGAAGCCATAGAAGCACTTTATCGCGCCCGCTTGCTTATCATAGCGATAATAGCTGCTGTGCTGGCAGGTGTGGCTATTGCGTCGTACATTATTTCCCAAAAACTCAAAAAGCAAAAAGAAGAAATCATAGAACAGCGCAATAGCATCGCGGAAAAAAATAAAAATCTGGAAAAAGCCTACCTTGAAATACAATTACAAAAAACCGAGATTGAGCGCCAGAACCATCAGATTACGACCAGCATACGGTATGCAGAATCCATTCAAAATGCTATCTTGCCGCTTGCAAGTACATTTAAAGAAATTTTTAACGATTATTTTGTCTACTATCAACCCAAAGACATTGTATCGGGCGATTTTTATTGGTGTTACTCCGATGGCAATCGAACTCTTGTTGCAGTCATAGATTGTACGGGACATGGTGTGCCGGGCGCTTTTATGTCGCTGATAGGCTACAATTTGCTCAATGAACAGGTGAAACAGCACGGTTTCTCCAAACCTTCACAAATTCTGGATGGTTTAGACAGCAATCTGCGCATAGTGCTTCGTCAGGAACAAAAAGTAAACAATGACAGTATGGATGTAGGCATTTGCCTAATAGATGGCAAGGATGTGTATTTTGCTGGTGCCAAACGCGCTTTGCTTGTTTATCGCGCGCAAACTAACACATTGGAAGAAATACGTGGCGACCGCAAACCTATTGGTGGCTTCAAGAAAGACCTTAACCGACATTATCAAGACCATCATATAACTGTCTCGTCGGGTGATGCCCTGTATCTATTTACAGATGGTATTACCGACCAGCCTAACCCTTCACTTGACAAGTTTGGCTATCAACAACTCAAAAATGTTATTTTGCAGTACGGCCATATGAGTATGGAGCACCAAAAAAAAGGTCTGGAAAAAGCCCTCAATGAACACAGGAAAGGTACAGCCATACGCGATGATATGACGATGATTGCAATAAGAATTGGTTGATACAAACAGCTATTTTCCTGCAATGAGGTGTAGTCCGGTCCCTAATATAAGGTCTATGATCAAACCGAAGGCAATACCAAAGCCAAACCCATAGTTAATCAACTGCTTGAAGTATTGCCCTGCAAATCCATAAAATAAAGTTTCAATTTCTTTGGGATCCATCTCCGATACTTCGCGCACTACTACTTTTCGTATGTCAACTGCATTCACAATATTAGGAAGATGTTGCTGAGCAGTCTCCAATACGGCATTTACCAGTACATCGGCAAGAAATTGCAAGGTTTGGGGTGCAAGGCTTTGTGGCAAACGAGGCAACAGCGTGCTGAGTAGTTCTTCTGCAAACCTTTGTACCATAGGTCGGCTTTCCTTATGAGTCAGCAGTTTTTGCAACAGCTCAATAAGCTGCAATGCCAGATGTTCGGTGGGCAGCAACTCACCCACAGACTTGGTAATAAGTTGCTGCTGACATTCTTGCAAAGCATCTTGCAGCCAGTCTTGCGTAACGTTTTGCGACAAATAGCGGGCTAATGCCTTTTCTATCCGATTGCCGAGCTCTTCCTGCCCGACAAATTCTGTTAAAACTTGTGGCGACAGGCTACTCCACAGCTGCTCTGCAATTTGCTGTACAGCCTTTACTAGTAGTGGCAACAGTTCGGGCAATATGCGCTGTAAAGGTGCTTGCAATTCCTGCCACGCAACTCGTACTATCGGCTCGGTACGTTGCCACAGGCTCTCTGCATCGGCGATTTGCAGCACATGTGCAAAGGAAGCCATAGGCATTTTCATCAGTTCGTCTGTTAGCAAGTCGAGTGCGCGCATAACAGCCTCGCGCAGTTCAGGTTTACCTAACAGCGTATCAGTCAATTGTTTGAGATATGATTCATCTATCCGAATACCAACCGCAGAGAGTGGAGTTTCGCCTAGTTGTCTTGCCCATTGGCTAACAAGTTCTTTTAATCCCTTTGTTTCGCATTTGAAAAATTCGGGAATGTCCCGCTCGGCTAATGCTATAACTGTATCTTTAATAGTGCTTTTGTAGATAAAAGCCCCCGCTTTGTTTTGCTCGTAGGCCTGCTCATAAACTTTTTCAGCTAAGAATTCTTTGTTTTCCTGCAACCAGCTTACACCAATGGTAATAAATCCATCTAATATGCCATCTAGATTGTGGATGATAACCTCTAACAACTTGCCACTGAACAGTTCGTTGATCTGACGGTTGGGGTTTAGTTCCTGCGAAAGCTGACCATCAATGAGTTTATAGAACAACTCGCGCAGCGATTCACTTGCCAATTGTTGCTCTAATGCCGTATTGAGTCGTTTTTTGAGCCTTTCCTGTTGCGTAATACTAACATATTGACCTATAGGAGCTTTGTTGAGTTGCTGCCAAGCCTGCCTTATAGTCGGTAGCAAGGCGCTGCGTAAGTCATCTACCGTTAAAGTGGCGATTGTTTTTCTTGCCAATGGCAATGCCCATACGACTAACTTTTCCGCATAAGCCCTGCAGTTGCCCATTAGTTTGATAAGTGGTGCAGGGTTTTGCAATTGTTTAACCAACTTTTGCACTATCAGAGCCGACAGGCGCCGGCTGTTTTCGGTATTTTGCAGCTGTTCAATGGCGCTTTTGTTGATTTTTTCCCATGGTAAATCTTTCAGGGAAATAAAAGCGATGCGTTTGCTAATTTGTTCACGGAAGGTATCTGAATTATTTTGCAATGTCTGGGCTGCCCAATCGGTTAGGGCAGCAGCCATAGCTGTACGGTTATTATGTAACCAATTCGCAGGAATCATCAGTTCGGGCTGCGCTACATATGCCTTCACCTGCTGCCTGATAATCTCTTGCTTCTCTTGGAAAATAGCAACGATATTCTGCGGATTGAGCAATCCTCCCGCTACAAACTTGCCCATGTTGTCGGCAAAGCGTCTCTGATTTTTGGCTACAACTCCCGGTGTGAAAGGCAAAGCCCGCCCTTTTGACCATTGAATAGGGCGATATGGGCGAAAAATCATCCGCAAAGCCAGCCAGTTAGTGCCGTATCCGGTGATGCCATAGGCGGCGGCAGCCAGTAGGGTGTTTTTCCATGCAATCGGACTGTCTGAGTGCATATCCGGCACAAATGCCAATGTTCCTCCTGCCATACCCCCCAATAACGCACCTAACAGCGTGATAGGTTTGAGTTCGCGCCCCATGAAGCGCTCTACTAAATCCAACAGCTTTTCATTAGGCATTTTTTGCAGACTATTGCGTACAACAGCCTCGATGCGCCCTGTTAGCAGAAATTCTAGATTTTGCAGCAGCACCTGCTGCAAACGGGTAGGCAAAGTAACCGACCACGACTCGAAGGCTATGCGCGCACTGCCCCAAGGCTGCTGCCCAAGCCTGTGCATATTGGTTGTTATGTAGGCTTCTATTAGCTGCTCGGCTTGATTGCCAAGCGATACATTGGCTAATCCTGCCTGCAACTGTCGCACAATAGCAGACTTATTTTGCCATAATATGCCTTGCAACAATGTCGGCAGTTGGGCATCTGCCAATCGGAGTACACTTTGTAACTGCTCTTTGGTAATCCATTTACACAAAGGACAATGATAGCTCGCTGCCCAAAAAGCATAGGCACATTTTTCTAATTGTCTGCCTGCAAGAGGCGCATACAGCCAGCGTTTTTTTACCTGCTCCTGCCAAAGATAGCGCAGTGCCTGCTGCAACAGTTCTACGGTTTCTTCTTGTGAAATAAAGTTACCTAAGGGGCGCTCTGCCAACGTGGAAAACTGTAAAACCGAATCAGTTTTAGACTGTAACAGCCCAATAATTGCCTTCGCGAGCAGCACTGCCAGCGGGTCGCTGAGAGCTTCGTTATCGGCTGCGAGTTTCAGATGTTGACTGTTTTGACGCACCTGACAGACAATTTGCCCAATAGTATTTTGCTTAAGAAAACGGATAATCTGTTCGGTGAGTAGTGTAGCCGTTTCTGCCGGATTGCGGCTGTGTTTGTCTAATATATCGGTAATGCGACGCACCACATCGGCATACTGACTAACGCTGCCCACAAACAGTTGGAGGATAATATCTTGCAGCTTCCACTTAATATTTTTGCGAAAAGTGTTATCTATGATGGTTTCCAACTGATGGCGGCGCGATTGCAGCCACTCTATTAGTTTTTGCAATACCACAGGTAGGTAGCCGCGCAGAAACAAGTCGAAACGCTCTGCCGTGTTTTCATTGAGCAATGAAAACACGGTTGTTTTTTCTCGTGAAAGCACTTCCCAGAAAAATTGGGCAAAACTTTCCAACACTTGTTGACCTTCAGGCGAATTGATGATGGCTATCAATCGCTCGGCTAAGGTATTGACCAGCGCTTTGCCATTTTCTTCTCCGAGCAATGCGCCCAAAGTCTGCGCGCGGAGTTGTTCAGCAACAGAATTTAACCACTCTGAATTGAGCAACAATTCTTGGGCAGCCTCAAAAAAAGTTTCGGTGTTGTGGTTCGCAGCAACTGTATATAATTGCCGCAAGGGTTGGAACAGCTTCATACCGAGCGCCTCATACTCGGCAGGGGTGAGCCAATCAGCCCATGAAGCCGCTGCTACATGCTCATATGTCAAGGTACTGGCAAGCAGTGGATACGTCTGTTGTACATGGGCAAGCAAGCGAACGAATGGTTGCGCTAAGGCGTGCATTAGGTCGGGTGTAAGCAATAATGCCAAGTCTGCCTTTGCTATAATTTGTTGTAAAGGTTGGCGCAAACGCTCCTCATGCAGCATAGCTAATGCCTCGTTGCTGATGCGCTTAACCGAATCATCAAAGCCTGCAACGGATTGAATCAGCTGATTTTCAGGTAGATAAATCCAAAGACTTCGCCCGGTCAAATCTTGCAAAGCAGCCGATAGACTGTCCTGAAAAGCGCCGAGGTTTTCGCTTAGTTCGCGGCTGAGCGTATGATGATTGATGATGTTCTGCTCTACCAATCGGCTAATGTTGGTAATGAACTCATCGCGGGTGCGCAGTACAATTCCCCCTAAGCCGAAATGCTTGCGAAACAGCATCTTTATTGCAAGCTCGTTAGTTATATAGCCGACACAGGCGCCACTTAGAATTTTGGCAAGAAGTGTTGTAATCATGAGATACAGTTAATGGCGCTATGCAAATAGATTTGTACTTTATGTGGCAGTTATTCTTTACTGTTCAATGATTGTTTCCAAATCATTCGGGTCAAACGATACTGCCCATTTCCATTTTCCAAATCCGCCATGCTCGTTCACTGCTCTGCACCATTCGTCAAGATAAACTCGTTTTGTTTTATTCTGTTCGTTGTCTTGTCCTTTGGTTTCTATAATTAAATATTCTCCATTTGCTAGTTTGCAGATGAAGTCGGGGAAGAAACGCCTTACGACGCCTTGGTAGTTGTAGTAAATCACAAAATTCAAATGGTCATTTTTAACGAACGATTCAACAACTTTTGATTCATTGATTATTTTGGCTTCTAAGTATTCCCAATCGCTATCCACTACCACAAAATTGATATGGGTTTTATCAAACGCTTCGCAAGGTTTACTTGTCCACCAGGTTCTGACGTCAGATGTGGAACGGATGGGATTTTCCTTATCAAATACCGGTGTTAGTGCCTCTGTATTTTCTGCTCTTATTTCGTTCCATATATGTTGAACCACTTTATTCATGTTGAGCATGATCAAAATGCGTTTCCTTGCCTCATCCTGATTGAATAATGGATTTTTAATAACGATTTTTTCCGAGTAGATAAACTTTTCAATAATGCCAATGAGTTGAATCAGAAAAGTTTCTTTACTTCCTTTCCAGTCAGGTTTTTTTTCGGAATTGTAAATGGTTGATGCAATTCTGAAAATGATAGATTGAAGTCTGAATTTCTCCGCAATTTCCTTTAAGTCAATTTCAGAAAGAG
>Ga0308417_1003325_pt1 | contig 10302 bp, 12 predicted proteins | sample HotsprSampleOS65_FD_203528 | JGI IMG/M metagenome (GOLD analysis project Ga0308417, IMG submission 203528) | Hot spring phototrophic mat microbial communities from Octopus Spring, Yellowstone National Park, Wyoming, United States - 20090730_OS65 ... | reverse complement strand
CGAGAAGCGTGACGCGGTGCTGGCGGCGGTGCGGGCGACGTTCGTCGATGCGGAACGGCTGGCCCCGGAGCGGCTGTGGGTGGACTTCGAGGAAGACGGCACCATCCGGGGCGTCGTGCTGACGCGGGAGAAGGACTGCCCGTTCGACAACGAACGGTGGGAGCACCACAAGAAGGCGTGAGGTTTGAGGCGTGAGGCTTGAGGTCTCGGCTCTCAGGTCTGAAGCCTCAGGGCTCAGGAGGCGGCAGCGATGCCGGTGCAGTGGTTCGCGGGCTTCGAGACGGGCGACACGAACGAGCTGGTCGCGCTCGGCGGCTCGGTCGGCGTCGGCGCCGCCTACAAGCGGAGCGGGAACTACGGCTGCCGGATCATAGCGCCGCAGAGCAGCGGCACGGCGTACATCACTTTGGCCAACGGGTTCGATGCCAACGGCAACCCGACGACGGTCAGCCGGACGGCCTACACGCTGGGCTTCGGAATGCGGCTCGCCACGCTGCCCATGGTACAGGGCGTGTGGGAATACCTGCTCTACGTCGCGTACAGCACGACTCACCGGGCATCGCTGCGACTCGATGGCGACGGCGTGATCCGCTTGCACGTGGGCGCCAGCGGTTCGCCATACATCGCCAGCTTCGGGCCGGTCGAGCTGGGCCGCTGGTACTTCTGCGAGCTCGCGGTGCTGTTCGACCGGTACATCTGGCGGATGGACGGGCCGGTCGTGGCCCAGGGGCTCGCGTCGCCGGGCGGGTCGATGAACAGCGCGTACCTGGGCAAGCGCTTCAACCTCGCTTCGCAGGGCTACACGCTGGACGCGGATGACATCTACACATGCGACGACGGGATGTTCTACGGCCCGACGACGCGCGTCGCGCGCCTGAACGCTAACGCGAACGGGACGCAGATCGGATGGGCACCGTATCCGCCCGACCCGGAGCCGCCGCCGGCGCCGGAGCCGTGAGGTGAGCTGTGGAGTATTGGGAATACGTCGCCCAGGTGCCGCATGACGGCGACTACTCGTACCTCGAAGGGACGTACCCAGGCGCCGCGTTCAACGTCGGCGTGGCCGATGTCGCCCTGGCACCGGGCGAACGGATCGTCGCGGTCGCCGGGGCACTGTGCTGGCGGAACAACTCCGGCGGCAGCGGGAGGGCGGTGCTGCGCGTCGGTGCGGCCGAGCAGGGTACGGCGAATTTCGCGCCGAGCGGAGTGTATGACACGATCTTCGTCTTCACGCTCAAATCGCCGGCGACGGGCAAACCCTGGACGAAGGCGGAGGTCGATGCGGTGCTGGTCGGGGCGGTCGTGTACAGCGGCTCCGGGCTGCGAGCGACGCAGGCGGGCTTGCACGTGCTGCTGCACACACCACCGGTCGTGCCCCTGCAACCAAAGGAGTGGCCCATGAACTTCAAGGCACTGGAACCGCTGACGGCAACGGGTTCCGACCAAGCCGTCGAGGTGCCGCGCGGCGCGACGCTGGTCGTGCACCCGCTGGCGGCCAGCGTGGAGGTCCGCGACGTGGCCGGCGGAACCGCGAAGCTCACGATCCCGGCCGACTCGATGGTGATGCTCGGTCCGTCCTATGGCCAGACGGTGTACTTGCGCGCCACGGCCGGCACAGTGATCGAGCTCGGGCTGACGTAGCGACCGGCAGTCATGGAGGACTGAACATGCCGAACTTCGTCCTGGGGATGAACGCCAAGCTGTACTACGGGACAGCCGGAGGTCCCGCCAACACGGAAATGACCAACGTCCGCAACGTCACGCTGAATCTCGACGCGGGCGAGGCGGATGTCACCACGCGGGCTAATCAGGGCTGGCGCGCGACGGCGCCCACGCTGCGCGAGTGCTCGGTCGAATTCGAGATGGTCTGGGACCCGGCCGACGCGGGCTTTGCCGCCGTCAAGAACGCCTACCTCACCAACGGGCTGATCGCGCTGAAGGTGCTGGACAAGGCCGGCGGCCAGGGGCCCGACGGCGATTTCTCGATCACGTCGTTCAGCCGCAGCGAGGAACTGGAGGAGGCAATCACCGTCAGCGTGACCGCCAAGCTGGCCGTGTTCCGGAGCTGGGTTGAAGGAAGTTGAGCATGAAGACGTTCACCGACAACGCCGGCCGGACGTGGACGGTCGCCATCAACGTGGACGCGATCAAGCGTGTCCGCAGCCTGCTCAACGTGGACCTGCTGGAGATCCTCGAGGGAGGACTGATCGAGAAGCTCTACCGCGACCCCGTGTTGCTGTGCGACGTGGTCTACGCCGTGTGCAAGCCCGAGGCGGACGCGCTGAACGTAACCGACGAGGAGTTCGGTCGGGCGATGGCCGGCGACGCCATCGAGCACGCGACCAAGGCCCTGCTGGAGGAACTCGTGGGTTTTTCCCCGAGCCCGAGGGATCGGGCGAACCTTCAGCGGGTGCTCGAAACGACGTGGTCAGTAATGGACAAAGCACGGGAGGTGGTGGAGGCGCGCCTGGCGGCGGTCGACGCGGACCAGATCGTCGCCCAAGCGCTGGCAACGTCTGGCAGCTCGTCTGGCGCTGTGCCGGAATCGCCGGCGTCGAGCCCGGACGGCTGACGCTGCGCGAGCTGCTCGCGATGGCCGAAGGTCGGGTGAAGGACGAGTGGGCGCGCATGTCGGCGCTGCTGGCCTTGCTCGCGAACTGCCACCGCGACCCGAAGAAGACGCGGGCATTCAGGCCGGCCGACTTCGACCCCTTCACCAAGCGGGCGGCGCCTGTTCCGATCGACATGGACGACCTGAAAGCCGTATTCCTCGAGGGACGGTTCCCTCGCACCCCCGATTGGAGTCGGGGGCAGGCCGCAGATACAAGGACGGAGGACAATTCATGTGGTTCTGTTACCTGAAGACGTTTACCGGCATTCTGCTGGCCATCCTGGCGCTGCCGAGCCTTTCCGGCTGCGCGACGCTCAACCCTCAGCCGCCGGTCGAGCACTTCGCCAACAAGCTCGCCGACGAGGCGATCATCCCCGCCGTGCGCGAGGGGTTGGCGCAGGGAGTCGAGCAGCTTGTGATCCAGGCCGGCGCCCAGGGCATCAATCCCACGTACGTCGTGAAGTTCTCGGGCAAGTGGGTTACCGGCGTGGAGGGCGCCGCATCCGTCGGCGTCGAAGGCATCGCCGGCCAGCTTCAGGTCTCCAGCGCCAGCAACGAAGAGACCGAGAGCAGCCCGCACCAGAAGGACAGCGCCGGACCGCCCACCACGCAGCCGGCCGCGACGGAGCCGCGCAGCACCGCGCCGGGTGCGTCGTGACCCGGACGGCTCGACTCATGCCCACGGCGGGCGCGCTGGTCGCGTTCGCCGCGCTGCTGGCTGGCTGCGCCGCGAGCCGGTCGCAACCGCGGCTGGTCGTGGCGCCGCCGCTCGCCACAGGCGAGTCGCCGTGGCGACCCGAGGCGTCGCAGCCCCCCGGCGAAGCCCCTGCACTCGACGTGCAGCAGCTCAGCGGTCAGATCGTCGCCGGCGTGCAGGCCGAGCTCACAAGCCGCATTGAAACCGCTGTCGAGACGACGCTGCGCGCCGAAGTGCAGGCGACCGGCATCGGCGGCGATGCGACGGGCTATCGCAGCGAGTTCGGCGTCGGCGCCACGCTCGTCGTGTCGCTGACGTTGCTGCTTGCCCTGGTTCTCAGTCACCGGCGCGAGGTGTTGCGGATCAGACAAGGCTGGAGGCCGGAAACCGGAGGCCGGTGCTGAAATGCGGACAAGTGCGTTGAGCGACGACCCTACAGCCTACGGCCTCCGGCCTGGGGACTGACATGATCACGATGCGGATCAAGGGCCTGTTCTTCGACAAGAAGGCCGTGTTGAGCGCTGTGGACAAGGCCAAGCGCGCCGTGCTGTCGAAGGCCGGGGCGTTCATCCGCACGACCGCCAAGCACAGCATCCGGACGAAGAAGGGCAGCGCGCCGCCGGGCAAGCCGCCGCACTCGCACGAGGGCAGCCTGCGCCGGCTGATCTACTTCGGGTACGACCGGGCCAGCGACTCGGTCGTCATCGGCCCAGTCGGATTCAAACGCTCCACCGCGCCGAATGTCCTGGAATTCGGCGGCAAGAGCGAGGTCAAACGCCGGCGCCGCGGGAAGGTCGTGAAGACGCGGGCGACGATTCAGGAAAGGCCGTACATGGGGCCTGCCCTGGAGAAGGAGCGCCCGAACCTCCCGAAGCGCTGGGCCGGCAGTGTGCGGGGAGGGTAGCGGATGGCCGATACCCGTGGCATCCGTGCCGGCCGGGCCTACGTCGAGCTCGGCGTCGCCGACAAGCTCACGAAGGGGTTGGAGAAAGCCCAGGCCCGGCTCAAGGCGTTCGGGGAGGGCCTCCAGAGAATCGGCAAGGGCCTGGCCGCGCTGGGCGGTTCAGTGCTCGCGCCGATCATGCTCGGCGTGAAGGCCTTCACCGAGGGGGGCGATGCGATCGCCAAGATGTCCAAACGCACGGGTATCGGTGTTTCAGCCCTGTCGGAGTTGGCGTTCGCGGCGGACCTCTGCGCCGTCGACCTGGAGACCCTCGAAACCGGCGTCCGCAAGATGCAGAAGACGCTGGCGGAGGCGGCGACCGGGTCCGAAGGGGCGACCCAGGCGCTGGGCTATCTCAATCTCACGGTCGCCGACCTGGCCGACCTCTCGCCCGAGCAGCAGCTCAAGCTCATCGCCGACCGGCTGGCCGCGATCCAGGACCCCACGGTCCGAGCGGCGCTGGCGATGGAGATCTTCGGCAAGAGCGGCACGAAGCTCATCCCGCTGCTTCAAGGTGGCGCCGCCGGGATCGAAGCGCTCCAGAAGCAGGCCCGCGACCTGGGCCTGACGATGTCGAGCGAATCCGCCGAAGCAGCCGAGCACTTCAAGGACACGCTCAACATCCTGTGGCGCGTGGTGCGGAAAGTGTCCACGACCATCGCGTCCGCGGTGATCCCACTGCTCCAGGAAGCGGCCGACAGCGCGATCCGCTGCACCGTCAGCGTCATCGGCTGGCTGCGCGCCAACAAGGCGCTGGTCGTGACGGTGTTCAAGATTGCCGTCGCCGTCACGGCGGCGGGGCTGGCGATTACGGGGCTCGGCACCGCCATCATCGGTGTCAGCAAGGTGATCGGCTGGCTCGCCACGGTCACGAGGACCGTCGGCGCGGGCTTCTCGCTTATCACGACCCTGATCGCCGGGCTGGCGAACCCGGTCACGCTGGCGATCGCGGCGATCGTAGCGCTCGGCACGGTGCTCCTGACCTGCACGGACGCCGGCCAGAAGGCCCTGGCGTGGCTGGGCGAGCAGTTCGGTGTGCTCAAGGACACTGTATATGAGGTAATAGGCGGCATGGCCGATGCCTTGGCCGCGGGGGACCTCACGCTGGCCGCGCAGGTCCTCTGGGCCGGGCTGAAGCTGGCCTGGGAGCAGGGCACGCACGCGCTGCTCCAGGTCTGGCTGGCACTGAAGGGGAAGTTCCTCGGGATCGTCAATGACTTCGTCTACGGCGGGCAGGCCCTGTGGGTGGAGTTCGTGGCCGGCGTGCAGTCGCTGTGGGCCAAGCTCGTCGGCTTCCTGCGCTCGACCTGGGCGAAATTCAGCGCGTGGCATGCGCGAGCCGTGGAGCACACGGCCAACTGGATCGCCAAGCGCTGGCTGGAGCTCCAGGGCCTGTTCGACAGCGCGCTGGACGTCGCGGCCGCCAAGGAATCGGTGGATCAGCAGTCACAGCAGCGCTTCGACGAGATCGCCGCGCAGGAGCAGGCCGACCTGGCGGACATCGAGAAGAGCAAGGAGCAGGCGCTGGCGGAGGCGGCCAAACGCCGCGACGAGCGTCTGGCCGAGATCGGCAGGGCTGACGTCGAGAACGAGCGCCGGCAGCGTGCCGAGCACGAACAACGCCTGCGCGACAGCCAGGCCGAGCTGGACAAGGCCAAGGCCGACCTGGACGCCGCCCGGGCCGCGGCGGCACAGAAGAGGAGGGAAGTCGAGGGCGCGGCCGCGCCCGGGCGCCCCACCACGGACCCGCTGGCCGGTCTGGACGATCGCATCTCCGGCCTGGCCGACCTGATGGCTCGCAAGCTCAGCGTCACGGGCACATTCAACCCCCTGGCCGCTGCGGGACTCGGTGCGGGCGACGCGGTGGAACGCACGGCGCGGAACACCGAGCAGATCGCCCGGCACACGAAGCGCCTGGCCGACGCCGCCGCGGTCGGGCGCCTCAGCTTTGCATGAGACTGGAGGCCGTAGACCGGAGGCTGGAGAACCAGGATACAGGAGTGTGCCGCGAGGCCGAACCCTCCAGCCTACAGCCTCCGGCCTACGGCCTGAGCGAGCGGAGCGAGCGTGATCGAGTGCGTCGAGAAGTTCGAGAGCCGACAGGTTACGACCGGGCAGCAGCCGTCGGTCGAGCTGCGCTATGTCATCCGCGGCACAAACAGCGATGTCGAGGCCCGCACCGCCCTGCTCGCCGCCAGCCCGGCGACGTACGACCCATGGGGCGGTGGGCTGCTGTTCCTACCACGCGACACCGTCACGGTCCAGCCCATCGGCGATCTGCTGTGGGAAGGCATCGTCCGCTACGGCCTGGTGCCGCAGACGGCGGAATCCGTGTTCACCTTCGACACCGGCGGCGGGACGCAGCACGTCACGCATAGCCTGGCAACGGTCTCACGCTACGCCCCGCCCGGCAAGACCGCCCCCGACTTCAAGGGCGCGATCGGCGTCACGGCGGATTCGGTAGAGGGCGTGGACATCGCCGTCCCAGTCTATCACTTCTCGGAGACGCATTATCTCGCCGACACGACGGTCACGCCAGAGTACAAGGCAACGCTCTTCTCGCTCACTGGGAATGTCAATAATGCTGCGTTTAAGGGCTTTGCCGCCGGTGAGGTGCTGTTTCTGGGCGCGGCCGGCTCGAAACGCGGCAGCGGCGACTGGGAGATCACCTACCGCTTCGCCGCCAGCCCGAACGTTACCAACCTCACGATTGGCGACATTACCGGCATCAACAAGAAGGGCTGGGAGTATCTGTGGGTGCGCTACTCCGACAGCGAAGACGCCGTCGCCAAAGCCCTCGTGAAGAGGCCGGTCGCGGTCTACATCGAGCAGGTCTACCCGTACGGCGATCTGAACGGGCTGGGAATATGAGGCTGGAGGCTGGAGACCGGAGGCTAGAGGAAGAGCAGCAGGCGACAACTACAGCCTGCAGCCTCCGGCCTACAGCCTGAACGAGCGAAGCGAGCTATGAAGAAGGTGCGTCCCGGCGACCCGCTGGTCATTCCCGCGGCGACGTTCAACGCGTTCATCGACGCGACGCGGGACTTTCAGGAGCGGCAGCGCAGCGGCGAGCAGGACCGCTACCGCGAGCTTCGGCAGACGGGCATCGTCCTGATCCGCAACGACAGCGGCGCCGACCGCGAGCGTTTCGACGTGCTCGGCGTCGCCGGCACGATCGTGAAGCCCAGCGACAACGCCGACGCCTTCAAGGAACGCGTTGCACTGAAGGGTGCAACGCCCGGCACAGAACACGCTGGCCGTTTCGCCGTGCTCCTGGAACCGCTGGCCGCGAACGAGGTCGGCCGTGCGTGCGTGGCCGGCGTGTGCGTCGTCAAGGTCAAGATGAACGACGAGGGGCACACGTTCGCCGAAGCCAAGAGCGGCCAGGCGACGATGCTCGACAGCACCGCTTCCGGAACTGCCTGCCTGCTGTGGGTCCAGCCGCCGGCCGAGCGCGAGATCACCGGCATCGCCTGGACCGTCGCCAAGATCGGCCTGCCGACCGGCGCCGCGTCGATGGCGGCGGCCTTTGCGATGATCACGTCGAAGTCGGGCAGCGCGCCGCCGTACCGCTATGCCGCGGTGCAGGCCACGATGGACGAGGACGGGGTGTGGACGCAGGTACCGGGCGGTACGGCGTACAACAACGTTTTCAACCTGGAGGAACAGGGCGCGGGCGGGCAATGGGTCAACCCGCTCGTCGTGGGTGACGTGGTCCTGATCTTCGCCGCGCCCGATCCGGGCGTCGATGCCTTCGTCTGCACGCGGTCGCATTACCGGGGGACGTACTGAGGCGCGAGGCTTGAGACCTGAGGCTTGAGGCGGAAGGCCGGAAGCAGCGAGTCAGGCAGTGGGCGCGTTCATCGTGAGACATGTCGATCTGGACGAGGGCGTCGAGCTGGCCCGGTTCGCGCTGCCGAACCTGCTGGCGTACGAGGGGATCGAGTACGTCTATCGCCAGCTCTTCCCGGCGTATCAGGCGGCGATGACGTTCCAGATGGGCGTGGCCGGGCCGACGCCGAGTTACCCGAACGACCGGCCCAACACCGGCGGCGGCGTGGCGTTCGGCCCGACGCTCACGTTCGCGCAATGCACGAACGCCCAGGCCAACGAGGGCGGCTGCTACACCGGCCCGATGCGGACCTCGTTCGGCTACGCCCGGCAGGCGTTGAGCTTCACGGCGTCGATGGAGGCCGACGGCGGCGGCTTCGTCTCGCAGGAGGTCACGTTCCCGAACAACCACTCGTGGACGCCGCAGGCGGCGGACGACTGGGATTTTCCCTGGACGTCCGAGGAGATCGAACAGCCGCCGCCGGAGTGGACGCCGAAGGAGTCGTGGGAGCCCGAGGTCGGCTATCCCTGGCAGCGGCCGCGTAAGCGTTGCGGTACGGACTGTGACCCGAACGACCCAAACAACTGCCTGCGACCGTACATGTACCAGTGGGACCCGTCGGGTGAGCTGGACTGGCTGTGCGACTTCCGTAAGATGGGCGGGTTCCCGATCACGCTGGCGTTCGTCGCGGATACGTCGCGCAACAAGCTCATCGCCGCAGCGGCGTTCCGGGCACCGGTGCTGCTGCGCCCGGGCACGGCGCTGCACATCCGCTATCAGGCCCGCGTCTTTGGAATGATCTCGCGCGACTTCGCGTACCGGTTCGCGCGCTACGCCTTCGGCAAGACCGGCAGTCGGTACACGACGCTCTACTGCCGGCCGGTGCTGGCCAGCCTGGTCAAGCCGACGCGGCGAACCACCTATGCCGACGTGTCGCCGCACTTTCACGCGCACTTCGCGCCGGTCGCACTGTCGGCGTGGACGTACGTTGCCGGTCCGCCGCCGCGCGTGGAGTCCAGCAATACGCCGCAGTGGACGAACACGAGCGGTGCGGCCATCGGCCCGCTGGCCTGGCTGGCCGTGTACGGTAGCGTCGACGGCTCCAACGAACTGATGTGGCTCACGCCGATCGACCCGCCGGTCACCGTGCCGAACGGTGACACGTTGCGCGTGCCCGGCAAGGTGCGGTTCCAGTTGGAGGGGGTCTGATGCCGTACGTGGATATCACGAGCGACCAGCACGCCACGTACGGCACGCACTCCCACGGCGAGGAGGGCTTCGCCACGCCGGGCGGGCCGTACCCGGCGCAACTCAAGTGGTCGGACCTGCATCCGCCGGGCGTCCGCGTTCTGCCCAAGGGCTCACCGCCGGCCGGCCCGGGCGAGATCAACTGGGAGGACACGCTGGGCGGCAAGTTCGCCCTGGCGTTGGAGAAGCTCGAAGGCCTGCTCTACGCCGTGTTCGGCTCGCGGCCCAACGGCAATCCTAAGCGCCAGTGGTACGACCGCCAGCACCCGCGCTGCCTGTGGGGGCCGGAGATGTGGGAGCGTCGGCTGCTCCTCGGGCCGACCGGCTGCAACGAGACCGGCACCTGCTGGGACTATCAGCCCGCAGGCAAGGAATACGCCGCCCTGGGCGAGAACCCGCCGTGCTGCCCGATGCCCAAGCCGAGCGTGCCGATCCGCACGCGCTCAGGCGATCCGGCGGGCCAGTTCGCGACGGGCACGCACGACCGGACGTACTTCCCGCTGGGCAGCGTTTCCCGCGACCAAGCCAGCGACCCGTTCGATCCCGAGGGTTCAGGCTGGTTCGGCGCCACGCAGCCCGGGCGCCAGGACGGCGTTGGCTACGTCCAGAAGACCGGTCAGGTCGTCACGTTCTCCTACACACTACCCGATGGCGTGCCAATACCAGCCAGCGTGCGGCTGTACTATCAGACCAGATCGCCTGGTGGCACCTGGTCAGCCTGGTCATACGTCGCGATGAGTGGCGGACCGCCAACGTACAGCGTTCAGCGCGGCCCGTATGCGCATGGGACCGAGATGCGCTGGTACGTGCGGTACCGTGGTGGCGGGCAAAACAAATACGATCCAGGCGGCGACAGCGCGCCCGCCGACGCGGATGCCTACTACCTCCAGTGGTTCACGCACTTCAACCCGTACGCCAACGGCCTGCCGGAGATGCTGGCCGACTACGGCGGCGTGGACATCCGGCACGGG
>Ga0308417_1003323_pt1 | contig 10302 bp, 2 predicted proteins | sample HotsprSampleOS65_FD_203528 | JGI IMG/M metagenome (GOLD analysis project Ga0308417, IMG submission 203528) | Hot spring phototrophic mat microbial communities from Octopus Spring, Yellowstone National Park, Wyoming, United States - 20090730_OS65 ... | reverse complement strand
GTGGGTAACCGACATCCGGGACCGGTGTGTCGCGGCGGGGGTGGCGTTCTTCTTCAAGCAGTGGGGCGGTGTGAATAAGGCCCGCACAGGCCGTGTTCTCGAAGGCCGGACCTGGGACGAGATGCCCGCAGGTCGTCCAGCCGCACGTTCTTCACGGGTAGAGTTGACGATGGCATGAGACAGCCCCGGGGTGGGTAGAAGCTTGAGACCCCCGACCGGGTGTTCTTTCGAGGCCGTTCTGGACTGGGACTGAGCCAGTGTGCCGTGGCGGGACCTGCCGGCCGAGTTCGGCACGGGCTAGCGGGCTGGGGAAACACCATGAACATCTTTGACTTTCGTCGCCGGGTGATCGCCGACTACGAGCGTTACACGCGCAGCTTCATCCAGATACGCGATCCCCGCCTCCGGGCCTTTGTCGATGAGCAACTGCAAGCCGGAGTCTTTTGGCCCGAACCGCTCATCCAGCTTAACCCGTCCTTCGAGCCGGGCGCGACGGTGGACGATCTCGTAGCCGAGGAAGTCCTCCACCCCGAATGCAGCAAGGTATTTTGCATCAAGCCTGACCCGCAAAGCACGGGCCGATCCCTTAACCTGCACCGCCACCAAGAACAGGCGATCCGCGTCGCGAGGGGCGGGCACAACTACGTCCTGACCACCGGCACGGGGTCCGGCAAGAGCCTGGCTTACATGGTGCCGATTGTCGATCACGTCCTCCGCCAAGGCAGTGGCCGTGGCATCCGGGCCATCGTGGTATACCCCATGAATGCTCTAGCCAACAGCCAGCAGGGGGAGCTGCGCAAGTTCCTCTGCCACGGCTACCCCGACGGTCGCGGCCCCGTGACCTTCGAGCGGTACACGGGGCAGGAATCGACCGCTGAGCGTGACCGCATCCTCGCCCAGCCGCCCGACATTCTGCTGACCAACTACGTCATGCTGGAGTTGATCCTGACCTGGCCGCAGGAGCGACCACTCATCCGAGCCGCGCAGGGGCTCCAGTTCTTAGTGCTGGACGAACTGCACACTTACCGGGGCCGACAGGGGGCCGACGTGGCCCTGCTGGTGCGGCGGGTGCGGGAAGTCCTGCGTACTTCGCGCCTGCAATGCGTCGGCACGTCCGCGACGCTGGCGGGCGTGGGCAGTTTCGCGGAGCAGCAGGCCCAGGTCGCCAACGTTGCCAGCCAGCTTTTCGGCGTGCCCGTGCGACCGGAGCATGTCATCGGGGAAACGCTCCGCCGGGTGACCCCCGCCCGTGACACGAGTGATCCGGCGTTCGTGGCGGAACTGACGGAGCGCGTGGCGAACCCACACCGCCAGCCGCCCAGCGATTACCAGGGTTTCGTGAATGACCCGCTTTCGGTCTGGATCGAGAGTACCTTCGGCGTGCGGTCGGAGCCGGGTGGCGAACGATTGATCCGCGCACGGCCCCGGAGCATCGCCGGGCCGGACGGAGCTGCCGCCGAACTCAGCCGGCTGACGGGAGCAGCTGTTGACCGCTGCATCCAAGCCATTCAAGAGCAACTCCAAGCCAGTTACCGCTGCGAGCGCGAGCCACTCACGAACCGCCCGCCGTTCGCCTTCCGCCTCCACCAGTTCATCTCGCGCGGCGACACCGTCTATGCGTCCCTGGAAGAGGAGGCCGACCGCTACTTGACGCTCCAGGGGCAGCAGTTCGTGCCCGGCGACCGGCAGCGGGTGCTGTTGCCTTTGGTGTTCTGTCGGGAGTGCGGCCAGGAATACTACTGTGTTCGCAAGGTAGAGGAGAAGGCACCCCGGCGGGTGGTCTACGCGGCCCGCGAATTCTCAGACCGCTTGGACACGGACGGGACGGTGGCCGGCTACCTGTATTTCAGCAGCGAGAACCCATGGCCCGGTGACAACCGCGGCGAACTGCTCGACCGGCCGCCGGATGATTGGATCGAGGAGCACCGGGGTCAGCAGCTTGCGAAGCCCAGCCGCCGGAGGGACCAGCCTGAGCCGGTTCGGGTCGGGCCGGACGGGGTGCAGGGCGACGAGGGGCTAGACGGCTACTTCGTCACGGCCCCATTCCGCTTCTGCCTCCATTGCGGCGTCGCCTACAACGCCCGGCAATCGTCCGACTTCGGCAAGCTCACGGCACTGGGTTCCGAAGGCCGCAGCACCGCGACCACCATCCTGAGCCTGTCGGCCATCCGCGAACTGAAGGGCAGCGACCTCGATGCCCGGGCGCACAAACTCCTGAGCTTCACGGACAACCGCCAGGACGCTTCCCTGCAAGCCGGGCACTTCAACGATTTCGTCGAGATCGGGCTGCTGCGCGGCGCTTTGTACTCCGCCGTGCGCAATGCACGAGAGGGTTTGCGGCATGAGGAGTTGACGCAGCGTGTGTTCGACGCGCTCGCTCTGCCGGTGGAGATGTATGCCAGCAACCCTTCCGCCAAGTTTCAGGCGCTAGCGGATACCCAACGCGCTCTGCGCAATGTCCTCGGTTATCGGCTCTACCGCGACCTCAAGCGCGGCTGGCGCATTACGTCGCCCAACCTGGAGCAATGCGGCCTGCTGGAAATCCGCTACCTGTCCCTGGAGGAGGTCTGCGCCGATCCGGACATCTGGCGGGACTGCCATCCCGTCCTGCAGCAGGCCAGTTCAGAAACCCGGCAGCAGGTGGCTAAAGTGCTCCTGGACTACATGCGGCGGGAGTTGGCCATCAAGGTGGATTACTTGAATCCTCAGTACCAGGAGAACCTGCTGCAACAAAGCAGCCAGCGACTGATCGAGCCGTGGGCCATCGACGAGAACGAATCGTTGGACATGGAGCATGCTGCCATACTTTTCCCCCGCCCCGCGCAGGGCAGGGACGACTACGGCGGTAACGTTTACCTGACGGCGCGCGGCGGCTTTGGCCAGTACCTGGGCCGGAGCAGTACGTTTCCAGAGACGCCCCGCCTTCTGAAATTGGACGACCGCCAGCGCATCATTCTCGACCTGTTGCGTGTCCTGGAAGTCGGCGGTTTGGTCGAAACGGTCGTTGCGGCTCGCGGCGACGATGATGTGCCCGGCTACCAAGTACCCGCCTCGGCCCTGCTCTGGGTTGCCGGGGATGGGACGCGCCCCTTCCACGACCCGATCCGGGTGCCCCGGTTGTCCGCGACGGGAGGGCGTACCAACCACTTCTTCGTCGACTTCTACCGCAACATCGCCGCCTCGTTGCAAGGGCTGGAGGCCCGCGAACACACCGCCCAGGTGCCGTACGAGGAGCGGCAGGACCGCGAGGAGCGGTTCCGTGCTGGCCGCCTGCCGATCCTGTTTTGTTCCCCCACGATGGAGTTGGGGATCGACATTTCCGACCTGAACGTCGTCAATTTGCGAAACGTCCCGCCGACGCCCGCCAACTACGCGCAGCGGAGCGGCCGCGCCGGTCGCAGCGGTCAGCCTGCCTTGGTCCTGACATACTGCTCGACCGGTAGTTCGCACGACCAGTATTTCTTCCGCCACCCGGACCTGATGGTCGCCGGTGCTGTCTCGCCGCCACGCCTGGACCTGGCTAACGAAGACCTGATTCGAGCGCACGTCCAGGCGATTTGGCTGGCGGAAGCCGGCCTGAGCCTGGGCAAGTCCCTCCGTGACCTGCTCGACCTAGGCGGCCCGGAGCCGACGCTGGACCTGCTACCACCCGTTCGAGAGGCCGTCGAATCGAGTTCAACCCGCCAACGGGCCAAGGAACGGGCGGAGCGAATTTTGGACAGCATCCGAGGCGAGTTGGCGAACTCCGGATGGTACAGCGCGGGCTGGCTAGACGAGGTGCTGGCGCAGGTGGGCCGCCAATTCGACCAGGCGTGCGACCGCTGGCGCGGGCTGTACCGCGCCGCGCTGGTCCAGGCCAACACCCAGCAGCGCATCATCCTCGATGCCTCGCGGCCGCCGGCCGACAAGCAACAGGCCGAGCGGTTGCGGCGGGAGGCCGAGGCGCAGCTCAAGCTGTTGACTGAGGCGGAAGATTTCGCCCAGAACGACTTCTACTCCTACCGCTACTTCGCCAGTGAGGGCTTCCTGCCCGGCTACAACTTCCCGCGCCTGCCGCTGTCGGCGTTTATCCCGGCCCGCCGCACCCGCCAGCGCGAAGAATATCTCTCACGCCCGCGTTTCCTGGCGATCTCCGAGTTCGGGCCGCGGGCCGTCGTCTACCACGAGGGATCGCGCTACCTCATCAACCGGGTCATCCTGCCGGTGCAAGATGACGAGCTAATGACCACGCAGGCCAAGCAGTGCGACCAGTGCGGCTATTTGCACCCGATTGCCGAAGGCCCCGGCCCCGACCTGTGCCAGCGATGCGGCAGTGTGCTGCCACCGCCGCTACGACCTCTCTTGCGCCTGCAAAACGTAGCGACCAAGCGGCGCGACAAGATCAACTGCGACGAGGAGGAGCGGTTGCGTCTGGGCTACGAGATCCGCACCGGTGTCCGCCTGGCCGAACCGGGCGGCGTACCCATCCAACGCACCGCCACGCTCACGGTGGACGGCGAGCCGCTCGCCGAGTTGACCTACGGCCGCGCGGCCACGCTCTGGCGCATCAACCTGGGCTGGGCACGGCGCACGAACCGGCAACAGTTCGGCTTCATCCTGGATCAGGAGCGCGGCTTTTGGTCGCGGAACGAGTTGCAAGAGGATGATTCCGATGACCCGCTGTCGCCACGCACCGTGCGGGTGATCCCCTACGTCGAGGATCGCCGCAACTGCCTGCTCGTGGAGCCGACCGAGTCGTTGGAACTGGATCGGATGGTGTCGCTGGAAGCGGCTCTCAAAAAAGCCATCCAAGTACAGTACCAACTAGAGGACAACGAGCTGGCGACCGAGATTCTTCCCAATCCGGACACGCCGCGCCTGCTGCTCATATACGAATCGGCCGAGGGAGGGGCCGGGGTGCTGCGACGGTTGCTGGACGAAGCCGACGCCTTCGCCCAGGTGGCCCGGCGGGCACTGGAGATATGCCACTTCGACCCGGCTAGCGGGGAGGACCGCCGCCGGGCCGAGCGGTCGAACGAAGACTGCGAGGCGGCCTGTTACGACTGCCTGATGCACTATGGCAACCAGCCGGTCCACCACCGCCTCGACCGCAAGACGATTCGTGACCTGCTGCTGCGGCTCGGTCAGGCTCGTGCCCAGACCGCACCGGGCGGGCAGACCCGTGCCGAACATCTCGCCATGCTGGAACGGCTGGCCGGGTCGGAGCTGGAACGCCGTTGGCTGAAGCACCTCGAAGCGCACAACCTTCGCCTTCCCAGCCACGCCCAGCACTTAATCGAAGCGTGCCAGACGCGGCCCGATTTCTTCTACGCGGAGTGCCAGGCCGCCATCTACATTGATGGCCCGCCGCACGACTACCCCGAACGGGCCGAACGGGACCAGACCAAGACCGAGTGCCTTGAAGACGCGGGCTACATCGTCATCCGCTTCCATCACGAAGAGGACTGGGAAGCTATCATCGCTCGTTATCCGCACATTTTTGGGAAGCAAACATGAGTTTCGCCGTTGGGTCACTGGTGCGGGCGCGGGGCCGGGAGTGGGTCGTTCTGCCGGAATCGAAGGAAGACCTCCTGGTGCTCCGGCCTCTTGGGGGCAGCGACGAGGAGGTGGCTGGCATTTACCTGCCCCTGGAACGCGTCGAGCCCGCTTCGTTTCCACTCCCCGATCCGTCCCAGCTGGGCGATTACCGCTCCTGCCGGCTCCTGCGGGATGCCTTGCGCCTCGGTTTCCGCTCCAGTGCCGGGCCGTTCCGTTCCTTCGCCCGCTTGGCCGTCGAGCCGCGGCCCTATCAACTCGTCCCGTTGTTGATGGCCCTCAAGCTCGACCCGGTGCGACTGCTGATCGCCGACGACGTCGGCATCGGCAAGACCATCGAGGCCGCCCTGATCGTCCGCGAACTGATCGACCGCGGCGAGGTCGAACGGTTCGCCGTCCTCTGCCCGCCCCAGATCGCCGAGCAGTGGCAGGTCGAGCTGAGTGCCAAGTTCCACCTCGACGCCGAGCTAGTCCTGCCGAGCACGGTCACACGGCTGGAGCGGACCTGTCACCTGGGGCAGTCGATTTTCAAGCGCTATCCTTATGTGATTGTCTCGACCGACTTCATCAAGTCCGACCGCCGCCGCGACGACTTCCTTCGGGCCTGCCCAGAGTTGGTAATCGTGGACGAAGCCCACACCTGCGTCTGGCCGGAGAGGGAACGCAGTGGTCGGCATCAGCGACATCAGCTTGTCAGCGGCATCGCAGTGGACCCCCAGCGGCACTTGATCCTGGTCACGGCCACGCCCCACAGCGGCAAGGAGGCAGCCTTCCGCGCCCTGCTGGCTCTGTTGAACCCGGACTTTGCCAACCTTCCCGACGACCTGAGCGGCCCGGCCAACGAACACCATCGACGTCGGCTCGCGGCCCAGTTCGTGCAACGTCGCCGGGGCGACATCTGCCACTACTTGCAGGCCGATACTCCGTTTCCGGAGCGCGAGGAAGCCGAAGAGACCTACAAGCTCTCCGCGGAGTACAAGCAGCTGTTCCAGGAGGTGCTGGAATACGCGCGGCAGACAGTGGCCGACCCGACCGGTGGCATCGCCCAACGGCAGCGTGTCCGCTGGTGGTCGGCCCTGGCGTTGCTCCGCTCGATGGCCTCCAGCCCCGCCGCCGCTGCCGCCACACTCCGCACCCGCGCCGCCAGTGCCGACACCGATACGCCCGATGAAGCCGACGCCATCGGTCGCCGCACCGTGTTGGACATCGTGGACGAGGAATCCAGTGAAGGAATGGACTTGCCCCCAGGCAGCGACCCGGGCGAGGAAACGGACGAGTCTGGCCCCGTCCGCTCCCGGCTGCTAGCGATGGCCCGCGAGGCCGACGCTTTGCAGGGCCGCAAGGACGCCAAGCTCCTGAAGGTCATCCCGCTGGTCGAAGGTTTGCTCCGCGACGGCTTCCACCCGATCCTGTTCTGCCGCTTCATCCCCACCGCGGAGTACGTCGCCGCCGCCCTGCGCGACAAGCTCAAGGGCGTCGAGGTAGTGGCCGTCACCGGCACACTACCCCCCTCCGAGCGAGAGGAGCGGGTGGCCCAACTCGCCAAAGCCGCCAAACGGGTGCTGGTCTGTACCGACTGTCTGAGCGAGGGCATCAACCTCCAGCAGCATTTCAACGCGGTCATCCACTACGACCTGTCCTGGAACCCGACCCGCCACGAACAGCGTGAGGGCCGCGTGGATCGCTACGGCCAGCCCAGCCCCAAGGTCCGGGCGCTGACCTACTACGGCATCGACAACCAGATCGACGGCATCGTCCTCGACGTCCTGCTCCGCAAGCACCGGGCCATCCGCAACTCGCTCGGCATCTCCGTGCCGCTGCCGGTGGACAGCGAGCAGGTCATCCGGGCCGTCTTCGAGGGGATGCTGCTGCGTGGCCGTAAAGTCGAGCAGAAGATGCTGTTCGACGACTATTTCGGCATAGAGGACGCAGACTTGCACCAGCAGTGGGAAGCATCGTCGGAACGTGAGAAACGTTCACGGACGATGTTCGCCCAGGAGACGATCAAGGTGGAAGAAGTGGTCCGCGAGCTGGAAGCCGCCCGCGCCGCCGTCGGCTCCGGCGTGGACGTGGCCGCCTTCACCCGAACGGCACTCACGGCCTGCGGAGCGGCCGTCAGCGACAACGACCCCGTCCAGGTCGATCTGAGCGAAACGCCCCGCGCCTTGCGCGACGCGCTGGAGGTGCCTACCCGGTTCCCCAGTCGGTTCTCGGCCCGCTTCGAGTTGCCCGTCGAACCGGGCCAGCTTCACTTGGCGCGGACGCATCCTCTAGTGGAGCGGCTGGCCAACCACATCCTGAACGCCGCCCTCGACCCGCTGCTTGACAGTCCAGCCCGGCGCTGCGGCGTCATCCGCACCAGCCGGGTTACGCGACGGACCACCGTCTTGCTGCTGCGGCTGCGCTATCACATCGTCACCAAGCACGGTGAGTACGAGCGGCCCTTGCTCGCCGAGGATGCCCAGATCCTGGCCTTCGCCGGCTCGCCACAGAACGCCGATTGGCTGCCCCCCGACCAGGCCGAAGCCCTCTTATCGGCTCAGCCCGAAGCCAACGTCACGCCCGACCAGGCCACCGACTTTGTGCGGAAGGTCATTGACGGGTTCGATCACTTGCGGCCGCATCTAGAGCGATTCGCCCGCGACCGTGGCCAGCAACTGCTCGACGCCCACCAGCGGGTACGCCTGGCCAGCCGCGCCAAAGGGATCAGCCACCGCGTCGAGCCGCAGTTACCCCCCGACGTGCTGGGCATTTATGTGTACTTACCCAAGGGGTGAGGCACCTTGCTATGACCACCCGCTCCTCCGACCGATTCGTGACCGTCCACATCGAAGGGGCCATCCTGCCCGCTGATCTACTCCAGCGCGTCGCTGCTGGCGACACCAGCCTCGACGGTCTGACCCCCTCCTCCTACCACCTGATCGAAGGAGAAAAGCTCAACGAAGCCACCAACCGCGCCTGGAACCGACTCCAGAGCGCCTGGGCGTCGTTCCGCGCCGCCGCCGAGAAACTCGCGCCCACCGATCTCGGCGTCGGCACGACGCGGGAGCGCTGGTTGCTGCCGCTGTTTCAGGAGCTGGGCTATGGCCGATTGCAGCCCGTGAAGGATGCCTTCGCCGTCGGGGACAAGTATTACCCCATCTCGCATTGCTGGGGTCAGGTACCCATCCATCTCGTCGGTTGCCGGATGGAACTCGACAAGCGCTCGGCGGGCAGTCCCAGTTCACACAGCCTCGTGCAGGAGTTCCTCAACCGCTCCGAACAACACCTCTGGGGCTTCGTCAGCAACGGCCTGAAGCTCCGCATCCTCCGCGACAACGTCCGGCTGACGCGGCAAGCCTATGTCGAGTTCGATCTGCAGGCGATGTTCGACGGTAAGGTCTATGCGGACTTTGCCTTGCTCTGGCGGCTGTGTCACCAATCCCGTGTCGAGGCCGAAAAACCGCAGGACTGCTGGCTGGAGCGCTGGTCCAAAGCCGCCCAGCAGCAGGGGCTGCGCGTACTGGACCAACTGCGCGACGGGGTCCAGCGCGCCATCGCCGCCCTGGGCCGTGGCTTTCTGAGCTGCCCGGCCAACCACCACCTCCGCGAGCGGCTCCGTGCCGGAAAACTCGACGCTCAGGACTACTATCGACAGCTCCTCCGCCTGGTTTACCGCTTGCTCTTCCTCTTCGTCGCCGAGGATCGGGAACTCCTCCTCGACCCCCAGGCCCCCGAAGCTGCCCGCGAACGCTACCGCCGCTTCTACTCGGCAACCCGGCTGCGGCAGCAAGCCGAGCGCTTGCGCGGCAGTCAGCACACCGACCTGTACCAGGTACTCACCCTGGTCATGGCCCGGCTGGGCAACGGCGGCTGTCCCGAACTGGGCCTACCCGCCCTGGGCAGCTTCCTCTTCTCGCCACAAGCGGTGCCGGACCTGGAAGGATGCCAGATCGCCAATGCCGACCTGCTCTCCGCCGTCCGCGCCCTGGCCATCACCAGCGACGGCCAGTCCCTGCGGCCGGTCGATTATCGCAACCTCGGCTCCGAGGAACTGGGCAGCGTCTACGAATCGCTCCTGGAACTGCATCCCGTCCTCAACAGCGAGGCCGCCACCTTTGAACTGCAATCGGCCAGTGGCCACGAACGCAAGACCACCGGCAGCTTCTACACGCCAAAGAGCCTCATCACCTGCCTGCTCGACTCGGCACTCGACCCGGTGCTGGCCGAAGCCTCCGCAAAACCGAACCCCGAGGCCGCGATCCTCGACCTTAAGGTCTGCGACCCCGCCTGCGGCAGCGGCCACTTCCTCATCGCCGCCGCCCACCGCATTGCCAAGCGGCTGGCCTCCGTTCGAACCGGCGAGGAAGAACCAGCCCCCGAAGCCGTCCGCTCGGCTCTCCGCGATGTCATCGGCCGCTGCATCTACGGCGTGGACATCAACCCCATGGCCGTCGAATTGTGCAAGGTCGCCCTGTGGATGGAAGCCCTGGTACCCGGCAAGCCCCTCTCGTTCCTCGATCACCACATCCAGTGCGGCAACAGCTTGCTGGGTGCCACCCCGGCCCTGCTGGACCAGGGCATCCCCGACGAAGCCTTCGAGCCGATCGAGGGGGACGACAAGAAGGTCTGTTCGTCACTGAAACGCCGCAACCAGGACGAACGCCGCGGCCAGGCCGGCCTTTTCGAGGATGAACCCTGGAACCGCCTGGGGGACCTGGCCACCGCCATGCTCCGCCTGCAGCAGGAAGCCGACGACACAATCGCCGACGTCCAACGCAAACAGCA
>Ga0308417_1003318_pt1 | contig 10310 bp, 10 predicted proteins | sample HotsprSampleOS65_FD_203528 | JGI IMG/M metagenome (GOLD analysis project Ga0308417, IMG submission 203528) | Hot spring phototrophic mat microbial communities from Octopus Spring, Yellowstone National Park, Wyoming, United States - 20090730_OS65 ... | reverse complement strand
GCAACCGCGCTCGCGCGCCACCCCTTCTCGGTGCGCGGCTTCGGCCCCGTGAAATTGGAGAGCCACGCCAAGGCCGAGCCGGTGCGCAAGGGCCTGCGCGCAAGGCTCTCGATGCACCCGCAGGCGGCGCAAGCGGCAGCGAGAGAGGACGAAACGACTCATGCTTGACCGCACGCCGCCCGAGATTGCCGAGGCGCGCGCGCTGGTGGTCGAGACCGCCCGCGCCTTCGCGACCGAGAAACTCGCCCCGGGCGCGGCGGCCCGCGCAAGGGCAGGCGTGATCGAGCCTGAGATCATCGCCGAGCTTGGAGCCCTGGGCTTCCTCGGCGCCACCGTCTCGCCGGAGTGGGGGGGGGCGGGGCTTGACCACCTGACCTACGCGATGGCGCTCGAGGAGATCGCAGCGGGAGACGGCTCGGTCTCCACGCTCGTATCTGTGCACAACAGCCCAACCTGCCTGATCCTGGAACGTTTTGGAACCGACGCGCAGCGCGAGCGCTGGCTCCGGCCGATGGCGTCCGGCGAGGCGGTGTCCTGCTTCGCGCTGACCGAGCCCCAGGCCGGCTCGGACGCATCCGCCCTGCGCACGCGCGCGACGCGATGCGACGGCGGGTGGGTGATCGACGGCGCGAAGCAATTCATCTCGAACGGGCGCATCGCGAAGGTCTGCGTGCTGTTCGCGGTGACCGACCCGGAGGCGGGCAAGAAGGGCATCTCCTGCTTCATCGTCCCGACCGACGCGCCAGGCTTCGTCGTCGCGCGCACCGAGGAAAAGCTCGGCCAGCACGCCTCCGACACCTGCGCCCTGCATTTCGAGAGCATGATGGTGCCGGAGGATTCTCTGATCGGCGCCCCAGGCGAGGGGTATCGGATTGCGCTCTCGACGCTTGAGGCGGGCAGGATCGGGATCGCGGCGCAGAGTGTGGGCATGGCGCGCGCCGCGCTCGACTACGCCATCGCCTATGCCAAGGAGCGGCGTGCCTTCGGCGTACCGATCATCGACCACCAGGCGGTGCAGTTCCGGCTCGTCGAGGCGAAGACGCGGCTCGAGGCCGCGCGCCAGCTCACCCACCACGCCTGCCGGCTCAAGGATTCCGGACAGCCCGCCCTCGAGGCGGCCTGCATGGCGAAGCTGTTCGCCTCGGAGATGGCCGAGGCGGTGTGCTCGGCTGCGATCCAGACGCTCGGCGGCTACGGCTACCTCGCCGACCATCCGGTGGAGCGGATCTATCGCGACGTACGTGTGTGCCAGATCTACGAGGGCACCTCGGACGTGCAGAAGATCATTCTCGGGCGCCTGCTCTAGCCCTCGCTTCCTGCTCCTCCAAGGGGGCGAGTGTCACGAGCTCAGCCCCCTCCTGCACCTGGTCGCCTTCAGCGCAAGCGACGCGCACGACTGCCCCCGCAACCGGTGCGGCGATGCGGAGCTCCGTCTTCATCGCCTCGACGATGAGGAGCACCTGGCCGCGCGCCACTGTATCGCCCACGGAACAGAACACGGCAGCGACCCTGCCTGGAACGGGGGAGGCGACCGTATCGTCTCCCGCGTGTTCCCCAAGTCCCGGCGAAAGCGCGTCCTCGACCGCGAAACGCCAGCGCCCCTCGCCGGGAAGCGTGAGGGTGACCCCGTCGGGGCCGGAGAAGGCGAAAGCGCGGAAGGCCCTGTCGCCGACCCGCACCTGCCAGGCGCCCTCGCCGTCGAGGGGCCGAGCCGAGACGGCGTGCCACACGCCTGCGTGCGCGATACGCCAGCCCGCGGCCGAATACTCGACCGCAAGCGCGATCGCCCGACCGCTCTCGCAGAGGCGAAGCGTGCGCCGGGCCGCGCCGAACAGCCGCCAGCCGTCGCGCCGGTTCCAGGGGTCAGCGCCGCCCGGCCCTGCGGCCGCCGCTTCCGCCCCGAGCAGGCAGGCGGCAGCGGCGAGCACGGCGCGCTCCGGTGCGGGCGGCGGCCGCGCAAGGATCGCCTCGCCATGCGCGGCGAGAAAGCCGGTCGTCGGCGCGCCCGCCGCGAAACCAGGGTGAGCGATGATGGCACGCAGCGCGTCAAGATTGGTCGCGACACCCTCGACGACGGTCTCCTTGAGCGCCGCGCCCAGCCGCGCGATCGCCTCATCGCGGCTCGCGCCATGTGCGATGATCTTCGCGATCAGCGAATCGTAGTACGGCGTCACGGCATCGCCCGCGCGCACGCCCGAATCGACGCGTATCCCCTCCCCCGCGGGCAGGACGAGGCGCGCGAGCCTCCCAGTCGTGGGCCGCCAGGCTTCGCGCGGCTCCTCCGCGCAGAGCCGCACCTCGATGGCATGCCCGGCAAGCGGCGGGCAGGACGCGAAGGGAAGGCGCTCCCCCGCCGCGATCCGGAGCTGCCACTCAACGAGGTCGAGGCCGGTGATGGCCTCCGTCACCGGATGCTCGACCTGCAGGCGCGTGTTCATCTCCATGAAGAAGAAACGATCCCCTTCCACAATGAACTCGACGGTGCCCGCGTTGACGTAGCCTGCCGCCCGTGCCGCGGCGACGGCGGCATCGGCGAGCGCGCGGCTCATCGCCTCGGCCAGGCCGGGCGCGGGCGCCTCCTCGACGACCTTCTGGTGCCGGCGCTGGATCGAGCAGTCGCGCGTGGCAAGGGCAAGCACCGTGCCGTGGGCGTCGGCGAGCACCTGGACCTCTATGTGTCGCGGCCTCTCGAGATACTTCTCGATCAGGACGCGGCCATCCCCGAAGGCGGCCTCCGCCTCGCGCCGCGCCGCGGCGAGGCGATCGGGAAACGCCTCGGCGCTCTCGACAACCCGAATCCCCCGGCCGCCGCCGCCGGCGGAGGCCTTGATCAGCACCGGGAAGCCTAAGCGGGCCGCCTCGGCGGCAAGCAGCGCCTCGTCCTGGCACGCGCCGTGATAGCCGGGAACGAGCGGCACCCCGGCCGCCTGCATCAGCGCCTTGGCGGCAGCCTTCCCGCCAAGCGCGCGCATCGCCGCAGCCGGCGGCCCGACGAAGACCAGCCCGGCCTCGACACAGGCCTCGGCGAACGCAGGGTTCTCGGCGAGGAAGCCATAGCCCGGGTGGATCGCCTCCGCACCGGTCGCCTTTGCCGCGGCGAGAATTTGGTCGATGCGGAGATAGCTCTCGGCTGCGGGCGCGGGGCCGAGGCGCACCGCCTCGTCCGCCATCGCGACATGCAGCGCGTCCGCGTCTGCGTCCGAATGGACGGCGATGCAGCGGATCCCAATCCGTCGCGCGGTGCGGAAGATGCGCACCGCGATCTCGCCGCGGTTGGCGACGAGGAGAGACCGGAACATTCCGCCTACATCCTGAAAAGCCCGAACCGTGTGCGCGGGATCGGCGCGTTCAGGGCCGCGGCGAGGGCGAGGCCGAGCACGTCGCGCGTTTTCGCGGGCGGGATGATACCGTCGTCCCAAAGCCGCGCGGTCGCGTAGTATGGGCTGCCCTCGCGCTCGTACTTCTCGCGGATCGGCGCCTTGAACGCCTCCTGTTCTGCCGCGGGCCATGCCTCACCGCGTGCCGCCATCTGCTCTGCGCGGATGCTCGCAAGCACGCTCGCCGCCTGCTCCCCCCCCATCACCGAGATTCGGCTGTTCGGCCACGAGAAGAGAAAGCGCGGGGAATAGGCCCGCCCGCACATGGCATAGTTTCCGGCGCCGAACGACCCTCCGATCAGCACCGTGAACTTCGGCACCGCGGTGGTGGCCACGGCGGTCACGAGCTTCGCCCCGTCCTTGGCGATCCCGCCCGCCTCGTAGCGTCGCCCCACCATGAAGCCGGCGATGTTCTGCAGGAACACGAGCGGAATGCCGCGCTGGCTGCACAGCTCGACGAAATGCGCAGCCTTCAGCGCGCTTTCTGAGAACAGGATGCCGTTGTTGGCGACGATGCCTACGGGGTGGCCCCAGATGTGCGCGAACCCGCAGACGATCGTCGTGCCATAGCGGTGCTTGAACTCGTCGAGCTCCGAGCCGTCGACGATGCGCGCAATCACCTCCCGCGCCTCGACGGGCGTGCGCGGGTCGGGCGGCACGATGCCGAGGAGCTCAGCCGGGTCGTAGGCGGGATCGCGCGGGGCGCGGAGCTCGAGCGGCGCCCGCTGCCTCGCCCCGAGAGTGCCGACGATCCGGCGCGCGAGCCCGAGCGCGTGGGCGTCGTCTTTCGCGAGATGGTCGGCCACACCGGAGATGCGCGTGTGCACGTCCGCGCCGCCGAGCTCCTCGGCGGTGACGACCTCGCCCGTCGCCGCCTTCACGAGCGGCGGCCCGCCCAGGAAGATCGTTCCCTGGCCGCGGACGATGATGCTCTCGTCACACATCGCCGGGACATAGGCGCCGCCGGCGGTGCAGCTTCCCATCACCACGGCGATCTGCGGGATGCCCTCGGCGGACATCCGCGCCTGGTTGTAGAAAATGCGGCCGAAATGATCCCGATCTGGAAAGATCTCGTCCTGGTTCGGGAGGTTGGCACCGCCACTGTCGACCAGGTAGATGCAGGGCAGCCGGTTCGCCGCCGCGATCTCCTGGGCGCGGAGGTGTTTCTTCACCGTCAGCGGATAGTAGGTTCCTCCCTTCACGGTCGCGTCGTTGGCGACGATCACGCATTCGCGCCCGGCGACGCGGCCGATGCCGGTGATGAGGCCCGCGGCCGGCACCTCGCCCCCGTACATGCCGAAGGCAGCAAGCGGCGAAAGCTCGAGGAAGGGGGAGCCGGGATCGACCAGCGCCTCGACACGGTCGCGCGGCAGGAGCTTGCCGCGCGCGAGGTGGCGCTGGCGCGCGGCTTCGGGCCCGCCGAGCGCGGCCTCCGCCACCCGCGCCTCGAGTTCCGCGACCGCCGCGGCGTTGGCGGCGGCGTTGGCGCGGAACGCCTCAGAGCGCGGATCGATGGAGGAGGCGAGCCGGCTCACGCGGTCTCGCGGAACAGCTCGCGGCCGATCAGCATGCGGCGTATCTCGCTCGTTCCCGCGCCGATCTCGTAGAGCTTGGCGTCGCGCAGGAGCCTGCCGGTCGGATAGTCGTTGATGTAGCCGTTGCCGCCGAGGAGCTGGATCGCATCGAGCGCCATCCGTGTCGCCGCCTCAGCCGCGTAGAGGATGGCGCCGGCTGCGTCCTTCCGCGTCACCCGCCCGCGGTCGCACGCTTGGGCGACGGCGTAGACATAGGCCCGGCAGGCCGAGAGGCTCGCATACATGTCGGCGAGCTTGCCCTGCACGAGCTGGAACTCGCCGATCGGCTTGCCGAATTGCTTGCGCTCGTGCACATAGGGAAGGACCACGTCCATGCAGGCCTGCATGATCCCGACAGGGCCGGCAGCGAGCACGGCGCGTTCGTAGTCGAGCCCGCTCATCAGCACGCGCACCCCGCCCCCGACCGTGCCGAGCACGTTCTCCTCGGGCACCTCCACATCCTCGAACACGAGCTCGCTCGTGGGGCTGCCGCGCATGCCGAGCTTGTCGAGCTTCTGCGCCGGCCGGAAGCCCTTGAAGCCGCGCTCCACGATGAAGGCGGTGATGCCGTCCTTGCCGGCGGCCGGGTCGGTCTTGGCGTAGACGACCAGGGTCTCGGCGTAATGCGCGTTCGTGATCCACATCTTCGTGCCGTTCAGCACGAAGCGGTCGCCGCGCCGGTCCGCCCGCAGCGTCATCGACACGACGTCAGAACCCGCTCCAGGCTCGCTCATCGCGAGCGCGCCGAGATGCTCCCCCGAGATCAGCTTCGGCAGGTAGCGCCGCTTCTGCTCCTCCGTGCCGTTGAGGTTGATCTGGTTGATGCAGAGGTTGGAATGCGCACCGTAGGACAGTCCCACGGAAGCCGAGGCGCGGCTAATCTCCTCCATCGCCACGCAATGGGCGAGATAGCCGAGCCCCGCGCCGCCATGCTCCTCGCCGACGGTGATGCCGTGCAGGCCGAGCGCGCCCATCTCCGGCCAGAGATGGCGGGGAAACTCGTCGGTGCGGTCGATCTCCGCGGCGATCGGCGCGATCCGGTCGGCAGCGAAACCGCGCACGCTCTCGCGCAGCATCGCGATCTCCTCGCCATGGTCGAACTCGAGCGTAATGAACCGATTCGGCATCATCTCATTCCACCGCACACACGTCCTCGATCACGCGGCCGTCTTTGGCAAGCGTCCCGGGAGCCACCAGCGTGACCTCGCCGCGCAGCTTCGTGACTGCCTGCAGCGTCTCGGCGAGGCGCTCGGCAAGGCCTGGCTCTGGCGATGCCGTCTCAACCGAGAGGGTCATCCTGTCCGCCTCTCCGACGCGTGAGATGACGAGCCGCATGCGGCCGAGGCCAGGGAAGCGGCGGGCGAGATCGGCGATCTGCTCAGGCCTGACCAACGTCCCCCTCACCTTCGCCGCCTGGTCGGCCCGGCTGAGCCAGCCGCGGATGCGCGTGTTGGTCCGTCCGCAGAGAGACTGCCCGGGCATGATCGCGGAGAGGTCTCCGGTGGCGAAACGGATCAGCGGATACTCGGGCACGAACAGCGTCACCACGACCTCGCCGACCTCGCCATCCGGCAGCGGCTCTCCGGTGCCGGGGCGGACGATCTCGACGATCACGTGCTCGTCGAGGATCAGCCCCTCCCGTGCCTCGCTCTTGTAGGCGACGAGGCCGAGATCGGCCGTGCCGTAGCTCTGCAGCACGGTCAGGCCGCAGTCGCCATACGAGGCGCGCAAGGGCGGCGTGTAGGCGCCCCCGGTCACGTGGCCGCGACGGAGGGGGGCAAGATCGAGGCCGAGCTCGTCGGCCTTCTCGAGGATCGCCTTCAGGAATTCGGGCGTTCCGGCATAGCAATGGCTTCGCAGATGCGCGATCGCGCGCGCCTGCAGCTCGAGATTGCCGGGCCCTGCCGGAACCACGGTCGCGCCAACCGCTCGCGCGCCCCTCTCCATCATCGTTCCGGCAGGCGTGAAGTGGCAGGAGAAGGTGTTGTGCAGGATCTGCCCGGCGCGCAGCCCGGTGGCGAAGAGCGCGCGGCCGAAGCGGAAGAAGTCGCGCCCCGGCGACTCGGGGTCGTAGATCGGCCCGGGGCTGACGAAGATGCGCGCCAGCCGGCCAGGGGGGATTGCGGTCAGATCGCCGAAGGCAGGGCGGGCGGCCTGCAGCATGACGAGGTCCGACTTCCGCGTCAGCGGCAGGGCGGCAAGGGCGGCGCGGGAGGTCACCTGGTCGGGATCGACGTGCTGCAGCACCCGCGCGTAGTACGGCGCCTGGCGCCGCGCCTGGGCGACATGCGCAGCCAGAGCGGCCATCAGCGCCTCCTCGCGGGCTTCTGCATCGCGGGTCTCGAGCACGTCGAAGAACTCGCCCTCCCGCCTGCGGAACGCCATCATGCCCCTTCCCGCCCTCGTGCCGGGCGCCGTTAGAGCCAGCGCTTGCGGCGCTTGTAGCTCCTTGGGTTGCGGAAGCCCTTCCGCTCTGCCCCGTGGCCACCGAGGTAGAATTCCTTCTCGTCCTCGTTGTTGGCAAGCGCCTCGGCCGTGCCGTCGAGCACGATCTTGCCCTGCTCCATCACGTAGCCGTAGGAGGCGATCGAGAGCCCCATGCGCGCATTCTGCTCGACGAGAAGGATGGTGATGCCGAGCTCGCGGTTCAGCCGTCGGATGATGCCGAACACCTTCTTCACCAGCAGCGGCGACAGCCCCATCGAAGGCTCGTCCATCAGGATCAGCTTCGGGCGCGCCATCAGCGCGCGGCCGATCGCGAGCATCTGCTGCTCGCCGCCCGAGAGATAGCTCGCAAGCCCGGTGCGTTCGCGCAACCGCGGGAAATAGCCGAACACGCGCTCGATGTCGGCGCGCACCTCGCTGTCGCTGCGGGTGAAGGCGCCGAGCCCGAGGTTCTCGAGGCAGGTCATGTCGGCGATGGTTCGCCGCGCCTCCATCACCTGGAAGATTCCCCTCCGCACGATCCTGTCTGGATCGATGCCGTTGACCCGCTCGCCGGCGAAAATAATGTCGCCGCGGGTGATCTCGCCCTGCTCGGTCTTGAGCAGACCGGAGAGCGCCTTCAGCGTGGTCGACTTGCCCGCCCGGTCTGCGCCGAGCAGGGCGACGATCTGGCCCTCCGGCACCTTCAGCGACAGCCCCCGCAGCCAGAGGATCACGTCGTTGTAGACGACCTCGATGTTGTTCACCTCGAGCAGTGCCGGCAGCGTGTCGACAAGCCGCGGCGTGCGCGGGGCGGCGTGATCGGCGACGCTGTCCATCATCGCCACCCCGCGGGATTGGCGGCGGATCTCCCCGCTGCCCTGGGGCGGTCGAGCCTCACCAGCCGAGCCGGTCTTGACGGCGCTCGAGAGTGATCCGCGTCACCGGCTCGAGCCGCATCGTGCCGTTGCGCATCAGCTCGCCGACCGAGCCTTGGGTCGTGTCGCCGGTCCCGACGGCGCGGAAGAGCGAGACGGTCATCTGGCCGCGATGATCCTCTGGCGTGAAGGTCGAGGGGTTGCACATCCCCTCGAACCCAGCCGGAACCCAGTCGTTCCGGGCATAGAACCCGTCGCGGATCCGCTCGCCGGTGACGACGCCGCCGTTCGTCGCCGCGCTCTTGATCGCCTCGACCATGATCATCGCCGAGCAGATTCCGGCGAGGTAGTGCACAGGGCGATACTCCGTCTGCGGGGTCGCGCCGCTGCGGCTGATCTCGCGGACGTTCACCATGCCGGCGCATCCCTGCCCCAGGAGACGGCGGTCCTCAGCGGAAACACGACGCCGTTCGCCGCCGTGCCGGCCGCCTTCATCGCGTTCTCGTCCATGCCCCAGACATTGCCGAGGAACTGCACCTGCACGCCCGCTGTCTGGCAGGCGCGCAGCACCGAGATATTGGATCCGGCGGTCTTGCCAAGATGGGCGTAGTTTGCCCCGTTGTTGCGGAGCGTCAGGCACTGGGCCGTGTAGTCGCCTGGGGTGAGCGAGCATTGGATCACCGGCAGAACCTCGAAGCCGAGCTCCGCCGCGAGCGCCTCCCCGGCGGCCTTCGGCGAATTCGGATAGGCGTGGTTGGCGCCCATATGCACGGATTTCGGCCGCCCCTGACCGCCCTTCGCCTTCCAGTCCTCCGCTGCCCAGAGGATCATGGCGCGCAGCGCGTCCGAGTAAGAGGGCCCTTAGAAGAAATTGTAAGGCGCAGCCTTGTCGGCGCGCGGGGCACGCCCGGTCGGGTCGGTCAGCGCAGCGGAGTAGGAGCCGGAAATGTAGGGGATCCGGTCGCGGGTGACGAAGGTGATCAGCGCCTCGGTGTCGACAGCGCCCGAGCCCTGGATGGAGCCGACTCGCTGGCGCTGCGCCCAGGCCTGGTACCGCGCGATCGCCCGCGGCGCCTGGTAGCCGCAGTCGAAGCCGGAGACGGCGAGCTACCGCCCCGCCACACCGTTGCGCACCCGGTTCACCCCGGCGAGCGCGTCCGCCACTCCCTGGCCGAAGGGCACGCCGACATCGACGGTCGGCCCCGAATTGTCCATCAAGTGGCCGACGGGACTCCGGTTCTGCGCGCCGGCTGTGCCACCGACCGCGACCGCTGCCGCTGCGGCAACAAGGGTCGTTCGAAACTGCATGGTCGTTCCGCCTGGACGTTGCCGGGGACGTTGCCCGCCGCTCAGTGGGAAAAAGGACAGAGCTTCCAGTATGCCTTGATCAGCCTCCGGCGATGCGCAAGCCCGTCAGGCTCGAAAATCAGGAACAGAACGATCGCCGCGCCGATGGTCATCTCGCGAAGATAGCTCACCGCGGCGCCGAGCCCCAGCGCCCGATCGCTCTAGCTGCCCGCGAGCGCATCGGCGAACCACTGCACCACCTCGGGCAGCATGGTCATCAACACCGCCCCCATCATCGAGCCCATCACGGAGCCGAGCCCGCCGATGATGATCATCGCGAGGAACTGGATCGAAAACAGGATGTTGAAGGCCTCGACCGAGACAAACAGCAGGTAGTGCGCGTAGAGCGCCCCACCGATCCCCGCGTAGAAGGACGAGAGGCCGAAGGCGAGGGTGCGGTGGTAGTGAGGTTGATGCCCATCATCTTGGCGGAGAGATAGTGGTCGCGCACCGCGACGAGAGCCCGCCCGTCGCGCGTGCGAATCAGATTCGCAGCCTAGAGGAACATCACCACCACGTAGAACAGCACGACGTAGAAGTAGGTCTCGTTGCTGTCGAAGCGTAAGCCGACGAGGGTGAGCGGCGCCGTCACCCGGCGGGCGACGCCACCGCTAAACCAGCGGGCGCGGGCGAAGAAGTCCTCGATGATGAACTGCGCGGCGAGCGTCGCGATCGCGCGGTAGAGGCCCTTCCGCCGTGCCGCAGGCAAG
>Ga0308417_1003315_pt1 | contig 10313 bp, 10 predicted proteins | sample HotsprSampleOS65_FD_203528 | JGI IMG/M metagenome (GOLD analysis project Ga0308417, IMG submission 203528) | Hot spring phototrophic mat microbial communities from Octopus Spring, Yellowstone National Park, Wyoming, United States - 20090730_OS65 ... | reverse complement strand
TGAGATGTCAGTAAGCCAGGTCATCCCAAAATTGAGCATTCCCTGGCCAATACAGCCAGATGTCGGTGCGAGCGGGAAATCACAGGTGCGCTGAACAGCGCACATAAAGCAAGAGGGACGCTGCCCGATAATGATGACATGGAGATCGCCGATGCTGTCGTCCTCATCACTGGCGCGGCGCAGCGAGTTGGGCGCGCAGTAGCGCTTGACCTGGCAGCGCGCGGTGCGCACGTCGCTTTCAGCTACTACGCCGAGCGCGAGCCTTGGCGAGAGACGCTGGCTGAGATCAAGCGCGCTGGCCGGCGCGGCATCGCAATGCAGGCTGACCTCACGCAGTCCGCCCAGGCGCGGGCGCTGGTCCAAACAGCGCTCAACCACTTCGGGCGAATAGACGTGCTCATCAACAACGCCTCGATCTGGCTGAAGCAGCCGGCGCTAGAGATCGACGAAGGCACGTGGGAGGCAGAGATGGCGCTCAACGCAAAGGCGCCCTTCATCCTTTCGCAGGCCGTCGCGCCTCACATGATGCGCCAGGGCCATGGGGTAATCATCAACATCGCCGATCTATCCGCGTTCCAAGCCTGGCCAGGCTATGCTCATCACGCTGCCAGCAAGTCGGCGCTGGTGGCGCTCACGCGGGTGTTGGCTGTCGAGTGGGCGCCCCAGATTCGCGTCAACGCCATCGCGCCGGGCACCGTGCTGTTGCCCGACGACGCCGATGAGGCCAAGCGCCAATGGGCCATTGAGAAGTCCGTCCTCAAGCGCATCGGCTCGCCGGAGGACGTCGCGCGCACGGTGCGCTATCTCATCGAAGAGGACTTCGCCACTGGCGCGGTGTATTTTGTGGACGGCGGGCGGTTGCTGGTGTAAACGGCCTGGTCAAACGTCGGACGGTCGCGGCGCTCCTGGTGCCTGCCAGAGCGCCGCAAGCCGGCGATACGTGTCCAGCGTGTAATAGGCCATGAGCGCGCTCAGCCGCAGGCCATGCCAACCGTCCCGATAACCGCGCAGGGTGAAGAAACGCCGGCGAAACTCACGCAACGGCTGCAGGATGAAGTTGTGCGGCCTGGGGCGGACGCCTTGTTTGAACAGGATGCTGGCCTCGAACTGCGCATACTTGCGCTGCTTGGCGTGAAACTGCTCAACCGTATCGTAGTTGTAATGAATCAGCTCAGTGCGCAGGTAACCCATCGTCCCCTCATAACGCGCCACTTCGTGCACCTCGCGGTAAGGGTCGAAACCGGCGCGCCCGACGCGGAACAGGCGCGCCTGGTAGTCGGGATACCACCCCGCTCCAAGCGTCAGCCGGCCGAATAGGTAGTTGTGCCGCGGCACGGCGTATACGTCGTGCCGCGGCGCTGCTACGACCGTGCGAACCTCCTCACCCAACGACTGCGGACAGCGCTCGTCGGCATCCACGAAGAAGACCCATTCGCCCTGCGCTGCGGCCAGCGCAGCGTTGCGCTGCTGCGCGTAGTTCTGAAAGGGATGTTGAACGACGCGCGCGCCGACTCGCTGGGCAATCGCTACTGTCTCATCTGTGCTGAAAGAGTCAAACACCAGGCGCTCATCGGCCCAGGCCAAAGTCGCCAAGCAATCCGCGATGTGGCGCGCTTCGTTCAGCGTGAGCACCACAGCACTAATCCGCGCTGATGGAGCACCAACCACTATGCGGATTATCAAGCGCTTGGCGATAGAACATCTGTGCTACACTTCGCGGACAATGTCCAGGTCGGCCGGCCCGAAACTCAAGACGCAATACGTCTGCACAAACTGCGGCAGCACGCACGCGCGCTGGTCTGGCAAATGTCCAGTCTGCGGTCAATGGAACACGCTGATCGAGGAAGTGGTCGCCGTGACCAACCGCAAGCAGTCAGTCAGCAAGCCAGTGCCGCAAAGGCTGGCCGATCTGCGGGCCGATGCCCTGGTGCGCTGGCCGCTGCCGATCGCCGAATTCAGCCGGGTGCTGGGCGGCGGCATTGTCCCCGGCTCGCTGGTGCTGATCGGCGGCGATCCTGGCATCGGCAAGAGCACCCTGCTGCTGCAGAGCGCTGTGCTGGCGGCCAAGCACATCGGGCCGTCGCTCTACGTCAGCGGCGAAGAGAGTGCCCAGCAGATTAAGATGCGCGCTGAGCGGTTGGGCTTCGGCGATAGCGACCTCTACCTGCTCACCGAGACAAACCTAGATGCCGTTATCAACGCGATTGACCAGCTCAAGCCCAGGCTGTGCGTGGTGGACTCGATCCAGACCATGTATCTCGAAGGCATTCACGCCTCGCCGGGCACAGTGACGCAAGTGCGCGAAAGCGCGCAGCGCCTTCAAGCCGTTGCCAAGCAGGGGGAGGTGGCGATCTTCATCGTCGGCCACGTCACCAAAGAGGGCAGCATCGCCGGCCCAAAAGTGCTGGAACACATCGTGGACACTGTGCTCCAGATGGAGGGCGAGCGCTTCCACGCCCTGCGCGTGCTGCGCAGCATCAAGAACCGCTTCGGGCCTACCAGCGAGGTGGGGGTGTTCGAGATGACCAGCGACGGCATGCGCGAGGTGCGCAACCCCAGCGAGGCATTCTTGGCGGAGCGGCTCTTGCACGCGCCGGGCAGCGCAGTGGCAGTGACGATGGAAGGTACGCGCCCGCTGCTGGTGGAAGTGCAGGCACTCACCAGCCATACCCAGAACCCGATGCCGCGTCGCACCGCAAATGGATTCGACTACAACCGCCTCTTCTTGTTGATCGCCGTGCTGGCCAAGCGGGTAGGCATTCGCCTGAGCGACCAGGACGTGTTCGTGAACGTAGTGGGCGGCTTAACGATTGACGAGCCAGCAGCAGACCTGGCAGCCGCCGTCGCCATCGCCAGCGCCCACAAAGGCACGCCAGTGCCCGAGGACATCGCAGTGGTCGGCGAGCTGGGCCTAAGCGGCGAGGTGCGCAGCGTCGGCCAACTGAGCCAGCGCCTGAACGAGGCAGCCAAGCTGGGCTTCCGGCGCTGCATCCTGCCCAAAACCACGCACAAGCCGGCGCATCCCCCTGATGGACTTGCGCTGATCGCCGTGCGCAGCCTGGGCGAGGCGCTCGACGCTGCGCTGGGCTAGGATAATCGCGGCGCAATGAAACCACCCGACAAAGTCCTAGTCACCGGCGGGGCCGGCTACATCGGCAGCTTCACTGCCCAGGCGCTGGTGGACGCCGGCTATCAAGTCGTCGTCCTTGACAACCTCTATCAAGGCCACCGTGAGGCAGTGCCGCCGGCGGCGATCTTTGTCCAGGGCGACCTCGCCGACCGCTCAGCCATCGCTGCCCTCTTCGACGCGCATCCGGACATCGGTGCGATCATTCACTTCGCTTCCTACACGCTGGTGGGCGAGAGCGTGAGCAAGCCGTTCCTCTACTTGCGCGACAACGTGAGCAACGCTGCCAACTTGCTGGAAGTTGCGATCGCGCGGGGCGTCCGTCGTTTTATCCTCTCCTCCACAGCTAATCTATTCGATTTGCCGGCGGAGCGACAGGGAATGCCGATCAGCGAGGACTTCCCGATCATCCCCGGCTCGCCGTATGGCGAGAGCAAACACACCATTGAGCGCATGCTGGGTTGGCTCAACCGCATCTACGGGTTGAGATACGCCTGCCTGCGCTACTTCAACGCCTGCGGCGGCGCGATTGACCGCGGCGAGGATCACGATCCAGAGACGCACCTCATCCCGCTGACTTTGCAAGTGGCGCTGGGGCAGCGCCCACACATTACCATCTTCGGCGACGACTATCCCACTCCCGATGGCACCTGCATTCGCGACTACATCCATGTTGAGGACTTGGCTCAGGCCCATATTCTGGCGATGGAGGCGCTGGACGACCTGGGCACGCGCCAATACAACCTAGGTAATGGCCGAGGCTATAGCGTGAAGCAAGTGATCGAGACGGCGCGCCAGGTGACCGGCCACCCGATCCCGGCCGTCGTTGGCCCGCGCCGCGCCGGCGATCCCGCGGTATTGGTCGCCTCGTCAGAGGCAATCCAGCGCGAGCTGGGCTGGGCGCCACGTTACACCAATTTAGAAGCGATCATCCGCAGCGCGTGGGCGTGGCACAGCCGGCACCCCCATGGGTATCGCGGCTGGCCTGCACATAGCGAGCTGCGCTCAAATTAGCAGTGATGACGTGAGAGATGCGCTTGCTGATTACCAAAGCCTGTGCATCTGCCATCCCGAGCGTAGCGAAGGTCTGAACGCGCGCCCAGCCACGGCGCTGTGGTGTCGGTTCTCGCACAACGCGCTGACAGACCTGTTGAAGAAGCTGAGCCTGCCCAAGCGGCCAGTTGACAACGCTTAAGGTTTCCTTACAATCAGGCTATGTGGATGGCGGAGCTGACCGCCTGCGAAGCCAAACTGCATCGTGAGCGGAAGACGAGCACGCGCGCTAACAGGCGCAGCGTGCTTTTTGTTTCAGGAGGTTACAAATGATGGACTCGAGCATGATCGGTAAGATCGAGAAGGCCCTTCGCTATGCTCAGGAGCGCGACCGTTTTCAGTTCCTCACCTTCCAAGTGATGGTGCGTGGGGACAACGGCGAGTATCTGGTCACCTACGACCACGGCCAGTGGCATTGCAACTCAGAGTACTTCCAGAAGCACGGCGTAGATAGCCACACCATGGCTGTCGAGCGATTGCTCGACGGGATGCTCTATCAGCCGGAGAAGGTCTAGCTAAAGTTGTGCAAAGGGCGCGCGGGTTTGCGCGCCCTTTTTTAGGAGTGCTCCGATTAGCAGTGATGACGTATTTGCCAATTGCCAAGACCTTGTTAAGTCATCTCTGCGGCCTCGGCGACTCTGCGGTGCATGTTTTTGTGTCGCCTTTTTATCGCTGCCGCCCCGCGTGCTAATATCGCTTTGTGCGGTTACAGCGCGGGTTCGAGCGTCGGCGCACGGGCAGCGGCGGATGTGCTTGGCTGTTCCTCTCTGCCGTCGCCCTCATCATCGCTGGGGGGTATTTGCTCGTCCAGCTCCGCTTGGGGAGTATCGCGCTGCCGCGGCGCAGCGCGACCACGCCATCCCCAGCCATTACCCCTACCCCTACCCGCACACTTGAAGATTTCATCCGCGAGGCTGAAGCCGCCACAGAAGCAGGCAACTACCGCGCCGCGATCGAGGCCTACGATCGGGCCAGCCGGCGCCGGCCTAACGATCCTGACTTGCACCGCCGCGCTGCGCGGCTGCTGGTCTTCATCGGCCAGCCGGAGAAGGCCGAGCAGCGCGTCCGTCGCGCGCTGGAGATAGATCCTGGCCACCTTCCCTCGCGCGCTGTGCTGTGCATGGCGTTGGACTGGCAAAAGCGGATTAGCGAGGCGCTGGCCGAGTGCCAGGCTGTCGTCGCTGCTGACCCAAACTACGCCACCGGTCACGCCTACCTGGCTGAGGCGCTGGCCGACAGTGGTGATTTCAACGCTGCACTCAGGGCTGCTCAAACCGCTGTCGACCTTGAGCCGGACAACGTGGACGCTCTGCGCAATCTGGGCTATGTCTACGACATCTTCGGCCGCTATGAGCAAGCCCGCTATCACTACGAACGCGCCTTGGCTCGCTCCCCCAACCTCCCGCACGTCCTGAGCGCCATGGGCCGCATTTACTACGTCACCGGCCAGACGGCCAACGCGATCAAGACCTTTCAGCGCATCATCGAGATGGACCCGCAGCACGCCGAGGCCTATCAGCAACTGGGGATGGTCTATCGCTTCATCGGCGAGCGGCAAAAGGCCCGCATTGCGCTGGACCGCGCCCTGGAGCTTGAGCCGACGCGCGTGCGCGCCCTGACCGAGCGGGCGCTGCTCAACTTCCAGGTGCGCAACTACTTCGGCACAGTGGAGGACTACACCCGCGCCCTCTCGATCACCCAACAGACCGGCGGCTCGCTGACGGCGATTGACTACCTCTACTATGGCTTCGCCTACCGCTGGATTCAGGAGTGCGACAAAGCGCGCGAGATGTGGGCCAAGTCGCTGGCGCTGGCGCCGGCTGACCAGGAGGTGCGGGCCAACGTCGAAGCTGGTCTCAATGCCTGCCGCGGGCGCTAAACATGCGCTCAACTGTCAACCACTACAATCAATCCTCTGTGAGTACCACGCTCAACCCCTCCTCACTGCGACGGCTGACCCACTACGTTGCCCCTTACCGATTGATGATCGCGGCAGCCGCGCTGCTGTTCATCCTGAGCACCGCGCTCAACCTGGCCTTCCCGCTCATCAGCGGCCAGCTCGTGAATGCCGTCACTGGCATTCCCGTCGGGCTAAGCGCAGAGCAGATCATCAGCATCTTGATCGCGGTGTTCGTAGCGCGGGCGTTCGTGGACATCGGCGGCCAGATGTTGCTGGCACACGCCGGCGAGGCGGTGACCCGCGACCTGCGCCAAGAGGTCTACGCCCACCTGCAGACGCTTGGCCTGGGCTTCTTCGCCAACCGGCGCACCGGCGAGCTTACTTCGCGCTTGTCGTCCGATGTCACTGTGGTTCGCACAGCGCTGGTGAACAACCTGGCCACCCTGGTCAGCAGCCTGCTGACAGTGATCGGATCGGCAGCGTTGATCGTCACGATCAATTGGCGGCTGACGGCGATCGTGGTCCTGGTCTTCCCCCTGGCCACCATTGTGGCCAGGCTCTACAGCCACTTGCTGCGCCCGCAGGCCACGCAGGTGCAGGACAAGTTAGCCGACGCTAACGCTGTGGCCGAGGAAGCCATCAACGGCGTGCGGGTGGTGAAGGCTTTTGGGCGCGAGGCATACGAAGTACAGCGGTTCAACGCTGCCTCACAAGCAGCTTTCCGCAGTGCGCTGCGCCTAGCGCGCATCCGCGCCACATTTGGGCCATTGATCGGGTTGATGTTCTTCTTCCCGCTGGTTGGGATACTGTGGTTTGGCTCGCGCGAGGTGAGCGCCGGTCGGCTGAGCGCCGGCGAACTGGTGGCATTTCTGATCTATGGTGGCGTGATCGCTGGCGGTATCTCCAGCCTGGCCAACATCGTCACCCAGTTCCAAGAGGCAATCGGCGCCACTCGCCGGCTGTTCGAGATCCTCGACACGCCGCCCGAGGTGCGCGACGCTCCAGACGCGCGCCCAATTGAGTCGGTTCAGGGACGGATCACGCTGGAGCAGGTCTGCTTCGCCTACGAGCAGGGGATCGAGGTGCTACACGATATCTCGCTGGAGATCGCGCCGGGCGAGGTGCTCGCGCTGGTCGGCCCCAGCGGCGCCGGCAAGTCCACCCTGTTCAACCTGATCCCGCGCTTCTATGACCCTACCAGCGGCGTTGTCCGGTTGGATGGCCACGACCTGCGGACGCTGACGATCGCCAGCCTGCGGGCGAACATCGCAATCGTGCCCCAAGACACGCTGCTGTTCAGCGGCACCGTGCGCGAGAACATCCTCTACGGCAATCTTGAGGCCAGCGAGGCCGAGATGATCGCCGCGGCGAAGGCAGCCAACGCCCACGAGTTCATCCAGGCTCTGCCGCAAGGTTACGACACCCTGGTGGGCGAGCGCGGGATAAAGCTGAGCGGCGGCCAGCGTCAGCGGGTCGCAATTGCCCGCGCCATCCTAAAGAATCCGCGCATCCTGCTGTTGGACGAGGCGACATCGTCGCTAGATAGCGAGAGCGAAGGGCTGGTTCAGGAGGCACTGAGCCGGTTGATGCAGGGCCGCACCACGATCATCATCGCCCACCGCCTGAGCACGGTGCAGATCGCCGACCGCATTGCTGTATTGGACAAAGGCCGATTGGTCGAGCTGGGCACGCACGAGGCGCTGATGGCGCGCCAGGGCTTGTATTACAAGCTCTATACGCTCCAATTCGAACTGGACGGTCAGTTGAAAGCGCCAAACAGCGAGAGAGAAGAGACATACACCCGTCCCTCAGCAGCGCAGCGCCGCCGTCGCCTTAGCCCACTGGCGTTGTTCAACGGCGAGTCGCTATGAACAAACTCTTCGACCTCAGCGGGAAGTGCGCGCTGGTCACTGGCGGATCGCGCGGGCTGGGTTTGGCGATCGCCGAAGGCCTGCTGGCTGCCGGCGCGCGCGTCGCCGTGGTGGCCCGCACGCCGCCCACCCCGCCTCACCCCAGCTTGGTCTTCTTCCCGTGCGACTTAACAAATCCCGAAGCGCGCAGCGGCCTTGTAGATCGAGTAGCCGAGGCGATGGGGACGATAGACATCCTGGTGCACTGCGCTGGTCAGCAACACCGTGAGCCGGCAGAGCACTACCCGCTGACGATGTTCAGGGCGATGTATGAGCTGCACGTGCTTGCTGGCATGGACCTATGCCAGCAAGCTGCCCGCTACATGCTGCCGCGCCGATCGGGCAAGGTTATCTTCGTCAGCAGTGTGCTGAGCTTCCAAGGCGGGATCACCGTGCCGGCGTATAGCGCGGCCAAACACGCGATGGTCGGTCTGGTGCGCGCGCTGGCCAACGAATGGGCCGGCCAAGGCGTGAACGTGAACGCCATCGCCCCTGGTTACATGAACACCGAGATGACCGCGCCGCTGATGCAAGATCCCCAGCGCGGGCCGGCTATCCTCAGCCGCATCCCGGCCGGCCGGTTGGGCGAACCACACGAACTCGTAGGTGCAGCGATCTTCCTGGCCAGCGATGCCTCATGCTATGTGCATGGCCACACGCTCGTCGTGGATGGCGGGTGGCTGGCGCGCTAACCGGCGCGCTTGAAGACCTCGTCTACTTCCACCTGAAATCCCTCCGCCAGCCGGTTGGTCATGTTGGCCGTGGCCACGATCGACATCAGCTCACCGAACATCGCATCGGTCATCCCTTTGGCGCGGGCAGCTGCTGTGTGCGAGGCGACGCAGTATTCGCAGCCGTTGGTTGCGCTGACTGCGATGTAAATCAGCTCGCGCGTTAGCGGGTCAAGCTGCCCAGGACCAGTCATCACCTCTTTAACCATTTGCCAGGTGCGGCGCAAGGTGGGCGGGTGCTGCGCCAGCGCCTTCCAAAAGTTATTGATGTATTCGGTCTTGCGGGTGGCGCGGATATCGTCGTAAATCGCGCGCACTTCCTCACTGGCGTCTTCGTACTCTATCAGCTTGCTCATTGCTCAGACCTCATCACAGATCAGGATTCGGCATCGCCTAGGCAACTGGCATACCAGCGCGCCGTGTCCACGATACCCACATCGTGCGACGTATAGGCGAAGTCAGGATAGGCCGCAGCGAACTTCTTGCCATCCAGGATAAAGGGCTGCTCGAACTGGTAGATCACCTCACCGATCTCCGCCACCTGGGACGAGAAGAGACCGAGCAATCGGAACAGGCCGCGCGGCCATGTCCCGATCTTCGGTGGTTTGCCAAAAGCCGCGAACACGCGCTCAATAAATGCTCGGCCAGTCAGCGGACCGGGGCCAGGAATGTGCCAGGCCTGGCCATAGGCCTGGTCGTTCAGCGCCAGCAGCACGCACGCAGCCGCGACATCGGGCAAATAGACCAAGTCATGAGGCATGTCGAGCCGGCCCAGCCAGGTGGCGCGCCTGCCCTTGTAAGCAGCCTCGAAGATCATGCCGATGAACGTGCCGCGGACGTGAGCGCCGTAGAACGTTGGCAAACGCGGCAGGACCACTGCCACCTCGCCACGCTCGTGCGCCCACAGCAACGTCATCTCTATCTCTTTGCGCAGCATCCCACGCCGGCTGGTGGGCGCCTGTGGATGGTCTTCGGTGGCCGGCACCTGGCGCAGCGGTCCATAGACCAGCCCGTTGCTGGGTTGCACCAAGCGCGCGCCGGCTTGACGCGCAGCCTCCAAAGCGTTCGCCGTCACCTCCCTGATATCGTTGGGGACATAGACGCAGTTGTAGATGACGCCGGCGCCGCGACAAGCCGCCAGCAAGCCCTCGCGGTCGGCCACATCGCAGGCGACGATCTCGACTCCTTCTGGCAGCATCTCCGCTGCTTTATTCACGTCGCGGGCCACTGCGCGCACCGGCAGACCTTCCGCCTCGACCAGATGGTGCACAATGGCAGAGCCAAGCGCTCCGGACGCACCAAGCACAACGTGAAGTTCAGACATGCTGGCAGATCGTATCAAAGGTGACGCTGGCAACGGGCACAGACGCCGATGATCTCAATGGCGTTTTGGCGCGAGACGAACCCAGACCGACGAAGCCTGTACACCAACGACCGCGCAGCGCGCAGTTCAGTCACTGCGCGACAGCGCTCGCACACCAAATGAAAGTGTAACCCCTGCTCCGTGCACATCAGCACGTAGCCCTGATTGCCGATGCCCACGCGGTCGAGGAAGCCCTCGCGCTGAAGCATCTCCAAGGTGCGGTAAACCG
>Ga0308417_1003314_pt1 | contig 10315 bp, 8 predicted proteins | sample HotsprSampleOS65_FD_203528 | JGI IMG/M metagenome (GOLD analysis project Ga0308417, IMG submission 203528) | Hot spring phototrophic mat microbial communities from Octopus Spring, Yellowstone National Park, Wyoming, United States - 20090730_OS65 ... | reverse complement strand
TCGTTTGCCTGGCAGCCGGCAAGCCACTCCCTCAAGGCTGAACGCACCTATCGCATCGCATTGCTCGTCAACCTGGCGTGCAATGCCCCGCCCATCCATCGCGACAACGCCCCGCCCGACATCCTGGTGGAGCTGGATTCTGAGAAGAACGTGGAGTCCTATGCGCGCGCGCTCAGCCAGGCCGGACACGAAGTGCTGATCCACGAGGGCGATGCCTATCTTGCTGCCTGGCTCGATGATGCGCAGCCCGACCTGTGCTTCAACACGTGTGAGGGGTTCGGCGGTGATAGCCGAGAGGCTCAGGTGCCGGCTTTGCTCGAGATGATTGGCGTGCGCTACACCGGGCCCACCCCGCTGGCTGCTGCCATCACGCACGACAAGCCGACCACCAAGCGCATCCTGCATTACTACAGCCTGCCCACCCCGCACTTCCAGGTGTTCCAGACGCCCGACGACAGGTTGCGCCACACCCTGCACTTCCCCTTGTTCGTCAAGCCGGCGCACGAGGGCACCGGCATGGGCGTGCACAACGAAAGCGTGGTGCACAACGAGCGACAGTTGCGCGACCGCGTCGCCTGGACGATCGAGGCTTACCAGCAACCGGCCCTGGTCGAGACCTACATCGTCGGCCGCGACATCACCTGCGGCCTGGTGGGCAACGGCAACGACGTGCATTTCTTCCCCATCACCGAAGTGGACTTCAGCGGTTATCCACCCGATCTGCTGCCGATTTACGGCTCGATCCAGAAAGTTGCGCTGGATCACCTCTACCGGAATAAATGCCCGGCGCCGCTGGGTGACAAGCTCACCCGCGAGGTGCGCCGCCTGACGCATCAGACTTTTCTGGCCACCGGCTGCCGCGACTTCGCGCGGGTGGATTTCCGGCTGGATGAGCGCAACCGGCTGTTCATCCTTGAGATTAACGCGCTCCCCGGCATCGCCCCGCGCAGCGACCTGACATTGATGGCCGAGGCGGAGGGGTGGACTCATGGCGACCTGGTGCGGGCTGTGCTGAACGCCGGGTTGAAGCGGTATGACATGCTCTAGCGGCTCACAGCTCGCGTTCTGCCTCTGGCCCACGCGCCTGAACCGATTCTGAGGGCACGTTGAGCGTCGCGCACTACACGGATGCCACCCCAGCTAAAACAACCCTCCCTCCTGCTTCTCTACGGCCTTGACGAGTCCAACCGAGACTTCGAGATCGCATCTACGCTGGCGCTAATCAAGGCGGCCAGCGATGCGTTGCTGGGGCGCGGCTGGCGCACGCTGCCGCTGCAGGTGACGCATGACGTGAGCGCGGCGCTCAGGCCCTTCGACCCTTGCGAATGGCTGGTCGTCAACCTGTGCGAGGGCGCCACCGAGCAGGCATTCTATTATGCGCGCATCTCGCGCATCCTGGCCGAGCTGGGCTACACCTTCACCGGCTCGGATGCCTGGTCGCTGGATGAGACGCAGCACAAGTGGCGCATGAAGGCGCTGTTGGAACGCAGGGGAGTGCCGACGCCGCGTTGGGACGTCTTTGAACGAGCCAGCGACGTTATCTTCGACCGGTTTCCCGCCATCGTCAAGCCGGCTGCCGAGCATTGCTCCTACGGCATCACGCGCGAGTCGGTGGTGATGAACCTGGACGAAGCGCGCGCGCAAGCTGAGCGCGTGATCGCCGCCTTTCGCCAACCAATCCTGATCGAGGAGTTCCTCGACAGCCCGGAATACAACGTGTCGTTGTGGGGCAACGGCGCCGGCGTGACCGTGTTCGGCATCAGCACCATGATTTACGATGCCTTCGATGACATCCGCGACCGCCTGTGCACATTCGACGCCAAGTGGACGCCGGAATCTGAAGCCTATCAGCGCATTCCCGCCATTTGCCCCGCGCCGGTTTCGCCCGCGCTGAGAGCGAAGCTCGCCACAGCCGCTGTTGAAGCCTACCGGGCTACCGGTTGCCGCGATTACGGTCGGGTGGATCTCCGGCTGCAGGGCGGTCAGCCGATGGTCCTCGACATCAACGCCAATTGTGACGTGAGTCCAGATGGTGGATTTGCTAATGCAGCGCGCGCAGCCGGGATGAGCTATGCAGACATGCTCGAGCAGATCGTCCGGCTGGCGATGGAACGCATGCCGGCTTTCGCTCCCGTGCCCGGCCTGGAGGCTGTCTGATGATGCCGCAAACATCACTGACCAAAGGCGCCCCAGGGACGATCGAAATTCGCCCCTCGTCCTTTGAAGATCGCCGGAGCATCTACGATGTGTTGATGTGCTCGGAGGTCTTTGGCCGCGCCGATGCTGAGTGTGTGGACGAGATGTTTGTGGAAACATGGCAGACGGCGCCGCGCGAGGACAATTATCAGTGGCTATCGTGCTGGCACGATGGCCGGATGGTCGGCTTTGCCTGCTACGGCCCGGAGTCGCTGACGCAGCACACCTGGGATTTGTTCTGGATTTGCGTGTTGCCCGAGGCGCGCGGCCAGGGAGCTGGACGGGCGTTGCTGACTGCAGCCCAGGAGCGGGCGCGTCGCGCCGGCGGCCGCGTGATGGTGATCTATACCTCTTGCATGCCCCAATATGCGCCGGCGCGCCGGCTGTACGAACGCGCCGGATTTACGCGCGTCGCCATCGTGCCTGATTACTACGCCGACGGCGACGATTTAAACATCTACTGGAAGCGCCTGTGAGGGAAGGTATGGCAAAAGACAAGGTGCGTGCGCCGGTTATTGTGCTCTATAACATCTATCGAAGCTGGTCTCCCCAGGACAGGCTGGAGGCCGATCGGCTGACCCAGGTCATGGCGGACAGCCTGCGCGAGTTGGGCCACAGAGTCGCTGTGGCCGAATTCTGGAAGGATGTGCGGCCAGTCTTAGAACCATACGATCCGAGTGAATGGATCATCTTCAACTGGTGCGAAGGGGTGGAGGATGAAATCGCCGGCGATGCGCGCGTGTGCGCCGACCTGGAGGCCATGGGGTTCACCTACACCGGCAATGCCCCCTATACCCTCAAGCTCTCGGTGGAGAAAGGCCGGGCGAAGAGAGTGCTCCAGCGCTGGAAGATCCCCACACCCGGCGGCTGCGAATTCAAGCATCCCGATGAGGTCGAGCCGGCCAACTGGGACGAGGCCAACTTCCCGGCCATCGTAAAACCGGTCAGCGCGCACTGTTCGGTGGCCATCACCCGCGAGGCGGTGGTGCACGACATGGAATCGTTGCGCCGCCGGGTGGCCTATGTGATTGAGACGGTGAAAGAGCCGGCCCTGGCCGAGAAATTCATCGCCGGTCGCGAGATCAACGTCGGCATCTGGGGCAATGGGCGGCCGCGGGTGTTGCCGCTGCGCGAGATTGACTTCTCGCGCATCGAAGACCCGCTGCATCGTATGGTGACGTGGGACAGCAAATGGGTGCCCGACAGCCTCGAATGGAACAGCATGCCGGTCATCACGCAGCCGAGCGTGTCGGAGGACTTGCGCGCGCGCATCAAGCAGGTAGCCCTGGCTACCTATCGCGCCTTCGACTGCCGCGACTACGCGCGTGTTGACCTGCGGATTGACGAGGCCAACCAGCCCTACGTTGTGGATGTGAACCCCAACCCCGACATTTGTCCGGACGGTGGGTTTGCCGGCGCGTGCTACGCTGCTGGCTACACCTATGGCGAGGCCATCAGCAACATCGTCTCGATGGCCCTGGCCCGGCGCAACCGCCGACAGGCCCTGTTCGGCACGATGGCTCGCCTGCGCCGGCACGAATCTGCCGAGCGCTGCCTGGCCGCTGCCGCAGTGCCCGCTACCAACTAGCCCACCATCGCCAGGAAGTTAGCGATGATTTGCTTGCCGCCCTGGGTCAGGATGCTCTCGGGGTGGAACTGCACGCCGAAGGTGGGATGTTGCCGGTGGCGCAGGCCCATCACTTCGCCCTCTTTGGTGAAGGCTGTCACCTCCAGCACGGGCGGCAACGGCTCGGTGACGATCAGCGAGTGGTAGCGGGTGGCCTCAAAGGGGTTGGGCAGCCCCCGGAACAGGTCGCGGCCGTTGTGATGAATCAGTGATGTTTTGCCGTGCATCAGGCGCGGAGCGCGAACCACTTCGCCGCCGAAGACGTAGCCCATGCACTGCTGACCGAGGCACACGCCCAGAATGGGCGCCTGCCCGCTGAATTCGCGCAACACATCGTTGCTGATGCCGCTGTCCTTTTGTGGCGTGCCGGGCCCTGGCGAGATGACGAATCCCCTGGGCTTGAGCGTGCGCAGCGCCTGGATCGTCACCTGGTCGTTGCGGAACACGCGCAGCTCGGCGCCCAGCTCGCCCAGATACTGCACCAGGTTGTAGGTAAACGAGTCGTAGTTGTCAATCACAACGATCATACGGGTCAACCTCCTCACAGTTCGCTTTCGTCAATGGCCACCATGAGCGCGCGAGCTTTGTTGTGCGTTTCGTGAAACTCGGCAGTGGGGTCGCTATCGGCCACGATGCCGGCGCCGGCCTGGATGTAGCATGTGTCGTCGCGCATCACGATGGTGCGGATGCCGATGCATGTATCCATCTGACCGTTGAACGAGAAGTAGCCCACGCACCCGCCGTAAATGCCGCGTCGCTCACCCTCCAGCTCCTCGATGATCTCCATGGCGCGCACCTTGGGCGCGCCGCTCAACGTGCCGGCAGGGAAGGTGGCGCGCAGCACGTCGAAAGCGTCCAGGCCATCGCGCACTCTGCCTTCCACCAGGCTGACGATGTGCATCACGTGAGAGTAGTGCTCGATCACCATCAGCTCCGGCACGCGCACCGTGCCGTAGCGGGCGACGCGGCCGATGTCGTTGCGGCCCAGGTCCACCAACATGACGTGCTCGGCGCGCTCTTTGGGGTCGCTCAGCAACTCTTCGGCCAGGGCCGCGTCTTCATGGTCGGTGAGGCCGCGCCGCCGCGTGCCGGCGATCGGCCGCACGCTGGCCACCCCATCCTCGAAGCGCGCGTGCATCTCCGGCGAGGCGCCGATCAGCTTCAGGTTCTCCTCCAACAGGCCATCGAAGTTGAAGTAGAACATCCACGGCGAGGGGTTGAGCATGCGCAGCGAACGGTAGATGGCGAAGGGATGCGCCGTGGTGCGCCGCTCGATCCGCCGCGAGAGGACCACCTGGAAGATGTCGCCGGCCCTGATGTACTCCTTGGCCACGCGCACCATGTCCTCGAATTCGGCCTGGGTCTTGTTGGCGCGCGGCGGGGTGCACACAGCGCCGGGGTTAGGCGTCAATGTGGCCAGGGGTGCATTCAACCGGGCATAGATGGTCTTGATGCGCGCAACGGCGTCGTCGTAGGCTTCGGCAATTGTGGGCGCGCCGTCCAGGTAAGCATTGGCGATGATCAACAGGCGGTGTCGGGCGTGGTCGAACGCCACCAACGTGTCGGTCAGCAGATAGGCTGCCTCGGGCAGGCGCAGCACGTCCTTCGCCGTGGCCGGCAGGCGTTCGAATTGTCGCACCACGTCGTAGCCGGTGTATCCCACCAGTCCACCACAGAAGCGCGGCAACTGAGACGAGGGCACGAAACGGTATTTGGCCATCTCGCGCCGCAGGTGATCGAGCAGGTCGCCTTCGGCAGCGGGGAAGTCCTGCACGGCCAATCCGTCAGGCGTCAATGCGTGGCGGCGCAGCCGCCCATCGCGAAGGACGAAGGCCTCGCGCATGTGCACGCCGATGAACGAATAGCGCGCCACTTGTTCGCCCCCGGCGACGCTCTCCAAAAGGAAGGCCGCATCCTCGCCGGCCAGCCGCAGAAAGAGCGACACCGGCGTGTCCAGGTCGGAGGGCAGCTCGGCGTAAATCGGGATCAGGTTGCCGCGCTGGCTAAGCGCGCGCACTTCGTCGAGAGAAGGTTTGATCGTCAAACGTCCCATTGGATGATGTGCTCCAAAAACCAAAACGCCTCTCATCCCGCCGAGGGACGAGAGGCGTTGCTCGTGGTGCCACCCTGCTTTGGGCGGTCTTGCACGACCACCCCTCTTGCGCGAACCATCATTCGCTCCGCCCGATAACGGTGGCGGCTCCGGCGCACCTACTGGGGCCGTGCCCCGTTCAGCTTGCAGCTTGCGAGTCCATTCGGCGCATCGCTCCACGCCCGATGCTCTCACCAGGGTGCACCGTTCTCTGTGCGCTTCTGCGAAGGCCTACTTGTCTCGGTCGTCGCTTTTCTTCACAAATTGTACACGGGCGGGGCCAAAAGCGTAAGTCGGGGGCGTTCACTGAAATGACCCCACCCGCGACGGCGGAGGCTCAGGCATGTCGGTGCGGATGGTCGGCCGCCTGCGCGTTGCGCGATACCTCGGTCAGTATGCGCGGCGCAGCTACCGCAGCGTCCACGTAGTCCGGATTGCGCCATTCCAGCAAGGTGGACCATCCTTCGGTGGGGGGATCGTCCAGGTAGTTTTGCAGCATGCCGCGCAGCACAAAACCATTGCGCAGTTGGGTGGTCAGCGTGCTGTCGTAGATGAGGCCGGCCTGGACGTAGCGCACATATTCGTGCGCCGTCATGACGTGCTTAAAGTCCACGAAGCCGGGGATCATGCCGCCAATCACCTGGCCTCTCAAGTTCAGCCGCCTGCACAGCGCCTTGCGCGCGTCGTGAAACTTACGTGCGATGCCACGTCCGCGGTAGTCCGGATGCACGCACATATCCACGCCATAGTAATAGTTGCCGCGTGGGTTGTGGTTGGTCAGCCAACCGCCGGCAATCGCTTCGATAAACTTGTGGTGTCGAAAGTGTTCTGGATCTATTTGATCGTACCTGGTGAGGAAGCCGGCCGTAGTGCCGACAACGCGGCCGGTGGCGCGATCAATGGCCATGAACTGACCTTCGGGGAACAGGCGAATATGACTGGCAAAGTGCTCGGCTGTGAATTGCTCCTCCCTGGCCAGGGTGGGATAGCACAGGGGTTGCAGCGCGGCGCACCGTTCAACGTATTCGACCTGGGTGTTGACGATCAGGATTTCACTCAAGATGCTCCTTTTGTTGCGTAATCGCAACAGGGTGTTCGCTTCCCAAGCAAGCTGGTAGCCTTAATATAACCGAGAGCTTAAAACTGGCTTAAAAGGTCTGTTGCGCGTCCTTGCGAAACCAGGTGTCCTGCATGCGGATGAGACGGCGGGTGGCGCGTTTGATCGCCTCGATGGCCTGGTCGAGCGTCGCGCGCCCCAGCGCAACCGTGGCCATTTCGCGGTATCCCAGCGCCGACATGGAAGGCAGGCACAGGGCAGCATCTGCGTCGAGTCCCTGCTGTGCGAAGAAGTCGAGCAGGGCCTGCGTTTCAGCCAACCAGCCCTGCTCGATCATGCGGACGAGGCGCGCATCGGCCCGCGCGTATAGTTCTGAGCGGGGCAGGTTGACGTAGATCACCTCGGCGCGCAGGGGCAAGCGTTCGCGGCGCTGCAGCTCGCTCCAGCGCTGGCCGGTAACTTCCATGACCTCCAGCGCACGCACCACGCGGCGCGTGTTGCGCGGGTCAATCGCCTGGGCGGCGTCTGGATCGCGGGCCGCCAGTTCGGCAAAAAGGGCACTGGAGCCGCGCTCGTGGGCGTAGCGCGTCCACTTTTCGCGCAGGTCGTTGTGTGGGGGCACAGGGGGCACGCGCCATCCGCGCAACACAGCGCGGACATACTGGCCGGTGCCGCCCACGAGCAAAGGCATCTTGCCGCGCGCGCGGATGTCGGCGATGGCTGCCCACGCCAGCTCCACATACTCACCCAGCGAGAAGCATTCGTGGGGTTCGCGCAGGTCAATCAAATGATGACGCACCCGGCGTTGCTCCTCAGGGGTCGGCTTGTTTGTGCCGATGTCCATCCGGCGGTAGATATGCCGCGAATCGGCGGAGACGATCTCGCCGTTGACCTGAGGAGCCAGCATCATCGCCTGAGCCGACTTGCCGGCTGCGGTTGGGCCGATGATGGCGATCAGGTCGGGCGCTTCACCGGTCATGCGGGTACCGATTGTAAGCAGTCTCCTCAACAGCGGGGGTGCCGGGCGCGCTGCGTCGCCCGCGTAGGCTTTGGCTGGCCGTGTTGTCCGGATAGGCCAATTGTGTGAGAGAATTACGGCAGCGACGCGCAGGGCCGTGGGTGGGTCGTGATAGAAAAGAGCCTCGCACAGAAACCTTGACGCAGGGCTTCCAGTGAGGGTAGAATCACTTGCTTTTGAGTGCGGGCGCTTTTGGACTGCACCGGGCCGATGTAGCTCAACAGGCAGAGCAACCGATTTGTAATCGGTAGGTTACGGGTTCAACTCCCGTCGTCGGCTCTAGCGATAATAAGCAACCGACAGCAAAAGCTTTTCGATTACCTGGGTCGATGTCCCGAGTGGCAAAGGGGGCGGACTGTAAATCCGCTGGCAGAAGCCTTCGCAGGTTCGAGTCCTGCTCGGCCCACTGTGAGGTCTGAGTTCCGGGCGCAGCATCGCTCGCGATCAACCTGGTCCCTGGGACTCACAATTGGGTTGGCCCACATAGCTCAGTCGGTAGAGCACACCCTTGGTAAGGGTGAGGTCACCGGTTCAATCCCGGTTGTGGGCTCCTCGGCGGTTGGCGATTAGCTTCGCTTGACCGCTATAAAGCTAGTCGCTAACAGCTCTAGAGGAAGCAGACATGTCGAAGGAGAAATTCGTACGGAGCAAGCCGCATGTGAACATCGGGACGATGGGTCACATTGACCACGGGAAGACGACGCTGACGGCGGCGATCACGAAGGTGCTGTCGTTGAAGGGGCAGGCGCAGTTCATGGCGTATGACCAGATCGACAAGGCGCCGGAGGAGCGGGAGCGCGGGATCACCATTTCGATTGCGCACGTGGAATACGAGACGGAAAAGCGGCACTACGCGCACGTGGACATGCCCGGACACCGGGACTACATCAAGAACATGATCACGGGCGCGGCGCAGGTGGACGGGGCGATTCTGGTGGTGGCAGCGCCGGACGGGCCGATGCCGCAGACGCGGGAGCACGTGCTGCTGGCGCGGCAGGTGGAAGTGCCGAGCATCGTGGTGTTTCTGAACAAGGTGGACATGATGGACGATCCGGAGCTGCTGGAGCTGGTGGAGCTGGAGCTGCGGGAGTTGCTGAACAAGTATGGCTATCCTGGGGACACGACGCCGATCGTGCGCGGGAGCGCGCTGAAGGCGATGGAGAGCGCGTCGAAGGATCCGAACGCGCCGGAGTATGCGCCGATCCTGGAGCTGATGCGGGTGGTGGATGAATACATTCCGACGCCGGTGCGCGCGGTGGACAAGCCGTTCATGATGCCGATCGAGGACGTGTTCAGCATCAAGGGGCGCGGGACGGTGGTGACCGGGCGAGTGGAGCGCGGGACGATCAAGGTGGGGGAGACGGTGGAGATCGTGGGGCTGCGGGAGACGCGGAGCACGGTGGTGACCGGGCTGGAGATGTTCCACAAGGTGTTGGACGTGGCGGAGGCGGGGGACAACTGCGGGGTGTTGTTGAGGGGGATTGAGCGGGACGATGTGGAGCGCGGGATGGTGCTGGCGAAGCCGGGGAGCATCAAGCCGCACAGCGAGTTTGAGGCGCAGGTGTATGTGCTGAGGAAGGACGAGGGTGGGAGGCACAAGTCGTTCTTCAGCGGGTATCGGCCGCAGTTCTACATCCGGACGATGGACGTGACGGGTGAGGTGCAGTTGCCGGAGGGGGTGGAGATGGTGATGCCTGGGGACAACGTGACGATGAAGGTGAAGCTGATTGCGCCGGTGGCGCTGGAGCAGGGGTCGAAGTTCGCGATCCGCGAAGGCGGGTTGACGGTGGGCGCCGGCTCCATCACCAAGGTGTTCGAGTAAGGACGACGGATGCCGGATGCGCACTGGGCCAGCGACCATGAGGTATGCGGCATCCAAGTCCTATGAAGGGCAGTAGCTCAATGTGGTAGAGCACTCGACTCCAAATCGAGCGGTTGTGGGTTCAAGTCCTGCCTGCCCTGTAACAGTCAAACGACCTGGCGGTGTCCCCCTTGCATAAGAGTGCGTGAGTGACCTATGGCAAATCAAGAAGTCGCCGAAAAGAAGTCATCCAGTGGACCGGGCTTCCTGGAGCCGGTTCGCGACTACCTGCGCGAGACGCTGGGCGAACTGCGCAAAGTGCACTGGCCCACGCGCACAGACGTGCGCAACCTGACCACGGTTGTGCTGGCAGCCACCTTTATCATGGCCGCCTTTTTGGGCCTATTCGACTTTCTGTTCGGCCGCTTGATTGAAGAGATTTTGCTCTCTAACATCGTCGCCATTGCGGTTGCCGTGGTCATCGTGCTTTCGATCATCGTGCTGGTAGTGTTCGCCAGCCGAGA
>Ga0308417_1003312_pt1 | contig 10319 bp, 11 predicted proteins | sample HotsprSampleOS65_FD_203528 | JGI IMG/M metagenome (GOLD analysis project Ga0308417, IMG submission 203528) | Hot spring phototrophic mat microbial communities from Octopus Spring, Yellowstone National Park, Wyoming, United States - 20090730_OS65 ... | reverse complement strand
ATGCACCAGGTTCTTTCGCACCGCGTCGGCCGTCCCCTGGTACCAAGAACTGTCCGTCAGGGTCTGCTGGGCGGCCAATACCTCCACGAATCCGCCGCTGAACTGGTCGAACTTGTAGGTCTGGGACAAGTGCCGGTGCAGGGAGGTGGAATTGAACTGCGTTAACACGTAGATGCGCCGGACGCCCGAGTTGATGCAATTGGAAATGGGGATGTCCACAATGCGATATTTGCCGGCCAACGGCACTGCCGGTTTGGCCCGGTACTTGGTTAGTGGAAACAATCGGGTCCCCTGTCCGCCGCCCATCACGACGGCCAGCACGCGGCTGGTGTTATAGGATTGTCGGGAGGTGTACGCCATGGTCACTTGCCACTTCGGTTCTGCGGTCGGTGGCACTCTAGAGAAGCCTACCCGATGCCGACAAGCCAGATCGGTCGTCGGAGGAAAAGGCGGGCGGAGGTCGACAGAGTCTCCCTGCGGCTGCCGGCGCCGCAGGACACCGCAGCTTTTCCCCTGTCGAGCCTCCGGCTTCCCATGGGCGGACCCGGGATCGCACCCGGGAAGCGGCTACCCGGAAGGCTGTGCCGCAGCGCCTGTGCCCTGATGCGTTCGGGCAAAGCCCAAATCCTTCCGATTTCGCTTGGGTCGAGAAAAACTCCCAACAAGGGTCGAGGTTACAACGGACGCCTCTCGGAAAGACGCGTGAACCACCAAACGCAGTCAGGCGGGCTGGTGGGGACACGAATGGAGCCCGGCATTTTTCGCGCTTGGACGGGGGTCTCGGACCTGCAACTTGAAAACTCTTTCCCTTGTTCCTCCCTGACGGGGCCCCCAAAGCCGGCTTGCCTGAGCGAAGCGAAGCCCAACACACAGGTGCACTCACAACACTCGTGCGGCTCCGGTGTCGCTCGGAATCGGAGCAGTACATGCAGTCCGGTGTCTTGCCGCTGCTGTTGGGTCAGCGCGGTCCACCGCCTTCCCTGCACAGGCCAGGCGGTGAGTCGCCGCCGTATCCGCACACGCGCGTCAGTCCCTGTCTCTGGCATGCCGTAAGAATTTCCACGGGCCGTACTGGGATGGAACCTGGCCCTCCAGCGGTGTATGTCGTCGGGGTACCAGAAAATCCGGTCATTCGTGGAAGGTAGGGTCAAGTGGCAGATTGGGTGGCATAGTGTCGTTGTCCGACAGCGCCAGTAAGCAGGTGCACTCCATGCGCTTAGCGCGGTTTGGGTGCCGTTCTGCACCCCCTTGTCCACCCCATGGCACACCGTGAACATGCTGACAGGCACGGGCCGGGCTGGATTCGGGCTTCCAAGGGTGAATGTCGTCCGGCACCGAGGAATAGGGTGGTTCGGGAAAGTAGGGGCGGCGCAGTGGGGCTACCTGCGGAAGGTCACTCTCCAAAAGCACCAGTAAGCGGGCACACTCCAAACGCTTCGCGGCCGCGGAGGCGCCGTGGGTGGTTGCGACAGCGCATGGACTCCGGGCGGTTTGCCGCTGCCGCGAGATCGGAGGGGGGCGGAGCCCGGCCCTTCAAGGGCAACGGCGTGGCCGCGGATGAAAAGGTGGCCGGTAATGGGAAGCGGCTAGAAGTGAGGAGGATGGAACACGCGAGCAGAGGGACATTTTGGAGCCGGGCCCAAGCAGGTACGCCTGGCAGTGGCAAGGGGCACGGCGTCAACAGATACAACTGTCGCAAAGCGGCGCTCCGCCAGGCGTGCGGACTGCAGGCGGCGCTCAGGGCCGGTTCCAGCGGTGATGCAGCAGCCCAAGCAGAGCGGCCCACTCCTCGGCCCGTTCCGTCGGTCGCCAATGCAGATAGTGGTACCAGAGACCGCTGAGGACCACGGCCCGCCGCGTGGAATCGGTACCCCCCAAGGCCAGGTAAGCGCGAACTTCGGGTTGTTCCAACCATTGCTCGAGGGCCATGGCCACGCGTTGCGGGGCCCAACGTCGGACCATCAGGGATTCCTGAACCACGTAGTAGGCCCAGTCCCAGCCGGCCAGGCCGCCATCGCGACCGCGTTCCCAGTCCAGTACCCAGCACTCGCCCGAGCCAGGCTCGAACCGGAGGTTCCAAGGCGCAAAGTCGCCGTGGACCAGGGTTGGATGAACCTGCAGGGTAGCCAACGGGTCGATGAAACTCCGTGACAGGTTCGGCGGGAAATCTCTCATCAGTCGCCCGAGGTCAGACCAGAGCGGCAACGCGGGCACGGGCAACTGGTTCTCCGGTTCGATCCACTTTGAGAGCACCCTGTCCAGGCGCAGGGCTGCGGACGGTGTGGGACGGTCCCCCGGCACATACGATTGGACGATCGCCCGAAGTCCCCCGTGGCGCCAGACCGTGTGCACGGGCGGGGCATGAAGTCGCTGCGGGGCGTGGGTTTGTAAGAAGTTCGCCTCTGCCTCCAGGCGCTCGTGGGCGGCTGGGTTGTCACCGGCCTTGATGACTGCATCTGGGGTGCCAGTCGGCCCGAACCGCAGGAAAATGAAGCGTCGCCCTGGGGCCCGCGGATTCCCGCAAAACAATCCAAATTGTGCATGCTGCGGCGAGCGGTTGGACCCGGTCAGTAAATCGACAAGAAAAGGTGCTTCTGCGGCGACCGTCAGATCGAGGCGGCGCAAGCCCGGCGGTCTGGGCCATTGCAAGGCCCAGCTTGCCAAGCGGCGTGCCCACCGCGCGAGCCGGGTTTGGGCCGGGTAGAGGGTCAGGACCTGCCGGCCCAGGGTGGGGTTCCGTGGAATCCACAGCAACGGTTCGCCATGTTTGCAGAGGAGCCATCCCGGGAACCGCACCGCGGGAGCACCGGCGGGCGGTGGGGGCAAGAGTCCTTGCCAAGGAAGGTGTCCCACGGGGTTCATCCGCCTCCGGCCTGTTCGAGTCGCCGCCTCAAATGCTGGAGGATCCGCTTCCGCAATTCTTGCACCACCTCGGGCAAGGGCTGGGTTGTGTCGACCAGTTGCGCCTGCCTCAAGCGCGTGGTCAGCGCCCGATAAGCGGTCTGTTGCCGCTGGGTTTCCTCCTCCGGGACTTCCTGTTTGCGGTGGCGCAACACCTCTACGGGCGCATCAAGAACAAAAACCAGATCGGGCTCGGGCAGAAGACCAAACCAACGGCGCACCGTGTCGGGGGGTACCTGGAGCCGGTAACGGCGCGGATCCACCTCGAAATCGTAATGATACCGGTCCATCAGCACGAGACCGTTGCGGAACAGCACGGGCCGGAACTGGACCCAGTAACCGAGGGCGTACTCCACCCAGTGCGCGCAGAGAAGGATTCGGGACAACCAGGGCTTGCGCGGTGGTTGTGCGTGGGGAGCCGTGGTGGGCAAGCGGCCGGCCCTGTGAGGCAGCGGAAAGACCTTGGGCTTCCAGTGTCCCAGGAGGCTTTTGTCGGGCTGGAAGGTGGGCCGGAGCGCCTGGAAAAGCTCCCGAGCCACGGCTGACTTGCCGCAACCGTCCGGTCCCAGCAACACGACCAGAAGGCCTGGAGGCTGGAGCCACCGTCGCCACAGCCGCCGCAGATCGGCCCAGACCTCGGTCAGAGTTGCGCCCGGCTGTGTCCGGAGGCGACGCCCCAGCAAACGGCACCGCCAGGACCAGACCCGTGATTCAATGGCGGACCAATCGCCGGCCAGCACCCAGCCAGTGATTTGGGCTGCAGCCGCTGCTCCGAAGATCTCTTGCAGTCGGCCCACAAAGGCAGGGGCATCTTCCCGGGCGATCTGACGAATGCCCTCTCGGTATTTTTCCCGCACATGCCCCTGATACAGCAATCGCAACAGCAGGTTCAGCACAGCCTCATCCAGAGGATCCGGCACGGCGAACTCGCCCCGCAATCGACGCCGCCCAAGCACTGCGCTGGAGTCCAGCAAAGGAATTCCTCGCCAGGCCAGTCGCCCGAAAAGGTCGATCTGCACGATATGCCAGTGCTGCGCATGATGGAAAAACAGGGACACCGGATCGAACTGGGCGCGATGGTGGAGCTGGTAATCGGCCCGGGCCGCCGCTTGCAAAAGGAGAAGCTCTGCCTGCGAAAGTTGGTCCTGCGGCACCAGCACGTCCACGTCATTGCTTGTGGTCTCGGGCAGTCGCTCATGGTTCCGGAGCACCACGAACGGAATGCCCGCCTGGTTCCACGCCTGGAATGCGGCCTGGAGCAGCGGACGGAGTGAAACAGGCTCCTCAGCGAGCTCGGCGTTCATGATGGGACGCACGGTCGGCAAGAATCGACACGGCCAAAGGTTCCCTGGAACCGGTAGAACCAGTTTGAAAGGCGAGCGACCGGGCCGGCAGCCCAGCAGGGACCGGTTGGGGATGGATGGGTAGAACCGCTGCAGCTTCGGGCCCGGCCAGGGCCCGCTGCCGCCTCGTTGCCGGGCTTCCAGGAAGACGTTTTGTGCCTACCGTCATCAACAGCCAGATTGGCCGCACCTGACAGAGCTGCCAATCGCAAAGGTGTTCTCAGGAGCCGCTGCTTCCAATGGCCGACCGCGTGTCTCCTGCGCCGGCTCCCCTTTTGCGGCGGCACCGCACGGGCCTCGAAACGAGCGGAGGGCGGGGGCCTTTTCCCCTTGACCATCTGGGCCGAGAAGGCCCACATTGCTGGGCGGCAAGCTGCGAAGTGGGGACGAAAGGAAGCACACTTCTGGATCCGGCAGGGACAAGGGGCTTGGTCTGCAGGGGCGGGCAAGCATGAGGATGCAAATGGCATGGATTGGTCTCGCAATCCCTCTGTGGATGTTTGTCAGCGGCTGCGGTTTTCCCAAGAACAACATGAGCCTCCAGGAACTTTTGCCCGAACAGGTGGGAGAGTGGCGTCGGGCGGGTGCGGACCAAGAGTTCGACAGCAACACCCTGTACGACTACATCAACGGAGCAGCCGAGGTCTACTTACGCTACTCGTTCCAGCGATTGCAGGTCCGGGAATATACTCACCCTGAACAGCCCTCCATTACCGCGGAAGTGTTCGACATGGGCAGTCCCCAAGGTGCCTACGGAATGTTTACCTTCTCCCGCGAGGGGCCTGGCGTGGGTGTTGGGACCGAATCCGAATATGTCCCGTGCGTGCTGCGATTCTGGAAGGACAGGTATCTGGTGGCAATCTATGCGGACCATGAAACCCCCGCGGTCAAGGAAGCTATCCTCGCGCTGGGACGTCGGATCGCCGCGGCGATCCGCGAGGAAGCACCGCCGCCGGATCTGATACGGATGCTGCCCGTGGCGGGTTTGGTGAGCACGAACCTCCGCTATTTTCGTGATCCGTTCTGCCTGAGTTACCATTTCCCCATTGGCGGAGAAAACGTGTTTCGATTGACGCCCGAAACCGAAGCCGTCCTGGCCACATACCAGCTGGAGGAAGGCCGGACCCGGCTCCTTCTGGTTCGGTATCCGGACTCGGAGAAGGCCGGGGCGGCCTGGGAGGAGGTCGCCAGGCACTTTCAATTGCCGGCAGGCACGGCTTTCCCGGCCCTTGAACGGCAAACGTGGGTGGGCGGTCGACAGGTGGGGCCCTACGTGATGGCGGTTTTCCAAGCCGCCTCGGAACAGGCTGCTCGCCGCCTGCTGGATGAAGTGAGTCAAAACCTCCGATGACAGCAAGGGAGTACGTACCATGGCAGGGAACACGAAGGATTGGCTCGGGGAGATGAACCGACGAGAATTTTTGTTGCGCGTGTCGGCGCTGGCCGCCGGCACGGGAGTGGCCAGCCAGCTTTTGGCCCAAGACAGCCGCCGCGCCAAGGTGGTGCTGGTCCGACACGAGAAGGTCCTGGACGCGGAGGGCCGAATCAATGCGCGGGTGTTGCAGGAGATGCTGGATCAGGGGGTCTGCGCATTGTTTGGGACCGCTACGGCTGCGGAGGCATGGCGCCAGATCGTGCGGCCCACAGACCTGGTGGGCCTCAAGTCCAATGTCTGGCGTCCACTGCGAACCCCCGTGGAATTGGAGGAGGCCATCCAACGAAGGGTTCGCGAGGTCGGGGTGCAGCCGGACCGGATTCGCGTAGATGATCGCGGGGCCCGGCAAACGCTGGCGGACTGTTCGGTCCTGATCAATGCACGCCCCCTTCGGACCCATGCTTGGTCCGGCGTGGGCGGCTGCATCAAGAATCTCATCATGTTCGTGGAGCAGCCCGCGTCGTATCATCCCGACATGTGCGCAGACCTGGCGACCATTTGGCAACTGCCGCAGGTCCAGGGCAAGGTGAAGCTGAACGTGCTGGTGGTGTTGACCCCGCAGTTTTACACCGCAGGCCCGCATCATTTCGAGCGACAGTACACCTGGCCCTACAAGGGATTGCTGCTCTCCACCGACCCGGTGGCCGTGGACGCTGTGGGCGTGAAACTGCTGGAAGCCCAGCGAAAGATCTTCTTCGGCGAAGAACGCCCGTTGCAGGAAGTGGCGCGGCACATCCGGATCGCCGATCAGAAACACAAACTGGGCGTGGCGGACCTGAGCCGAATTGAATTGGTCAAGATCGGCTGGGATAAGGACAGCCTGATTTGACCGCGCCTGCCTTCAACGGCCTGTTCGTGGGCGGCGTCCACAGGAAAACCGCCCGTTCAGTGGAGACGCACAAGCGGGACAGAGAATCTTGCGGCCTTTCGGGGAACGTTTCCGCCCCCGGTGACGGGCTGTCCCAGAGCCTCGGGGCAACAGCCCAAGGGATTCTTTTGCCGCTTTGCCGGTAAAAGGCGCGTAAATCCGCCCTGCGGCCATGGACACCCCGGTTCGTCCGGTGTGGCCGGCTGTCGAACGTGGGGCCGAGAGGCCCCGTGCCCGGCGGCAAACCGCGTCCGGGTGACCATCGGAGGAGCCCCACGGTGCGGCAGATTGGCCAGGTTGGGTGCGGGAACCGGGCTCAGCCCGATCCCCGAAGCTCGTCCGCCATGCCGGTAGGGGCTGACACCCTTCCTTGGCGCCTTGGCACCGTGGATCGAAAGGGGTTCAATGACCGAAAAGGAAACGGGCCCATGAAACCGGAAAGTCGCGAAGCGATTCTGACCCTCGCCCTGTTTGCTGCCTATGCTGACGGCATCAAGGACGATCGGGAACGGGAACAGATTCGGCAATTGTCTCGGGCCCTGACCGACACCAAGGGAGGGCCGGACCTGGCCCGGATCTACCAGGATGTGTTGTTGCAGCGGACCACGGTGGAGGCGGCAGCGGCGACATTGCAGGAGCCCGGAGAACGACAGTTGGCCTACGAAATGGCAGTGGGGATGTGCGAGGTCGACGGCCGCCCCACGGAGGCGGAGCAGGCGTTTTTGGCCCGGCTCAGAACCCTTTTGCAGTTACCGGAACCGCTGGCCCGGCAAATCGAGGGCGAAGCGAACTCGGTGGTGGAACTTTCGGAATCGGTGATCCCTGCAAGTCCGGCGGTCCCTCCCGTTCTGCCCCAGACCCCGCCGCTTTCGGAAACGGATCTGGACCCGACCATCCTCCGGTATGCTGTGTTGGCTGGAGCCCTGGAGTTGCTGCCGCAGTCGTGGGCGTCCATGGCCATTCTGCCGGTGCAACTGAAGCTGGTGTATGAGGTGGGCCGGGCTTACGGCTACAGCCTAGACCGCGGGCACATCCGGGAATTCTTGGCGACGGTGGGGGTGGGCCTGACCTCCCAATACCTCGAACGGCTGGGCCGAAAACTGGTAGCCGGTCTGCTCGGCAAGGTGGCCGGCAAAGCCGGAGCCACGGTCGGCGCGGTAGCGACCGGGCTTGGGTTCTCCTTCGCGACGACCTACGCCCTGGGCCAGTTGGCCAAACGTTATTACGGTGGCGGCCGGCGCATGAGCGCTGCCACCTTGCGAGAGACCTTCGAGGGCCTACTCCAACAGGCGCGCCCCTTGCAGGACCGGCACATCCCGACCATGCAGCAGGAGGCCCGCACCCTCGACGTTCCCCGACTGATGAGCCTGCTGCGCGGGGCCTAGACGCATCGGCCGCACCTGTGGGGTATCCCGCAAGCGTTCGGGGCGCAGACAGAATGGGAGGCAGACAATCTCGGGGACCGAGTCGGTCTTTCCCGCCTGCGGTGTGGGCGGCAGCAGTAGAGTCTCCCAGAAGAGATAAGTGTCGGGGATGGCCCCGGCCCGGTCAGCGGGGGACGGGCACACCGGGTGGGCGAATTGGGATTGATTGGGAGTGGCGACCAATTATGTTGCGGGCCGATGAAGGGCATTATTCTGGCTGGTGGCGCAGGGTCGAGGCTGTATCCGTTGACCCTGGTCGCCAGCAAGCAACTGCAACCCGTCTACGACAAGCCGATGGTCTATTACCCCCTGACGACGTTGATTGAAGGGGGGATTCGGGAAATTTGTTTAATTTCGACGCCGCAGGATTTGCCGCGCTTTCGGCAGTTGTTCGGGGATGGACGGCAGTGGGGCCTGCAGATGGAGTACCGGGAACAGCCGCGCCCGGAGGGGATCGCCCAGGCCTTTTTGATTGCGGAATCGTTCATCGGCCGGGACTCGGTGGCGCTGATTTTGGGCGACAACATTTTCTACGGAGGGGACAGTTTCCAACGGGCGTTCGATGAGTTCGAAGGGGGAGCGGTGATTTTCGGGTATCACGTCAACGATCCGCAGCGGTACGGGGTGGTGGAATTCGATGCGTCGGGTCGGGCGATCTCGATCGAGGAGAAGCCGAAACAGCCCCGGAGTAACTATGCGGTGCCGGGCCTATACATTTATGACAACCAGGTGATCGAGATCGCCCGCAATCTGAAACCCTCCGCCCGCGGCGAGCTGGAGATTACCGATGTGAACGTGGAGTATTTGCGTCGGGGCCAATTGCGGGTCTATCGGCTGAGTCGGGGGTTTGCCTGGTTGGACGCTGGTACGAGCAGCAGTTTGCACGAGGCCTCGGCTTATGTGCAGACGATCGAGAAACGGCAGGGCATCAAGATCGGATGTCCGGAGGAGGCCGCGTTCCGGCAGGGCTTCATTACGTTGGAACAGTTGGAGGCGCTGGTGGCGCGGATGCCCCGCTGCGAGTATCGGGACTACTTGGAGCAGGAGGTGATTGCCGAGGCGCGGCGCTTGTCATGAACGTCGTTCCGTGCGAGCTGGAGGGTGTGCTCTTGGTCGAGCCCCGCGTCTATGGGGATGCCCGCGGGTATTTTCTGGAGACCTGGCACGAACGGCGCTACCGGGAGGCAGGGATCCCGGGCCCTTTCGTACAGGACAACCTGTCTTTTTCGCGGCGCGGCGCCGTTCGCGGGCTTCATTTTCAGAACCCCTCGGCCCAGGCCAAGCTCGTCTACGTGCTGGAGGGAGAAGTGTTTGACGTGGCGGTGGATTTGCGCCGCCGTTCCCCGACGTTCGGCCGCTGGTTTGGCATCCGCCTTTCCGCCGAGAACAAACGTCAGCTCTACATCCCGGTGGGGTTTGCCCATGGGTTTGCCGTGCTCAGTGAGACGGCGTTGTTCGCTTACAAGTGCACGGAGTTTTACGCGCCGGAACATGAGGCAACCCTGCTTTGGAACGATCCGGATCTGGCGATCCCGTGGCCGGTGGAACAACCGGTGCTTTCGGAGAAAGACCAGCGGGGGAGGCGCCTGCGCGATCTGCCACCGGAGAAACTCTTCCCATGAACCCGAGTTCCGCTACGCGCCCGCGCATCCTTCTGTTGGGCAACCGGGGCCAGGTCGGCTGGGAACTCCAGCGCACACTGGCACCGCTGGGAGAGGTGCACGGACTGGACTATCCCGAGATTGACCTGGCGAATGCAGAGGTCTTGGAAGACTTGGTGCAGGGCTGCCAGCCGCAACTGATCGTCAACGCCGCGGCCTATACGGCCGTGGACAAGGCAGAGAGCGAGCCGGAACGAGCCCGGCGAATCAACGCCGAGGCGCCTGCGCGCCTGGCGGAGCTGGCCCGCAAGCTGGGGGCATGGCTGGTACATTATTCGACTGATTACGTCTACGACGGAAACAAGCAGACTCCGTATGTAGAAGAGGATCCGCCGGCGCCGCTCAATGTCTATGGCCAAACCAAGCTGGAGGGGGACCAGTCGATTCAAGCGTCCGGCTGTGCCCATCTGATTTTTCGTCTTTGCTGGGTCTATGGGACCCGCGGACAGAACTTTTTGCGGACGATACTGCGATTGGCTCGGGAACAAGAAACCTTACGGGTGGTGTCGGATCAAATCGGCAGTCCCACCTGGTCACGTTGGATTGCGGAAGCCACTGCGCTGGTGGTGCAGCAGGTGTTGGCGCAGCCGGATCCGACGCGGTTCAGCGGCCTTTACCATTTGCGAGCCGCGGGTCACACTTCCTGGCACGGGTTTGCCTCGCGCATCGTGGAGTGGATGCCGGCAG
>Ga0308417_1003311_pt1 | contig 10321 bp, 6 predicted proteins | sample HotsprSampleOS65_FD_203528 | JGI IMG/M metagenome (GOLD analysis project Ga0308417, IMG submission 203528) | Hot spring phototrophic mat microbial communities from Octopus Spring, Yellowstone National Park, Wyoming, United States - 20090730_OS65 ... | reverse complement strand
AGAGGGGTTGTCGAAGTCGAGGATTGTGTTTTATTGGTAAAAAGCGGCAGTTGGCAAACTAGTAGGATAACTCTAAAAGCATCTCAGCAACGAACTGCCCTTAAAGTTGAGTTTTTTGAGGGCAATTCCTTAAATAGCAGCTCAGGGGGAAACTTGAGTCTCTTACTTTTGCCGGTATTTTTCCCAATGACTCAATATTGGCGCTGGATTAAGTCTTTAGGTCCTATCTGGAGAAAGAAGATCTAGACGCCAATAGAGGGGAAGGCACTGAAGTCTTCAATGTTGATGTCCTAGAACCCAGTTGAGAAGATTTTGAATGTTTTTTATCAGCTCGCAACGATTTTGGAATCGAAACTTTGTCAGAAATCAATATAACAGTATTAAGACTCTATGATTGTGAGATCCTACTGGAGAGTGCTTTCGATTGGTCTTGCTTGCTCGATAGAGTCCTGAGTGTTTAGGTAATCCAACCATTAAGACGTCATTTAGTAAGTGTTAGATGACGAGTAGTCATACACAATTACCGTGATGGTCAGAGTTTATCGATTTAATTTACAGCTTATGCAAAAGTTAAAGACCGCCTCTCATTAAGTTAGTTTAGGAAAAGTTTACTTTCAAGGTATGACTGATTTTGAGGATTGAGTGCAATAAAAGCAGAAAACTTTTTCAAATCACATTGGTGAGGAAGTTGCTTGAAACCTTCGAAACAAGCACACCGACGCGCAGAAACTCAAGTCTGTAGGCTGCAGGATTATAGTGATCGAAGCGTTATCAGTGACCAAAAATATAAAGTTGAGAAATAGAATTATTTGATTAACTTAGTTGAATCTAAAAAGAGAGCAGTTTGCTTAAAAAAAATTAAGTGCCACTGCTGGCTAATAATCAATCTTAAAGGCTGTAAAGACGCATAAACTCAGCAAGGAATTGCTAGGAAAGCGTCAACACAAAAAAGTTTAGTCATCTTTAAGAGAGTTAAAGCTTATCAATTCGATTTAGTTGCTATACAAAGTTTTCTCCGGAGGTGCAAAACTCTCAGTTTTTTCAGCCTTATGCATAGAGTGTAAAAAAGGTAACTACATTTTAAAAATTCTTATGTCGATGCCTGCGCTTTTAATAAATTCTCAGCGCTAGTCGCTTTTTAACCTGTGTGTAGGGCGCTATCTTTTGATTACTTTTCTATTATATGTCAGTTTACACGAAAAATCAGGTTAAAATTTTATAAGTATGTATCCCTTATGAATCTCTTTAGTGTCTTGCCAGAACAATTACAGCAGCCACACCTTGAGGAAGTATTTTTGAACGTGGAAATTGAAATGCTGCATCTAGGAGCTAGGGGTTTACACTCGTATCATGTGCAACTTCAACAGCATGAGAGCTGTAAAGGGAGTGAGTTGCCTGTTAGTCAGGACACGTTCAAGAAACAAAAGAATGCCGGGACATCGAACAAAAATTATCAGATTTGCTGTAGAGCAGAGTTTTTAATTACGTTAATGAACTCGAAAGAAAACACAGCTGTCAAAAGTGGCCCCTTGCCCAAACCAATTGGTTGGATTTTAGTCTCTGGGATTAGAGATTTGGAGATTGAGGAGGGGCTTATTTGGTTGTTAGGAGGAAAGTTGGCTATTCAGGAATTCTCAAATTCTACAGAAAGAAAAACCTTACATCAGCTTCTGTTTAACTCAGTGGTAAAAAGTCTTCTTACGGAGAAGCCTGATGAGGGCTATTTAAATGCCGTTGCAGAAACTTTACATAGAGAAGTCTTGAGTGGGGGTTTAAGTAATGGCAAGGAAAGTGTTTCAATCAAGCCACTTGCCATAACGAGTTACACCTTTGAGTCTCCAAGTTGGGTAGGTGTAAGTGATCCAAGCCTTGGATTTGTTACCCCTGAAGTGTCGCAAAAACCTTTGGGAATAATTACTGAATTTTCCTACCCTGCTTTGTTTGGACGCCTTCAAAAAATCATAGAGAAAACTACCAACAACGGATCTGGAAACGAGCTTGATAGATTACCAACCTTTCACATACAGAGATCCGGTGCCCCGATCACGATGTTTCAAACTGTGTTTAAGATGTGTTGTTCAGTTGAGGAAGGTTTAAAGTTCATTCACGCTTATTACAATCATCGGCGTAGTGGTGCAGCTTATCCTGAGTTAGTATTAGTGCTTAATGAACGAGAAGAAGTAAATAATTCAGGCATTCTTTGCGGTGAAATAGCTAGTAGCGTGCAGCATGATTCTCCCACGGGCTTAGGGCAGCAGCTGGCCGTTACAAGCCAACAAAATGAGTGTTATTTAAATTATTTAAAAAAGTTGAGTTTGCCTGCTCAAATTTTCAGTTTGGACAGCCCAGATTTTGTTTGTAGTCGCTACATCAAAGATCTTCTTCAATCAACCTTGTAATCCTGGGTAAATCGATCAACCTGATACACGCCCCCTGGGTTGGAAAAACAGTTTTGAACGAAAAGAAGAGTTAAAACTTAAAACTTTGGTCGCAGCCTCTTTAAAATAGAACAGTGTTCTGCTTTTATTGAAATTTACTCAATGCTTAACTCTGGTTAATAATTTGTTGATTTCGGTAGGGCATTGGTTTGAAATGCTTAGAAGCTAGTTTAAAAGAAGCGATCTCATACAAGTTTGGTTTGTGGCATTTAAGTAGACTCATTCTAACGATTAACGGGTTAGAACTTTTGACAATTTGCAAATGCGGCTTTTGGCTTCGGCCTTAACACTTAACTAGATTAGTTACTTTTGGCTCTTTTAGTACACTCTCAATCACTTCCCCTGGCTACTGCTTTCAAAGGTTGGGACTTGGTTGCGAGAGTCAATACTCTACTCTGTACATTTTTTTGCCGAGAGTTGAGCATTTAAAATTGGGGATTTTTTTCGGGGTATAGACCCAAGATGTTTTCTTAAACCAAAGTCTCAGAGATTATTAAAAGAGTGCTGAGAGTTTTTAAGGTTAATCTGATTGGCTAAATTAAAAAGGTTACCTCGATGGTAAATTTTATGAGGTTGATGTGGGTATGTAAATTTGTAGCCTGGCTTCCTAACTCTTTAATTTATGTGGAAAGTTAAAATTTCTCTGTTTTCAAGATTAAAAGTTTACTTACCGGCCATGACTTTCATTTCAGAAACTAAAGAGTGGACTTTTCCAACGTGCTTAGCCAACTCAGTCACTCAGGCCTTTGCCATTTAATTCAGGATTTATTTCTTTTAACTCTGTAACTTGGCTGCTGGCGCTCTGCGGTGAGCTTAGCCCTGAAGGGAAATTGATCAATCCCCCTTGATTTCCTAAATTTACAGTTATGGAGCTTGAACTTTTCTGACTGCGTTCTTCTGTAACCTGGCCAGACTCCAGCTCCTGTCGGGTAATCTTAAACTCTTCCTTTCCATCTTTAATTGTTTTTTCTAAAGTGTACAAATAAAACTTGCCCGAGTTTGACTTTGCTAAAGCCAAAGTAGTCCCATCAAATTTCTGTACCCCAATCATATGCTCATTACCTTTATGTTCTTTTAGGATGTGTTCAGCTAAGATAAAAGTATCTCTAGCTAACTCTTGATTAGTTAACTCTACATTTACAGCACCTTCACGAAAGTTCATCTGCGTTAATGTCACTGGCTGTGGCGGAGTGGTAGTGTTGCCGTGTGTTCTGGCAAACAGAAGTTCGCCCTCAGTAGTAACTTCAAAAGGAATTTTCAAATTTTCAGCCTCACTCACCCCTATGTAGCCCCTTAAAGCTGCTGAGTTACCTAGATTAATAAAGCGAAACTCTATACGCTCTTCATCAACTTTTAGTATTCGAGCTATTTCGGCTCTTAATTCGTTGATTAGATTCTTTAATTCGGGATCCTTGAGGGAGAAGATATCGCTCCTCTTGGTGTCCCATAATTCGAAGCACCTTTTATTAATTTGATCGATTTTATCAAGTAAAGGGTGAGCTCTCTTTTGTACTTGTGAAAGATTTCCCAAGGTTCGATGAAAGCCTCCCAGTAGATCTTCAATGTCTTTCCCCTTCAGAAAATCCCTTGCCCTACTCTCAGGGTCAGGGTTTTTTAATTCTCGCTCTAAGATTAATTTTTTTAACTCATCCTTATCTATCTTATCTATATCTATTTTAGGATCATCAATTTTTGGCATTTGTAATTATTATTATCTTTAAAAGTATCGTAACTGCATCATAAAAAATTGCATGAACATCACGATTTTTGGCCCAGCTTTGTGATTGGCCCTTATCAGCGAGGCACTTCAAAATTCTGACTTTTTGGTTTGATTGGTTACACTTTAATTTAGGCGAGTCGAAAAAAGAGAGGCAAAATCTTAGTTTCAAAAAAAACTGCATTGTTTCTTTTGGGGCATATTTCGGGCTGTATTTTTGAGGTAAATCATTAAATACGCTTAGCTTTTAGCTTTGCTCCCAACAGAGCTATAAAACCTTTTCTTGACTAACATCCAGAAAGATTAAAGAAGTTTTTCAAACAAGGTTTGCCTTGCCTTCAGCGTAATGCTTAGAGCCAGTTTTTGTATACGTCACTGTTTTTGCTTCAAATGTTAAAATTCACAACGCTAAAGTTAAGGTTGTCTATCTCTTTAGCCTTAGATGAAGAATTTAGCTTAAAGCAGCTGCAGCTTTTTTAAAAAAACCGTTTAAGTATTCCGGAAAGCTTCTAAGAGATAAATTCGTAATTTGAAAAGCGAGAAGTTTGAGACGTAAGCTCTAAAAGGTTTCAAAACACTCTGGGATCGTGAGAATTTGTTTGAAGTACGCAAAGCCCTCCAAAAAATTTGGGTCGATTCCTAAACTCAAATTTGAAAGTTTTGACTTAGTTAAGTCTTACAAAGTTAAGTCTTACAAAATTTAAGTACGGAAAAAATTTAAAAACAAGATTTTGTCTAGCACCTTGTTTTAAGCTTTCATGATTTTAAAACACTCCTTTATCAGCTCATCAACAGAGGAGGAGTGGCAAACGGCTTTGGCTCGTTGCACGAGCTCAACCGCTTGCTTATGCGGAATACCCAATTTCTCTAATACACTCAATGCTAAAACTTCATTTTCAATATCTTTAGACTCTTGAGCTCCTGTTGTCTCAATAAGCTCTTGAATGTGTTTCTTTAAAAACGACGTTGTTTCAAATGCCACCCTTTCAGCTAGCTTAGGGCCTACCCCTTTTATTTTTTTAAGAATAAACTGATCTCCCTGTTGCAGACTTGCAAGAAGCTCTGCAGTGCTTAAAGTAGAGACTATCTTGTAAGCTGTTTTAGGACCTATGCCTGAGATTTTTAGAAGCACCCTGAAAATTTCTCGCTCCAGAAGAGTTTCAAACCCAAACAGAGTAGCTGAGTCTTCTGATTTATGGAAGTGAAGGAAAAGAGCTACCTCAGAGCCCTTTGAAACATTTGAAGTTTTAGGCTCGAAATGAATTTCATAACCTATGGCGTTAGGAGGCATCACTATGACAGTTTCCTTTTGTACTTCTACAACCTCTCCTTTAATATACCCAAACATTTAAGACTAACCTCGCCTCACTCCTCGAAGTCCGCGTTCAAAAATATTTCTTGAACGTCATCGTGATCATCTAGAGCCTCTAAAAAGCTCAAAACGCGCTCTGAGTTTTCTTTTGTAACATTAGTGAGCACAACTGGTAAAAATTTAATTCCTGCTTCTTCCACCTCGAAATGCTTTCTTAGCTCTTCTTGGAGTCTGCCTAAATTTGCAATTTCCGTCACAATTTGAAAACTGTCTCCTACTCTCACAACGTCTTCAACATCAAAATCAAGAACTTTTTCAAGTATATCATCCTCTGACAATCCCTCTCCTTTTATCAAAACCACGCCCTGTTCTTTGAAATTATGCCGCACACTATTTACACCTAACAGTGCACCGCCGTGTTTGGAAACTAAATGTCTGATCTCTGAGGCCGTTCTGTTACGATTATCTGTCAACACGCGTGCAATAAAAGCCACATTTTCAGGTCCCATTCCCTCGTAAAAAATTTCCTCGATTTCGTTTCCTCCCTCCTTAATTCCAGCACCCCTTTGAATAGCTTTCTGAATATTGTCGTTAGGGACCCCCTCAGCTTTAGCTTTTGCAATAATAGCCTTTAGTCGGAAATTAGCATCAGGATTTGCTCCACCCAGACGAGTGGCCACTTCAATTTCCTTTAGAATTTTGGAGAAAATCTGCCCTCTTTTTTGGTCGTTAGCCGCTTTTTTTCGTTTGATTTGTGCCCACTTAGAATGTCCTGCCACAGTTCAAATTTGTTGTAGCTAACATTTTACAATCAAATAGAATTTGGCTCAAATCGCTCAGGTTATTTAAAGGGTTATATAAAACTGTTAAAATTACTTGTGTGACTCGCATTCTTTACAAATCATTACTAATTTTGTTTGCCACTTTATCTCAAATAATTGCGCAAAACGGGTCTTTGGCGGAAGAATTATCTCGCGCTTTCCAAGAAGTTGCGAAAAACGTAACGGACTCTGTAGTCAGTATACAAGCACTGGTTAAGAGGGGTGCTAGTCAAAGGTCTCCTTTTAGCGATCCTTTTTTTGATCAGTTTCGACGTTTTTTTGGGGATGACTTCCCAGATTTGTTTCCTCGCTTCCCTGGTGATTCTTTTGAGCCTGCTCTTGGCACAGGGGTTGTGGTTAGTGATGACGGCATTATAATCACAAACGATCATGTGGTTGGGAAGGCGGATACTATTAAAGTAACTTTCTCTGATGGAAAAGAAGAAACTGCAACGAGGGTGGGGAGTGATCCTAGGTCTGACATAGCCGTGCTAAGGGTTAAAAGAAAAAATCTTAAACCTCTTAAGCTCGGTGACTCAGACGAACTAAAGGTAGGTGAGTGGGTAATTGCTGTTGGAAATCCTTTTGGTTTGGCAAACACTATTACAGCAGGCATAGTCTCGGCAAAAGGGCGCTCGATTATGGGTGGAAACCAATACGAAGACTTTATACAAACTGATGCAGCTATAAATCCGGGAAACAGTGGAGGGCCACTCGTAAATCTGCGAAGTGAAGTTGTAGGAATTAATACAGCTATATTTTCTCGAACCGGTGGTTATATGGGAATAGGGTTTGCTATTCCCATAAATATGGTAAAGAACGTGAAAAATCAGATTCTTCAAAAAGGTAAAGTTATTCGATCATGGATGGGTGTTAGTATTCAGAAGCTTACACCTGATTTAGCGAAGAGTTTCGGTTTTGAGGGCACTAAAGGGGCTTTAGTAGGTCAAGTTCAAGAAAACACTCCAGCCGAGCGAGCTGGTGTGCAAGTTGGGGACATAATTATTGAAGTTGACGGAGTTCAGATTATTGACACCAATCATTTACGTAACCTGATCTCTTCAAAAGAGCCAGGCACAGTAGTTGAAGTTAAAGTTTTTAGGAAAGGAACAACAAGAACTTTAAAGGTCAAACTAGCAGAGCTGCCTGAAAATTTAGATGAGTCGCCAGCTCAAGATCAAGCAGATGAAGAGACCTTGTCAAAAATTGGTCTTACGGCGAAAGATTTAACCCTAGAACTGGCAAGGCAGCTTAAAACAAAACGAACTGCAGGAGCAGTGGTTACGCAGGTGCGGCCTGGGAGTGTAGCGCAATTAGCAGGGTTTGTCCCCCAGGACATTATCACTGAGGCAGATGGCTTACCAATAACGGGTGTTAAAAGCTTGCAGTCGGTTTTAACAAAAGAGCGTTTATCAAAAGGCATTAGGTTTATAGTTGAAAATAGAGGGGTAACAAGGTTTATTTTTTTAAGGATGGATGAGTGAGCTTGAACTAAAAGAAAGTATAAGCGAGCTTAAAAACAGATATTATTTTGAAATTAAAAAGATAGAAGCTGACCACAGTTAAGCAATCAAGGAGAGGAAAATTTACATAATTACATATTGTACCAGCTTTTCGTCAATGGCTATTTTAGAGAACAGACTGTCTACCTTGGGGCATTTTTGGCCCACATATAGCCTAACCTGATAGCTTGGTAGTACCCTTTAACATTTTAAAATCTTTCGAGGAAATGCCTTACTAAATTTGCATATTGGAGTCAGCCTTTAAAATTCTTCGTCAATTTATAAGCTAATCTCAAACTTAACTTTAGAGTAAATTTTTACTCTTGAATCTATGTTGAACTTTCCAAGCCTGAAATTTAAAAAACCTCCCCTCTTTCTTCTCCAAGATACGGCATCTCATTCCTAACAGCAACTTAATCAAAGTTAGAAGAGTTTTAAAGTTAATTAAAAAGTTAACTAACTAGTGGGAAAAGCCATATTTTTAGCTGCTTCACAACTAAAACCTTGCGCCGCCTTGCCCTAAAAATTACGAATAACTGATAACTTCTATAATGCGATTTTCTTCCTCCTAATTTGCCAAACCAAGGAGCTTTAAAGCGTTTTCTAGGTCAGAAGCCTCTTCGGTTCTTCCAAGACCCCTCAATATTTCGCGCTTTAAAGGAAGGGCTTTTCTTACTATAGTTATTGAATCTCGTGATTCTGCCTTTACTATCCAATCCAACGCTTGCTCATAGCTTTCAAGTTGATAAAAAGCCTCAGCCATCTGGAACTCGAAAGCGCCGCGAAGATTTTCGATATCATGTCTTAAAGGCTCTTCAGATAATAACAAATTATACCCCTCCGAAAAGGTAGAAATAGCGTCATCGAGCCTTTGCAAATTTTGAAGTAACCACCCCTCTTGCAGATGAAGAATAGGGTAAGTTGGATAGATCTGACGAGCTCGCTGGATAATTTCCAGAGCTTTTCTGTAATTAGGGTACCTTCCCATAAAGTAATTACGGTACCTTCCCATAAAGTATGAGGAGGCTTCTTGAAAGGCCATTAAATGGATTTCATCGGAGGGTATAGCTGAGACAGGGGCAAGCTCAGACACGGGGCTAGAACTTTCTATTGTTTCTACTGAAAGAGCTAAAATATCAACTAAATACTTACCAAAAAAATTAAATTGATGGTTGAGGCTGAACACTACTCCACAAACCGTGTTAGGATTAAAAAAGCTATCGTCATCTTGATTTGTGGTTGAGGGTAAATTTTTAACAACCTCTGAGTAAACGTCTAGCGCAAACAACGAAATAGTGCGGCAGTTTATAAATGTTCCGGCTCTAAAAGAAGGATTTTCTGAAAAAAGGTCGAAAAAAGATGCATCCTCCTTATACTCAAAGCCTTTTCCTCCTAAAAAGCTCAAAATCGCCTCCATAAATATCTCAGGATATTCATGTTTTTGACGTCGGTGCAATTTTTCAATTACAAAGTCTCGGCACTCAGTCACAAGAAAATAGTAAGTTAAGAACTCTTGATCAACTTTAGCTCTAACATCGTTTAGTGAAGAGCTCCACAAACCAAGCTCGTATAAAAAAATAGCCCAACACTTAACGCCACGCATATCGTACTGCTCGACACACTCTAATAATATTGGATCCTCTGAGAGGACCTGCCTGAGAGCGTGATTTTGGTTTTTGGGCTAATACTCAAACATTTAAAAGTTGCTATTAGCTCTTTATTGTAAGCGCTTGGTAGCTTTAGTCAAGAATAACCAGGTTTTTAAGGTTTTTAGTACAGATAATAAAGTTGTTTCATTGGGACTTTTCCTTTGAGACAAGTTATTTGTTCGTTTGAATTAGCCAAGTTATGAAACTGAACAGAGGTAGGGGGAGTAAATCCACAAAGTTTCAGCAGTTCATTGGTTAAGCTCTCAGAGCAAATTCCCAAGCCGTGGCGATCTGTTTATGCAGCTTTTCAAAGTGTGATAATTAAGCTAAATGGGCTAGATGGTTCTATCGATCAGCCGTCCGAGTATTTGTCTCAAGCTTTCTAATTTACCTTAAAATATCCCTTTCCACTCAGAAGAGCTAGATGCAATTTTGCTTTGTAACATCTATTTGCGTAATGTAGCGTTCAATGAGGTTATTCAAAACCAAAACTTCAACTCTATAACTAGTATTTAGGTATTAGTTTGAAGTTAGCGGTTCAATTTTTTTTAAATTTAACTTTTACTTAAGTTAAAATCCTTGCCTCCTTCTAAAGAGCCTAGCCACGGCGCTCAAGATTTCTTTTTTCCATCTCTCGCGAAAAAACTAAACATCGTAAGCAGTTAGGCTAAACTCTCCTTGTTTTTCTTGGGCGGCAGCCGTTGTGAGGAACGGGCGTTACATCTCTAATGAAAGTTATTTTTAGACCACTTTGCTGAATAGCTCTAACAGCAGTTTCCCTCCCGAACCCTACACCTTTAAGAAATATCCCAACAGTTTTGACTCCAAGTTCTTTTGCTTTTTCGGATGCACGCTGCCCTGCAACCTGTGCAGCGAATGGTG
>Ga0308417_1003310_pt1 | contig 10321 bp, 11 predicted proteins | sample HotsprSampleOS65_FD_203528 | JGI IMG/M metagenome (GOLD analysis project Ga0308417, IMG submission 203528) | Hot spring phototrophic mat microbial communities from Octopus Spring, Yellowstone National Park, Wyoming, United States - 20090730_OS65 ... | reverse complement strand
GGATTCCAGTCGCTCTCGGTGGTCTGCCGCGTCAAGCTCCCAGTCGGCGTAAATGACGGTCTCGCCCCGCTCGGTCAATTTCCACGCCAGATACAGCGCCAGGTATGATTTGCAAGCTCCGCCATCTCCAAACAGAATGACCGGATGATGTTTCAGGACAGGGAATCCATCCACCGTAATGCAGGTGTCGGTTTGGCGCGCTGGCACGTCGGCCAGGTCAACCGCCGGTTCGCCCTCGCGCTCGGCGAGCAGCACTCGCTGACAGAAGTCCTCTACGATGCCGGCCCAGTCAACTTGTTCAGCCCGCGTGTTCGCGCGCGCCGCAATCAGCTTGGCGCGCTCGCTTCGCCCCCGGGCGGATGAAACATTGAAGTCCGCGAGCGACAACAAGCCATCCACGCCGCGGTTGCCCGGCAAGTGGCATCGAGCGACCAGCTCGCCAATGAGGTTCCCGCTCTCGCGTCGGAGCAGGTCAATCTCTAGCTCGGACGCGATGCCAGGAATCTGCATCCGGTAGCGCCCTTCGTCCAGTCGGTCGAAGATGCGCTGCGCGTCGGGCCGCTCGTTCTCAGCTCGCGGCTCGTAGCGAGCAACACTGGCCGCGATGCGCGCCACCTCGTCAGCGGTAAGCGGGGGATCGCACAGAGCATCGTTGACGCGGGTGAGCAGCTCGCGCAGTTCCGCCTCGCCCGCGCCCCGGGTGCGCAGCACGCCGGCGATGCTCGTCAGCTCGACGTTGCGCCGTCCGGCGCCGATCTTGCGCCCGGGGGCGGCGGCCGCAGTACGCTGAGTCTGCCGCTCGCGCGCGAGGCGCAACAGCCACCCGGGCGGATCGGCCAGGTGCTCCAGCGCCTCGGCGCCGTCGAGGCCGTCCCAGGTGTAGCGCCCCCCCCGTCGGGTGAATGCTCGGCGCTACGACGATGTAGCACCCATCGGACTTCAGCTCGGCGCCGTCGGCGATCGTGCATGATCGCAGAGCGGGTGCGTAGCGAAAGAATACATGGCGCCCGCCACCGCCAGAAATGGCCTCAGCGGTGTCTGGCCAGCGCCCGTAGCGGGCGATCCAAGAGTCGATCACCTCGGCGCCGCCGTTCCGAACATCGACGTCGAGCACGATGAAGCCGCTCCGCTCACCGGCCGGGATGCCGATGTTGGCTTGCGGCCAGCGTTGCCACCATTCACGGATTTGGTCTAGGTCCGCTGTCGCGTCGTAGAACCCGTGTTCGCTGAGCGGCCGCTTCTCGCGCGGGCGGAGCGGAAAGACGGGCAAGCCGCGCGATGCATACCACCGCGCCGCCTCGGCAAGGGGCATGCTGTCGAGGTCAACTCCCCTGCGGTCGGGATCGTGGGAGGCAGCCGCCGCGCTCATAGCCGCCCCTCCCTGATCGCGTCTTCCATCGCGATCACCGCGTCCAGCCGCAGGGACGCTTGGTGCCACTCGCGCTCGACTCGCCTTCGCGCCAGGCGCAGCAGTCGGCGCAGCTCGCCGCGCGGAAGGCCCGCCAGCACGCGCGGAGGCAGTCCCAAGACGCGCCCCGCGGCGCGAAGGGTGTTGCGCGTTGCGCGGTCAGTAGGGTATGCTGACAGTGTAAGGGTTTCCACCATATTTCCCGCCCTTTCCGGCCCGCCCCGCCAGGCGGGCCCCGCCGTTTTGGGGGGCATCAGCGCGCCTCCTGGCGCTCCGGTGCGGGCTGCTCCGCATACAGCCACTCCATGAACCGCGCCCTGGGGATCAGGATCTTCTTGCCAATGCGCCGGTGCGGGATCACGCCGGCCCGGAGGTTCTTGTACAAGGTGCTGCGGCCCACGGCGCCTCCCAGCAGGGCAAGCGCATCCTCCACCGTCAGCACCGTTCGTTCCGTGTCGATTTTTGTTGCCATATCCACCGCTCCGTGTTACTCTTGATTAGGACCTATCGTCCTACAGGAAGAATGCCATAGGACACTACGTCCTGTCAAGGAGCAATTTTCATGGCTATCTCAGACGACATCAAGCAGCTACGAAAGCAGCTTGGTCTAACCCAAGAGCAGCTCGGCCAAAAGCTCGGCGTTGCGGGGCGCGTTGTCCGGCGATGGGAGGCAAAAGTTCACCACCCGGACCCGAAGTACTTGGCAGGGTTGGCGTCGCTGGCCGAGAACGGAGGGCTCCACCGTCTCGCCTACCGCTTCGCCAGCACCCTGATTGACGAACTCGGGCTCGAGCGCCTCCAGCTTGGGATTTGGAGCGCGCAGCCAGCTTACGAGGTGGTTGTCAGTGATTTTCAGGAGCCCTACGTCCAGCACAAGGTTTACCCGGATGCGCCAGGGCTCATGCTCGTCACCTTCCGGGGGCCCGAGGCACAGAACTACGCTCGGAGCTTTTTCGAGACGTTCGGCCGCTACCTGTACGGTTCACCACAAGAAAAGGAGCAGGCAAAGGCGCTCCTCGAGCCGTTCCATCAAGCGGCTTTTCGTGCATGGAAAGGATCAAAATGACCGGCAGCGTCTACAAATACAAGCTCCCGAACGGCCGCACGGCGTGGCGCTACCAGATCGACGCCGGCCGCGACGAGCAAGGCAAGCGCGTTCGCATCACCGAAAGCGGCTTCCGCTACGAAAGGGAGGCGCGCGCGGCGATGCAGCGCCGGATCGAGCAGCTCCAGCGCGGCTCGGGCGCCGTGTCCACGCGCACCTTGGGCGACTACCTCGAATGGTGGCTGCCCTGGCACGCCCAGACCAAGCCCCTGGCGCCGAAGACTGCCGAGCGCTACCGCAGCCTCGCCGCCCACGTGATTGCAGCGCTCGGGCGCGTCCCACTCACAGAACTCACCACCGTCCAGCTCGATGATCTCTACGTCCGCCTTCGCCGCCGGCTCAGCGCCAAAACGGTGCGCGAAGTGCACAACGTTGTCCACGTCGCCCTCAAGCGGGCAGTCAAGACCAAACTTATCCCCACCAACCCCGCCGATCACTGCGAGCTACCGCGGCTCGATCAGCGCGAGGCGAAGGCGCTCAGCCCCGAGCAGGTGCACGCATTGCAGGCCGCCGCCTCTGGCACTTGGGTGGCCCTGATTGTGCGCCTCGCCGCCGCCACGGGCGCGCGCCGCGGCGAGATTCTCGCCCTTCGATGGTCTGATATTGACTGGCAGCAGGGCAGGATCAGGATCGAGCGCTCGCTATTCCAGACGCGTGACTGTGTTGACTTCAAGCCCACGAAGACCCGGCAGGCGCGCGTGGTCGCATTGCCAGCGTCGCTGCTTGAGTACCTCCGGCTGCACCGCCGGAAGCAAGAGGAAGACCGGCGCCTGTTCGGCCCCGACTATCGCGCGGATCTTGATCTCGTCTTCGCCGATCCCGCCGACCGGCCGCTTCTGCCGTCGAGCGTGTCGCGCGCCGTGGTGCGGGCCGCGCGGGAACTCGGGCTCAAGGGCGTGGGGCTGCACAGCCTTCGGCACAGCCACGCCAGCGCCCTGCTTCACGTCGGCGTCCCCATCCCGAACGTCGCCCGCCGCCTGGGTCACAGGGACAGCTACACCACCGCGCGGATCTATGCCCATGCTTTGCCGGACACCGACCAGCAGGTCGCCCAAGTCTGGGAGAAGATGCTCGCGGAAGCGGCTCAGACTCCTCCCGTGGCACAAAATGGCACAATCCGGGAGGGGTCGGAGGAAGGAAGTCCAGCAGAATCAGTGAATTAGCTGGTCGGGCCGCCGGGATTTGAACCCGGGACCTCTTGCACCCCAAGCAAGCGCGCTAGCCAGGCTGCGCCACGGCCCGATTCTCTTCTAGTTTACTCCGCCGCGCGCTCGACGCGCCATACCCTTCCCATCCCTCCTTGCCCGCCACAGGACGCCCGCGTCGACGTGTTCGAGACCTCCCCGCAACAAGGGCCTTCCGCCCGCCGTCCAGCTAACCGCCAGTTGTGCCACACCGGCAGTCCTGCCGTCGGCCGGATTGCGAGGCTTGTCCCTCCCCGCTGTGCAGAGGCATTCTGCCGTGGAGCAGGCGCTGGTTGTGGGGAGGTATTCTTGCCTGCGAGCGGCATTCCTGCCGGCCTGGGCGCCCCTTCCCCGCCGCTCTCTTGCTTCCCGTTGTGCGCTTCTCGTAAGCTGCTCCGTTGCACGTTTGTCCGTGTTTGAGCCCTTCGCCCTCGAAAGCGCTGCCGGGGCCCTTTTCGCGCAGCCCCGTACCCGGATTCGACCCGCATAGGCGAGCCTGCGGCCCACCCCACCACGCACAACCACACGGCCCCTGCCCGCCTCAAAGCATCCGCTTCACAAACGTTCCGAACGGGATTCGTCTCGCGCAATCGCTCATGGGAAGGCCTGCTACAACCGCTCGCAGGCAGCCGCCTAGCGCATCGCCGGCGAGGATGCGCTATAGGGAGCAGGCGGCCGGCGGAACGGTCTCGCGCCTCGCATCCGCCGCATCGCTTCTGCGGCCAGCACTTGCGACCGCCGCGCGCTCCAGATGTCGAACGAATCACCCAGCGTCCGGTCAAACTTGCCCGTCGCGAGGTTCTCTTTAAGCGAGATCCACCGCCCCCGCGTCACGCGCACCTGCTTGCCGCCGGCCAGCACGTTGACTTCCCCCTCGATCACCCGCAGGTTCCCTGTGGCGCTGTCCAGCCGGAAAATCGCGCGCTTGGAAACCGTGGCCTTGAACTCCCTCCACAGAATCTCGACCGACCCACGCCTGGGCCTCTCCTGCGCCTCCAGGATCATTGAGCCGTACAACAACTCATGGCGCGGCTCCACCACCGAACCTGACAACAGCCGCACCGAACTTCGCTCGCGGATCCGCAGGAACACTTCCGGACACACCAATATCTCGGCCCTGCCGTTGGCGCTCCGCAGCACGTCGTACTCCTCCATCTGCGCAAAGCGGTTGGGAGAGCGCTCCAAAGGCTCTTCGTTCAGGAAAACGCTCCTCTCGAAATACTGGATCAAGCCCGAGCGGGCCGAGATCACTTGCTGCGCGTGAGCCCGATCCAGGCAGATGCCTGCCACGCAGAGTAGCCACCCCCTTCGGCTCCCGTTCATCCTGCCGCCCCCACCGCCATTTTGGCGCTGCTCTCGGTACAGGTCAAATCCGCCCCTCGTGTTACCGTTGTAAAAGACATCGCCATCTGAATCTTCGAGTTGTGAACGATGTCACGCGGCGCTCCCTGCTAGAATCCAAGTGAGGGGACTACAACGATGCCCAAAGGACGTGTGGCAATCGTCGCCGAACGCTGCAAAGGATGCGGCTTCTGCGTCGAGTTTTGCCCGACCAAAGTGCTGGCCTTATCGCCGGCGTATAATTCAAAAGGTTATCATCCCCCGCACGTGGTGGCAGCCGAGAAATGCAGCGGCTGCGACCTGTGCGGAATGTATTGCCCGGACTTTGCCGTCCACGGCTGGAAGATCGCTGATGGAAAACCCAACCAGACTGTTGCGTCCCGCTGATCCGCGCGGGGTTCTGACTGGCGTTCATTTTCTGGACGGCGATCATGCCTGTTGCGAAGGCGCGCTGGCCGCCGGCGCGCGGTTCGCCGCAGGTTATCCCATCACCCCGTCCACCGAAGTTGTGGAGCGCTTCGCCGCACGCATCCCCAAGGTCGGCGGCACGTTCATCCAAATGGAAGACGAGCTGGCGGCCTCGATCGCCATCGTCGGCGCCGTTTGGGGAGGCGCCAAGGCCTTTACGGTCACCTCCGGCCCAGGATTCTCGCTCATGATGGAGCACATCGGCTATGCGGCGATGACCGAGACCCCCTGCGTCTTCGTCGACGTGCAGCGGGGCGGCCCCTCCACCGGCCTTCCCACCCTGCCCGCCCAGGGCGACATGATGCAGGCCCGCTGGGGCTCGCACGGCGACTACGAGATCATCGCGCTGTGCCCCAACTCGCCGCAGGAGTGCTTCGATCTGACCATCCGCGCCTTCAACCTGGCCGAGCAGTACCGCACCCCAGTCATGTTCATGATGGACGAGTGCGTGGGCCATATGACTGAGAAGGTCGTAATTCCCCCTGCCGAACAGATCCTCATTTACCCGAGACGCCGCACTAAGGCGCCGCCCGGAGCTTACCTGCCCTACCAGCCGGAGGAGGATCTGGTCCCGCCGATGGCCCAAGCCGGCGAAGGCTACCGCTTCCACATTACGGGCCTCACGCACGACGAGCGCGGCTATCCGGCCATGAATCCGGAGGCGCAGGACAAGCTGGTGCGCCGCCTCCAGGCCAAGATCCGGAATGCCGCACAAGAGCTGGCCAGCTACGAAGAGCAGGACACCGAAGCGGCCGAAGTCGTGGTGGTCTCCTACGGCATCACCTCGCGCGTGGCCCAGCGGGCCATCGATCTCGCCCGCAAGAAGGGCCTGCCGGTGGGCAAGCTGCGGCTCATCACCGTCTGGCCGTTCCCCGACTTCAAAATCCGTGAGCTGGCCTCCCGCATCAAAGCTTTCGTTGTGCCCGAACTCAACATGGGCCAGATTGTGCGCGAAGTGGAGCGCGCCGCGGGCGGCGCCGCAAAGGTGGTGGGCGTGCCCCACGCCGGCGGCACCGTCCACCGTCCCGAAGTCATCCTGCAAGCCATCGAGGAGGCGATCCGATGATTGAACTCGAGCAGGCCGCCGAAGCGGTCGAGAATCCGGTCGAGCAGTTTCTTCGCATGGACCGCATCCCGCACATCTGGTGCCCGGGCTGCGGCATCGGCACCACGGTCAACTGCTTCGCCCGCGCGCTATTGGATTGCGGCGTGGATCTGAACAAGGTCGCGGTGGTGAGCGGCATCGGCTGTTCCGGCCGCGTGGCCGGCTATGTCAAGCTGGACTCGTTTCACACCACCCATGGCCGCGCCATCCCCTTCGCCACGGGCCTCAAGCTGGCCAACCCCTCGCTGAATGTGGTAGTCTACAGCGGCGACGGGGACCTTTCGGCCATCGGCGGCAACCATCTGATCCACGCTGCGCGCCGCAATATCGACCTCAAGGTCATCTGCGTGAACAATTTCATCTACGCCATGACCGGCGGCCAGAGCGGCCCCACCACGCCCGCACCGGCGACTACTTCCACCTCCCCCTACGGCGCCTTCGAGCCGGCCTTCAATCTGCCACATCTGGTGGATGCCGCCGGAGCGGTGTACGTCGCCCGCTGGACCGCCTTCCACGTGCGCCAGCTCACGCGGTCGATGACCGAGATCTTCAACAAGAAAGGTTTCTGTTTCATCGAAGTGCTCAGCCCCTGCCCCACCCTGTTCGAGCGCCGCAACAAATTGGGCGAGGGCTTGGACACCATGAAGTATTACAAAGAAAAGAGCAAGGTCCGCAACGGCGCGCCGACCAGCGAGGTCGGCCTCGGCTTCCGCGATGAAATCATCGTCGGCAAGTTCGTAGACCGCGAACGTCCCGACTATCTGGACCTGATGCGCGAGCGGTTGAGCCTTCAGCTCGGAAACGCTTATGTGGAGGCGCCGGCCTGCGTATGCGACTGACCGAGATTCGAATCGCGGGTTTCGGCGGCCAGGGCGTGATCCTGGCCGCCATGGTGATCGGCAAGGCCGCTTCGATCTTCCAGAATGAACACGCCACCATGACCCAAAGTTTCGGCCCGGAGTCGCGGGGCGGAGCGTGCAGCGCCCAGGTAATTCTGTCCAGCGAGCCGATTCTCTACCCCTATGTGACGCGCCCCGACATCCTGGTGGCGATGTCCCAGGAGGCTTACTCGAAGTTCGTTCCGGAACTGAAAGAGGGCGGCACGCTGATCGTGGAGCAGGAGTTGGTCCAGGTGAACGGCCTCCCCTCCGGGGTCCGAGTTTACGGCGTTCCCGCCACCCGGCTGGCTGAGGAGTTGGGGCGCCGGATGGTGCTGAATATCGTCATGGTCGGCTTTTTCGCCGCCGTCACGAACTTGCTCGATCCGGAAGCATTGCGCAAGGCCATCGACGATTCCGTGCCGCCGGCGTTCCGCGAGCTCAACCGCAAGGCCTTCGACAAAGGCTACGAATACGGCGTGGCCGGCAACATGCTCGGCGAGCAGGCGGAAACAGCGCCGGAGCTGTTGCGGGAATAGCTGCTTCCGGCCGCGCGCGGGTCTCGAACCCGCGGCTGCAACACAGTGGAACCACTTCCAGTAAATGGAGAAGGAGCTCTGCAAGCCTTCGCACAATGGCTGGTGGCATGGGGGCCGGTAGGCCTGATGCTGCTGGCTTTTCTCGATTCGGCCGGCATCCCGTTGCCGGCCGGCGCCGACGCGTTGCTCATCGCCATCGCCGTGACGCACCCTTCGCGCGCATGGCTGGCGGCTTCGCTGGCCACCGCCGGCAGCCTGATGGGCTTCCTCACCCTTTACTGGCTGGCGCGCAAGGGTGGCGAACGGTATCTCGACAAGCACACGGCCGGCGGGCGGGGCCAGCGCCTGAGGACATGGTTCCAGCGCTACGGCCTGGCGACCGTTTTCGTGCCCACCCTTTCCCCGGTGCCGTTGCCCACCAAGGTCTTCGTCCTGTGCGCCGGCGCGCTGCGGGTTCCGGTGGTCCACTTCACCGTGGCCGTGCTCGCTGCGCGCCTGCTGCGCTATTTCGGGCTGGCTTATCTCGGCGTGCGGCTCGGTCAAGACTCCCACCATTGGATCCAAGCCAACGCACTCTGGGTGACCGCCGCCGCTCTGGGACTATTCTTGGCCTCGGCCTTGCTGATCCGGCGCTTCACGCGCGAGAAGAACGCTTCTTCTTAGTCTTCTTTTTGGGCCCCTCCGGCGCCGTCGCGGACGCGGCCGCCGGTTCGAACAGTTCCTCCAGCGGCCGCAGGGCCAGGAAGAAGACCAGCAAGAACAACGGGAACAACTGCGAAAAGAACCGGCCGAACGGGGTGAACGCCCCCAGGCTCACCACCACGTAGCCTCCGAAGACCAGTCCCACGACCGCAGCGCCGCAGACCGCCGCCGGCCGCAGCGCGCGCGGCAACGAGAAGCGGAGAGCGGCCGCCAAAACCGCCAGCGCGGCCAACGGGTGGGTGGCGGGCGTGTAGCCGAACTCTCCGGCATTGCGGGCAATCGCCCTCCAGACGAACTGCCGGCGCCAACTCTGCGCAGCGCCTTGCGCAATGCCCTTTTTCCCGGCGCGGACCACCGGATCCGCCACCGGCGCCAGCATCTTCAGCCATCCCACTAGGATCAGCCCCGGCAACATGCCCGCGCCCAGCCAGAGGCTGCGCCGCACCGCCTTGCCGAAACCCGAGAACCACCAATCCGCCGCCGCGCAGCAACACCCGAATACCGCCGCAAACAGCAATCCCTCGTTCTTCGTCCAAGCCGCGCAGCCCGCCGCGTAGCCCGCCAGAACCAGAAGCAGTGGCTTTCGGCGCTCCTCCGCCTTCCAGGCCAGGGCGGCCAGCGCCACGGCAGCCAGGTAGTAATACGCCAGCGGGATGTCCGAGTATTGCCACATGGTCTGAGAGACATACGTGAAGCCCGTCATGACGGTCAGCCCCGCCAGCAGACCGCTGCTGGCCGAGCGCAGCAGCGCCAGCGCCGCGACGAGCACGGCTAAGGTGGCCAAGAAGAATAGCGCCGCCGTGGCGATAGGGACCAACGTGTCGGAGTCCCCCGCTGCCTTCCAGCAGCGCGCCACAAAGCCGGAGAGCAGCAGCGGATAGTCGGGATGGGTCCGCTCCAAAAGCGGAGAGATCGCATTGCGCCAGGTTTCGCCGGGCCCGGCCAGAAACCGCGCGCGCACGTTCCAGATCGCCCAGGCATCCCACATTCCATGCGGGTCCGCTGCCGCCTGGTTCCGCATGCCGTCGAGCACGATGACCAGCGCCGAGAACAGCAGCGCCGCCAGGATCCAGTTATAACGGAACGCGGGCTGGACAGGACGTTCTACGGGAACCGGGACGGTTGCGCCCTGTCGCCGTCTCCGCCGGTAGAACCAAATCGCAGCCAGCGCCGCCAACAGCGCGCTGTCGGCGAGTAGAATCACCGCCGCCGTAGCCGTCCCCGTCACGGTGAGCACGAAGAACAACATCGAGCTCAAACCGATGCCGAATCCAATCCCCAAGCCAAGCTCCAGCAGGGATGCGGCCCAGCTTGGTCCCGCGCCTGCGGCGGGCCTCAGCATTCGCATCAACAGGCATCCGGCCAGACATGCAGTCAGGAGTGGGATGAGCCCCAGCATCGCTATGGCGTCCGTTCAAAGAGATAAACGCCCCGGCCGAAACTCTTCACCAGTTTCACGCGGTGCTCTTTCTCGATTTGCTCGATATCCGGACGTTTCAGAAAATTCCCCAAGACCCAGCGCGGGCGGCGCTCCGGCTTCTCCTCCACCAGCAGCCGCGGGGCCAGCACGTACTGCGTGACAAAGAAATAA
>Ga0308417_1003309_pt1 | contig 10321 bp, 7 predicted proteins | sample HotsprSampleOS65_FD_203528 | JGI IMG/M metagenome (GOLD analysis project Ga0308417, IMG submission 203528) | Hot spring phototrophic mat microbial communities from Octopus Spring, Yellowstone National Park, Wyoming, United States - 20090730_OS65 ... | reverse complement strand
GGAAGAAAATCGGAAAAATTCTCAAACCGTCTTTGCGAGCGTTGTTGTCCATAAGTGTTGTTTTCGCAAGCACTTACAGCAACTTTCTGACTTTTTTCTCAATTCTCAAACTTCCGGTTTATCGATATTGATTAAACGTGTTTTATAATTCTTTCATCATCGGAAAATACTTTCCGCTGATGAGGGTTTCAATTTCGGTTGCGGTTTCTTCATCGTGAACAGTTCGGTTGCGGTCTTCAAGCAATTCGAGCCATTCCTGTCCGTGAGAGATTAAACCGATTTCAAAGGCTTTTTTTAAGGCGGCGCGTGGCGATTTGACATCTTGAAAGCCTTGCTCTTCCAAGTAATCTTTGAGCATTTTCCAAGCCAGTTCAAAACTTATCTCAAAGAATTGAATAATCCCTGCGGTTTGCAACAAGTCAGGCTGTTCTATTTGCAATGCCGTTTCCAAGTGATTCATGGCTTTATTGAAATTGTGCAGGCGTTGTCGCCAACGTATGTCTCGCATTTTCGTAGTTATGTGATTGCCCACAGTGCCAAGATACTTAAAAGTTGATTTTGGAAACTCACGGCGTTTTAAGGTTCGTGCGAATTGTAATCAAAAACGCCGATAGTGGTTTATCGGCGTTTGCGTTCGATTGAGCAACAACAAGCACTTATCGTGCGTAGGCGACGGAGCGCGTTTCGCGCACGACAGTAATTTTGATTTGTCCTGGATATTGAACTGACTCGTTGATTTTTTTAGCAATATCGCGCGCTAAAATTTCCGTTTGTCCATCAGGGACTTTTTCGCCTTCAACAATCACACGGATTTCGCGACCGGCTTGCATAGCGTAGGTTTTTGCGACGCCGGGAAATTGTCTGGCGATTTCTTCCAAACTTTCAAGTCGCTTGATGTAGCCTTCGGGCGTAATGGCACCGCGTGCGCCAGGGCGTGCGCCTGAAATCACATTGGCGGCGTCGACCAAATCGGCAATCGGATTTTCTTTTGGTGCTTCGCCGTGATGCGCCAGCACAGCATTGATAACCACTGGCGACTCCTTGTATTTTTTCAAGAAATCTGCCCCTGCAATCGAGTGCGAACTTTCGGGTTGGTCGAGCATTTTGCCAATGTCGTGTAGCAAGCCTGCGCGTTTAGCAAGTTTGGTGTCAAGTTTCAGTTCTGCCGCCATTAAGCCTGCAAGCATTGCGACTTCTTTGGAGTGTTTGAGCAAGTTTTGTCCGTAGTTTGAGCGGAACTTCATTTTGCCAATCAGACGCGTAATGTCGGGGTGAAGGTTCGGAATGCCGAGTTGAACAACCGTGTCTTCGCCTGTGCTGAGAATAACCTCTTCCAATTCTTTTTCGGCAAGTTGGTAGGATTTTTCAATCGTGCCAGGGTGAATGATGCCGTCGACAAGGAGGCGTTGTAAGGTCATTTTGGCGAGTTCTCGGCGCACTGGGTCGAAGCAAGAAAGAATAACGACTTCGGGCGTATCATCGACAATGATGTCGACTCCTGTGATATTTTCAAAGGCTTTGATGTTGCGTCCTTCTCTTCCGATGATGCGCCCTTTGAGTTCGTCGCTTTGTAAGTGAATGGTGGTGATAGCGTTTTCGGCGGCTTGGTCGAGCGAGGTGCGTTCAATCGCAGACAGAATCACGCGTTCAGCGATGCGCTGGGCTTTTTCTTTGGTTTCTTGCTCAATGGCTTGCAGTTGTGTGGCTGCTTCGGTTCTGGCTTGCGCAAGCATATTTTCCATGAGCATGGCTTTGGCATCTTCGGCGTTCATGCCGCTAAGGGCTTCAAGGCGGCTGTTTTGTGCCGCAATGAGTTGTTCTAATTCGGCAGCGCGTTGTGTCAGTTGGATTTGCTTTTGGGTGAGTTCTTTTTTGAGTTCTTCGAGCGACTTTTCGCGCTTTTGCGTTTGCTCAATGCGGCGCATCAAGGTGTCTTCTTTGACTTTGATTTGCTTTTGAATTTGGGCGAACTTATCGTTCTTGACGCTGACCTCTTGTTCAAACTCGCGCTTTTTGCGCTTCCACTCTTCGTTGAGTTCTTCAAGCTTTGCGGCTTTTTGGGCTTCGGCTTCGCGTTGTGCTTCTTGAAGAATTTGCACGGCGCGCTCTTCGGCTTCAAGCAGTTTCGTTGTGCCGACTCGATCGAGCAAGAAACGCCCAACGAAAAAACCAACAATGAAAAAGAGCGCGCTCGCGATGATGAGAAGAACAAAGTTAATCGCAATATCCATAATCGTTTATGATGATGATTCTCAAAAAGTTAAGTCCCGACGTGGTCAGGACGGTTAGTTAAAAAGGAAAAACAAAAAGTCCGCAGAGCAACACACCGATTGAGTCTAGGATTAAAGAATCCAGATGATTACGGTGGGTACTGCCTTCGCGTCTCGTGCTTCCACTGTGGCGCACCGTTTGCGCGGCAAACGGATTTGCCATTCCGCTCACGCGGAACGAGGCCTGCGTTCAACGCCAAGAGACCAGTTCCCTTGAAGTTTAAATTATCGATTCTTTAATAGCGTAATCGCAATCGGGCTATTGGTGCGGACTTAAACTTGGTAGTCTGTGACTTGATATAGCCTTTGATTTCAAAGAACAGTTTTGCGCGCATTATCGTGAGAAGCATTGCTACGCTTGTTCGGCTTGGTTAGCAATCGTTGTGTTTTGTTGAACACTTTGGATTGCTTCCGCCAAGTCTTTTTCCGATTCAGAGAGCCGAATTTGCTCATCTTGTTTTCGGCTTTCTAAATGGCTTTCTTCAATCGTAGTTGTAATGTAACGATTCAATCGCTCGACTTCTTTTTGAATAGCGTGAAGGCGTTGTTCGTGTTCGAGCACTTTTTCGGCAAGGCTGGTCGCCGCTAATACCGCTAGTCGGACAGGGGAGTAGTCGGAAACTTTTTGACGATACTCTCCAATCAAACGATTGACCTCCTCGACAGCGGCACGTGTCAGTTCCGGATTCTCGGCTCGGAATGCATATTCTTCACTTAAAATTCGAACTTTCAGCGATTGCATTGGCTATTTCATTTAACACGATTGACGCCTAACACGTTGCGCTCACTCTTTGCGCGCCCAGAAATTCAGGATAGTCGTTGCAACTCTAAATTGACCTGCTCCAACAAATGCTCCAATTGATGTCGAATCAGTAACTTCTCTTCGTAAGAAATGGTCATTGGTGCAAAAGGGTCATTTGTTTCTTCTTCGCTTTGCATTGCCTGTAACTCCTCTTGCAACTTCTTTATGGTCTGCTTGGCTTCGTTGAGTTCTGCATAAAGTTTTGTCAGTTGCTTAGTCAGCGACGCCGCCTTCTGTTTCAAGGCATGATTCTCTTCTTGAAGCAGTTGCAGACGGTCAACGAGTTGCTCGACGTTTATGGTCAGTTTTCCAATCTCTCCATCAATATTTTTCATACCTTTCGGCGATTTTGTCGGAACGATTTTATCGGTCTAATTCTGACTATTTGAGATTGGTAACGACTTGTGCTGGTTGAGTTTGCTGTTCGGGTAAGTTCATGATTGATTGCCTCTTTTGTGGCGTGTGTCTTACGCCTGACGCAACTCCGCACCAAATTTTGAACTTATCCGTTCAGCCACGCTCGTGGTGATGCGCGCAATTTCCTCATCGGTCATTGTTCGCTCATAATTCACGAGTTTGAGTGAGAATGCAACACTTCGTTTCGTTTCTCCTGCCTGCGATGCCTTCTTCACTTCTTTTTTCGGCTCATACACATCGAAAATCGTAACGCTTTGAATTGCCTTATCGGTCTGCAATACCTCGTTCATCATGTCAGATGCTTTTGCATCCATCGGCACGAAAAAGGCAAGGTCGCGCAACACCGCAGGAAATTTTGCAGGCTCTTGGTATCGCACGGTTGAATTGGTCGCACGCTTCAACACGCTTACATCTAATTCTGCATAAAACACAGGCTGTTCAATATCATATCGCCTCAACAGGTTCTTCGGCACGATTTCCAGTGTTCCTGCAACGATTTCGGAAGTGTCGCTCCTTGCACCGTTGAAACTCATTTCAGATGTTACTTCACTATTTGAAACAGATTGAATTTCAAGGTGCAATCGGCTGTGAGTATAAGCAACAAACTTCGATTTATCAAAGCACCCCAATCGTTTTAAGAGCAATTCAACTGCGCCCTTCAAATCAAAAAAATCCGAGTCGTCTTTTGGCAAGTTCCAAAGGTTCGGGTATCGTTTTCCAGTTATCAGGATTCCGAGTCGATGATGCTCACCAAAGCCTTTGATGTAAGTGCCGTTTTCGTCAGGCTCAAAGGTATGTCCGAGTTCAAACAGTCGCATCTCTTTGTTGCCACGATTGAGATTATGCGCAACGACTTTGAGAAACGATGGCAACAGCGATGGTCGAAGCGCGTCCATTTCTTCGCTGACAGGATTCAGCGTGCGAATCGGCTGTTCGATAAATTCCTTGACCTCATCAAGCGGCAAGAGCGGATTGGTGAGAATCTCTCGGAAGCCAAAGCCAATCATCATTTGGCGGAGTTGGTCATCGAAGGTTGCAAGTCGGTCGTAACTTTGCGGATAAGCCGCATTCATTTTCTCGGACGGCGGAATGTTGTCATAGCCATAAATGCGCACAATTTCTTCAATCAAATCCGCCTCTTGCGACATATCCACACGAAACGTAGGCACTGCAAAAATTTTCTTTTCGCCTTCTTCTCTCACTTTGCGAATGCCGATATGTTCAAGCATTGCGGTCATTGTGTCGGTTGAAATCTCTGCACCAATCAAGGCTTTGGCACGAGTAGGCGTGAGTGCGATTTCAACGGGCTTCGGGGTTTGTAGTGCGACTTCGCTTGCTTCAATCACTGTGCCGCCTGCCAGTTCCAAAATCAATTTTGTTGCGAGTTCTGCCGCATAGCGAATTTGCAACGGGTCAACGCCGCGCTCAAAGCGATAAGAGGCATCGGTTGAAATGCCTAATGTTTTTGCGGTCTTTCGGATTTTGGACGGATTGAAATACGCGGATTCCAACAAGACGCGTGAGGTGTGAAGCGAAATTTCGGATTCCAAGCCGCCCATCACGCCGCCAATCGCAACGGGCTTTTCGGCATCGCAAATCATGGTCATGCCTTCTTTTAGGTCGCGCTCTTTGCCATCAAGCGTTTTGAATTTGCCCGTGCAGTTGCTTCTGACCACAATGCGTTGTCCGTTGAGCATATCCAAATCAAAGGCGTGAAGTGGCTGACCAATAGCGTGAAGCACATAGTTTGTAATGTCGACAATGTTGTTGATTGGGCGCAAACCAACGGCGCGAAGCAAGGTTTGAAGCCACTGTGGCGACGGCGCAACACTAACGCCTTCTATCAGCACGGCGACATAATGCGAACAGCCTGCCGTGTCCTCAATCGTGATTCGGCTTGTTGATGTTGAAAAGTCAAGTGATGGTGCCTCTATGCGGTTGAGATTACGCTCGCCGACAAGTTCACGTGCCACTCCTTGATGCGAAAGCCAATCGGGACGATTTGGCGTGATAGAAATTTCAAAGACTGTATCGCGTTGAAGATACATTTCAAACGGCTCGCCAATCGCGTAATCATCAGGAAGCACCATAATGCCCTCGTGATTGTCGGAAAGTCCAAGTTCATCTTCGGCGCAAATCATGCCTTCGGAGACTTCGCCACGAATTTTAGACTTTTTGATGGTGAGCGTTTCGCCTGACTTTGTTTTCAAGACAGCACCGACCAACGCCACAGGCACGGTTTGCCCTGCCGCCACATTCGGCGCGCCGCAGACGATTGAGAGGAGTTCCCCCGACGGATTCGCTTTGCCAACATCAACCTTGCACAGCGAGAGTTTATCGGCGTTAGGGTGCTTTTGGCGTTCTACAACTTTTCCGACCACCACATTTGTGAATGTGCCGCCAAGTTGTTCAATGCTTTCAACTTCAATGCCGAGTGAAGTCAGTCGTGAAGCAATCATATGACTATCGCTTGAAAGCGTCGGCGCAAATTGTTTAAGCCATTGAAGAGAGAGTTTCATAAACAGGTTAAATGCTATTTTCGATTAAGTTAATACATTTTTCTCGCAAGCGCATTTTTTGCTCAATAATGAATTTGACATCGCTTGCAATTTTTTCTTGCTCTTCTTTATTGATTAAAATCGGCAAAATGATTTCGCCTAATCGGTTGCCAATCGTTGAAATTGTTGCTTGAACAAATGTTTTTGCGTCAATTTGTTTCCTAACAATTTTTGAGTTGAGAAGATAGAAAAGATAGTATGGATTTAATTTTTCAGGTTTAAGCACGCGAAGTTTTCGCAAATGACTTTGTATAATGATTTTCGTATCGAGAGCGGTTACCATTGCAGTTCGCCCAATTAAAAAAGTTCCGTCATTGACAAAAAGAATATCCCCTTCTTTGATGTCTTGTATTTTGCGATACTGTTCATAGACTTCTTCTGAAACTGCCTTAACGGGGTCAATTTTGATTTCCCAATTCACAATATCGGTTGTACGAACAAAAGGAATTGTGCCTGTGCCATAAAATTGAGAGCCTATTTCATTTCCACGACGCACTTCAACAATTTTTTCTTCTACTAATTCTGAAATAGAACGCATCACATATTTTCCGCTGGCTTCAATACGTTTAATTTCTGACTTGATTTCGGGGTTATAGTATTCGGGAATGAAAATATATTCTCCAATTTCTGCTTGCTCAATCGCAAATCCTAAATGCGAGGTCTCATGCAAATTTCCACTTAAATAGGATTTGAAGTTTTTAGTAACTTCGGGCAAATCATCATCAAGGATTGCTTTTCCTTGTTCATCTAAAACCGTAGAGCCGTTTGCAGTTATTTTGAAAATCTCTTTTCCATTTTTGTTATGCCCAACTGTTTTGGCGATTGCCATAAAAACTTTGTTCTTTTTCTGATGTTTCTTTTCCAAAAATAGAACACTTGTTTTTGTGTGCGTGCTGGGCTGAAAAGTCTCTGGTGGCAAACTCACAACGCCGATAACAGAGGCTTGCTGATGTATGAACTCCCACACATATCTATCAGATGGGTTTCCAAAAACACCTTCGGGGAGAACAATTCCCATTCTACCACCTTCTTTCAAGAGTTGCAAGCATCGCTCAATAAAGAGGATTTGGGGCGGTTGTTTTTCTAACAAGGCTTTTGTTTTTTGCCACTTTCCATTTTGTTCTATCCACACACGTCCTAATTCATATTGTTTGAGTAGCGATTCACCTACGACAGGAATTTTTGCACCAAAAGGGGGGTTCGTTAATATCACGTCAAATGAGCCGAGTTTAATATGTTCTTTTGTTTCTTGTTTCCAAGTAGAAGGTTCAGATAAACTATTTTCGCAGTAAATATGGTAGTGGGTATCTCCAATAAGCGATAGATAAATTTTGGCTAAACGAGAAAGAAATAAATCTTTATCAATTCCTGCGATAAAATAATTTGAGGCGTTGTGATGTAAGAGATGCCGTAAAATGTAAGCAAGAAATCCGCCACTTCCGCAAGCGGGGTCTATAATTCTTTCAGAAGATGAAGGTTCTAACACATCAATCATCATTTGCACGACGTTTCTTGGTGTAAAAAACTGTCCTTCACCGCCACGAAAGGCTCTACCAATGAGTTCTTCAAACGCATCTCCAATTACATCACGGTCGGCATGGGTTAGAGAAAAGCGTTCAAGTTTAGCCGCAATTCGCCACAGGTCTATCGGTGCAATATCTATGCTTTCATGGCTATCAAAAATATCGTCATACTTTTTTTTAACCTTTTCAAAAAGTAGTGCGATACGGGTAGAGAAGGTATCGAGTGTATCGTTTGGACGTCTTGCGACTTCTACAATATCTTCATCGGCACAGGTTAGTTCATCATAGACTTTGCAGAAAAGTAAACGCATGAGTGTTTGAGCCGCCGCTTCATCACGGGTAATACCTGTAACATTCCCAGCAAAATAGTCGCGTATCTCTCTGAAAATAATTTTCAGATTATTTACGGCTTCCAAGTTTCGCTTTTGAATCGCAAATTTTGGAACATCGACTTCATAGTCGGAAAAAAGGTCTGATAGATGTTCTTCTCTTTTCATTTAAGGCGATGATGTGCCTTTGCTGTATAGTTGCGAGTGTTTTTGACCGTTCTACCTTGTGCCATAATTTTTTGATTCTAAAACCCATCTTGACTGGCGCGATTGTTTTGATTCACCACTTGCCTCCAGTTTTCGTTATGCACTTCGCCAATCGCTGTCGAGTGAATGAGCTCGTAGCGACCGAAGCCCATTCTATCGGCAAAGACAAAAATCACATTGCCTTGTCCCAATAAATTTTCGTATTGCCATATTTCGTAGGGCTTTTGATTGCTTGAAGAATTTTCGCGTTCGATATTTTGTGGCTCGCCGTATTTAATGAAAATGCGTCCTTTATCCATTTTGTAGCCCGGCGTTGAGCCTTGTGAAAATCTGCGATTGGCTTCTTCGAGTTTGTTCATATAAGCACGTCGAGCCGATATTCCGCCGCGCGTTGCCCAGAAGCGTTCAAAGAACTTGCGCTTTTGCTCTACCGTCTTTACTCTCTTGTAAGTCTCTCTCTCATCGCTTGTGATGATGTATTCAACCTGCTGTCGCATTTCATCAAGCAGTTCTTCTGTCACGCCTGCAAATTCCATTGCGATTGCGTCCATATTGCGCTCAACAATCATTTCCGGCTTGATGTTCGGATTGTAGATGAAAATAGATTTTGAACGGTGAATTATCGGCTTAAACGAGGAATCCGAGAGTTCAAAGTGATAGTCATACTTGCCGCTGAGTAAACTATCAATCGGGGTTTTTTCTACATAAACAACGGCATCGGCAGTTCTTCGGCGCACTTTTCGCCGCTCGGTTTCTTCAAGCACCACATCGTTGCGCGAAAGATAGGTGCGCGTGTAGAGCGAATCGGAATTCAGGCGCAAGTTGCGCACTAAATTGTATATCTCGATATAGACCGAAAGATTTGGAACAGTGTTGCCGTAAATCGCAGTCGGATTTGGAATCACTTCCAACGAGTTTTTGTAAAAGGGTGAATGGATATTATCGCTTTTGGTGATGTTGAACGCTAATTCAATATCGCTCACGCGCAGGCTGTCGGAATCAAATTGCCGCAGTTTAATGCGTTTAAAGTCACCTTTGGCAAGAAGCCTATCGGCATCTCGTGCAGAAAGCGTGAAGTCGTAGAGACCGGGCGGAAGTATCATCGGCAAACGGGCAATCAGCAATCCTTCTTCACGGGTTGAGGCTTTTTCGGAAGAGACAAGTTTGAGCGATTCCGTTTTTTCAAATCCGCTCTTTTCTTTTGCCGAGAGCGAAAGATCAAGTTCAACACGCGCAAGGCTATCTTGAATTTGATACGGTAATTTTGCCTTTTGAAATGCAATAAAAAATTCAATCAGCACTTTTCCTGAATCGGCTTTGAAGGTGGCGTAGTCCGTGCTTTCAGCAAGGTTAATGGGTTGCGCCTTGATGTCGAAAGCGAAGCACAGTATCACGAGAAGCAACCTCATGCTTTTCATGGCGGTGTCAGAAATTTTCATCAAATTTTCATCGAATTAAAAAGTGCAAAATGAATTGCTCCACTTTGCACTTTGGTGAATGGCTTTGCTCAACCTTACTTCATCAACATCATTTTTTTCGTTTCAACAAAACTGCCGGCTTGCAATCGGTAGAAATACATTCCACTGGCAAGGTTGAGCGTTTGTGCGTTGAAGGCAATCAGGTAAGCACCGGCTTCTTGGCGCGCATTGACGAGCGTAGCAAGTTTTCTGCCGAGCATATCGTAGAGTTCAAGTTTCACGTCGGATGCAACGGGCAAGCGATAGCCGATGCGCGTTTCAGGGTTAAACGGGTTCGGATAGTTTTGATAGAGTGCAAATGTTACAGGTGCGCTTACAACGGTCTCAACGATGGGGCTGTATGAAAACGCGCCATTAAAATCGTTTTGCTTTAAGCGGTAAAGCACGGTGCCTGTCGGTGCGGTGTTATCCGTGAACGAATAGCGTTGCACTTCGGACGTCGTGCCTCTGCCTTGCACGAAGCCAATCATTTGCCAATTGGTTGTGGGTTGTTTGCGCTCGACTTCAAAGCCTGCGTTATTGACTTCGCAACAGGTTTCCCAAAGCAGTTTGACGCTATGCTCGCTTGGAATTGCCACAAATGATGACCACTCGACTGAAAGCGGATTATCGCCAATGCCTGAAAGCGGAATACGAATTACAGGCGGCGCGGCGTTGCTTCTGATGGTTAGTGTATCGGTATAGTTGCCCACAGCGGTTGGCGAGAAGGTGATAATGAGCGTATCGCTCGAGTTCGG
>Ga0308417_1003306_pt1 | contig 10324 bp, 10 predicted proteins | sample HotsprSampleOS65_FD_203528 | JGI IMG/M metagenome (GOLD analysis project Ga0308417, IMG submission 203528) | Hot spring phototrophic mat microbial communities from Octopus Spring, Yellowstone National Park, Wyoming, United States - 20090730_OS65 ... | reverse complement strand
AGCGCGTGCCCGGTTGAGGACTTCCTCCCGGTCGTCGTCATAGCTGTGAAAGTCCACGTGACAGTGTGAATCCACGAACATCGTTTATCTACTCCTGCTCAATCTTCAGTCGTCCCGGAAAGCACATAAAATCATTGCCACGCAAACTTTGGGAAATTCGGTGAGCCGCCGTGATGCCTTGTGCGCTCAGACATGGATTGCCTCACGTTCGATAAAGGGTTTGAGTTCTGCGCGCAGCGCCTTTTCCGTTACCAGATCGACGGGGCAAGCCCAGTAGGTCTTCCAGATAGAACTGCACACCAAAATAACGCCCGGCGCTGGCTGGACCGTCGAAGGCAACCAGCACATCCACATCGCTGTCGCTGTGTGCCTCGTTGCGCGCCGTGGAGCCAAACAGGGCCAGCCGCGTCACGCCAAAACGCCGCTGTAACTCGGGCTTGGCCCCGGCCAGGATTTGGGTTGCCGTGTCACGGTTCACGCCTTGCTCCTTTCGGGTGTGTCTGCCTCGACAGCACCCAGCTCGGTTTCCAGTTCCTCGACCGTGGGCAGATTGGTCAGCAACGGCTCAGGCAGAGCGCGCACAAGCTGGTATTCCGCCACGCCCATCGGCTTGTCAATGCCTGACAGGGCATATTCCGCCACCAGCCGGTTCTTTGTTTTGCACAGCAGCAGACCGATGGTGGGCTTGTCATCCGGCGCTTTGATCTGCCGATCCACAGCGGTGAGGTAGAAGTTCAACTGCCCGGCATGCTCAGGCTTGAACGCGCCCGCCTTGAGTTCAACCACCACGTAGCACTTGAGCCGCGTGTGATAGAACAAAAGATCGATGAAAAACTCCTGGTCGCCGACCTCCAGCCGGTACTGCTGCCCGACAAAGGCAAAACCATGGCCCAATTCGAGTAGAAAGCGGGTGATGTGCCGCATCAGGGCATTTTCGATGTCGCGCTCATGGGCGTCATCGCCCAGACCCAGAAAATCGAAAAGATACGGGTCTTTCAGCGTTTCGTGCGCCAGTTGTGACTGCGGCGCCGGCAGGTGGGCGTCAAAGTTGGTGACGGCCCGGCCCTGCCGTTCGTGCAGGCGATTGCGGATACTGACTTCCAGCGTGGCACGGGACCAACCCTCAGCAATGGCGCGACGGGCATACCATTCGCGTGTTTCTGGCGCAGCCAGCTTGGTCAGCAGGGTGACGATGTGAAACCACGGTAATTGGGCAGCAGACTGCTGCCCAAATGCCTGCTGGGGGCAGTGCTCGGCAAAATACCGCATGTATTTCAGGTTTCTGGACGAAAAACCTTTCATTTCCGGGAAAGCTTCGCGCAAATCGCGCGCCAGCCGGTCAAGCACCTTGTCGCCCCACTGAGCGGAGCGCTGCCGATCCAGAATCTCGTGGCCGATCTGCCAGTACAGCCCGATCAATTCGGCATTGGCCGCCAGGGCTGCGCGCTGGCGGGCGGCGACGATGCGCTGCCTGATACCAGCCAACCAGTTGTCATCGTCACCGGGAAAGCGGTCTGACTTTGTGCTCATACGCCCTTCTCCACCATATCGCCCGACGGACCAGGGTTACGGCAGCCTGACCGGGTTTTCCAGGCGTGGACAGGTTCCAACCGGCCCCGCGCCGGCTCATTCCCACTCGATGGTGGCCGGCGGCTTCGAGGAAATATCGTACGTCACGCGGTTGATGCCCCGCACTTCGGCAATGATGCGGCGGCTGATCCGATGCAGTACGTCGTAGGGCAGGCGGACCCAGTCGGCGGTCATCCCGTCCTGGCTGGTGACGGCGCGGATGGCGCAGACGTGCTCATACGTCCGCTCATCACCCATCACACCCACACTGCGTACCGGCAGCAGCACGGCGAAAGCCTGCCAGATGTCGTCATACAGCCCGGCCGCGCGGATTTCTTCCGTGACAATGGCATCGGCGCGTTGCAGCAGGGCCACCCGCGCCGGGGTGACTTCTCCGACGATGCGTACGGCCAGCCCCGGGCCGGGAAAAGGATGCCGCCGCAGCAGGGCTTCCGGCAGGCCAAGCTGCCGGCCGACAGCGCGCACTTCGTCCTTGAACAGCTCGCGGAGCGGCTCGACCAGTTTCAGGTGGAGCGTTTCGGGCAGACCACCGACGTTGTGGTGGCTCTTGATGACCGCCGACGGCCCCTTGACCGACACAGATTCAATGACATCCGGGTAGAGTGTGCCCTGGACGAGAAACTCTACCTGCCCAAGTCTGGCGGCCTCTTCCTGAAAGACCTCAACAAACACCCGTCCAATGGTTTTGCGCTTGGCTTCGGGATCATCCACGCCGGCCAGGGCCGTCAGGAAGCGTTCGCCGGCGGCGATGCCCCGGACGTTCAGGTGCATCGTATCCCGGAAGGTTGCCAGCACCTCGTCAAATTCGCCCAGCCGCAACAGGCCGTTATCCACGAACAGGCAGGTCAGGCGGTCGCCGATGGCTTCTGCCACAAGCGCCGCTGCAACCGCCGAGTCAACGCCGCCGGAAAGTCCGCAGATGGCGCGTCCAGTGGGTCCAATCCGGGCGCGGATGTCGGCGATGGCGGCCTCGACGAAACTCTGCATGTTCCAGTCGGCCCGCATGCCGGCAATGCCGATGAAAAAGTTGCGCAGGATGTCCCGCCCAAGCGGGGTGTGGACGACTTCCGGGTGAAACTGCAAGCCGTAAAGCTGCCGCGCCGGGTCTTCGAGCGCGCCGAGTGCGTCCTCCGTTTGCGCAGTGACGGTAAATCCCGGCGGTGGCTGCACCACGTGGTCGCCGTGGCTCATCCAGACATCAAATTCCTCCGGCAATCCTGCAAACAGGCGGCTGGTCTGGTACTGCCGCAGGCGTGCCGCGCCAAACTCGCGGCGGGTTGAAGGGGCCACCGTTCCGCCAAACCGGGCGGCGATGGTTTGCAGGCCGTAGCAGATGCCAAGGATGGGGACGCCCAGCGCAAACACACCGGGATCGCAGTGCGGGGCATCGGCGGCATAGACTGAAGCCGGCCCGCCAGAGAGCACCAGGGCGCGGGGCGCTTTGGCGCGAATTTCATCCACTGGCGTGTGACACGGAACAATCTCGCAGTAAATCCCCAGTTCACGGGTGCGGCGGGCGATGAGCTGGGTGTACTGCGAGCCAAAGTCAAGAATGAGGGCAATTTCCGAGTGAATCACGGGCGTGGCCGCCGTTGTTGGGGTGAAACCTGGCACTATCTAAGCACGTTATATCGCCGAATGGCAAAATGACGTGCTATCGTTTGTGTAACACGTCTCAGGGCCCATCCAGGGAAGCGTTTTCAGGAAAAAGCCGGCTTTCGATGAGGAGGAACGCGATGACACGCTGGGTAGCCGCAACGGTCGTCTGGCTGGGGATGGCACTGTGGTCAGGTGTGGCCTTGGCCGCTGATTACGTGCTGGTGCTCCGGGATGGGAAACGGCTGGAAGTGCGCGACGAGTACCGCATTGTCAACGAAGTGGCGATTTTTACGACCTCCGACGGGCGGCGGATTTCAATTGCGCTGGCCAACATTGACATTGCGGCGACTGAGCGGGTCAACGGGCAGCGGGATGGTGCTTTTCGGGCGCAGGCTCGCCCACCCCGCCCCATTGGTGCCAACGGGCACCCAATACCGCCAGTTGCGGCGACGCCACCATCTCCAACCACTTCCAAACCAGCTTCCACGACGGCGCAGAAGCCGGTGCGCACGCTGACCAATGCCGATTTTGGCGGCACGATGCGCCATGCGGCGGCGCGTCCCCGGCAGAGTGCGCCGGTGCCAAATACGGCGGAACGGACGACCGGTTCGGTTTCGTCCAGCCCGGACCCGAACCTGGCGAGGGCGAATGACGAAGCCTACTGGCGTGGGCGGGCGCGGAGTCTTCTGATAGAAATCTACACCCAGCAGGAAATCATCCGTTCGCTGTCCAGCCAGGCTCAGGGGCTGCAACGCCGGATTGACCAACAAGGAACAACCTTTCTTTTGGGGCGGGATGCTTTCGGCAACCGGGTGCTGGTGCCACAGGAAGTCATGACGGCTGAAAAACGGGAACTGATCAACGTCAATGAGCGCATCCGGGATGCCCAGGCGCGGCTGACCGGGTTGTATGTGCAATACACGGTCCTGCAGGAAGAAGCCCGGCGTTTGGGGGTTCCCCCCGGTTGGTTGCGTTGAGAGGGTCCATCGTTTGGGCTTTGACGTCGTGGTTGGAGTTAGGGGAGACAGTCGCTATGGCAAGATGGACGTGGGGGCGGCAGGCAACGTGCATCCTGTTCTCCGTGATGCTTTGGATGGGGCTGGTCGGTCTGCCAGTGGATGCCCAGCGCCAGACGCCGGGACAACTCAAAGTCTTTGAGCGCAGTTTCGAGTCCGGTCAGGGACGCACCATTCAGGTTGAAAATACTTCCGGGACGACCAAAGTCGAGGTCTGGGGCGAAGACCTCATCCACATCATGGCGGCCCGCCCGGATGGGCGCTGGGTGGACGAGCGGGACATCAGGATCGTCACGACCCCGTCACAGTTCACAGTGCGCTGCATCCCAAAGATGGGTGGGACCAATCTGAAGCTGTACATTCCGGCTGAGTCCCACGTCCGTCTCCTGTCCCATTCCGGGACAATCGAACTCATTGGTCCGGTGGCCAGCGCCACGGTGGAAACCGACAGCGGTGATGTTGCTGTTGAAGTCCCACGTTGGTTCGATGCCGATGTCGAACTTTCTTCGGTCAATGGGACGGCCACCAGCCACCTCAGTCTGGCAAGGTATGATGAGAAAAGCGGTCGGGCCATCAAGGGGCGGCTGGGACGTGGTGGGCGGGCAATCATCGTCCGGTCAGCCGGTGGGCACGTTGCGCTCAAGTCCCTGCGGTCGAGTGTTGCCATCGTTGAACCTGATCCAACGCCATCTGTGGCCATAGCGGATGACATCATCCCCTCGCAGCCGACCCGCTTCCCACCACCCGATGATCGTCCGGCCGACCGTCCGCTGACGCCTATTTTCGGCGGCGGCATGCAGTCGCAGGATGACTCCAGCGCCACTTATGGCGGGGTAGGTGGTATCGGACGGGCGCAGCGGCGCTTTGGGGACGACACCACCATGTCGGGCAGCATCGGCGTGCGGATCATCCCCCCACCAGGGAGCCACAGCACACCTTCCGGGGTTGGCATACCTTCCGGGACTGGCGGTCTGCCACGGGCCGGCGGCGACAACCGTGGAAGTGCCTGGGATGGGCCAAACCGTGACGCCGGACAGTTCGCGGCTGCTGATGAGGCACTGGCTAACCTGCCGCGCCGTGACCCTCTGCACACGACGCCGGACGGTCGCCCGACACTTCGCCGGCGCGCTCTGGATATTCCTGTGGATGAGACGGATGAGTCCGGCGTTGAGGCCGATACCATTCGCCTCAATGCCCGGCTGGTCAATCTCAATGTCATTGCCACCACCCAGGACGGGCGGGCTGTCCCTGACCTGACCGCTGAGGATTTCACCATCTTCGACGAAGAAATCAGGCAGGAAATTGCCCACTTCAAGCCGACCAACACCCCCTTCAATCTGGTGCTGCTGCTGGATTTGAGCGGCAGCACCCGCGAAAAGATCGAAGCCATCCGCAAGAGCGCCTGGCGCTTCGTCGAGCTGGCCGGCCCCCAGGACCGAATTGCTATTGTGACCTTTACCCGCAGTGTGCATGTGCTCTGCCGTCCGACGAATGACCGTGCGTTGCTCAAGCAGCGGATTGCCGAAATGCGTGCCACCGACGGGGGAACCGCCTACTACGAAGCCATGTGGTTTACCCTCACCGAAGTACTGGCTCCGTTTCAGGACGAACGCAACGCCGTCGTCGTCATGACCGACGGCGTGGACAACAGCATCAGCGCTGCCTACCCGGCGCCGTCGCGGGTTTCTTTTCGTCAGATGCTGGAGGCCATTCTGGAATCCGGCACGCTGGTCTATCCGATTTACCTGGACACCGAAGAGGAAAACTTTCGGAATCACTGGGGGGAGACGGCCGAGGTCTATGCGCTGGCGCGTACGCAACTCCAACAGGTGGCGGATGCGTCCGGTGCTGTGCTCTACGTCGCCGCACGGGTCGAAGACCTTGCCGGCGTGTACCAGAAAATCATCGCCGAGTTGCGTACGGTGTACGGCTTGGCCTATTACCCAACTCAAGTCGAACACAGCAACCAGTGGCGGCGGGTCAAGGTAACGTCCCGGCGTCCCGGCGTCATCATCCGTACGCGCCGTGGCTACTATGACCGCTGAACCGTGCGCCCTACGCTTGGCTGCCGTGCGCCTCCGGTGGCTAAAGTGTCAGCCAGCCACTTAGCTGAACCGCAGGGAGACCAGCTTCCAGTCCTTTCCAAAGCCAAATGAAGGGCAAGCTCAAAACGGTCACAATCTGGCTCGGTATCCTGCTCAGCATCGTGTTTGCCGGACTTGCGTTTTACGGCATTGACTGGCGAAAAACGGGCCTGGCACTGCGCGCGGTTCAGTGGCCCTACCTGGCCGTGGCCTTTGCTCTGATGTGGGTCGGTTTTGTCTGGCGTACCGTGCGCTGGAAACGGCTGCTCGATGTCGGACGCCCGGCGGATGACGCCATTCATTTTGGCGACTGCTTTTCGGTGATGACCGTTGGTTATATGGCCAACAACATCCTGCCGGCACGCATCGGGGAAGTGGCGCGTGCCTACCTGGTCGGGCGCAAAACCCGGACGACCAAAAGCTTTGCCTTTGGCACCATCGTGACCGAGCGGCTGGCTGACGTGCTCATGCTGCTGTTGCTCATTTCCTTCACACTGCTGACCCTGAAGCTTCCGCCGGAAAGCAAGGTCATTGCGACCGGTGTGGCCTGGCTGGGCTTTGGGTGTGCGGCCGGACTTGTGTCGGCCATTGTCCTGCGCCCGACCGTCGTGCGCCTGGTCGAGCGCGGTCTGACGGCTGTCCGCCTGGGACGCTATGCCGCGCGCCTTGCGGATATGACCGACCGTTTTCTGCGCGGGGTCAGTTGCGGCGGCTCCCTGCGTACGCTGGCCTGGGTCTGGGTGGATTCGTTCGGTATCTGGATCGCCAGTCTCTACATGACATGGTTCGTGGCGCTGGCCTGCAATCTGGACGTAGGGGTGACGCAAATCCTCTACGTCATGTGCTATGTCAACCTGGGGGCGATGTTGCCTTCCGCGCCGGGTTACGTGGGGACGTACCAGTGGTTTTGTACGCACAGCCTCAGCGCCTTTGGTGTTGAGAAGGAAGCCGCCCTCGCATTTTCGTTTGTTTCCCATATTGTGTGGTATGTCCCTTTGACCCTGCTGGGGCTGGTGCTCTTTCTGCGCGAACGCCTAAGCTGGGGGCAATTGACGGAAGAAACGGGAGTTGGCGGAGGGGAAACACTGGATGAGTCACTTCCGGCTTGACAGCATTTCAAATGACCCTTTACGTTGCCTTCACACGCCGTACACAGGGCTGTCCACGCAGTGGACTGACCTGCCTTGCGCCAAGCCGGGGACAGGTCATCATCATGACGTTTTGGGTGTGAGTGAACCGTGATCAAGCTTGACATCGTCAATCGCGTTGCCAGTGTCACCGGGATTGCCAAGTCCAAGGCAGAGGTCGCTGTGGATGCCCTGTTTGAGGGACTCAAACAGGCACTTGAACGTGGCGAACGGATTGAGTTGCGCGGGTTTGGGGTGTTTGTGGTCAAACCCCGCAAACGTGGCGTTGGGCGAAACCCGCGCACCGGTGAAATTGCCGACATCCCACCTGGCAAGACCATCCGTTTCAAGCCGGGGAAAGAACTGGCGCACTAGGTTGACTGGGTTGGTGCGCTGTCGCGCACGTGCAACAGGCAGGTAGGAAACACCTCTTATGGCTTGAGCAAGGTTCAGGGTATGGGCAACACGTACGTTTTTGGAGACATTCACGGGCGCGCCCGGCAACTGCGGGAAATCCTCGAAGCTGTGGACTATGATGAGCGTCACGACCGGGTAATCTTTGTGGGAGACCTTATTGATCGGGGAGAGGAGTCACCGGAAGTCGTTGAGTACGTCCTGCAACTGCGCCGCCGCAATCCCAACGTGGTGTGTCTGCGCGGCAATCACGAGCAGATGTTGCTGGACCTGCTCGATTACGGCGATCCGCTGTGGCTGATTCCCGAAAACGGCGGTATTCAGACCCTTCAGCAGTATGGCTTCGACATAGACGAGAATACGGCTTCACTGGCCATTGGCATTCCCGAATCACACATTGAATTTTTGCGGAGTCTGCCGTTTTTTTACGAAGATGAAAGGGCTCTGTACGTCCACGCCGGTATTGCCGCCGGCAAGCACCCGGCGGAATGTGAACCGGAAGTGCTGATGTGGACCCGTGATTTGAATTTTTTCACGCTCTATGATGGCAAGCCCTGCTTTTTTGGACACACTCCGGCGCGTCTGCTGCCGGCGGAGGGCGTACGGAATCCGGGTGAAATCTATGTCTTCGGCAGCGCCATCGGGCTGGATACCGGCTGCACGGAGGAAGACTGTTTGAGCTGTCTCCATGTCGAAGCCCAGGTGGTCTATCAGAAGTATCCCACGCTGCCGGTTTCAGCCTACGAAATCGAGATTCCGTGTCTTGCGGCCTTTTCGGCTTAGGGCTTTTCGGCTTGGGGATGGTGCAAGGAGCGTGGCTGCCTGTCTGACTGGTGGTTATGTTCCGGTTGGCTTGCGTAATGTTTTTGTGATGTGGGTGACTTCCGATGAACAGTGACACTCGCCGGAGTTTGCTTGAACTCGAACGCTTCCTGACCGAAGCCATCCGTGTCAACCCGGTGCTGACGCCGGACGATGTCAAGCCCCATCTTCTGGTGCGGCAGATTCTGGACGAGCTTTCGCTCAAACGTTTCATCTGGATTGGAAACCAGACCTTTGTGCCCAATCGCATGGTCTTTACGGTGCCCAACCTGCGCCCGGCCAAGCTCGAAGAACTCGAAGTGCTGTTCAACTCCATCGTGTTTACGAAGATGGTCTATGACTACATTGCGGGTTCCGGTTTCCGGCTGCTTGAACCGTTGGTTGTGGAGATTCGTCCCACGGTGGCCGCGGCAGGTGCGCCGACCCATTGTTCGGTGAGTTTTGAGTGGGCTTCGCCGGCTGAGCCAGCCGAGGGCTTGGCCGTTACCGTGGATGAGCAGGCAGGACGCATTCTTGAGGTCAAGGGCGTCAAGCCACAGATTCCACGGCTGGCCCGTCTGACGGCGCTCAACGGTGAGGTCTATCGCTCACCGTTCATTATCACCAAGCGCACGACGTTTCTGGGCCGCCTGCGGACGGTACTCGATCTGAAATCCGGCGAAGTGTTGCGGCGGAATGATTTTGTCTATGCACGCCACGATCAGAGTGGTTCTCCCAACAAAAGCGTTTCCCGGCAACATGCCTCAATTGTTTTTGACAGTGGGGACTTCTACCTGTTTGACACTGGAAGCGCCAATGGGACGGCCGTTGAGCGGGCCGGGCAATCCATCGAGACGCCACCTGGGGATGCGACCGGCATCCGGCTGGAGGATGGAGACATCCTGCGTCTGGGCACCGCCCTGATCCGCTTTGAGCTTGACCCTCCTGTGACTGAGCTGCCCGATGTGGCAACTGAAGGAGAGACGGTTCCCGAGGAAGCCAACCTGACAGCCGGCAATCTGACCGTGCGGGTGATGCGCAGCGAAATTCTCTTTGAAACGAGCAAAGTCCTCGACTCCGAATGACACGCCGTAACTGAATCTCCAGGAGGCTTATATGATTCGTCCAGGTGCTTGTGTGGTTCTTGGGCTGCATAGCCCGCGCGAAAAACTCTGGGGAATTCTGACCAGCCTGGAACCGTCCGGGGTCCATCTGCGAGGGCTTGACATCAACGCTTTCGATGACTGGCTCAGCGCCATTGCCAATGGGGAAAGCAACATCGGACTGACCCACAGCTTTTTCCCCATGTGGCGCGTCGAGCGGATACTGCTCGATGAGTCTTTGGGCGAAATTCACTCCATGGGACAACTCTTCGCCAAACGCATCGGCATGAGCGTGACCGACTACCTGGGCTTTGGGTCAGAAGAATCCATCAGCTAGGCGGGAGTTGCCTCAAACCTGACTGTTCTCAAGCTTCCCCGTCCAGTGCGACGCACTGTGGGCAGACAAGCCCGGCACCAGTGGTGCGCTTGGCAGGCACGCGGTTAGCCCTGCTGTTGCTTCGGGCCGTTACCGAAAAAACGCCGTAAAGCCCTGCACTTTAGGGCAGGGATATAAGGCGCACGCTGTTTTATCAAGCCAAACCTGTGATAAAATAGCAGTATGAGAGTCATGGAAGCCAAGCTACTCAACG
>Ga0308417_1003305_pt1 | contig 10326 bp, 9 predicted proteins | sample HotsprSampleOS65_FD_203528 | JGI IMG/M metagenome (GOLD analysis project Ga0308417, IMG submission 203528) | Hot spring phototrophic mat microbial communities from Octopus Spring, Yellowstone National Park, Wyoming, United States - 20090730_OS65 ... | reverse complement strand
GGTCCGGCCTCGAAGAAGGTCTCCACGGCGATGACGAGTGCGGCACGGTCGGCCACGAGAACCCCCTTTTCCGGTCGCTTCGGATCGAGTGAGATTGTACCGAGGCCGTCTCGGCCGTTTCCATGTGTGTAGACAAGCCGGGAAGCGCCGCGAGGGGGAGGGCAAGGCGGTCATGCGTGCGGTCGACGTCATCCGGTTGAAGCGGGACGGGGGCGAGTTGACGGCAGCCGCCATCGACTCCTTCGTCCGTGGGGCCGCGGCCGGCGACGGTTGGGCACCTTACCAACTCTCGGCCCTGCTCATGGCGATCTATCTGCGGGGCATGTCGGCTAACGAGACGGCGTGTCTGACGCGGGCGATGGCTCACTCGGGCCGGGTGCTGGACCTCTCCGACATACCGGGTCCGAAGGTCGATAAGCACAGCACCGGTGGTGTCGGCGACAAAACCTCTCTCATTCTGGGGCCGTTGGCCGCGGCCTGTGGCGTTGTCGTTCCCATGCTCTCCGGTCGAGGTCTCGGGCACTCCGGCGGCACTCTCGACAAGCTCGAGTCGATCCCCGGCTTCCGTGTCGGGCTGAGCGAGAGCGAGTTCCGTCAGGTCCTCCGGGTCGTCGGACTGGGGATGATCGGCCAGACTGCCGAGGTGGCCCCGGCCGACCGCACCCTCTACTCCCTCCGCGACGTGACCGCCACGATCGAGAGTATCCCCCTGATCACGGCGTCGATCCTCAGTAAGAAGCTCGCCGAGGGGATCGGCGGTCTGGTGCTGGACGTGAAGTATGGGTCAGGCGCGTTCATGAAGACGCGGGAATCGGCCCGGGCGCTGGCCCGATCCCTGCTCAGCGTCGGGACGGCCAACGGACTACGGATGACGGCCGTGCTGAGTGCCATGGACGCCCCACTCGGGCGACACGTCGGCAACTCACTGGAAGTCGTCGAGGCGGTCGAGGTGCTGAAGGGGCGTGGACCGGCCGACCTGCGGGAACTCTCGCTCCTGCTCGCGGCCCGCATGCTGCGGCTGGCCGGTCGGGACGACAACGACCACGACGCGCTCGCGCGGGTTCGTGCCGCTCTCGATTCCGGGGCCGGGCTTGAGGTGTTTCGCCGCTGCATCGAGCAACAGGGGGGCGACCCCCGCGTCATCGACGATTACGCACGCCTGCCCCGGGCCCCCGAGACCCGGATGGTCGTGGCCCCGCGCGACGGCTTCGTGGCCGAGATGCGGGCCTACGAAATCGGTGTCGCCTCCCTGCTCCTCGGAGGCGGTCGGGAGCGGGCCGAGGACGCGGTCGATCCGGCGGTCGGCATCGTCTGTCGGGTCAAACCCGGAGAGCCGGTCCGGGCCGGTGACCCGGTTTACGAGGTCCATTACCGCTGGCACTCGAAATTGGCCGCGGCGCTGCCGTGCCTGGAGCGGTCCTTGACGATCGCAGAGGTACCGCCCCCCGAGTCGCCGCTAGTCTCCGAGGAACTCGCGTGAACCCTGACCCGATCGTCCTGGCGGCGGCCGCGGCCCGGGACCGGGCATTCGCCCCCTACTCCCGCTTCCGTGTCGGCGCGGCCCTCGAGTGTGACGACGGGACGGTGATCACCGGCTGTAACGTCGAGAGTGCGAGCTACGGCCTGACGATCTGTGCGGAACGGCTGGCCGTTTTCACCGCCGTCGGCCGAGGTTACCGCCGCTTCCGCCGCCTCGCCGTCGTGACCGACACCCCGGCCCCCACCCCGCCGTGTGGTGCCTGCCGGCAGGTCCTCTGGGAGTTCGCCCCCGACGCCGAGGTGCTGCTGGCGAATCTGGCGGGGGCCGTGATTCACTCCACGGTACGGGAACTTCTGCCGCTCGGCTTCGACGCCCAACGGTTGGCGGTCGTCGAGCACGGTGACCATGACTGACTCCGTCACCGGGGGCCGCGGAGGAAAAGCCCGCATACAACGAGACGAGCCATCTGCCAGCGCACGCCAGCGCACGTCTGGACTGGTGGCCCGGAGAGGTCCCATGCCCGCCGCCGTTCACATTTCTACCCACCCGCTGGTCCAACATCACCTGTCCCGGCTCCGCTCGGTCGCGACCCGCCCGCCCGAGTTCCGCAGTCTCGTCGCCGCGATCTCACGGGTCTTGCTTTACGAAGCGACACGGGATGTCAGGGTGCGGGCCGTCACGGTCACGACGCCGCTCACGACGACAACGGGACAGGAAATGGCCGAGACGATCGGTCTGGTCCCCGTCCTACGGGCGGGCCTGGGAATGGCCGACGCCATGCTCGAGTCCCTCCCCGAGGCGACCGTCTGGCACCTCGGGCTGTATCGGGACCATGCGACCCTCAAGCCCGTGACCTATTACAACCGCCTGCCCGACAGTTCGGGTATCGATGTGGCGATCGTACTCGACCCGATGCTCGCGACCGGCGGTAGCGCCATCGCGGCCGTAGAAATCCTCAAAAAGGCCGGCACCCCGCGCATCAAGTTCGTGGGCATCCTTGGCGCGCCGGAAGGGATCGCCGCCCTGCAGACGGCACACCCGGATGTGCCCGTCTTTCTCGCCGCGCTCGACTCGCACCTGAACGAAGTCGGCTACATCATCCCGGGTCTAGGGGACGCCGGCGACCGCCAATTCGGCACGGCCTGAGTCTGATCCGGCACGGCCTGAGTCTCATTCGGCACGGCCTGAGACTTGCCAGCCGCGTTGTCCTCTCTCACTCGGGGAGATTGCGACCGTCCGCTACCGGTCACCGCAGGGACTTCACCCACTTCTCGAACGCGGGCAACTGGGCCTTCACCACGGGAGCCAGGCCGCTCATGCGGATGTGCGTCGCTTGCTCCGGTTCGGCCACGATCACCCAGACGACGTGGTAGTTGTCGAGGAGCATCTCGGGCGACTTGGGGTCGTTCGGTGCCGCCTTGTACCGCCACGTCGCCCCGACGATCTCGAAGACCGTGACCGTGGCCCCTTTCACCTCCCATTTCGTCGTCCGCGAGATCTCGTCGATCGTCTTGCCCTCGGGCGGGATGAATTGATTCTTCCACTTCGGAATGCTCTTGTCGGGGTTCGGATGGCTGTCCGGGAAGACGGCCACCTCGCAGCCGGGCAGGTCGTTCACCTCGGGCAAGCGGAACTGGTACGAACGCAGAAGGTTCGCCGGCTTTTCCCTCTTCCAGTCGGCCGGTGTCGTGGCCTGGAGACTGCCGACCTTGACCAACGTACCCGTGTCCTGGGCGAACGACAGTCGTGACAGGGCCAGGAGTAAAGCGAACGCGGCAACGGGGCGCATGAGTTCTCCTGCGAGGGGTGGCAATGGTGTCGGTCTTTCGACGGGGAACTGCGAGGTGCGGTTCCGTAAACCGCTTTGTATTCTACGTCTGTACTTTCCGGGAGGGTTCACCATGTCACGCGCAGTGCTGCTGGGACTCGTTCTGACCGCGGCACCGTCGGCTGCGGCGTCCGCGTCGGACCCGCCGTCCGCGTCACAGACCGCCGCGTCCGCGCCGAAGGCGGCCCCCGAGAGGCTCCCGGACAAGTCACCCCCGCTCGCGGCCTTGAAACCTCGGCTCATCGGCCCGGCCGTCACCTCGGGCCGGGTCGTCGGCTTCGCCGTCAACCCAAAGGACCGCTCGCACTACTTCGTCGCCGTGGCCAGCGGCGGGGTGTGGAAGACGACCAACGCCGGCACGACCTGGACGCCCGTCTTCGACAACGAAGGTTCGTATTCGATCGGGTGTGTGGTGATGGACCCGAAGAACCCGAACGTGGTCTGGGTCGGGACCGGGGAGAACAACAGTCAGCGGAGCGTGGGCTACGGTGACGGTGTTTACAAGTCCGTGGACGGCGGCAGGTCGTGGCGGAACGTCGGTCTCAAGCAGAGCGAACACATCGGCAAGATCGTCATCGACCCGCGGGACTCGGACACCGTCTACGTCGCCGCACAAGGGCCGCTCTGGAGTGCCGGCGGCGACCGCGGACTCTACAAGACGACCGACGGCGGTCGCAACTGGAGCAAGGTGCTGAACATCGACGAGAACACCGGCGTGACTGATGTCGTTCTCGATCCCCGTAACCCGGACGTCTTGATCGCCGCCAGTTACCAGCGTCGCCGGCACGTCTGGACCATCATCAACGGCGGCCCGGGTAGCGCCATCCACCGCAGCACCGACGGCGGGAAGACGTGGAAGAAGATCACGGCCGGCCTTCCGAGCGGCGACCTCGGCCGGATCGGTCTGGCGATCGCGCCGACCGACCCGGATACGGTTTATGCCATCGTCGAGGCGGCCGAGGGGGCCGGCGGCATCTTCCGCAGCACCGACGGCGGCCTGAACTGGGAAAAGCGTAATCCCTTCTCCGAGCAGGCCCAGTACTACTCGCAACTGGTGGTCGACCCGCTCAACAAGGACCGGCTCTACGTCCCGCACGTCAACACCCGGGTGTCCGACGACGGGGGCAAGACGCTCGTTCTCCTCGGCGACCGCTGGAAGCATGTGGACAGCCACGCCATCTGGATCGACCCGAACGACACACGGTACCTGTTGTGTGGCTGCGACGGCGGGGTCTACGAGAGCTTCGACCGTGGGGCGAACTGGCATTTTAAGCCCAACCTGCCCGTTACGCAGTTTTACGACGTGACCTGCGACGAGACCGGCCCGTTTTACCACGTCTATGGGGGCACCCAGGACAACTTCACCCTCGGCGGGCCGGCCCGCACCCGCAGCCAGCACGGCATCCTCAATCAGGACTGGTTCGTCGTTCAGGGCGGTGACGGGTTTCACTGCAAGGTCGATCCGACCGACCCGAACATCGTCTACGCCGAGTCCCAATACGGCGGGCTTTGTCGCTTCGACCGTCGCACCGGTCAACGGGTCCAGATCCAGCCGCAGCCCCCGGCCGGACAGTTGCCCCCGCGCTGGAACTGGGATTCCCCCTTGGTCCTGTCTCCTCACAACCCCCGGCGGCTTTACTTCGCGGCCAACATCCTCTTCCGCAGCGACGACCGGGGCGATTCGTGGAAGCCGGTGAGCGGTGACCTGACCCGGCAGATCGACCGTAACACACTACCGGTCATGGGCAAAGTCTGGGGACCGGATGCCGTCTTCAAGCACGGCTCGACGAGCCTCTATGGGAATTGCGTCGCCCTGGCGGAGTCCCCCCGCAAGGAAGGATTACTTTACGTCGGCACCGACGACGGATTGATTCAGGTCACCAAGGACGGCGGCCAGACGTGGCGGCGGATCGAACGGTTCCCCGGCGTGCCGGAGCGGACCTATGTGAGCAAACTGGTCGCCAGCCAGCACGACGCCGGCACCGTCTATGCCTGCTTCGATAACCACAAGAACGGCGACTTCCGACCGTACCTGCTCAAGAGCACCGATGCCGGGAAGACGTGGTCGAGCATCGCGGGCGACCTGCCCGAGCGGGGGACGGTCTACTGCCTGGCCGAGGACCACATCGACCGCGAGATTCTGTTCGTCGGGACCGAGTTCGGTCTCTACGTCACCCTCGACGGCGGCCGCAGGTGGCACCAGATCAAGAACGGTCTGCCTACCATCCAGGTCAAGGACCTCTGCATCCAGCGCCAGGTCGACGACCTGGTGATCGGCACGTTCGGCCGCGGCATCTGGGTCATCGACGACTACTCGCCGTTGCGGATGCTCAAGCCCGAGTTCTTGGCCAAGGATGCCATCCTGTTCCCGACCCGTCCGGCCTCACTCTACATCCCCAGTGCGCGACACGGCGGGGCCGGCAAGGCCTTCCTCGGCGCGTCGTTCTACACCGCCGACAACCCGCCGTTCGGGGCGACCTTCCACTATTACCTGAAGACCGGCTTGAAGACCCGCAAGCAACTCCGTCAGGAAGCCGAGAAGAACGCCGAGAAGAACGCCCAGTCCCTGCCTTATCCCACGGCCGAGGAACTCCGCCTAGAGGCCGAGGAAGAGCCTCCCGCGATCATCCTGGAGATCAGCGACAGCGACGGGAACGTCGTCCGTCGCCTCTCGGGCCCCAGCAGCGCGGGCCTTCACGCGATCACCTGGGATCTCCGCGACCCCGCCGCCGTACTCCCCCCGGCCCGGAACCGCGACCCGGCTGCCGGGGAGGATGATGACGACGGTGCGTCACGCAACTCCGGCCCGCTCGTGGCCCCAGGAACCTACCGGGCGGCCCTCTTCAAGCGCTACCGCGGCGAAATCACCCAGTTCACCGGACCGATCGAGTTCACCGTAGTACTCGACACCCTCGGCGATCCCGACCCGCAGGCCGTCAAGGAGCAGGTCGCCTTCCACCGCAACGTGCTGAGGTTGTCCCGGGCGGTGACCGGGGCGGGGAACGTGGCCAACGAGGTCTCCACCCGGCTCGAAGCGATCCGACGGGCCTTGGAAGCGGCCCCCAGAGCCGACGAGGCCAGCAACAAACGGGTTCGTGAACTGATCGAACGCAACCGGGAAGTCCTGCGGACCCTTCGGGGCGACACCGTACTGCTCGCCCGGAACGAGAATGTTCCGTTGTCCCTCTCCGCTCGGGTGAGTCAGATCAGTCGTGCCACGGCCCAGTCCCTGTCAGCCCCGACCGGGACGCAGAAGGAGCAGTACGCCATCGCCGCCAAGGAATTTTCCGAGGTGCTGGCGAAGCTGCGGCAACTCGTCGAGACGGACCTGCCGGCACTGGAAAAGAAGCTCGACGGCTTCGACGCCCCGTGGACGCCGGGCCGTCTGCCGACCTGGGACGGTGGCAAGTGAACCGGGTCGGGCCGACGCGGTCGATCGGACTGACCCGGTCATCCGGCTGACGGTCTTGTCCCGGCCGTGCGGGCTGACCTGGCGGTGCGGCTTGCTGGCCTGCTGGCCGAACCCACCGCCTTCGCCGCCTGTCCCCTAATGTAGCCTCACGGCCAACGAGGTGTCTTCCGGTCATGTACGAACTCTTCGAGCATACGGCCGATCTCGGCCTGCGTGTGCGCGCGGCCGACCTCGACACAGTCTTTGCCGAGGCCGCCGAGTGCCTCTTCTCGGCCATCCTGGAAGACGTCCGCTCGGTCAGACCGGCCCAGGAAGTGCGGATCGAGATCGCCGGATCGAACCTCGAGTATCTGTTGTTCGACTGGTTGCGGGAGTTGTTATTGAAGTTCGACGAGGAGCATCTCGTGTTCGGCAAGTTCGCCGTCACCGTTCGGGACGACGGTATCACCGGCACGGCGTGGGGCGAGCCGCACGACCCGGGGCGGCACCCCCTCGCCCACGAGGTCAAGGCCATCACCTACCACGAGTTGAAGGTCGTACCCGGGGCCGACGGCTGGCTGGCCGAAGTGATCGTGGACATCTGAGCGTGAAACAGCAGGGTACTGACATGTCGAAGGGCAAGCCCGAATTCGCCGGACCCCTCGAGCCGGTCGGGGGTTGTTGCTACCGCATCCCGCGCGACTACAAGCCGGGGATGCGTGTAGACGGCCTCATCTTCGCCAACGAGAAGCTGCTCGAGAGCATCCGCAAGGACCAGGCACCGGAGCAGGTGGCGAATGTGGCCATGTTGCCCGGCATTCAGAAGGCCAGCCTGGCCATGCCGGACATCCACTGGGGCTATGGCTTTTGCATCGGCGGCGTGTGTGCGACCGACCCGGACGAGGGCGGCGTTATCTCCCCCGGTGGTGTCGGCTACGACATCAACTGTGGGGTCCGTCTCGTCAAAACGAACCTGTTCCTCGACGAGGTTCGGCCCTACATCCGCCAACTGGTGAAGGAATTGTTCCACACCATCCCGTCCGGGGCCGGTCGGGGCGGACGCTACCGCTTCGATGCGGGCGAGACGCGGCGGCTCATGGGTGAAGGACCACGCTTCGTCATCGCACGCGATCTCGGTGTGCCGGAAGACCTCGCCCATACCGAGTCGCACGGCCTGATCCCCGGCGGGGATCCGGACCAGGTTTCCGATCACGCCGTCAGGCGGGGGGCGGAGCAGTGCGGCACCCTCGGCAGTGGCAATCACTTCCTCGAAGTGCAGGTCGTTGATGCCGTCTTCGACGCGGACGTGGCCCAGGTGTTCGGACTGGAGCTGAACCAGGTGTGCGTGATGATCCATTCGGGGAGCCGCGGCCTGGGCTATCAGGTGTGCGATGACGCCCTCGCCGTCTTCCGTAATTGCCCGGAAAAGTACAAGATCGAGTTGGCCGACCGGCAACTCGCCTGTGCCCCGGTCGAGTCCCCCGAGGGACGTCGGTACATCGCGGCGATGCGGGCCGCCGCCAACTTCGGCTTCTGCAACCGGCAACTGCTGATGCAGCAGGCCCGTGAGGTCTTCGCCCGGGTCTTCGGTCGTTCCTGGCAAGACCTCGGCATGGAGTTGCTCTATGACGTGGCCCACAACATCGCCAAACTCGAGGAGCACACCATCGACGGGGTGACCAAGAAGGTGTGGGTCCACCGCAAGGGGGCGACCCGGGCGTTCCCCGCCGGGCATCCCGAGGTCCCGGAGGCGTTCCGTAGCGTCGGCCAGCCGGTGATCATTCCGGGGGACATGGGCCGGGCCTCGTGGGTCCTCGTGGGCAGCGCCGGCAGCATGCAGAAGTCGTTCGGCTCGACCTGTCACGGGGCCGGCCGGGCCATGAGTCGCACCGCCGCCAAACTCGACGCCCACGGCCGAAGGATCGAGCGCGAGCTTGAGCACCGTGGCGTCATCGCCATGGCCGCGAGCCGCAGCGGCCTGGCGGAAGAGCAACCCAAGGCCTACAAGAACGTCGATGACGTGGTCGACGTCGTCCACGAGGCTGACCTCTCCCGTAAGGTCGCCCGGATGCGGCCGATCGGTGTCATCAAGGGATGAAGAGGTGCGGGGTTCTGCCGGTCCCCAACCTGCGACACTTCATCTCGACAAAAATCAGGGACCGGGACGAATCCAGCGGGGTCGTCCCGGTCATCCATGTCTTGGTCCCGATTGTAGCTGACGGGTCGGTTTGCGAAGGACGGGTTGTCCTGACGCCCGCGATCCGGGACACGGCTCAGCAGTGAGGCACCCGATAAGCCACTTGGCGGGGTCGTCCCGCCCAGCCGAGTCGGCCTGTTGAGCCAGGTCCCCTCGGACTTTGCCTTCAGTCAGTTCCGGCCGGGCACACCCTGCGATTCCGGCGGCGGCTTCACAACCCGGGGGAGGTTCAGCACGGGAATTTCGTTCGGCCCGGGCTTCACCCGTATAGTGAGGTTCGAGTGCGTGCCGTCGTACCAACCGAGGAGGCGATCGGAGTCCATTTCCTCCAGGTACTCGTCTTCGCCAGTCTTCTTCGCCGCCGGCCAGAACAGGACGATCTGATACCCGCCCTCGGCGGCCCCGTCACCGTCCGAGAAGGTGCTGATCTGGAACTTTCCGTCCGGACCGGTGACGCCCCGCGGGTTACGCGGGATCAGCGGCACCATCGGGGCGTCTGTCGGTATGAGCGTTACCTCGACACCCGCGGCCGGCTGCCCGTCGTACATCACTCGTCCCGAAACCGGGTGCGGTACGACCTTCTGTTCCGGGCCTGAACAACCCGCTGCCAAGAGGAATGACAGTGCGACGGGGCCGAGATTACGCATGTGTCGTCTCCGGGCGAGTCGATCGGCAGGGTCGTTGTCGTCCATCCGTCAGTCGGCAGGGGTGATGTCGCCGGCCCGGCGGGTCACGAAGCGGACGAACAAGCGGATGTCCATGTTGGCTGTGATGAACCGCACGGAGCCGTCGGCAAAGACGTGGTTCGCCCCGCCCTGGTGGAAACTGTAGACCTCGTTGTTATTGGTGCAATTCGTATGGCAGGGACCGGGGCTGGTGGTCCCGGTCGCATCGAAGCCGTGGACGATGAACTCGTTCTCGCGGTCGGCCCAGCCCCCGTCCTGTTGCCCGCCGGCAGCGACCAGGCGGCCCGCCTGCCAACGATCGGGTCGTCCGGCGTCCTCCGATATGACGAGCGTGTGTGCGGTACCATCGACGATTTCCGGGATCGACCATGTCCGGTTAACTTGCAGCACGCCGCTGTAGTCCGGGACGACATCGGCCAGGCCCGCGGTGGCGAGGTTGGCAGAATAGGCGTTGTTGGGAGCGTAGTCGGTCGCCGGGCAACTGGCTCCGGCCCGGGTGTTGATACGGTTACGGGCGTTCGGGGTCGAAGGGCAGAGGAAGGTGGGGATCACGTTGGCGATCGCCGCCGCGTTCGCCGGGTTGTTCCAGCTCACCGCGAAGGAATATTGCCGTGCCACGTTTTCTTGCTCGATGTAGGGCAGAATGAACGGGGTCCAGCTGTGGATTACGCCGGGCGTGTTGACACCGACCCGCCGGGCAGCCGAGAGGGTCACGTTGTCAGTCGCTCCGGAGAGTCCTCCGGG
>Ga0308417_1003302_pt1 | contig 10335 bp, 7 predicted proteins | sample HotsprSampleOS65_FD_203528 | JGI IMG/M metagenome (GOLD analysis project Ga0308417, IMG submission 203528) | Hot spring phototrophic mat microbial communities from Octopus Spring, Yellowstone National Park, Wyoming, United States - 20090730_OS65 ... | reverse complement strand
GCCGTTCCTGCGCCGCCACGCCTCGGAAGGACACTACGTGCTGGTATCGCAGGGCGCCACGGTCTTGATGGCCGCCATCGGTTTGGCGGTGAGCCTGTTCTACGAGAGTATTTCGGACGCCTGGTTTCTGATCGGTACGCTTGGTGCCGGTACGGGCTTTGTCTATCTGCTGCGGTGGTTCTGGTGGCGCGTGAACGCCTGGACGGAAATCGCTTGTCTCGGCGCGCTCCTGCTCGCGGTCATCGTTCTGAAACTGCTCCGCCCGGCACTGGGGCCACTTTTACCGCCCTACCCGCTTGACCTCCTAATCCTTGTACCATACTCGGTCGGCGTCGGGCTGCTGGTGACCTACCTCACGCCGCCGGTCGCGACCGAGCGGCTGCTCGCTTTCTATCGCCGGGTGCAGCCGGGGGGCCCGGGCTGGCGACCGGTGGAGCGGCTGATCCGTCAAAGCGAGCCGGACTTCGTGTGCCACTCGCCACTGACTTGGGCCAATCTCCGGCGCGGCCTGCTGGGCAGCGTTGCCGTGTACTGCGCCCTCTTCGGAACGCATCGGCTCATCTTGGGGCGTCCATTTGAAAACACCGGGCCGATACCCCCGCGCTGGGTGGGTGCGCTGCTGCTGGCTGTGGCCCTCGCACTGGGATGGGTGGTCGCACGCAGCCTGTCGGCGGGCCGTTGGACGGGAGATGTCCCAAGCAATCCACCCCGCGGCATGAGAATGCCTGAATCGCCCGACTCCTGACAGACGCGCGAACTTGAACCGGACCCACCACGCCAGCGACACGCCGCCGCGCTCTCATGGCGCGAACATGACCTGGAAGCGGGCGAAGTCGGCGAGGTCTACATCGTCATCGCGGCCGCAGTCGAGCGGCTGACAGTTCGTAGCAACCGGTTCCATAAGATTCGACGCCTCATCGGCTTTCCTTTCCGGCAAACCGGCGGGCTGCGCGGTCGCGGCGCCGCACGGCACTCAGTCGGTGAACCGCGGCTGGAAGGCAGCGAAGTCCGCCAGGTCTACATCGAGATCATCGTCGAAGTCGAACGTGGTACAGCCAGGACCGAGCACGCTGGCCGCCGGACCCGAGTAGCAGTTTCGGAACGCGGCAAAGTCGTCGGCATTGACATGACCGTTGCCGTCCCAGTCGCCGGGAAGCCGATCCAGCGCGATCAGGACGTACTGCGTCGTCGGGATCGTATTCAGGTTGATCGGGACGTAGCCGAGGTTACCGTAACCGCCGCCCAGCCCGGGCAGGAACTGATTACCCACATAGCCATCGCCCCGGGCCAACAGCGCGAACAGCTTGATGGTTCCCTCAGGGGCCGCCACGCCCACGTCGGCCAGCGGGATCGACATTTCGAAACCGCGCGTGGCCGTGGCGGCGTCGGCCGCACTGGTCGCGGTCACGCCGCCCGCATTCCGGTTGTCCAGCGCCACGAGCATCCCATTCGGGTTGGTGCCCCCGCTGAGGTACCCGTCTCCATCGTTGACGGTCCCCGCCCCGATGTACCGTTTGGAACCGCCGCCCGCAGTCGAAAGCGTGAACAGATCCGCGTAAATGGTCCCACTCCACGCGTTGATCCACAGGATGTAGTCAGCGGCAAAGCCGGCGTCGAGCACCATGCCATGCAAGCGCGGCACCGCACCGTAGGCCGGGATCGAGGCCGTGCTCAGCACGTTCTGTCCGCCGTCCACCGTGTCGAAAAACAGCGCCAGCCCCGTTCCATCGGTCGCCAGGTTCCCAGTCAGCCCCAGGTACAGGGTGTTCCCCTGCACGCGGACGAAGAGCTGGTCGAGTTCGTTGACGTTGTCGCCCATCCCGGTCGCGTTGTCCTGCGTCGCCCGGAGCGCCCCGGGGCCGACATCCGCCGGAATGTTCTGCCCGTCGATCTGCTGCGGCTGCGGCTCGGCCGGCACGACCTGCGCGGTGAGGATCCGGTATCCGCACGCCGGCAACGCCAGCGCGTACGCTCCCTGGTTCGCGTTGGTCAGGTCCGGCAGGAATTCGCCGGTGAAAATGTCCTGCACCGGGCTTGTGCCGCCCGGGATCGTGACGCCCGACAGGTCCAGTGCGAAAGTGCGCGCCTGCGTCTTGAGGTTGATCGCCACCAGCAGCGTCTCTTGCCCGGCAGCGTAACGGAGAAACGACCAGACCTCCGTGGTCGAATTGGGGACCGCGTGATATGAGCCGCGGCGCAAGGCCACGTGCGCCCGTCGGGCGGCGATCAGACGCCTGTACTCCTCCAGCAGCGATCCGGACACGCCGGCCTGCTCCTCCACACTCCGCCCGTCATTGTTGTGCGAGAACGCATTGGCCACCGCGCAACTGTTGAGCGCCCAGTAGTTGCTCATCGGTGGACCGGCGACCGCTTTCCATTTGAATGGCTCGCGCATCGCGATGTCGCACGCGTCACCGGAGCAGCCGGTCTTCACGCCCAACATGCCGATTTCGTCGCCATAGTAGATGATCGGCGGAAAGGGCTGCGTCAGCAGGATGGCGGCGGCGACCTTCGCCTTGGGCATACTGCCACCCACCTCGGACGCAATCCGGTTCACGTCGTGGTCGCCGATGATCCCCATGTACAGCCCGCCGGCGGGTAACGACGCAAGCGTCGCCGCCATTTCGTTGTACAAGGGCGCCGCAGACTCGTTGCGGAGCGCGTCGCGGGCCGCGAACTCGAAGGGCTTGGTCATGGCGGCATCGTGGGCCGGCAGGAGTTCTGCGCCGTGGCTGCCCCAGTCCGCCTGCTCGGCGAAGGTGAAGACATTCGGGTTCACCGCCCGCAGCGCCTGCTTCCAGGGGATCCAGAAGTCGTCGATGTTGTAACCCCAGCCGTTCGGACCGCTGTTGTAGTGCTCCCACACGTGATCGAGCCGATAGCCGTCGATGCCGTCGCTCAGATCGGCATCGCCATCGGGGTCGAGCCAGTGCTGGGCCCAGCCTGTGACCAGCGCGACGGGGTTGGGGTTATTCAGATTCCAGTGGATGAAGCGCACCGTGCTGCCGTTCCAGGTCGTGTACGTGCTGCCCAGATACTGCGTGTTCTGAGCGTTGGTGAACGCCAGCCAGTCGTCGTACGGACTGCTCGGATTGTTGTACGCGTCCTGAAACCAGACGGTATCGCGGTTGATGCCGTACGCCACAAAGTCGACGAACACCTTGATGCCGCGCGCGTGCGCCTGGAGGACGAAGTTGCGGAAGTCCGCGGGCGTGCCGAACCACGCGTTAAGCTGATCGCCCGGACCGTGCTGGTATCCGTGATACGCCGGCGATGGGAAGATCGGGTTCATCCACACGGCGGTGACACCGAGCTCCTCCAGGTAGTCCAGCGCGGCCGTCATGCCGCCGAAGTCGCCGAACCGGTACGCGTCGTTATCGGAATCGCGCCACGCGATCGGCATGAAGTGGTAGAAAACATCGTCGATCGGGTCACGACGGTCCAGCGTGGCCGCCGCAGCCGACATCGCGAAGCACAGCAGCCATAGCGAACCGCAGGCCGTGCGCGTCATGAAACGATTCCTCGGCATGGGAACGGAAAGGCACGTCCCTCCGCAAACGCTCGCTGGACGTCGCCCCGCCAGCGCTACACCCCCACGATACCCCAACCGCACGAGGCGATGCAACGAAAACCAGGCGTCCGCTACAGTGCTCGTCGGCCCGCACGCCCCGAAGATGCGGCTGTCAACATAGCCGACCGGTAACGAGCCCACAGTTCGTCCGCCGTCAACCGGCTCGCGCCCCGCGGCAACTCAAGCGCAATAAGCGGGATGCCGAGTTCGACGCGGCACGCGCACGCGGCCTTTCCCTTTTTCGGCGCCCGCACGGGACTCACCGCCGCTTAACGGCCAGTTGGTAGAGCTTTCGCCCTTCCTTCAGATACTTGATTTCGAAGTTTGTCGCGACCCGCGCGGCCTCCACGCCGAACTGGGGATCGTCGAACGGCGTCTCATACAACTCCGGATGGCTCAGCAGCAGGCTGCGGATGATCTCAAAGTACTCCGCGTGATCCGTCTGCACAGCCCAGTGTCCGCCGTGCACAAGACACTGCACGGCGGCGTCTACGAAGGGCGGTTGGAACAGCCGCCGCTTGTGGTGCCGCCGCTTCGGCCAGGGGTCTGGATGGTACACGTGCAACGCGGTCAGCGACTCGCGAGGGCAGATCACGCGGATGAAGTGCGACGCGTCCAGTCGCAGCAGCCGTACGTTGGTGACCTTCCACCGCTCCATGCGGTCGACCGCATACCGGTAGTACTCGTTGGCCCATTCGATGCCGAAGAAGTCCCGCTCGGGGTGTGCGCGAGCGCGGCGTAGCAGAAACCCGGCTTTGCCCGGGCCGATTTCGAGCTCGACGGGTGCCTCGCGGCCGAAGATGGCCCGCCAGGAGAAATCCTCCAACTCGCTGAGGGCGACTGCGACGGGCACAGGTGACCTCGCGGCATTCTATCGGACGCTGCCCGACGGCCGGCAGTCTGAAGCCCCCCAGCCGGTGCGTCGATGACACTATTGCGCCTCCGGCCGCCGCGGCCGGAACGCCGACGGCCTCCGTCGGCACCGTATCTCTAGAGGAAACCGGCGCATGCAGCAACCGGGTCCACCATTCGTTGAACGCCGTCGTGACCCACGGTATCCGAAAGCGTTCGCGCTGTGGTTGCGACGACCGGAAACCGGCGAGCGAATCAGCGGGTGGATGCTCAACGTGTCGGCGGGCGGGGCAGCGCTGCTGGTGCCGGCCGACCGTGTGCCGCCGATCGGGGCCCTCGTGGAGCTGTGCGAGATGCACACGACGGATCCGTTGGTGCGCGAGACGTCCTGTCCGCTGCCGCCGCGGGGCCGCGTCATCCGTCACGACGGGCAGACGGGTTTGACCCGTCGCGTCGCGGTACAGTTCGAGGCGAGCGCAGCGGAGCCACTGCAAAGCCGCGAAGCACAGAGTACGATGGTGTTTCGCTCAGCGCCGCAACCCCCGCCTCCTCCTCCGCCGGTCGCCGACCCGAACAAGGGGGTCGCCGTTCTAGCGCGGCAGTAGCCGGGACTAGTCTTTACGCCGTTGTCCTCGCTCCCGCGCTCGCCTGGGAACGAGGGTTGGCAACGTGAAGTCATACAGCCGAGCGCCGTCTCCCGTCGCTACCGTCGTCCGTTGACAAAAAAAGAACGCCGCCCCGGAAGGCGGCGTTCGCACAACACTTGAGAGGTTAGTTACTTAAAACGCCCTGCGGCGCAAGACACTCAGACCCGCGACGGCCAGCAGGCCCAACGAACCGGGCTCGGGAACCGTGTAGTGGTACACCACACTCACTTCTGCCGAGCCGTAAGTGTTGAAGAACAACAGCAGGTTGCCAGCCCCGCTGCCCGAGGATGCTCCCGTTGCCACCACGGGCAGGTTGATGAACCCCAGCCCCGTGAACAGGGCCAGGTCGCTGGCTGGCGGCGGGCTGGTCGTGCTCTCGGTCACAGTGGCCGAAAGGTCGGGGTACTGTCGGCCTGAATCACCGCCGAAATCGATCACGCCGTCAAAAGCCGGAACGGTCTCGCTGGCGCTGACCAGCGGCAGCGCGACGAGAATGATCGTCGAGTCAGGACGCTGCAATTGTATTTGAGCAGCGAGGTTTACGGTGACTGTCGCAGGCGCTGCATCCAGACTCTCAAACGCTGCTGTTCCTTCCACGTGACCGATAAGCGTGAAGTCGATGGCATCCAGTGTTCCCAACGAGGGATCGAACTTCGGCACACTGATCGTTTGCGACCAGTTGGTCGTCTGGAGAGGGATAGTGAACGGCCCATAAGAGATCGTGTCCGCCCTGGCCGCCGAGGCGAAGTTTAACAACGCCGTAACTGACAGCAAATAAGATACATGCGAAAACTTCATCCAGGTTCTCCTTTCCTCCTTCGGGTTCTGTTTGCTACGCTGTGCCCGGCCCGCGTTGCTCATTTGAAACACATGGTACGCAACTGAGAATGGGAAGTCAACAAGAAAACTGCATTGGCGCCGACGGGCATCTCAACGGGCATCCGACCTGTCGGTCATCGTTCTCAAGCCCCCCCCACGCAAGTTCAGGGCTTACCACCGCGCAGGTCGGGCCGCCCCGTCCGAACCCCGCACGCTAGTGCGGGGCGCAACCGAATCCCGCACGCGAGTGCGGGGCCACGTCCGCCCTCCGCAAGGCAGTAGGGAAGTCATGTTTCTGCGAGGCGTCTCCGAATGCGTACATTCCACCCGCCCGCGGAAAACGGCGCCGGTTGCCCCCGACGTGCGTCGGGGGTTCGGACCCCCGTGCCTGTTGTCGCGTGTGCCGCCCAGATGACGACGGCTCCTGCTCCCGACTTGCGCCGGGGGTTCGGATGCGCGCTCCAAGCCAGCGGCGCCGGCCCCGGCGCAGACAATGCGGCCGGCCCTTTGGCCTTGATAACATGGAAGCTCAGTACTGTCGGCGGGCGCGGGCCGGCGGGATCCCAAGCTGCGCGCGGTACTTGGCCACCGTGCGGCGCTTGATATCGATCCCTTCGGCCTTCAACTTCTCAACGATCTCGTCGTCGCTGAGCGGTCGGGACTTGTCCTCAGCGGCAATGATCTGCTGTACCTTCGCGCGAATGCCGGCCCAGCCGATCGCCTCCCCAGCGTCCGTTTCGGCCCCCCCCGTAAAGAACATCCGTAACGGGTAAATGCCGCGCGGGGTCTGCACGTACTTTCCGTCGACTGTGCGACTGATCGTCGACGGGTCGCAGCCAAAGCGCGCTGCCAAATCACTCATCCGCAGCACCTTAAGGTGCTCCTCGCCGTGATCCAGAAACTCGCGCTGCGCCTCCACCACGGCCTGGCCGACTTCCAAAAGCCGCTCGCGGCGATAGCGGATCGCCTCGATGAGCGCATTGGCGGCTTCGATCTTCTGGCGGACGAATTCGCGCGTCTGTGGATCATCACGGGCCCGCTCCAGCAGTGCCCGGAACTCGTCCGAGATCCGCAGTTCACGCCGGTTCCCCCGTGCCAGCCGTACCTCGTAGCGGTCGTCCTGCGCGTTGTACTCGACGAGCAGGTCCGGCACGACCGGCGGCGCCTCGCGCTGGACGACATCGAGGCCCGGATGCAGCGACAGCCGGCCAATCACGCCGATCGCCGCCTTCACGTCTTCCAGATCGGCATCGAGCGCCTTGGCGATCGCCGGCAAGCGGTTCTTCTGCAAGTCGTCGAAATGCTCGCTGAGAATTCGCCGTTCCAGCGTGTTGTCCCCGGGAAGAGCGGCGAGTTGCAAGAGCAGGCATTCCTGAAGCGAGCGGGCCGCGATCCCCGGCGGGTCAAGCCGCTGAACCGCGGCCAAAGCTCCCTCCAGTTCCTCCTTCGTGGCCGGCGGATCAAGATCCTGCGCAATGGTCTCCAGCGGCGTCTCTAACCGGCCGGTTTCTTCAAGCTGGTCGATGATGCGCAACCCGATCGCCCGCGTGCGGTCGTCCACGTCCGCCAGATTCCATTGCTGGATCAGGTATTCCTGGAGACTGATGGGCCGGGCCGCCGTGTTGGCCATCGCATCCAGCTTGCCTTCGGCCTCCTCCAGCTCTCGGGCGCGGGACTTCGTCCCCCGGTATTCCGGATCGTCCTCGATCCAGTCGTACTCCCGCACCAGATTGTCGAGCCGCGCGAAGTCGCTTGCGCCGCCGTCCTCGACGACCAGCGCCTGCTCGTCTTCCCCGCGTTCATCTTCGGCGGCCGGCGGCTCGGTGGCCGGGACTTCCTCTTCCGGAATCACCTGTTCCAGCGCCGGGTTCCCGTCCAGCTCCTGCGCAATCCGCGACTCCAGCGCCAGCGCGTTGAGTTGCAGAATATCCATCGCCTGGATCAACTGCGGCGTCAGGCGCAGCTGCTGCTGGAGAAGTGTCCGCGGAACTTGCGACAGAATCTGTGACATCGGCCCTCGGGCCCGTCCGGCTCCACGTGCGGGGCAATCGGCGGCGGCCCGGCCGCTGCGGCCAACAGGAAGGAAGGCGGCCGACGATCGTCGCCGCACCTTGCACAACGCGTGTTCAACACGTAAGGATACGCTGGGCACCGATGCCCGTCAAAGGAATCGACGCCCGCCGCGGGCCATCCGGGCGTCGAGCCGCGCCGGACGTCCCCCGGTACGGTCTCTATCATTCTGGCATCGGCAAACGATCGGCCGCACCACGCGGACAGCAGCTAGGTGTTTAGCGCGGCCCCAAGGCCGGCAGCTTCGTGGAGCCCGAAACATGTCCTATAAGACCTGTGTCGTCCCCGACGGCGAGAGAATCCAGTTCCACCCCCAAGGGTTGCGCGTGCCGGACCGGCCCATCATCCCGTTCATCCGCGGCGACGGCACCGGACCGGACATCTGGCACGCTGCCCAAATCGTCTTCGATGCCGCCGTTCAGCGCGCGTATGGCGCACACCGTCGGGTCGCGTGGATGGAGGTCTTCGCCGGCGAAGTGGCACACCAGCGGTTCGGCACTTGGCTGCCGGACGACACGGTCGAAGCGTTTCGCGAGTTTCTTGTAGGAATCAAAGGCCCGCTGACCACGCCGGTCGGCGGCGGCATCCGCTCGCTGAATGTGGCCCTGCGGCAGATACTCGACCTGTACGTCTGCTTGCGGCCCGTACGTTACTTCCCCGGCGTGCCGAGCCCCGTGCGGCGGCCGGAGCTGACCGACATGGTCATCTTCCGGGAAAACTCGGAGGACATCTACGCCGGGATCGAGTTTCAGCACGGCACGCCGGACTGCGACCGCTTCAAGAAACTGTTCGCGGAGGCGTTTCCGGCGTTGTTCCAGAAGATTCGCTTCCCGGAGACGAGCGGCATCGGGATCAAGCCGGTCAGTCGAGATGGGACGCAGCGTCTGGTGCGCGCCGCGCTGCGGTATGCGATCCGCCACGGTCGCCGCAGTGTGACGCTGGTGCACAAGGGCAACATCATGAAATTCACCGAGGGCGCCTTCCGCGACTGGGGCTATGAGGTCGCGCGGGCGGAGTTCGGCGCCGTGCCCTTGGACGGCGGACCCTGGCTGGTCATCCAACCGGATGCGGCCGCGCCGGAAAACCTCCGGCCGCGACAGCCGCTCGTCATCAAAGACGTGATCGCCGATGCGTTTCTCCAGCAGATTCTGACGCGCCCAGACGAGTACGATGTCATTGCGACGCTGAATCTGAACGGGGATTACATTTCCGACGCGCTGGCGGCCTGCGTGGGAGGCATCGGCATCGCACCGGGCGGGAACATCAACTACGAAACCGGTCACGCGGTGTTCGAAGCGACGCACGGTACTGCGCCCAAGTACGCGGGTCAGGACAAAGTCAACCCCGGTTCGCTGATCCTCAGCGGCGAAATGATGTTCCGCTATCTCGGATGGAACGAGGCGGCGGACATGATCATCGCGGGCATGGAGCGGACGATCGCCGCACGGACGGTCACCTATGACTTCGCCCGGCTGATGGAGGGAGCGACACTGCTGAAATGCTCCGAGTTCGGCCAGGCCGTGGTCCGGAACATGGGCTGACGGCCCGGGCTGCTGCCGGCGCGTCAGGCCGCCGGCCGCCGGGAAAGACGGGCCGGCGGCCGCGGCGCTCCCTTGCAAAGCCCGGGCGACCCGTGAAAAATGATGCCTCGCGGTCAGAGTTTCGAAACCCACGATCCCGGTTTGGCGTCCAGATATCAAAGGAGAGACGCATGAATCCCATCGCACGAGCATTGCTGGGGACAGGTTTACTGGCGCTTCTGACAGGCTGCGGCGTGACCGGCCACTGGAGAATGCATTCGATCGAGCCGGAGGTCGCCAGGGAGCACTTTCAGATCCATTGGATGACGCTGAACGACGACGGGACGTACAAGGCCTGTGGCATGGAAGGCGGCCAGCACAAGCTTCTGACGGGGACCTATACGTACGACGCCAAAGAGAAGGTGCTGACCTTCAAGACCGACGGCAAGACGCGGAGCTACCACGCCGAGGTCGTCGGGATGGGCGACGAGCTGAAAGTCACTGGCGGCCAGAAGGGCAAGGAGTGGTGCGCCATCATGAAGAAGGCGTGCCAATGCAAGGGAGAGTGCAACTGCCCGGAAACGGGGAAGCCCTGTCCGGAGCACGCCGAAAACAAACCGGAAGCCGTGAAGGAAAAGGAAGCCGCCAAGCCGGAGGCCCACAAGCAGGAGGCCAAGAAGGCCGAACCGAAGAAGGCGGAGCCGGCTACGAAAGAAGAAAAGAAGCCCAAGGAAAAGGGTGAGGGCCCGGAGAAGGCCAGCGGCAAGAAAGGCTAGTTCTCCGCGGTCGCGGTAAGACATCCGCGCAGGGGCTTCGGACCAAAGGATCCGAAGCCCCGCTTTATTGGACGCCATCG
>Ga0308417_1003300_pt1 | contig 10337 bp, 7 predicted proteins | sample HotsprSampleOS65_FD_203528 | JGI IMG/M metagenome (GOLD analysis project Ga0308417, IMG submission 203528) | Hot spring phototrophic mat microbial communities from Octopus Spring, Yellowstone National Park, Wyoming, United States - 20090730_OS65 ... | reverse complement strand
GCCGGGTCACCTTGCGGACGGCCTCCTCGATGGCCTCCAGCGGCACGTCGGGGTTGATCCGCACCAGGGCATCCCGCAGCCGGCCGATGAGCACCACCTGGCCATAGTCGGCCCGCTCGGGGCGGCAGCCGTCCGGCGCGATGTCCGGCCCGAAGGCGTACTCGTAGCCCAACTCGCGGAAGTAATCCACGGTGGCTTCTTCGACCTTTGCTTCGTCAAGGTAAGGGCTCACCTAGAGACCTCTCGTTTGCGTGGCCTATGCCGCTCCCACACCTCCGCCATGTTGAGACTGGGCAGACTTTCCCTTATATGCTGTATAGCTTTTTGCGAATACCGCTTGTACGTCTGCGCGCCGATTTTGATTTCTTTGAAATACTGATCGTCCTTCTGGATCTCTAATTCCTTGATGACCGCGAGCGTGCGAGGCATTGTCAGCTCGACGTGCTGCGCCAACTGCTTCAGGCCCAGATTGTAGTAGCCAAGTTCATTCACTCGCTTCACAGCCACAACAGAAGCACCCGGCGTGCCCTCGGGCACAAGCTGCACCGGCACTCCTTCGTTTTTCGTAAGGCGTAGTTCAATAGTTGGCCCCGTGCCGCCGGAAGTAATTTGAACCGCCGCGACACCCGGGAATATATCAGTCCAGGGAATGCCATTTCTAACACTTTGGGCGATGCGGCACAGCTCGCCAATACCAGGTTGCCCTGTTTCTCCCCTTAGTGCGCTGTCGAGAATGGCCAGGGGCCGAATACGCGCCATTGCGTGAGATCGCCGCCTGTGACCGGGTTCCAGGAGGCGCGATATCTCCTTAATCTCTGTCTCAAGTAGGGAATGAAGATCGGTCGGTGCTCGAGTCGCTAGAGGCAGAACACGTTCGGGGAGGGCCAAAGGCAAATCCTTGCCAAAGACCGACTTCAACAAATCCCGAAAGAGGGTCAGCCCGCTCTGGGCGTGCAAGTATAGTTGACCCTCTGAAATATCCAAGAGGTGATGTTGCGCAGCGTCACGCAGGCCATTGAGTGCCTGAAGACCAAGGGCCTGCTCTTCCGAGAGAAACTTTATGGCGCCGTTGCTCAAGGCCGCACGAACGCACGCATCAAAACCGATAGTCTGCTTGGCCCGTCTCTCGCGAATTCTCCCTCCGCGGTGGAGAATGGCAGCTTTCAGAAGCATCTCAAAAGCGTGATCAAGAAGAATCAGTGTCGTGGTCGGGCGGCCTGTGTCGCTAGGCCGGTTAAAGATTTCTACGGATAAGGTTAGCGAATCGATTGCCTTCCTGAGAAGCAGCTTCGCCTCGCGTTTCATCACGGCACCTCCCCCGCCTGCGCGGGCGGGTCCGCCAGGCCGTCAAGGGCCGAAACGTCTATCTCGCCGCTCAGGAGTTTGGGCAGCAGCGCGTCACGCAGGGCGGCAAGCGTACTGCTGTTGTGCACATTATGAACCACTTTGTGTCGCCAAGCGTCGATTATTGTGCGAAACGCTGCCGCAACGCCCTTACCAGGCACGGTCAACGGTAAGTCTGACAACATTTGCGCGTTGAGGGTCGCCCGGGTGGAGCCGGTCTTACGTCCGTGCACCAACTCCCAGTACAATGGCGAACGCAGCCAGTATTGGAGGAACCGTCCGTAAGTCGGGTCCAGTGGGCGAAACCGTATCAGATATGAGGCGAATACCGCGCGAGGCGTGTCCTCAACAAGGGCTGCATGACCAGGGTCGGCCATACGAGCAATGACAACATCGCCATCTCGAAGGAGGTACTTTCGGGCTTCTTCCTCGGTGATGTCGCAATAGGGCACCGAGGACCATTCGATCCACGGTTGCTTGTTGATGTCCGTAATCCTGAGGAAGTGAGGCCCTACCGGTCGCTCGGCTGCCGATGCGGTGTAGCCGTATTGCGGCTTCTCGCATAGTTCGCCTAGGGTTGCTGTCTCCCATCCCTCCGGTATCTCGCCGAGTTCGGAGTCCACGAGGCGGTCGGGGAAGAGGTCCCAGAGGTGGGCGGGCAGGCCGGGCAGCGACTGGCCGCGCCGCCAGCGGCCCTCCATCTTGGCCCGCACGGGGTCGAAGTCCACGAACCACGACTTAAAGAGCGCCCGCGCCATCGCCTCCAGCGTCGCGTTCATCCGCCGGTTCAGCTCAATCTTGTCGTCCAGCGCGCCGAGGATGTGAGCAATGGCGCGCTGTTCGGCGAGGGGAGGGACTAATACTTCGCGCGAATGTGCTGCGTCACGATTTAATCCCGGCACCGCGCTATCTGCATTCATGTGCTCCAAGCCCAGCGCCTTCAACAGGTAATACTTGAAGCGAAGCACGCATGGGTCAGGGTCGACCACGTAGAATGTGGTATCAATGGGCCAGCACGGTTTCGGACTATAGTGAACAGCACCGACAGTTCCTTTACGCCCTATAACAACTGTTGGGCCAGAGGTCAAAGCTTCGCCGTGAAAACCGACCACACCATTTGAGCCGAAGACGGGAACGTGGCCAGAGGAATCGCGCTGATGTTCTGGCAATCCCTTGCCGTAAGCAAAGGGAGCGAACGCCGCTACGGTAACTTTGCGCCACTCACCCGCCATAGCCCAGCTCCTTGAGTTTCGCGGCGATGGTGGCCTCGAGTTCCTGGGCCTCGGCCCCCCGCTGTGCGGAGCCAGGTAGGTCAGCGGCTGAAGCCGAGGACGCCGCGGATAATCGCGCGCGCCGTTCGGTCGTCGGATTGCCGTAATTCGTTGTGTAAAAGGCAGATGCGCTATTCAACACCCAGGGTCCCGCCGTATTATTCGAGCGCGCCGTAATGCAATAACGGCGCGCCGTTATTTTACGTGCGCCGCTCATAATAGCGTCCCCGTCTCTCGCCTCTTGCGGTCAATAACCCTTTTTCCTCCAAAACCTTAAGAATGCGGTAGGCCTGATAGGGGCCTACCTGGCAGAGGCTGCACGTGTCCGCCCGTGTAATCCGACCGAACTTGTCCACGTACTGAAGCACCATCTGCTCCTGCTGAAGCGGCTCGAAGCCGCGCTGGCGGACGTAGGCGGCCGGCTGGCCCAGGCGGCGGTAGGTGGCGGCCGAGAGGTGCCAGGTGCGGCCCTTGCGCTCGCCGCGCGGCTCGACCAGGCCGGCCTCCACCAGGCGGTTGAGCACGGCCCGGGCATCGGGTTCGGGTTTTTGGGTGAGTCGGGCGGCCTGTTCAGTGGTGAGGCGGCGGTCCTGCCAAAGGGCATTCAGGATCAGGAGTTCATCCAGGCGGAGGTCGCGCCCGGCCCGCGATTCCTCGGCCAGGAGGCGGACAAATTCCAGATTTGCCTGCCCGCCGGGGAGAACCACGACAACGCTGGACTCGTTACTGCGGTCATAGGAGGGGGCGGGCCGGCCGTTGCGGAGTTGCTCGTAGAAAATTGTGTCAATGCCGCGGGCGGTGCGCTCCACGATGCCGGCCCGCTTGAAGGCGTCGGCCAGCAGAGGGTTGCGCGGACGGGGCGCGGTCACCAACAGGTTGTCCAGGCGCACGCCCTCCGGGAAGCCGCCGGGGTTGGAGATCTCCAAGCGGTCGGCGTGCCACTGGACGTGGACCGCGCCGAGGCGGGTATAGTCGCGGTGGATCAGGGCGTTGGCCAGTGCCTCGCGGAAGGCCGCCGGCGGGTAGTCCGGCACGGCCACCCGGAGCATGCCGACCAGGAGTTCCTGTTCGCGGTTGCGTGCGGCGAAGCGCTGCTCGCATTCCTCCATGACGCGCAGAAGCGGCCAGCGGAAGAAGTCGTTGACCTCGACCTTCTGGCCGGCCAGCACTTGAAAGGCCGCCTCGTGCGTCGGCAGGAAACGCCGCAGCGAGTCCGCCCTGCCGAACAGGAGCAGGCCCAGTACGCGGACGTTTCGAACGTTGCCGTTGGCCTCGACCGCCCCCAGCGCCTTGGCCAGTTCCAGGTCGGGCAGGGCCAGCAGGGGTTGGTCGCCGTTGCGGCGCTCACGGATGCTGCGGCGGAAGCGCTCAAACTCCAGTGGGTCCAGGTCGTCCCAGGAGGCGTCGGGGACGACCAGGGCGGAGTAGTCCTCCGCGCCGCGGTCGGCCTGCCGGGCGTGCATCTCGTGGAAGAACATCGGCAGGCAGCAGGGGCGGCCGTCGGCGGCGATCGCTCGGCGGACATAGTGGCCGGATGTGGTGCCGACGGGTGCGGACATCCGCGGGACTTCGACGACGACTACCTCCTTGCCTTGGCATGGAACGAGGGCGACGCGCGGCGTGAGCGACGGGCGGGTTCGGTTGGCGATGAGGGCGCCAAGGCGCACGGGATCGGTGCGGCCGGATTCGTGGCGCGGTCTGGCCCCGGTGACGCGGCCGTCGTCCTCGACGCCGATAAGCAGCCAGCCAGGCGTGTCCGAGGAGCGATTCGCCAGGCAGACGACGGCCTCGACCAAGTCGTCATCGGACAGAGTCCCACGCTCTTCGCCCTTGAACTCCACGTCGAGCGATTCGCCCCCGGCGATGAGACGTTGCAACTGTTCGTCCGTCATCTTTGCTCCTCGCCAAACCCGAGGGCTCGAAGGTTTCGCCGGATCGCGGCGTCGAGTTGCTCGCCCTCGGCCATCTGCCGGTAGAGTTGGGCCGACAGTTCCCTCATCTTCTCCTCGAAAGGCGTGCCGTCGTCCTCGGCCTCTTCGGCCCCGACGTATCGGCCGGGGGTCAGGACGTAGCCGTGGGCGGCGATATCCTGGAGCGTGGCACTCTTGCAGAAGCCGGGGACGTCCTCGTACTTGCCGGCCTCGGGCTCACCCCGCCAGGCGTGGTAGGTGCGGGCGATGCGGGCGATCTCCTCGTCGGTCAGTTCCCGGTGGGTGCGGTCGATGAGCCGGCCCATCTTGCGGGCGTCGATAAAGAGGGTCTGGCCGGGCCGAGCGCGGAACGAGCGGCCGTTGAACTTGCGGGCGGCCTTGGAGCGCGTCAGGAACCACAGGCAGGCCGGTATCTGCGTGGTGTAGAAGAGTTGCCCCGGCAGGGCGATGATGCAGTCCACCAGGTCCGCCTCGATGATGGCACGGCGGATTTCGCCCTCGCCGGAGGTGTTGCTGGTCAGCGAGCCGTTGGCCAGGACGAACCCGGCCGTGCCGTGCGGCGCGAGGTGGTGCAGGAAGTGGAGAATCCAGGCGTAGTTGGCGTTGCCGCCGTCCACGAGTACGGTTGAGCCATCCTTCTGCTTGCGCTGGCCCCCGGGCGGGAGGGAGAAATACCCCGGCCCGTCGAACCGTTTCCAGCGGACATCGTTCTTCACCTTCGAGTAGCCCCAGTCCTCCATGTTGAAGGGGGGATTCGCCAGGATGAAATCGGCCTTGAGGTCCTTGAACTTGTCGTCGAGGAAGGAGTCGCCCCACTCGATGCGGGCGTCGATGCCGCGGATGGCGAGGTTCATCAGCGCCAGCCGCCAGGTGGTGTAGTTAGACTCCTGGCCGTAGATGGAGATGTCGCGGCGCACGGCGGGGGAGACCTTGGCTTTCTTGCCGTTGCCATTGCTGGAGGCGTGGGCCTGGATGAACTTGACGGCCGAAACGAACATGCCGCCCGAGCCGCAGCAGGGGTCGAAGACGCGGCCCTTGTAGGGCTCGAGCATTTCGACCAGGAGTTTGACAACGCACTGGGGCGTGTAGAACTGGCCGCCGAGTTTGCCCTCGGCGGCGGCGAAGCGGGCGAGGAAGTACTCGTACACGCGGCCGAGGATGTCCTTCTGGCGGCTTTCCTTGTCGCCCAGACCGATGGTGGCGATGAGGTCGATGACCTCACCGAGGCGGGCCTTGTCGAGCGCCGGCCGGGCGAAGTCCTTCGGTAGGACGCCTTTCAGCGCCGGGTTGTCGCGCTCGATGGCCGCCATGGCGTCGTCAACGAGCGTGCCGATTTCTGGGCGCTTGGCGTTCTTCTGGAGGTAGTCCCAGCGGGCCTCCGGCGGGACCCAGAAGATGTTGTCGGCCAGGTACTCGTCGCGGTCCTCGGGGTCGGCGTGGGGTTCGGCCTGGAGGGCGTGGTACTTCTCCATGAAGGCGTCGGAGATGTACTTGAGGAAGATCAGGCCGAGGACGACGTGCTTGTACTCGGCGGCGTCCATGTTGCCGCGGAGTTTGTCGGCGGCAGCCCAGAGTTTATCCTCGAAGCCGAGCGTGGCGGCGGTGGAGCCGTTTGGCTTTGTGTTCGCACCTCTTTCCGAAGTCATGGTCCGGCCCTTGCGCTTCATTGCCTGGCCTCCCGCTTCTCGTCCAGGTGCTCGGGGTGTTGCCGCAGCCAGTCGTCTATCGCGCCCTTGTGAAACCGCCAACGCCGTCCGACCTTCTGGCCGGGCAATCCGCCCTCCTGGGCGAGTTTGTAGAGCGTGGACCGGGATATCTTCAGGTACTCCGCCAGCTCGTCGATGCTCATCACCTCAGCTGGACCAGATGTCATCTGCCGCTCCTTGCGTGCGCCCCCGTCGCTATTGAGAGACACGGGTTGCTATTATCGGGAAGTGGCGGCTGTTGTCAAGAAGAAGATTTGCCCCGCCGGACCGGCGTCGGCAGGGTCATGGTCTTCCGCGCGATGACGATCTGCGAGCGGTGGTCGTACCACACGTCTTGCATGGTCGGCCAAGGCTCGGACGGATCGCTTGACAGACGGGACGGAACATGCGACAGTTCCGACAAGGGTTGCTTTCGGGGAGCCATTTTATTTCTCGGAAGATTTCCGTACCATCCGGTTTACACGAGCGCCCGTCCAGGCATCTGGCCGGGCGTTTGCGTTTTCCGTTGATTCCAAAGGGTTACGGCGATCCCGCCGCCTCGGGCGCGTTCTCTGTTCCGAAACCGCGAAAGCGGGTCCCGGTTGCGAACGTATATGTTCACGACCGGAACCCGAGAGCAACCGCCTGAACTCTCGGACTCTCTGGTGAACAGCCCGCCAGTGGTTAACAGGGTCGTTCGTACCGGACCCCAGCGCCATTTAGAACCTTCGGCGGGTATGTAACCTGTAGACGAGCAGCATCAACCCGCCAGACATCGGACCGGTCGCCAGGCGAAGGCCGTTGTGGGCAAGCCCGAAAGGAGTGTTTGAAACGTGGTGTATCCGCGGGAAGTCGTTGAGCTGCAAGGAATTAGATCGTCTCGGGGCCTCATTGTTTGGCCTTAGGCACTCATTTTTGAGGCCAAAATAGGGGTCTTAGATTAAGCGGCCGCTCCATCGGTGCGCCGGGGTGATCTGTTGCGCAGGGGCTGTTTGGGCCGGGATCATGGAATCGCAACGACTCGAAAGGAATCGGCCTCCACTCCGAATGGCCGGTTTCATGGCGAATGATTACGAAGAAGGGGCACATTTTCTAAAATGACGAATGTCGAGACGTGACCCTATAGGATCTATTTTCTAAAATGACGAATGTCGAGACGTGACCCTATAGGATCTGAGGTGCTTCGCAGGGACTGGGTAGTCGCTTGATTGAGTCGCCCCACAACCCCAAAGAGGGGGTTGACACCCTTTTCGGATGTGCTATGATTCCTGCCGTTCTTTGCAATGATAACCCCTGGTGGAACAAACGGAAGTCCGTGAGAATCGGACGCGGTCGCGCCGCTGTAACCGGTTACGACCTCCCTAAAGCCATTCCGGCCGAAAGGCCGGGAGAAGGCGGGAGAAAGGCTTGATACCGGAAGTCAGAAGACGTGTTCCGCCAGAATGACCTGAACGCCTCCGCAGGAGAGGATGAGGGAAGTGGCGCTGTGTCCCAGCGCCTCGAAGGCCTTGCTGTTCCGTGTTGCGGAGCGGCAAGGCCTTTTTGTTTCGGGGGCATATCCGCGCGAGGATAGTCCGGAGACAAAGACAAGACGACAAAAAAAACAAAACTTATCACGGGGTGAGCGCTAACGGAAGTCCGTGAGAATCGGACGCGGTCGCGCCGCTGTAACCGGTTACGACCTCCCTAAAGCCATTGCGGCCGAAAGGCCGGGAGAAGGCGGGAGGAAGGTTTGAAACCGGAAGCCAGAAGACGAGCCCACCCTAGAGGCTCCCGACCTTCGCGAGAAAGGAGGAGCGGCTGACTGCTATTTGGTAGACCGCCGTTCTTCGCTGGGCGCGAAGGACGGCGGCTTTATTTGGCATGGAAACGATGAGTATACGCATTACGGCCATTTTGTTTGGAATCCTCGCCATTGGGGTCGGCTGCCGCGGGCGGAACTCGAGCTCCCCTGATTTGAACAGTCCGCGATCCCCCGCAGAAGCGCACGCTCTGATGGCGGCGTTAGACCGTCAGAGTGTGGAATTGGGATGGCCGGAAGAGGTCCTACGCCACATGCGGCATGCGATGCGCGGTCGGTTACTGGCGGCCGGGCTTCCGGAAGCGGAGATCGAACAATGGATAAAATCAGATTTGCGCAACAACAAGATAACAAGCCTATCCCCAAGGGAGATGTCTCGATGAAACGAAGAGAGGGCAGAATCGGATTCGGAACCGGAGTTCTTGCGGCTCTGCTGATGGGCGGCGGGACCATTGCGGTTCGGGCGGCCACGCACTTTTCGGAGTTCGAGGATGTGGGACTAGCGCCCGGCACCTATTGGAATGGAAGCGATTTGTCAGGCGGCTTCCGGAGCGGATGGGCCTTTTTCCGAAACGCCTACGACTCTCAATGGGGGAGTTGGGCCGGCTTTGCCTGTTCGACCGTCTCGGATACAAACACGCCCGGCTACTTCAACCAATATGCCGTCTGGATGCCTGGCACAGGCCGCAAGGGCTCGTCGGCCTACGCCGTCGCCTACGATTCGGTGTGGGACGAGCAGGTTGTGATCGAGTTTCCTTTTCCCGTCGGCGTCCAGGGCTTTTACGTGAACAACACTACGTATGCGGTGCTTTCGATGCGGGACGGCGACTGGTTTTCGAAAAAGTTCGGGGGCACGACGGGGGACGATCCGGACTGGTTCAAGTTGACCATTACGGGCAAGGATCGTAATGGCCAGACGCTGGGGAGCGTGGAGTTTTACCTGGCGGACTACCGCTTTACGAACAATGCGCTGGACTACATCGTGAGCGATTGGACGTGGGTGGATTTGAGTTCGCTGGGGACCCAGGTCAGGACCCTACATTTCACCCTTTCGTCCAGCGATAACGGTCCATGGGGAATGAACACCCCGGCCTATTTCGCTTTGGACGGCTTGACCTATTCACCCACGCCGGCGATTTTGACCGCGGATTTTGAGAACCTCGGCCTTGCGCCAGGCGAATATTGGAACGGGAGTGACCTACGGGGAGGGTTTGTGAGCGAGGGGATCTCTTTTGGCAACTCCTATAACACCACCTGGAACTTTTGGGCCGGTTTTGCCTATTCCTCGGTGAGCAACACCAATACACCGGGATATGACAATCAATATGCCGTTTGGATGCCCGGCACGGGGGTCGGGGGAACCGGCACCTATGCGGTGGCATACGATTCCCCCTGGGACGAACAAGATGTCATCACCTTTCCCGCTCCCGCCCTGGTCAAGGGTCTCTACGTGAACAACACCACGTATGCGGCGCTCTCGATGCGGGACGGCGACTGGTTTTCGAAAAAGTTCGGCGGTGAGACAGGGAACGATCCGGACTGGTTCAAGCTGACCATTACGGGCAAGGATCGTAATGGCCAGACGCTGGGGAGCGTGGAGTTTTACCTGGCGGACTACCGCTTTACGAACAATGCGCTGGACTACATCGTGAGCGATTGGATGTGGGTGGACTTGAGTTCGCTGGGGCCCCAGGTCAAGACCCTGCATTTCACGCTTTCTTCCAGCGATACCGGCGAATGGGGAATGAACACACCGGCCTATTTTGCCATGGACAACATCCAGTTCATCTATACCTTCAGTGGCCCTACGGGGGGGACGAACCTTTACGATACGCCGGTGCCTGGCTTTGTAGGACCTCACGGCGATGGGAAAGCCAATGCGCCGGGCTATCCTCATCCGAGCAATTACGTCAATCGGGCCTTCGCCGGCTGGGCGGCGGAGGTTGTGAACTATTCACCGGCGCCCGGTGTGGCCGCGCAATGGACCAATGCGGCCAAAACCCTTGGGCCAGTGACCGGCGATAACTTCGATATCGCCTCTCTCGGCGATCTCAACACAAACCAGTTGGCGGCGGGAACGCCGCCCGGCTCCATTACCCTGCGCATGAATGTTCCGATTGCCGACAAGGAAGGGCCGGACTTTGCTGTTTTTGAGAACGGATTTTCCATCGGCAGTTCCACCGGCAACTTGTTCTTTGGCGAATTGGGGTATGTGGATGTCTCCTCCGACGGAACGAACTTTACCCGCTTTCCGTCGGTTGCGCTCTGGACCAATGCCGTCGGGGCCTTCGCGGGCTTTGACGCG
>Ga0308417_1003299_pt1 | contig 10337 bp, 8 predicted proteins | sample HotsprSampleOS65_FD_203528 | JGI IMG/M metagenome (GOLD analysis project Ga0308417, IMG submission 203528) | Hot spring phototrophic mat microbial communities from Octopus Spring, Yellowstone National Park, Wyoming, United States - 20090730_OS65 ... | reverse complement strand
TCGAGACGGGGAGCGCCTAGTTCGGACGCCCTTTCCGGGAAACATCATCCCGGCAAACCGCTTCAGTGCGGTATCGCAAAAGATTTTGGATCTCCTTCCGCCTCCTACCAGCGAGGGCCTGGTAAGAAACTACTTTGGTTTGAGCTTCAACAGCTTCACTCGCAGGTTCTTCTCGATCAAGCTCGATCACCCCTTCACGGACAACAATCGTATCAGCTACTGTGTCAATCCCGGGCGGGAGGAGCGCATTCTGGAAGGCCCCTTGCCGGGCCCGCTGTCCGACGGCAACGTCCCATTCCGAGAACCGGTCTCCCACCGCGTTAACCATCATTACATCTTCCGCCCGAACCTGACTAACCACTTTACATTCGGTTTTAGCGCTTATATCGCGGGCTGGGACAACCCCCAGCAGAAAGGCCACGCCAAGTTCCTCGGGTTGCGGGGCATCAATACCGAAAAGACGGACGGGTTTCCGGTCGTGCGGTTCACGGGCGGTTACACGACGCTGTCGGGTCCGGCCTTTGACGCGAAGACCTCGGGGCGCTCAGACAATTTCGTCATGCACATCAAGGACGATATCAACTACATCCGAGGACGGCATGAGTTCAAGTTTGGGTTCGATTTGCGCCGACCTTACATGAGCTGCCCATACCCCGGCCCGAATATCGGCTGTAACGAGCAGCAGACCCAGGGCTACTGGGATTTTTCGAGTCTTCAGACGACCGATCCAAATAACCGTACGCAAGGCCATCCGGTAGCCAGTTTCCTGCTAGGAGCGGTGAGCCGGGTTGCCCGGGTGGAGACAGTAACCAACGACACCTGGCACTACCGGTATTACGCTTGGTACTTCCAGGACACCTTGCGGTTGACAAGACGGTTGACGCTCACACTTGGCGTCCGTTACGACCTACCGCTGGCTCGATTCCTGAGTCCGGGCGACCAGCAATCGAGTTTTGAACCCGATAGTCTCAATCCGGCTGCCGGGAATCTGAAAGGTGCCATGGTGTTCGCGGGCAAAGGTCCGGGGAGGTTCGGAAGGCGCCGCTTCGGGGATATCGATACGAAGGAGATCCAGCCGCGTTTCGGCGTCGCCTTCCAGGCCACTCCGAAGACGGTAATCCGAGGGGGTTACGGAATGTACTACGGCCCTGTTAACGCGCTCACGGGCGGACTCTGCCGAGGCTGCTAGATCGGCTTCAGTACGCGACCGACGGTCGAGTCGCCCGACAACATCTCTCCTGCGCTGTACTGGGACGACGGGTTCCAATATCCTCCCGGATATCAGCCGCCACCGGTGCTCGATCCGGCACTGGGAATGCAACATAATGGCATCTCCGCCGTTGGCGAGATGTGGCATCAGTCTCGCCGCTCCGGCCTGGCCCCGCGCTTTCACAACTGGAATATCAATATCCAGCGCGAGCTGCCTGGCGGCCTATTGCTCGACGCAGCCTATGTGGGAATGCGAGGTTCGCGCCTACCTTCCAACCTGAACGATTTCAATCAGAGCGATCCCAAGTACCTGGCACTAGGCCCCTTGCTGGCCAGGCCTATCACCGAGCCCGCCGTCGTAGCGGCAGGCTACGGACCGCCATATCCTGGTTTCCGCGGTACGCTCGCGCAGGCGTTGCGACCCTTTTCCCACGTACTTGGCGTGCGCAATGACTTTAACGCCGACGCGAGCTCTTGGTACGATGCGTTGCAGGTCATGGTCGAACGCCGGTACGGAGCACTTCTGATCATGGCGGGATACACCTCGTCCAAGTCCTTGTCCGAGGGCTCGTACTCAAATATTGCATTCAACGAGGGAGTGCAGGACACTTACAATGACAAAAATGAAAAGAGCCTACTTCGGTACGACATTCCGCACTCACTCAAGATGGTTTGGTCCTATGATCTGCCTCTTGGTAGAGGTAAACCCCTCCTCAGTGGGTTGAACCCGGTGTTGGATCGCGTGGTCTCCGGTTGGACGATCGCCGCTGGCCAGCAGTACTATTCGGGCAACTTGTTGTTTCTGGATGCTCCCGTGAACACACTGGGCCCTGGTGCCATTTTTGCGGCGACGAAGCGACTGCATGTGACCGGCGCACCGTTCCGGACGGGCGCGGCCAGGCGGGATCTCGATCCCAACAATCCCGCCGCGAAGTGGCTAAACCGGGATGCTGTCGCTATTCCCGGTACTTATGAGTTCGGCAACTCGGCGCGATTCCAAAACCAACATCGTAACCCGATGATACTCGTTAAGAACCTTGGAATTATCAAGCGGACTACCATCAGGGAATCGATGAACTTGGAAACGCGTGTAGAGATGTCTAACGTTTTCAATCGCACCTGCTTCGGAAATGTCCAGACTAACGTGCTTTCTCCGAATTACGGAAGGCCTATCGGGCCTATGTTGGCGCCGCGGTTGATCCAGCTGGTTGCGAAGTTTAATTTTTGAGCGCGCTGCTGTGTTGTTGCTGTATTACGAAGGCATTTCAGCGATTTTAGAAGCTTCTGCCAAAAATTGCCCAATTATTTGAGCAAGACTCAGGCAAGGCGGGGATGGTTCCGCCCCTGTCTCGAACTTTTCTCGGTTCCGGCAATCCTCCGAATGGGTGGCAGCGGGCAAGACCGACCGCTTCTAACGTCGGAGTCGTGCAAGGATCTTGTGTTAACCACTCGGGTTTTTTAATTAGGGCCTTTCAGTACGGCAGTGGAGTTCTCGCCTGTGATGTGAGACCAATTCAAAGTCAGCGGGTTATAGGCACGCAGCATGGGCGTCGCGCTTTTTACCTTTCGTCGGCTCCAGACGGGTGCGGCGGGCCCCGGTACCGCCGATACTCCTGGATGTGGGCGGCTCAAATCGGGGCCTGATAGTGCAAACAATAGCAGAAGGTCTCCCTCGGATCCCGAACGCGTACGGTGGCCAGCTTACTCGCCAGCAGGGCGTTGAGCTTTTGCCGGGCTCGTTGGCGCAGCCGGCCCAGGCTGCGCGCAGAGGCCGGAGCATCGGCTTGGGCCGCTGCGGTGCCGATTCGCTCCTCGCCCGCAGGTGCCGGCTCTGGGCCCGGCTCACCTCGTCCGTTGCCCGGTTCAGTTGGCCCGTGATGGATAACCGGTCGAGCATGTGGAAAGCTTGGATAGCGTGGAATGCGGGCGTTTCGAAGTAAAGGCTTCGGACGTCGCTACACGCAAAACGCAACGCCTGGGCGGCGTCCGGTCCAAACGCCTCCAGTTCCCGCAAGAGCGTGGCCTGCGAACGCCGCCGCCTTACCCATAGCAAACGCTGGAAGTGCGTGTCGACGGGATCGAGGACCGTCAAGAAGCTGTCGGCCTGCAAGCTTCCAATAAATCTCGCCTACCTCGATCGTTTCGACCTCGTCCAATAGGCGATGCGCCAAGCCGCACTCCACGAACCCCTGCACCGACCGGTAGGCCGCCTCCCAACTCGTTTGGAAGGCCTGTGACGTGTCCCGCCACGGAATACTACTGGGTCATAAGCATCTCGCCCCACAAAGCGGGCAGCCTGGTAGCTGGCGGATCAACCGTGCGGTGATTACACTCCGGATGCTGGCGATGGAGGCCGCCTCAAAGCGCCGCCCCGGCCTCCGGGCTGCCCCGCACGCGATAGTCGGCGGGGATCCCGACTCCCGCCAAGGCGAGCCCTCCGGCACGCGCCGAGGGGAAAAGGACTTCTCTCGGCCACCAGGAACCCATAGGCGGCAATGGACAGCGTCGCGTGATGATGAAACCCGCCCCACGCTAGTCGTGCTCTGCACCCCCACCACGGAGGGCAAGCCCAGCTCGCCCAAGCCTTCGCGAAAGCGCGTGTCCATCCCATAGCCAGCGTCGGCCAACACCACCCCGCGCGGCAAGTCGGACGCCAGCGCCGGGCGGATCTGCTCCCGCCCCATCTCGGGCTTGGTCTGGAACGTCACCTCCCGAATGCCGGCCTTTTTGGGGATGCCCGTGTCATCCACGATCCAAGCCACCATCCGGTTGCCGGCGTGTCCTAGCGGGCAAAGCTTGGGCGCGCACGGCCGCCAGCACGGCCTCGTCGCTCTAGGAAGCCTTGGCCACCAGGTGGTGTAAGGACTGCCGGGCGGCCAGCACCCGATCCGGGTGGAGACGGGCCGCCCTGGGTTCCACGGATTTGCGTGGGCCGGGCAACAGCAAGCCACGCCGGTAGTCCTTAAGCGGTTCCACTCGCTCCCGATGCCCCACGGCTTGAGCGAAGCCCTCCACATAGGCCGAGAAGCGCTGTTCCTCGAGGGCTCGGCGGCGGAGCGGCGGATCGCACGAAATAACTGTAACACACAATGTTGCTTTTATGACCCAGTAGTATCAGATTGTCGATGAAATCGGCATTTCCAAGAAGCGTCGATGTCGCCCGCCGCTCCTGCGGGCAATCGGACAAGCAGGAGCATCAGGACAATAACATATGCTTCGACACATGCTTCGAGCAATCCATGGGCGGCTTCGGGGATTCCTCGAACATTGGCGCATGCCTGTCGAGGCGAGGCAAGAGATCCGGCGGGACCGCAAGCCGCCCGGCACCGACCCCGGCCCGGAACGCTTCATCGAGTCCGCGCTGGCGTGGCTCGCTCGCGCACAGGACAACTCCGCCACGCGGGACGGGGGTTTCGCCCGCCACTGGAGCTGGCTGGACGGCTGGGGCCCATCCTACCCGGAAACGACCGGCTACATCATTCCCACGCTGCTCGAACAGGCCCGCCTTCGGCGCGATGACAACTTGCGCGAGCGCGCCGGGCGCGCGCTGGACTGGCTTGTTTCAATCCAGATGTCCGACGGCGCCTTTCCCGGAGGTGTCATCGGCGCCCAACCAGTCGCGCGGACGACCTTTAACACCGGCCAGATTCTGCTGGGACTCGCCGCAGGCGTTCGGGAATTTGGCTCCCGCTTTGAAGATCCCACGCACCGCGCCGCCCGCTGGCTCGTGAGCGTGCAGGACGAACTTGGCGCTTGGAGCCGCTATTGCTCCCCGTTCGCCCTTCCCGGTCCCAAGGCGTACGACACCCACATCGCCTGGGGGCTTGCCGAAGCCGCGCGTATCAGCGGCGAGAAGTCCTACGAAAACGCTGTCCGGCGCAATCTCGAATGGGCTGCGGCATTACAGCGACGCAACGGCTGGTTCGACCGCTGCTGCCTCAGCGATTTCTCTCGTCCGCTTACCCACACGATCGGCTACGCGCTCCGCGGTTTCTGCGAGGGATATAAGCTGCTCAAAGAAAACTGGATTCGCGACACAGCGCTGCGTGGCGCAGAGGCATTGCTCGGCTGCCTTCGCCAAGACGGCTTTCTTTCCGGCCGACTGGACTCGCAATGGCGGCCTTGCGTCCGCTGGAACTGCCTCACCGGCGCCGTGCAGATCGCCGCCGTCTGGTTCATCCTGGCCCCCCAGTCCACGCGCCGTGAAGAGATGCTCGCGGCCGCCCGGCGCGCCAATTCGTTTGTGCGTCGCACCGTGCGCATCGACGGGCCTCCGGACATCGCCGGCGGCGTCAAGGGAAGCTGGCCGGTGGACGGCGATTATGGGAAACTTCAGCCCCTCAACTGGGCAGCGAAGTTCGCGATTGACTCCAACCTGATGGAACTGGGAACGGCGCCGGGTAGTGCTGTGTGAGCGCCTGTGCGTGCTTCGAAGCGGCATCGACTGTCAGGCCTACGCTCATCTTCCTTTTGAGGCCGGCAGCGCAGCTTGCCCCACTCCCCTCTCAGGAACAGCTTCCGCATTCGCGCAGGCAAGCACATCACTTTGGATGCCTAAACCACGTCCCGCGCACTGTGTCCCGGTGTGGCATCGAAACAAAATGCGGGCTTCGTTCGCCGCGGCCACCTCTGCCGACTGAGCCAAAGTCGCGCAACGCCGACCGACGGAGACCGCACTCGGACGCTCCATTGGAACGAACGTTGTCGCGAGGCAGGCGCCCGCGTTTGCGGAGGCGGAGTGTGTCGGGACGCTTGTCGCGGGCAGAATGCGATCATCCGATAGCGACGACAGTGTATGCGAAAAGCCTGTCCGGCGGCAGCTCGGCGACCTCTGCGGACGGCGTGGCGGTTGCCGCATACCGGCCCGGGCGCGAGGATGAGACGCACGCGGATGAAAATGGCAGACGGCTCCGGGGAATGCGTGCCCGGATCTGCGATCTGCTGCTCCCTGCGAGCGGAGCAGACGAGGTCGCCAGGGGCGGTCAAGACTCCGCAGGCCGATCCGCCTCCTTCAAATCCTCGGGAAAGACCGCGTAGCCGGGTGCAGGCGGATAGAGCGACTCGAGCAACTCGAGCCTGCGGCGGAGGTAGCGGCTGGCGATCTGACGCGGGCCGGTTTCGACGTCGATGTCGCAGCAGATGCCGTGCAAGTAAAGCGTCAGCGTGTCGATGAAGGCCTGGCGCGCATACTTGACGAAACCTTTCGATCGGTGCCGAACGCGGCGCGACCGGCTTAGCAGAGCCTGCTTGAGCTGCCAGCTCTGCTCGTCCACCTCGCCATGAACTCCCGCCTTCAGCTCCTCGCGCAGGATTCCGTAAAACGGCTCGAGCAGCGCCTCCGCGGCGCGTTCGGCGGCGATCTCCGCGATCACATGGAAAAACCGGTAATGGTGATCCGCCACGTCCTCGTCTTTGACGGCGAAGGCGAGGATGGTCTCCTCGGGCTTGACGAGCCTGGCGGTCCAGATCTGGTTGCGGGCGTCGGGCCGTTCAAACGCCACGTATTCGCCGTTGCGGGGCTCCTCCGGGCTTGCGCTGCCCCCTCGCTCCAGGTAGGGGACGAGAAGAACCGAAATGGACGGCAAGCCGGCGCACAACTGGGGCGGCAGCGCGGCGACGGGCTCCTCCAAGTACTCCTTAATGTCCTCCTCCGTCAACGGCAGGCCGGTGAAGAAATAGGCGAAACGATTGTTGAGGGGAATCATCTGGTCGCGGATTTGGCGCGCCAACGCCTCCACCGTCAGTTTTCCCACGTCGGATTGCAGGGACATCGGAGGGAACTAGTCTAATTATATTTCATCGTCGCGGGAGCGCCGCGTGGGCTCAGCGCCGGCGCAACTCGAGAGCGAGATCCTCGCGGTATTCCGGTGTGGCGAGATAGCACGGCCCTCCGGCGTGCTCGATCGTCTGCGGGCCTTCGACACGGCCGTCGCGCGGGTGCCACCAGCGAAGCGAGTACGCCCCGGCTGGCAAATTCAGGACCAGGGTGGCGCGCTGCGCGCTGGAGCGGACTACATAGCGGGGAAGATGGTCGGCGAGAGGCCTGCCGTGATGCAGGTAGAGGGCGTAGGGGCCGTCATCACCGGCCAGCAGCCGGGCTGAGGCGTCCGCAGGGACGCCTCCCAGGATGAGCTCGCCGGCCGGTCTCATGCGAAGGAAAGGCAACCGCTCCATGAAATCGATCAGCGTCTTCAGCTGGCGGCGCAGCGCCGGGCCGCCGCCGCCGGGCTGCGTCTTGGGGAATTCGAACGTGCCGTCCTCGTGGCCGACGGTGAAGGAGTAGTCCAGATGATTGTAGTGCCCGCCGCCGGCGAGTATGAAGTCCCAGCCTTGTATGCGGTAGGGGGCATCGAGCGTGCCGTCGAAGCCCGTCTCGTCATAGCCGATGAGGCGGTTGGTCCAGTAGTTCATCGCGACCGCGACCGGGGGGCGGGCGTAATGGAAATGCAGGATCGAGATGGCGGGGTGGGGATCGGTTACGGCTTCGGCGAAGTTGGCCACGTTGCGCGCGACCAGGTGCTTGTAAGGCAGCTTGGCCTCGGTGGCGGCGATGAGCTCGGCCATGCGGTGTTGCCAGGCGAGCGTCACGCCGTGGAAGTAGGGCTCGTTGCAGATCTCGAAGGTGACGTTGTCGTAGCGGTTGAGCTCGGTGACGATCTTGCGGACGAACTCCTCCTGGCGGGCGACGAGGCCGGGATGCTTGAGCGTGAGGACCTCCGTGCGCGGCACCTCCGGCATGCCGTTGACGTTATTGCGGCCATGCATGGGGCTGGCCTCCCACATGTAATCGGTGTAGTAAGTGCAGAACAAGGTCACTTGCACCAGGATGGCGCGTTCGGAAGCGTAGCGGACCAGGTCATGAAGACGGGAGAAGTACTCCGGATTCCATTGATCGAGATCCCACTTGTTTAACCCGTCGAGCGCTCCCGGCTTTGCCGTCCTCCGGTACGGTGTGACGAAGCGGTCGGCGGCGGGCGCCAGCGTGTTCCGCGTGATATTGAACGAATCCGGAGCCTCCCGGTACAGGCCCATAAAGATGCGGGTCATCCGCATCCCGTCGCGTGCCAGCGTGTCGAAGTATTTGCGGTAGTCGAAATCGCGGTTGATCAACGCCCCGTAATGCTCGGCGGAGGTAACCACCAGAAACGGCTTTCCGCGGAACAGGTAGTAGCGGGGATTTTCCGGGTGAAGGCGGATAGGCTCGGCGCCGTGGGCGGCCAGAGCGAGAGCTAGTGCGGGCAACCAGCGAAAGCTCATCGTTGAGCCATTCTACACGGGGCGGCGGCGAAAAAACCTGCCGCCGACGAGCTTGGACGAGACTATAATTGGGGCATGCCAAGGAGGGCGGTGCTTGCGCTGCTCTGGGTGGCAGCGGGACGAGGGGAGGAGCCGTTCGGCAACGCCGAGGCGTTGCTCGAACGGGTGCGAGAACGGGCTCGGGAAAACCTGGCGCGCCTGCCGGACTATGTCTGCCTCCAGACGGTGGAGCGCAGCTACCGGGGCGGGCCCGGCCGTCCGTTTGAGCCCCTCGACACGTTGCGGCTGGAGGTGGCGCTCGTCGGCGACCGAGAGCTGGTTGCTTGGGCCGGCGCTTCGCGCTTCGAGGAAAAAGATATCACCGACCTCGTCGAGCGTGGCACCATCGGCAACGGAGCCTTTGGCCTCCATGCGCGGAACATCTTTCTCTCGGCGGCTCCGGAGTTCAAGCTCGCCGGCCAGGAGCAGCTCGGAGAGCTCCGCACCTGGCGGTTTGACTTCGAGGTTCCGCTGGAACGGAGCACGTATCGCATGCGGGCGCCGCCTCGGGCGGCCCGGGTCGGCTATCACGGCAGCTTCTGGGTCGAAGAGGAGACGCTCGATGTGGTCAGGTTGCGCGTCATCGTGGACGAAATCCCGGAGGAGCTCGGCATCGCGCTCGCGACTGGCGAGATCCGTTATCGCCGCGTGCTGGTGGGGGAGGGCGAGTTCCTGCTGCCCGAGGCCTCCGAGCTCGAAATGATCTCCTTGACGGGAGAGACCTCCCGGAATCTGACCCGCTTCGGCAATTGCCGCCAGTACGAGGTGCGCTCTCATGTGTCTTTCGGCGCCGCCGGGTCCGCTTTGGTGCGCGCCGAAGGCGCCCCTCGGCTTTCGCTGCCCGCCCGCGCCGTGCTCGAGCTAGCGCTTGAAACCGAGATCGATCCCCGAAACGCCGCGTTGGGCGACTCGGTGCGGGCGGTGTTGGTCCGGCCGATCAAAGAAGGGAACCGCGTGGTGGCGCCGGCCGGCGCCGTGGCCGTCGGCCGCTTGGTGCGGCTGGAGAGGTATGAGCAACCGATGGAGCACTTCCTGATCGGCCTGGAATTCCACACGCTTCAAGTGGGGGCCCAGACAGCCGAGTTGCGGGCCACGATGCGCCGGGCGGGCCCGGCCTCCGGTCTCATCGAGCAGTCCAAGCGCCTGGATCCCACCTTTGAGCCGCGCCGCAAGCGTCCCTTCATGCAGATCCTGGTCAACGAGCAACAACGCGGCCAGGGTATCCTACACTGGCGGGCGAAGTACCCGGTGGTGGGCCGAGGTCTCCGGATGGAGTGGGAGATCGAACCCTGACGCACAACCTTATTGGATGACTTGGGCGCGGAAGACAGACAGCCGCGTCTGAGGGTCTTCGTACACCTTGGGCGAGCAACCCGCCTTTTGCGCCAAGGCTTCCAGGAAGTCCCGCGCGGTCCAGTTGCGGCCCTCGGCTACTTGAGGAAGAAGAAGCCCGGAGCGTGTCGCGGTGCGCAGATAGCCGCCGTCACGGTGGACCTCAAAGCGGGAGGGCTCCGGCAGCCACTTCAGAGGCGAGAGGATCGAGATCTCCACTTCCAGGTCCGTCTCCTCAGGACGCACCGGAGGAAAGCGTGTGTCCTCGAGCGCGGCGGCCAGCGTCAACCGGGGAACGGCCGAGGCCAACGGATCCGGGTTGGTGCAACGCCCGACGCAACCGCGCAGCCGGCCTTGCTGGTGAAGCGTGACAAACGCGCCGAGGCGGCGCAGCAGCGCCGGTGAACCCCCACGGGGAGTCATCGGTTCGGGCCGCCCCGTCTCTTGATAGTGGCGGAGGGTGGCACGCGCGCTCTCGAGCAGGACTTGTTGATCCGGTT
>Ga0308417_1003298_pt1 | contig 10340 bp, 7 predicted proteins | sample HotsprSampleOS65_FD_203528 | JGI IMG/M metagenome (GOLD analysis project Ga0308417, IMG submission 203528) | Hot spring phototrophic mat microbial communities from Octopus Spring, Yellowstone National Park, Wyoming, United States - 20090730_OS65 ... | reverse complement strand
CGCCCAATGGCTGATCGAGAAAAACGGCCACCTCAGCCCACACGCACGACGCCGCCAACACGAGCTTGCGGCCATGCCCATGGCCGCGTAACCCAACCGAGTGTCCAAGGAACCGGGTCCGGTTCACTGGCTCTATCCGCTCACCGGTGGTGCTGCAATTGGCGACCCCTCACGGCGATCGATGACAACCGCTTCCTCGTTATCGAACGGGACAACCGGCAAGGCCCGGCCGCCGTGTTCAAGCGGATCTTCACCGTAGATCTGCGCGATTTCGATCGCGTCGACGGCAACCGGATCCTGCGCAAGTCCGAACTTGTCGACCTGCTGGCAATCGACGATCCGCGCGATCTCGACGGCGACGGCTCCACCCTCTTCCGCTTCCCCTATGTCACCATCGAAGCCGTTGCGATCGTCGATCCTTTTCACCTCGTGGTGGTAAACGACAATAACTACCCGTTCAGCACGGGCCGCCGCGCCGGCGAACCGGACGCGAATGAGTTCATCCTGCTGCGGCTCGACCGCCCGCTCGTCGGAGTGCCCGAGCCAGCGGTGGGCGTGGCGCTGCTTGGCCTTGGCGCTCTGGCTCTTGGTCTGCGCAGGCGCCGCTGACTGCAGAGGGGGGTGGCGAGCCTCGCCACCCCCGCGCACCTCACTCTTCCTTGTAGCCGTACGCGGGTAGGCCCTGTTCCGCGCCATAATATTTGTAGGGAAGGAACTTGCCCGACATGGTGATCTTGACGCGGTCTCCCTTTTCGTGCGGCAGTCGCTCGATCTCCATGTCGAAATCGATCGCGCTCATAATGCCGTCGCCGAACTCCTCCTCGATCAGCGCCTTCCACGCCGGCCCATTCACCATTACGAGCTCGTAAAAGCGGTAGATCAGCGGGTCGGTGGGCGGCATCGGCGTGCCACGCATCGGCACCTCGTTCAGCATGCGCTCCTCGACCTCGGACAGGCCGAACAGCGCCGCCGCCTTTTTCGCCAGGGGCTTGACAAGTTTCATCTGACCTAAAAGGGCGCCGACAACGAGCACCGGCGACACGCCCCCGATTTCGTCGCAGATATATTTCCAGGTCCAGCCCTTCTCGCGCTTGATGTCGAGGATCTTCTCGGTCAGTTGCGCGCGCGTCATCGCGTTCTGCCTCCTTCTTGGCGGTGCGCTTTGCGGATGAGCGGTCAGGCCGGAACGGCAGGGCGGACCTCTGGGATCCGCCTCGGGTCCCAGCCAGTGGGCATGGTCTCGGCAAGTCGTCGCGAACGGTCGACCAGGAAGTCAAGGATGTGGTTGCGCAGGACGGCATAGCCCGGAAGGTGATGCACGTCGTGGCGCGTGCGTGGCCGCGGCAGGGTGTTGACAACAACCTCGGCGATCTTGGCGTTCGGCCCGTTCGTCATCAGAAGGATACGATCGGCAAGCAGGATCGCCTCGTCCACATCGTGGGTGATCATGAACGCCGTCAGCTTCGTCTCGCCGACGATCCGGTTGACCTCATCTTGCAGCATGCCGCGGGTCAGCGCATCAAGCGCAGAGAAGGGCTCATCCATGAGCAGAATCTTCGGCCGCACCGAGAGCGCACGCGCGATGCCCACGCGCTGCTTCATTCCGCCCGAGAGCTGGGCGGGCTTCTTTCCCGCTGCCGCCGACAGACCGACGAGATCAATCCAGCGCCGGCACTCGTCGGCGATCTGTGCCCGCGTCCAGTCGGGGTGGCGGCTGCGCACAGCGAAGGCGATGTTTTCCTCTGCCGTCAGCCAGGGTAGCAGGGCATGGCTTTGGAAGATCACCGCGCGGTCGAGCGAGGGGCCGTCGATCTCCCGCCCAGCCACGACGACGGCGCCATCGGAGGCGCGATCAAGACCAGCGAGAATGTTCAGGATCGTCGTCTTGCCGCAACCCGAATGACCGATGAGGCAGACAAACTCGCCGCCTTCAATGCCGAACCAGACGTTCTCGAAAACAGTCTGCGGCGGCCCGCCGCGAGGGCCGGGGAAACGTTTCGAAATTCCTTCCACGCTGACGGTAGGCCGCCGCATCGCTGCCTCACTCCTGGTAGGACACGACGCGCGTCGCGGTCGCGAGCAGTTGGTCGAGCATCATGCCGACGAGACCGATCACCAAGATCGCAGTGACGATGTCGGAGAGCGAGAGGTTATTCCACTGGTTCCAGACGAAGTAGCCAATCCCCGTTCCGCCGACGAGCATCTCGGCCGCAACGATCACGAGCCAGGCGATCCCGATCGAAATCCGCATCCCTGTCATGATCGTTGGTGCCGCTGCCGGTAGGATGACGCGGAACGCGGTACGCAGGGTCGAGCACTCGAGGGTACGCGCGACGTTGAGCCACTCCCGCCGCACCGAAGCCACGCCGAAGGCGGTGTTGATCAGCATCGGCCAGAGCGAGCAGATGAAGATGACGAAGATCGAACTGACGGAGCTATCCTTGATCGTGTAGAGGGCGAGCGGCATCCACGCGAGCGGGCTGATTGGGCGCAGCACCTGGATGAAGGGATTGAGCGCGCCGTAAAGCAGAGGGCTCATGCCGATGACAAATCCGAGCGGAATCGCCACCAGTGCGGCGAACCCGTAGCCGGCGAGCACCCTCCCCAGCGAATAGGCGAGCTGGATACCGATCCCTTGGTCGTTGGTGCCGCGCACATAGAAGGGGTCGGCGAAATGTTCGAGGATTCGCGCCCCGACCTCGATGGGGGAGGGAAACGGTGTCTTGCCGCCTGTCGCCGCCGCAGCGCCAACGAGCGCGGCGTACTCGGGATCGACGATCACCTCACCCGCCGGGCTGGTCGCTGAGGACAGCTGCCACACCCCGACGAACAGCGCAAACAGGAGTGCGGCAAGCGCGAGCGATGCGAACGGCCGGCTGACGAGCATCGACGATCACGTGCGGCGGATGGCGAAGGACGCGATGTAGCCCTCAGGATCGCTCGGATCGAAGGTCTTGCCCATGATCACGTGCGTGCGCAATGGCCGTTCGGGCGGGGTGAGGCCGAGTTCGCGCATCGCCTGGGCGGCGTCGGTGGCGAGGAAGACCTGCTCGGCGATCTGGGCGTAATTGATGTCGCCGCGGATCTGCCCCCAACGCTTCATCTGGGTGAGGATCCAGATCGCCATCGAATGCCAGGGGAACGGATCGAAATCGATCCGGTTCGGCACCCGTTGCACCCGCCCGAGCCCGTCGGCAAAGGTGCCGGTGAGGACCTGTTCGACGACGGTCACCGGCTGGTTCAGGTAGTTCTGCGCGGCAATGACTCCAGCCACCTCGCGCCTGTTCGCCGGGTTCGACGAATAGGCCGTGGCCTCGATGATCGCGCGCAGCAAGGCATGATACGTCGCCGGATGCTCGTTGATGAAGGCCCGGCTGACGGCGAAGGCGCAACACGGGTGGCCGTCCCAGAGGTCTCGGCTCAGCAGGTGGATGAAGCCCACACCGTCAAACACGGCCCTCTGGTTGAACGGGTCGGGGCCAAGGAAGCCATCGATGTTGTCGGCGCGGAGGTTGGCGACCATCTCGGGCGGCGGCACCGCCCGGATCTGGATGTCGCGGTCCGGGTCAAGGCCAGCCTCCGCCACATAGTAGCGTATCAGATAGTTGTGGATGGAGAAGTCGAACGGAACGGCGAAGCGGAAACCACGCCAGTCCTTGGGGTCGCGCCGGTCGCGGTGTTTGTTGGCGAGCGTGATCGCCTGCCCGTTGATGTTCTCCACCGCCGGCATGGTCCACGGTATCGGCGCCGAACCAACCCCGAGGGTGATCGCCAGTGGCAGCGGCGCCAGCATATGCGCGGCATCGTACTCACGGTTGATCGCCCGATCGCGGATGACCGCCCAGCCGGCTGTGCGGATCACCTCCACATTCAGCCCGTATTTGGCATAGTATCCCATGGGATGCGCCATGATGATGGGCGTGGCGCAGGTGATCGGGATGAAGCCGACCTTCAGGTCGCGCTTCTCAGGCGCGCGCGGCGCCTGCGCAAACGCCTCTTTGGCGGCATCGAGCGGGAAGAACGCGGCGAGAGCGGACGCGGCCGTGGCCTTGCCGACAAGGCTGAGAAAGGCGCGGCGTCGAGCTTCCGTGCGGAACACCGCCTTCGCAACCGCCGTTTCGACAACTCGGGCGCAGAGCGTTTCCGTATCGGTCGGCTCGTCATCGCTCCATGACGCGGCGCCGTTCGGCTCAGACCCGGCCGGCTCGCAGGTGAGGGCGCGATCATGCTCGGCCTGCGACGCATGGCGGCCGCAGGTGCACCGCCACAGAGCCGTCTTTGGGTCGAAGGGGTCGGCGAAGGGTCCCGTCATGACAGTTTTCCTCTCCGCTGCGCCGCGCCACGGGGGCCGAGACGACGAACAACAATTTTCCTCGCGCGGCCCCGTGCGCTTCGCCTGCACTAGGCTTCGCCTGCACTCTGTGCGAAGCGCCTGCACTCTGTGCGAAGCGCGTGCCATCGGCCTCGCTGGCGCGTTGCGTCCCACGTCACTGAGGCCTAGCGCCTAAGGCCCAGCGCCGCGGCGGCCATTTTTTGGGCACCCTGATGCTGGAGCGGGCGGCGGAGCGGCGACACAGCGCACGAGCGCTCGCCGCGTCGCAAAGGGCGTCGGCCCGTGCCGTTGTCGCGACCGTACTGCTGTCGCGATCGTGACATCTTTGGGCGTCGAGCCCGCAGGCTGACTGCGCGCCGATCGGACCACCGATGGCGCTCCACCCCCCCCAACCTCGTCGCTCCATAGGCTGGCCAAGGCAGCTGGTGGCGATCGGGCCCGGCGCGGCGGTCGCAGGGAAATCGGCCTGAGGCGGACGGCGGGAGGCTTCTCGAGCCGCCTCGGGGCAAGGCGCGCCGCCCACTCATGGGAACGAGGCCAGCGGCGTCCTTTCGCCCGAGGAGGCCAATCGGCTCCGGAGCGGCTGCGACCGCCGCCTCGCGCGCGCCTTCGTGCACGCGATACGGGCGCTGTAGACGCCGCTGTAGACGCTCTCGAACGGGATCGGTCCCCACTCATGGTGGACAGGCCAGCCCGCACTCTGCCAGCGTGCTCTTGCTTCCCCGCAGGCGAAGGGAGACCGGCGATGCGGTGCATTCTGGCTGTCGTGTTCGCGCTGTCGATGTCGGCCTCGCTTCTGCCTCACCGCGCCGATGCCCTCGACATTCCGGGCCTCGCCGCCGACTCCGCCGCCTATGCGCGCAGCCTTGCGCCGCGCGCGCCGGCGACCGCAGAGGCCCGTGCCGCCGCCGACCGTCGCGCAGAAGGGGCAATCGCCCGAAACGACTGGGCCGAGGCTCAGCGCGCGTTGGAGGCGCGGATTGCGCTCGGCGAGGCCGGCGACCGCCACTGGCTGATGCTCGCCGAGGCGTGGGTGAGACGAAGCCCGCCCGACCCCGCTCGCGCCCTGCAGGCGGCTTGGCGCGCGTTCCAGCTTGCTCCGGGCGGCGCGGGCGAGGTTCCCGCCCTGCTGCGGTTGGCGGAAATCCTCGCCGGACCGGCTGGCCGACCCGATCTCGCCGTCGAGGCGATGGCCGCGGTCGTCCAGCGCGACCCCTCGAACGGCGCCCATCGCCAGCGTCTGGCAGCGCTGCGCCGCGCGGTCGGGATCGTCGTGCGGGGTATTGAGCCGGAAGCGGAGAGTGACCCGCCGCGCGCCTGCATCACCTTCTCCGACGCGCTGTCGTCGCGCCGTGACATCGGCTGGAGCGATTGGGTGCGTGTCGAGCCGCCCGCCTCCGTTGCCGTCACGCGCGAAGACAACCGGCTCTGCGTGGCTGGGCTCGCTCACGGCCGCACCTGGCGACTGACGCTGCGCGAGGGGCTGCCAGGGGTGGATGGCGCCAGCCTCGGTCAGGCCGCGACCGTCGAGGTGACGATCCCAGACAGGCAACCGCGCGTCGTATTGCAGTCGAGCGCCTTCATCCTGCCACGGGGGGATGCACCGCGGCTGACTGTCGGCACGGTCAACCTCTCGGCCGTCGCGCTTCGGCTCTACCGCGTTCCGGAGCAGGGGGTCGCAGGGCAGTTGCGCGAAGACGGGGCCGCCCTCCGCCCGCTCTCCAACTGGCTTGCCCGAACCCTGGCGGAGGAGAGCGCGCGCCTCGTCTGGGAGGGGACCATGGGCATTCCCGCGTGGCAGCGCAATGAACTCGCCCGCACCGCCCTCGACCTTGCGCCGCTGCTGGCCGGCCAGGGGCCTGGCCTGTTTGCGCTCACCGCAGCGCCGGGCGACGGGACACCGTTCCCGTTCTGGAGCGAGCTCGCCACGCAATGGTTCGTCGTAACCGATATCGGGCTTGCCGTGCTGCGCGGAGCCGACGGGCTCACCGTCCTCGCCCGTGCCCTTTCCAATGCACGTCCGCTCGCCGGGCTGAGGCTCGCTCTCATTGCGCGCGACAACGATGAACTCGCCGTCGCGACGACGGATGCCGACGGCGTGGCGCGTTTCCCGGCCCCGCTGCTTCGGGGCCGCGGAGCGGCCGCTCCGCGCTTCGTCTCGGCACGCGCGGCCGACGGCGACTTCGCCTTCCTTGACCTCGATCGGGCCGCCTTCGACCTCTCCGACCGCGGCGTTGAGGGGCGGGCGCACCCAGGCCCGCTCGACGCCTGGCTATGGACAGAGAGGGGGATCTACCGCCCCGGCGAGACGGTCAAAGTCCTCGCACTGCTCCGTGACGCTGCAGGCGATGCCGCCGAGGTGCCGCTGACCCTTCGCCTGCGCCGGCCAAACGGCACCATCGCCGCCGAGGCCGTTCCGCGGCCGGACAGGGCGGGGGGCTATGTCTGGTCCGTCGCGCTCTCTGGAGGAGCGCCGCAGGGGGCGTGGACGATCGAGGCCTTCGCCGATCCCGTCGCTCCGCCGATCGGGCGCGCCACCATCAGCGTGGCTGACTTCGTGCCTGAACGCCTCGCGGTCGAAATCGGTTCCGCGCCGGCGGCCCTCGTCCCCGGCACCCCGCTCGCGCTTCCGATCACCGCTCGCTTCCTCTATGGCCCGGCCGCCGCCGGTCTCGCCGCCCGCGGCGAAGTGGTGGTCTCGCCGGACCCGGAGCCGTTCGCCCATCTCGCAGGGTGGCGCTTCGGACTGGCCGAGGATGTCCCCGACACGATCCGCGAGGATCTCCTCCTGCCCGCGACCGACGCGCAGGGTCGCAGCACCGCCACGATCCTGTTGCCGCGTGTGCCCGACACCACGCGCCCGTTGCGCGCCACGGTCTCGGTGGAGGTGAGCGAACCGGGTGGGCGGCCGACGCGGGCGCGCGTCAGTCTCCCCGTCCGCACCCAGCCGGTTCTGGTCGGCGTGCGGCCTCGTTTCGCCGGCAGTGCGGTGGCAGAAGGCGAGGAGGCAGCCTTCGACATTTCGGCCTTCGACGCCGAAGGGCGCCCGATCGCCCGGAGCGACCTGAGGCTCCGGCTGGTGCGCGAACGGCCCGACTGGCGCGTCGTCATCCGCGACCGTTTGGCCCGCTACGAGACCGTCTGGCGCGACGAGCCGGTCGAGGCGACCGTGGTCGCTGTTGCGGCCGATCGCCCGCTGCGGTTGTCGCGCCGCCTCGACTGGGGACGGTACCGGCTCGAGGTCGCCGATGCTGCCGGCCTCGCCGCCACCTCGGTGCGCTTCCGCGTGGGCTTCGTCTCCGTCGCGGGCGGAGGGGAAACGCCGGACCTGCTCGACGTTGCGGCCGACCGGGCCACCTATAGGCACGGCGAAACGGCAAGAGTGAGACTCGAAGCGCCCTTCGCCGGGACCGCGACCGTGCTTGTGCTGACCGATCGCGTTCGGAGCCTGCGCACACTTGCCGTGCCGCGCGGCGCGAGCACGGTCGAAATTCCTGTCGACCGCGACTGGGGCGCTGGAGCCTATGCTGCCGTGATGCTGGTGCGCGGCCGCACCGAAGCCGCGTCAGGGCCTGTGCGCGCCCTCGGCCTCGCGTGGCTAGGCCTCGACCCTGCATTCCGCACGCTTCCGGTTGCAATCGAGGCTCCGGCGCTTCTGCGCCCGCGCGCGAGGGCCGAAATCGTGGTCCGGACCGCGCCGAGCGCACAGGTCGCGCTGGCCGCCGTCGATGAGGGCATCCTGGAGCTGACCGGCCACGCGGCGCCTGACCCTGCTGGCTGGTTCATGGCCAAGCGCCGGCTCGGGCTCGACATCCGGGACGACTACGGGCGGCTGATTCTGCCGGCGGAGGGCACGCCCGGCATCCTCCGCCAGGGCGGCGACGAGGACGACGGTGGCGCTGCTCTGCCTGTCCTGCCCTTTAGCATCGCCAGCCTGTTCGAGGCTCCGCGGGCTGCCGATGCCGCCGGAGTGATGCGCTTCCGTCTCGAGGTGCCGGACGTGAACACCGCGCTCCGGCTCGCCGCCGTAGCTTGGGAGGGAACGCGCACCGGAGCGGCCGCCGTTTCCGTTCCGGTACGCGACCGTCTCGTTGCCGAACCCGCCCTGCCGCGCTTCCTCGCGCCGGGCGACGAGGCTCGCGTCGCCGTCTCGCTGCACAATCTTGAGCTTCCAGCCGGCACGGTTCGCGTCGCCCTTGCCGCGGACGGGCCGGTCGCGGTTGACGGCGCCGACCAGTCGCTGTCGATCGCCGCGGATGCCCGCGCCCGTGCCCTGTTCGGCCTGCGCGGCACGGGGGTCGGTGTGGCCACGCTGAGGCTCACCGCGGAGGGGCCGGATGGCTTCTCCTCAACCCGGCTCTTTCCGCTCACCGTTCGTCCGGCACGGCCGGTCGAGACGACACTCAGCCGGCGCGACCTAGCCCCCGGCGCAACCCTGGACCTCGGGGCGGATGCGCTCGCCCGTTTTCTCCCTGGAACGGCATGGGCGAGTGTCACGGTCAACACCGCCTCTCCCGTTGACGACGCTGCCCTCGCCCGCGCCCTCGAGGTTTGGCCCTATACGTGTCTCGAACAGGTGCTGAGCCAGGGCCTGCCGCTCGTCTTTCTTGGCGACGACAGCCCGCTCGCCGCCAACCGTCGGGCCCGTCTCGAGGCGTTCATCCGCGCCATCCTCGACAAGCAGCGGTTCGACGGCGCCTTCGGCCTGTGGAGTGCAGGCGACGAGCCCGAACCCTGGCTCACCGCCTATGCCGTGGAGTTCCTGGTCAGGGCGCGGGACACCGGCGCGGCCGTGCCCCAGGCCGCGATGGACGCCGCCTTGCGCTGGCTTGCCCTCCTGCTCGGGGAGCCTGCAAGCGAGCCGTGGCGTCGCGCCGCGCAAGCTTATGCCGTGCACGCCCTTGCCCTGGCCGGGCGGCCGAGGCCGGGCATGGCACGCGTGCTGGCCGACCAGGGCGCGGACAGGCTGCCAACACCGCTTGCCCGCGGCCAGCTCGGCGCGGCGCTTGTGCGCATGGGCGATCGGGCCCGGGGCGAAGCACTTCTACGCGAAGCCGCGGCCGACCCGCGCCGCGAGCCGTTCTCGCAGGACTACGGCTCGACCGTTCGCGACGCCGCGATGCTGCTCGTGCTCGTGCGCGAGAGCGGGGTGCTGGCCGACCGGGTTCCGAGGCTGCTCGACTTCCTGCCGGCGGACTCCGTTCAGCCCGCGCGCACCAGCACGCAGGAGCAGGCTTGGCTGATCGCCGCCAGTGCTACCCTCGGTCGCGACGGCGCGCCAGTTCCGCTTGCGATCGACGGTCGCGAGCGCGCGCCTGCCGTGGTGACCACCGCGCTGCGCGCGCCCGCCGAACTTCCGCTGAGCCTGCGCAACCTGGGCCAGCGCCCAATCTCGCCTCGGTCGCGCTGAGTGGCGTGCCCATCCAGGCCCCGGGGGCGGCACGCGATGGTCTGGTCGTGCGTCGAAACTTCCTCAACCGGAACGGCACGCCGGTCAATCTCGACGCCATCCGGCAGAACGACGTGTTCATCCTGGTCATAGAGGGGCGGGCCGAAACGCGCCTTGCCCACCAAGCGCTCCTGGTACATGGGCTGCCCGCGGGCTGGGAAGCGGAGCCCGTGCGGCTCGGCCCGGGCGAGGTGCCCGCCTTCCCGTTTTTAGGCCAACTGTCCCGCGCCAGAACGCTAGGCCTTCGTGACGACCGGGTGGTGGCTCAGATCGACCTTTCGCCCGAGGAGCCGACGTTCAAATTGGCCTTCCTTCTCCGTGCCGTCACGCCCGGACGGTTCGAACTGCCCGGCGCCCTGCTCTTCGACATGTACAAGCCGCGGTTTTTCGCCCGCCAGGCCGCAGGACGGATCGCGGTCGCGCCTGCCGATTGATACCAAATCCCATTGATCAGAACCGATGTGCCCAGTCCCGCAGTCCGATGGACATGATGCGCCCGGGCTGATCGACGAGGCGGTTCCAGGCATGGCAGCAGTGATCGACGATGTCGTCGTGGTC